>Ga0209231_1000388_pt1 | contig 25513 bp, 23 predicted proteins | sample Deesub45470m_DNA_FD_188086 | JGI IMG/M metagenome (GOLD analysis project Ga0209231, IMG submission 188086) | Deep subsurface microbial communities from North Pacific Ocean - 450_OLKR46/470m Metagenome (SPAdes) (version 2) | ecosystem: Environmental > Terrestrial > Deep subsurface > Unclassified ... | reverse complement strand
CGATGAGAAAGAGCAAAAGAGGTTTGACTAAACCCGTCAATCAGGAGTAAAAAACAACCCCCGCGTCGCTACGCTCCGACTGTCCAGTTTGCTCTGGACTGAGTGTCCAGTTTCAGTGGAATACGCAGGCTAATTACAATTAGGTGTTATCCGAAAGAAAATTATATGTCTTATGAATACAGCTCGACCAGCAATCGTTTGGATATTCCAAACCCCTTCAAGGTGGAAAATTATTTTTATTTTGCGGCGGCGGGAATATTGATTATGGGCGCGCTTGCTCTATTGCTTCTGGGGCGTAATGGTATCGCAAACCATATGAGTTTTTGGAGTTTGACGCCATTATTGATCGGTATATATCTGCTTTTCAGAGGCATAGGTTACGGTGGTAAGGCATTTTTGCAGCTACGGTTTTTCTTTGGCCGTGGTGAGCCGAAAAGTCTGGCAACAGAAATTCAGACCGATCAGTCCGGAAAAGGTGCTGGTGCGGATACGTTAAAGGAGACGTTAAGACAAAATGCGCTGACCTTTCAGGAGCCTCAGGGTGCATTGAACGGGCTATTGTATAGCCTGATACCTGATTTGATTTATGCGCCGCATCCAATTCAAATTATCGCCCAGCGCCAGTTTCAGACAGCATTGGCTATCGCAGTGACATTTTTATCATTCATTATTGCCTGGGTTGGATTTTCCAGCAGCACCTCCTCTTCATGGATGGGATTGTTTTACTTCCTGTTTACTGCCTTCCTACTGATAAAACCGCTGGATGAAGGTGCGAGCAGCAAGACTGATCTGGGAGTGAAGGGGCTGGTTGGTCTGATTCTTGCCGCAGTATTGGGGCCAGTTATTATTCCACTTATAGGCTCAGGCTTGCCTGATGTGAGCTGGCTCTCTTTGAACGGGCAGACATTCCTGATGCTGGTCGCAGCCATGACTTCTGTCAGCCTGTTCTTTATCGCGCTCACCAAACAGATGATCGCGCCTCCGCCGACTACAATGGCATGTGAGCAACATGCGCTTTCTTTGAACAGTCATCCGACGCAGTTGTTTGATGAACTGGATCGCGAGATGCAAAAAGAATGGACTGAACAGATTCCAAACCGGAGGTACGCGCGAGTATTGCCTGTAATTAATAATGGATCGGGTACTTTTATGGGTGAGGCGCTGGAGGAAACGCAGCCCATGCCTCGCGATGACATGCGCCAAATCGACCTTAAATCCTGTTTTTCCTTGCCCCGCTACAAGTGGCTGGGGTGGCTAAATTCCATGGGTGTGCTGCTGACACTTATCGGCGTAATCAGCATGATTGTATTTTCAGCGCTGATGGAGTCGGAAAGCTTTGAGTCCAGCGTAACCGTGTTTGCAACATTTGGCTTGGCCATGTTACTGGTCGGCGCATTCTGTTTTAAGGCTGGGCATATCCTGTGGGGCAGGTTCGATTTTGTTTCTGAACTCATCTGGATCGAAACCAAGGGAAACTACCAGTCCGCCAAACTTGATTACGGCAATCAGTTTACCGACCGTGTTAAAACCGAAAAACAGGTTATCAACATAGAATCGATGACCCTGCGGGTATGGGTTGCACAACTGGAAACTGTCTCCTTCGGCAAAAATTCACAGCGTTGGCTGGTGGGGATGCGCGGCATGCAGGACAAGGCACGCTATATCAGTCAGCATGTCATAGAATTTGCGGGCAACCAAAGCATTATCGTTGCGCCTACATCGGGTGCTGACATGCAGAAAATTGCAGCGCTTAGTGCGATAAATCAAATCGGCGGCGGGCAATCTGTCGATCCGCGCGCAATTATGCTGGGCGCGATTGACAATGCGAGCAGGGGCGCGGCTAGTTTACCGGAAATTATGTGCCTGGCTTGCAGCGGTGTGCTTGAACCGAATACAGCCTTTTGCAGTAACTGCGGCACAAAAGTAGTTGGATAGATTTACGTCGCTGGTTTTCTTGCACTATTAAGAGGATTTGAAATGGTTGTCAGTTATATGGTGAAGGCGTTCGTTCCCAAGGTGGCGGGTTGTGGTGCTAAAGACGCTGGCTGGGATACGATTAGATGCAATCAGTTTGAAAAGTTCGTGAATTCGCATGCGATAGATGGCTGGCGTCTTCATTCCAGCGAATACCGTCAAGTTACGATTAAGGGCTGTGGTGGTGGTAATGGTGCCTGGCTGGTTTGTACTTTTGAAAAGCAGATTGATCATTCTGCAAGGGACGAACTGCCTCAAAATGAAAAAACAAAATATTGCACGGGCTGTGGTGACAAAGTTGATGTTGACATTGCCTTTTGTGATAGCTGCGGAAAAAAGCAAGGCTGATAAAGCCCAACTTTTTTCGTATTAATTAGTATTCAAAAATAAATAAAGAGGGTTAAAAATGGCAGTCAGTTATATGGTGAAAGCGTTTATCCCTAAAGTCTCCGGCTGTGGAGCGCAAGACAGCGGGTGGGATGATAAAAGGTGCAAGCAATTTGAAGACTTTCTGAACACGCATGCTGTCGGTGGTTGGCGACTGCATTCTAGTGAATATCGTGAAGTCGCTGTTAAGGGGTGTGGTGGCGGAAAGGGCGCTTGGTTGGTTTGCACTTTTGAGAAGAGTTAATGAAAGTAATCGGGATCTATGCTATTCGTTTTTATCAAAAGCGTTTGCGACATCTGCATAACAGAGAGTGCATCTATACGCCGTCCTGCTCGAACTACGGGATTATGTCGTTGGAAAAATACGGACTTTTAAAAGGAAGCTACTACACGTACTTGCGAATTAAACGTTGTAATGGTGCGCTGTATCAGGGTGGAGAAGATTACCCTTGACTCAGAGCTCACACTCGTCGCACAAGGTGCGTTGTATGGAGATGCTCGCGGAATTCGGCATTAAAATCCAGCAAGTGATCGATGCCATCGCGTAGCGCAGCGTTATATTCGGGCACGTTGATAAAATTGTGTATATCGCTGGATTTAGCGCAACTGTCATTCTCATTAATCTTTCAAGGAATCAGCATGATAACAAAAATAATACGTGATTCAGTTGAGATGGGTATTGGTATAGCCCTCATCTTTGCACTCACACTGGTCGGTTGTGGGGGTAATGGGAATGCCGGAAGCAATCCACCGGCTGCCAGCACAGTAAATACTGGCGCACCCACAATAGGTGGTACGACAACCAGCGCTGTCTATGGATCATTGCAGTTGACGGGGGCAACTGAGGCGGGAGTTTCATTTGTTCCCGTGGTGGCAACCAATATCAATTCCGAAGGAATTCATACATACACATGGTCTAATCCGGCAATTGTGCAATCAATGCGGAACGGCGTCCTTCTTCAGCTATATACAGACCCAGAAACAAATAAATTTCTTGCGATATCTGTGATGCTGAATAGGCCGGGTCAGTCGACGGTTGGGTGGACAACAAATAACGCTACTGGAATCAGTTTAAATTCAGATACGAAAACATACAGTCTCACTAACGTCACCCTTTTGGATTATGCATCGGGGAAGGTTGTGCCGTTGACATTGAATGGCGCGCTCATCTTTCCCTAAGGGGAATGTTGATTTTCGGGTGGATTGGATGATATCGCGATCTCAATTGTGGCTAAAAACTGGAATACAAAACTTGCGCATCTATCAACTGATTTTGCTATTGTTGCTGCCGGGTATTGCGCTGGCACTGGAATCGCCCGTTGAGACTCGTGCCGCGCTGGTGATCGGTAATGCCGACTATAAAAACGGCGCATTGCGTAATCCGGTGAACGATGCGCGCGCGGTGGCGGCCAGTCTGGAGAAGGTCGGTTTCAAGGTGTTGTTGCGTGAGAACGTCAATCGCGAAGCGATGCACCAGTCCATTACCGAGTTCGGCAAGTTGCTCAAGCTGGGTGGCGTGGGGCTGTTTTATTACGCCGGACACGGCATGCAGATCAAAGGCCGCAATTTTTTGATCCCGGTGGATGCCGACATACAGAGCGAGGACGATGTCGAGTTTCGCGGTATGGATGCCAATATGGTGCTGTCGCGCATGGATGCGGCGCATGAACGGGTGAATCTGCTGGTGCTCGATGCCTGTCGTAACAACCCGTTCGGGCGCAATGTGCGTTCTGCCTCGATTGGACTGGCGCAGATGGACGCGCCCAAGGGGACGCTGATCGCATTTTCCACCGCACCCGGTTCGCTGGCAAAAGACGGCACAGGTGTGAACAGCATCTATACCCGCTATCTGGTCGAAAAACTCGCCTTGCCTGCCGTGCCGGTGGAGCAGGTTTTTAAGGAAGTGCGCATCGCCGTGACCCGCGACACGCAGGATAAGCAGATCCCGTGGGAGAGTTCATCGCTGATGGGCGATTTCTATTTCGTGCCGCCGGTTACATCCGTTAAACCTGTACTGGCACAGGTGGCACCCGCGCCGGAATTGCCACAGGCCACAACCCGCCCTCAAGCCGCACCCGCCATCGTTGCGACTGCGCCAGTCAAACAGCCAGACAATCGCGACTATAACCGCGAAGGCTACGAGATCGAGTTGCGCGCCAAAAACATGACGATAGACGAAGTGCCCGCGATGCAGGCTGCCGCCGAACGCGGCGATGTGGTCGCGCAAACCACGCTGGGTTGGGCCTATTTTCTTGGTAAAGGCCAGTTCGACGGGCGCGGCATGCCGCGCAGCAATGGCAAGATGTTGCGCTGGACTCGCGCTGCCGCAAAGCTTGGCTATCCGGTGGCGCAAAACAATCTGGGTGCGATCTACATGGATGGCACGGGCGTGAAGCTCGATTACAACAAGGCATACGCGTATTTCAAACTCGCGGCGGATCAGGGCTATCTCGCCGCGAAGGGCAACCTGCTGCACGTCTCCATGATCCTGGGTAAGAGCAATGTCGGACTGGTCAAGGATATCTTTCAGAGCGTGCAGCAGCAGTTGCAGGAGCCGGTCAAATAGGCGCTTGTAGTACTGCGCAACTTGAATACGTGAATTCACAAATAAATCAGAATGCAAAAAATGACTGAAGAAAATCAGGCGGTTCTCAATGACAACGAATTGAAGCCAGAGCTGGAGAAGGTGCAGGCAGATATTTCGGAAGCAGAGTCAGAAGTTTCAGAAGCTTCTGAGGTGTCGGAGCTCGTCTTGCATGATGTCACCCCACTAGAACTTAGTAAGGGAAAACTTTATCGATTAGTGGATGATGCGACCCGGTTTGAAGAGGCTGATATTCAGGCAGAATCTGGCAGTCAAGGCAGTCATTGCTTTTATGTCTGCGAGGAATACGAGTTGATTTCCAGGACAATTGTTCGTGCCATCACGGGGAAGACGCGACTTGCAGAAAATACGATTACATGCACTTCACCGGCCGAATCTGCACAACAGGAGGCAGATTCGCATGTGCCGGAACTAATCGAAGAAATCGTGGCTAAGTATCAGGGCGAGAAGGGCCGTTTCTACGGGCAAAGCACTGACGAACACAGTGTGTTGAAGCTTACTCAGGAATACAGTCATCTGGAATCGTGTGGCGTTTGTAATGCCGCAGGACAAATTCTCTGCTCAGTGTGTGACGGGAAGGCGAAGTTTACTTGCTCAAATTGTAGTGGAAGCTGCATGCAGCAATGCACCAACTGCTTCGGTGGACGAACCATATGCAACATATGCAATGGTGTCGGTTCAACTGGTCGGACCGTCTATCACAGTAACAATACTTCAAGTTACGTAACTTCCCCTTGTTCTTGTTATGGAGGGCGAGTCATTTGCAATACTTGCAACGGGGCATCGCGGGTTTCGTGCCGAACCTGTTATGGCACTGGAAAAACGCCTTGCGGAGGCTGTGCTGGTCGAGGCAGGAATGACTGTTATGGGTGCGAAGCAAGTGGTCAGGTTGGCAATGCGGCAAGTGGGGAGATTGTGGGTGAGGTCAGGCGAGGGTTGCTGCTTGAGGATGGCATGCCTGACGATGTTGCAACTGCCTTTTTGGAGCGTGAAGGCGCATTGCGGCTACCCAAAATAGCAGAACAATTCTCATTGCGTGAAATTCCAACGGTGAGCGCTAATAAGGTCAGAGCTGTATTTGACGGCAGCGTTGTCGTGTGCCGATTTGAGGTGCTAGCTATTGGCGAACGTTTTAATATCGCCACCTATGGTTCGAAAACACAATGGTTGTCACTTGATGGCCTGATTGAACGCCTGTTGGATGCTGATCTTAAAGCATTAAGACGGGTGGCGCTGGATGCGCATAGTGCGGGAATGTTCTCTATCGATCCGTTGATTTTACTGGAGGGGTTGCGCCATCCTATGGCATCTGAAATAAATGTTGCCATTTTAGAAGCCGCTGCGACTGATAAGCCACAGTTGTTACTCGGCGCAGGTGAAGTGCCAATTTGCTCTGAGTATGCAAGTGAGATCAAGTCGGCGGTGTTGGGCGTGGCCTCGCTGGCGTTGTTTCGTCGTGCAAAATATTGGGCGCTTTGGGGGTTGGGCATTGGTGCTTTTATTTCGATTATTTTGGGTCTGATCTGGGGTATTTTTGTGGCAATGAGCGGTTCGCTTGTTATGCTTGGAGCCATGCTGTGGTGGCAGACGCATGATGCGAAGAAACTTATGGATCAATTTATGCACGCTGACCAGGCAACTCGTTTATTGCGGCATATGAATCATGAGAATCGGCTGAATGCGCCCCGATTACTCGCCTCCCTTCCCGGCTTTATGGTGGCCGTAGCACTGCCATTGATCTTCCATGCTTCTTTCCCCCATGACTCGGCTAAATTTTGGCAGGTGGCAGGAAACTCTATTAACGAATCTGAGAGTAGCAGCGATACTGCGGGGTATTCTCAGGACTTGAACAAGCTGATTGCTTTGGCAGAGCAAGGAAATGCAGAGGCGCAGGAAGATCTGGGTGTCAAATATTTACGCGGTGATGGCGTTCCCAAAGATCCGAAACGAGCGTTTGAATGGATTGGAAAATCTGCCAGAAATCATTATCCCGCAGCCCAGCGAGATTTGGGAACGATTTATTATGACGGTGTTGTGGTAGAAAAAAATATTGAATCAGCTATCCGCTGGTGGTTTTTATCTGCTGAGGCTGGGGATGCAATAGCACAGGAAAATATGGGCATCATGCTGATGAATGGATTAGGTGTGCCTAAAGATATCGTCAGTGCCTATATGTGGTTAAGTTTGGCAAAGGAAAAAGGGAATCAGGATGGGAATCAATATCTGGCGCAACTGGCAAGTAAAATGAACCGGGCGCAGATTCAATCGGCAAATCAAATGAAGGCAGAATGGCTGTCACGACACAACTAAGTTGGCTTTGGCACATGGCCGGATTGATTGGTTGTGCAACGGAATAGGCCGCAGCCATGAATACGACTAGAGACTAGATTTTGAGGGCAGGCGGGATTTGAAGGGCCGGTGTGATATATTCGTTAAAAAATCACACAATAACCTCATGGAAGCTGACAACCGCCTCACCCAGTTATGGAGTAACAGGGAAAATCTTAACGAGGCGGAATGGACGGAACTCTACAAAGTTATCGTCGCCATACTCAAGCGCAGCAATCCTTCCATACTGCGTTCACTGCCCGAAGCCAAAGAACATTACATCCAGGATTTCTTTCTGGTCAAGGTGCTCGAGCCAGCCAAGCACAATAGTGCCAGCCCGCACGGCGCGAACCAGTTGTGCAGTTACTTCAACAATTACCTGATAGACGTGTATCGCGGTGCCGCTCTGCGCACCACCGACTGGGTGGAGAACTATGATGAAGTCGAGCGTTGTGAGGAGGTTTGCAGTCACGCAGCCCCTCACGATGGTGACTTCTTTGAATACGGTTACAGCCATCAGGACGTTCACCAGCGCGCCCAAGGTTTTTTGGCGCAACTCGACGAGATAGGGCGCATATACCTCGCGCTGCACGCTTGCGCCGATGTGCCCGAACCGTTATACAAACTGGCCGAACGCCTGCGCATTCCGTCCTATCACTATCGCGCCCATCAGCTCGGCATCACCCGCAAGAAGGGTGAGTTCGGCGCTGGCTACGAAGCCACGCAGATCGGCGGCTGGCTGACCCGTGAACTCGGCCTTGAACTCTCTGCGAACACTTCTGTGCTCACTGCTTTAAAAATCCTCTGTTTTGAATCGTTACTAGCGTATCAACAGAACGGGAGCCTGAGATGAGAAGTCTCTGGCCATCAATAGAAGTGATAGCAAGCAAGCTGCAAGCCGATACCACTGCGCCGCTGCACTTTCCCGACAGGGAAGAACACGCGGAGGATTTGAGCGTCGATAATGACGAGATACCCGTCTTCCTGCGCGACAAGATACGCCAGCGCGTTTCCAGCCGCATGGCGCAGTTCGATAAATTTCCTAAGGCCGGTCAGATATGGCGTTTCGATGGCAAACAGGACACTGCCGCGCCACTCTCCGTGTTGCTGGATCAGGCGCAAGACGAACACTACTGGCACGGCTGGCTGGCTGCTGCCGAAACCGATTACGCCACCGATAGAGATGTGCTGCTCGAACCTCAGGACGAACCCTTCGATCCGCTGGCGGGCATGGTGCAGACATGGAACACGGTGACTGTGGATATCCGTCAAGGTAATCGCGTATTGGCTCAACTAGCAAACCACCGGTTGGCGGCTATCCGTGAAGTGGCTGCCGGGCAGTGTGAATCCGGCGGCGGTGCAAGACCCGGCTTCGTTGCACCCCTTAAAACAAACAGTGGTGCGACTGTTTTAGCCGGTACGCGTATCCACCATCCGGCAGACACGCGCCACCGTTACCAGACCTTGTATCGAACAGCCGCGCAAACGCTAGTACCGCAACAAGCAACTGCCAAAATAATCCCGTTGCCAAGCAGGCAGCGTGTCTGGCGCAATGTCGGCTGGTCGATTGCCGCCAGCATATTGCTGGTGCAGGCCGCTGTCATTGCTAACCTGATGCGCAGCCAGCCCGACACCAGCGTCGAGGAACAGATCAATCAGGCGTCGGAATATCGCGCCGTGCCGCAAGCACCGGTCAGCTATAGCTACCTTGAGGTCTATTTCAAACCGGATGCCAGAGAAGTCGAGATACGCAAGTTGCTCACGCGACTCAACGCCAGCATCGCCGATGGTCCGGGCGAATTCGGGCAGTATCGCGTGAAGGTTAAGGCAGGGGCGGTGCAGGATGCGATCAGCAAGATCCAGGCAAGTGGCCTGGTTGATTCAGTAAGGCGTTGATGAAAGATTTGACCCTGCCGCTGTTTCAGGGGATGAGAAAAGGGCAGGATTTTAATCAGGCGAACTGGATGATTCGCGCGAGTCGCCCAAAGATGAAACGGATTATGCATAAAGGGGAAATCAATGAAAAATAAGTCAGTTATCAAAGTGCTGATGTTCGGGATGTGTATGTTACTGGCCGGTGTTGCCATTGCAGAGGAGTGGAAAGATCGGGAGAGTGAGTGGCTGCAATATGCCGGGATGACTGCGAAGCAAGGCAAAAGCGCTAAACATGGCGATATGGATAAAGTCGCTGCGTTGGCGCACAAAGGAGACGAACGCGCTATTTTTGCCTATTACTTTAATACCACTTACAGTTATTTTGGAGACGGCTGGGCTGATGCCCACAGCGCCGATGCGGTCAATTTGTTGAAGAATCATGCGCTGAACGCTAAAGGGAAAAACCCTATTCTGGATACTGCATGGGCAGAACATTTGTTCTGGGGTGTTACGGACGGCACTCGTGCTGCTATCTCTTGCGACAGTATAAATACGAGCATTGATTATCTCCGTACGCCGGTGAGTCTCGGTTATGTCACTGCCATGAAACGACTTGCGTCGATTTATGCGGATGAAAATTACGCGCAATATCAATCCCATTACTACCTTGAGAGCATTTTAGGGAAGAGTGATTCCCCAGATGTGTGCCTAGATCTAAGTACAGGCTTGTTCGAATTGGGGAAGCTTTATGTCGCATCGCATGATGAGAAGCTCTCAATGTATATCTTGTTTAGTGCTATCAGCTTGCTCAGGAATTTCATTGAGTTGTTTCTGATAGTAATGTTCATCATTAGTTTGCCAATCATTTTTTTCCGCATCTGGCGTCGTTCGGCGGCGTGCAAGGCAAGTTACAAGAAATTTCTGGCAGATTTTGCTTCGGGAGAATCGACGCCACTTACTTATACGATCAGGCGCGCATGGTTCAGGCGCAATTTTTACATCGACATCGACAGAGCGAATCATCTCATTACCGTCAATCGTAAACACAAATTCACCCCGGGTGATTTCAACTTTTCCAATGAGACGATTGTGAAGACCACTACAAGCACATTCAATATAGGCGGGCAGATGGTCTGGGTTCCTGCGGGCGGTACGTCGGCATACAACTCTGTTGGCAACAATTCAGCCTACGTTCCTGCGCAATCTACGGGACGTAGCGTGCACGTTCCTGGCAGGGAATATGGCTCATCCACCACACGCAGAGACGCCGGATTTTTGGTGACCATTATTCGGCGCACTGGTAATAAGGAAGTGCTGAAGTTTAAGTTTTTCCGTCTGGAACATAAAAAATATAAAGCGCTGGCCGATGTGCTAACAAAAACGCGGCAATGGTGCGATAAGGTGAAGTAGCATCTATCGCCATGAAAATCCAAATTCTTAGCGACCTGCATCTGGAGTATTCGTCGTTCGAGCCGGTGCAGACCGATGCCGATGTGATTGTGCTGGCGGGAGATATCTGCCTTGGCACGCGCGGTATCGCCTGGGCCCGGCAAACATGGCCGGACAGGGAGATCGTATTCGTTCCCGGCAACCATGAGTATTACCGCTCCGAAATCGGTATCGAGTATGAGCAGATGGAAATCGCGGCACGCGTTTATCGCGTGCATGTACTCAACCGCAAGGAAGCAGTGATCGGCGGCGTGCGCTTTCTGGGTGCAACGTTGTGGACGAATTTTAGATTGTTCGGAGAGGCGGAACGTCCTTGGGCTTATGCTGCAGGGCTGAACGGGCTGACTGATTTTCGGGTGATCGACTATGGCTCGAAGACATTCATGCCGCAGGATTCAGCTGAACTCAATGCCGCGGATGTCGTCTGGCTGGAAGGGAAGCTGAAAGCTGAGAAATTCGACGGGGCAACCGTGGTGGTGACTCACCACTTGCCCTCCATGCGCTCGGTGTCAGAGCGCTACAAGAAAGAGCTACTGTCTGCCTGCTTTGCGTCGAATTTAGAGCATCTGATGGGATATAGCCAGCTCTGGATACACGGCCATACCCACGACAGTTTCGACTACCAGAACAACGGAACCCGTGTGATATGCAATCCGCGCGGCTATTGTAAGGCGGGCGAGTCGCCGGAAAATCGCGATTTTAATCCGGCGCTAGTGGTGGAGGTTTGATGCGGAAGATGCCTTTTGACACAGAAGGAATTGTCGAATCATGCCCAGGCTGATCCTGTTTCTCGATTTTGATGGTGTACTGCACCCAGTCGGTAATCGTACCGGCGAAGAGCATGCAAATCTGCCGTTGCTGGAGGAATAGTTGCGTCTGCACACCCATGTAAGGATTGTGATCAGCTCCAGTTGACGGGAGATCATGACGATGGGCGAAGTGCGGCTGATTTTTTCGTCTGATCTGCGCGAACGGGTGATCGACAAGTAACCGATCATTGAGACTGACCCCGAATTCTGGCGTCACGCGGAAATCATGGCCTGGATTCAAACGACAGAATACGGTGCTGATTGGCCGACGCTTGACGATACTGAATGGGAGTTTCCACCCGATTTCCCGAAGCTGGTGCTTTGTGATCGCTCGGTGGGCATTGATCGAGATGTGATGGAGCGCATGACTCATTTATACACACAGCATCGCTGATTTTCTTGCCATAAAGCTGCCCTTCGTCATGGGCGGCTCTGTCTCGATTGTGTGAGTTCGCCAATGCCCGCAATCGGGTGGTTCAATTCGCAACCACACACAAATTTTCATTGCCCGATTACAGACATCGGCTTCGTCATTTATAGAGGCTGGCTGATTTAAGCATTACAGGCGGCAGGTTGCGAGAATTATGAGTGGCGCTTTTGGAACATTATGGGTGTGGGGTTTAGATCATCATTCGCAGATTTGCGCCGGAAAAATTTCGTAGCACTATCTCCCGTCTTTCGTGTGGAGTAATATCCACGCTACGATAGTGACAGGCGCGCACCCCATCAATCATGCCAACAAACGAAATCAGCAAGCTGTCCAAAGTCCGGGTTACCGCCCCCCTTCCGGCCGACTATCCTTTCAAGCGAAATATTCTCAGCCTGTTTGCGTCCGTTCTGGTCGTTTTGCTGGTCACTTTTACGTTAAGCGCCTACTGGTTTGAACAGCATAATTTTGCCGATTCGCTCACCCGCTTGAGGCAAGCAGTCGGGATAAACTACAAAACTGCGGTTGAGCGGGAAGCCGACATGCTGTCAGCGACGCTGGATACCATTCAGCATAACGACCGCATCAAGCACGCTTTTGCTTCCGGGCAACGTGAAGCGCTGCTCATGGAAACGCAATCGCTGTTTGCCACACTCAAACACAATCACAACATCACGCATTTTTATTTTATCAGTGCGGATCGCGTCAATTTACTGCGCGTGCATCAACCCAAACGCTACGGCGATTTAATCAATCGCCATACCCTGCTGACAGCGCAACGTGAACACAAGCTTGCCTATGGCGTCGAGATCGGCCCGATAGGCACACTGACATTGCGGGCGGTGACACCCTGGTTTGATGGAGAACGCCTGCTGGGTTATATCGAGCTGGGCAAGGAAATCGAGAATATCGTCACGGATATCAAACCCGTCCTGCATGCCGACATCTCTGTCCTGCTCGACAAATCACTACTGAGGCGCAAGGACTGGGAAGAAGGCATGCGCATGCTGGGCCGCAATCCGGACTGGGAACAGTTCCCGCGCGATGTACTCATCATGTCCACCATGGAGCGTCTGCCCGATATTGCCGTGGCGCATATCCCCGTATGGCGCGACATTGCCAGCGACCAGGCACAGCAAGAAATCGCGAATGAAAACGGTCGCCGCCTGGGTATCACCATTACACCCATAATGGATGCCGCATCCAAACCTGTCGGCGCGTTACTGGTCACCGAGGATGTCACAGATTCATCGCAATTGATGCGCAGGAACTTACTGCTCGTCGTCAGCGCCTGCCTGCTGTTCGGTTCTATCTTGTTCGGATTTTTCCGTGCCATTCTGGTGCGTGTGGAAAAACGCCTGCTCGAGGCGGAATCTGTCAGACAAAACGCCTTGCAGTACCAGCACACCATGCATCACCTTGCATCGGTGGTCAATTGCATGGGCGACGGACTGCTGGTGATCGACAGCCATGGCACGATCACTCACGTCAACCGTTCCTTTCTGGATATGTTCGACCTGGATGACGCCATCATGGGACATGACTGCCGCGAACTGCTGGGCGAGGACCTGGTCGCGCTCGTCGGCCGTACCCTGCAAGGCGCGAATGTTGAGCGCTTCCCTATCAGCGACCAGATATCCCTGCCCAGCAAGCGCACGGCAAATGCGACGGCCTCGCTGCTGGACTCAGCCGAATCAGGTCATCAATCCGAGCAGGGCGCTGTGTTTACATTTCGCGACATCACCCGAGAGCTGGAAATATCCAGAATGAAAACGGATTTCATCGCCAATGTTTCCCACGAATTACGCACACCGCTCACCTCGGTACTCGGCTTTGCCAAACTGATACGCAAGCAATTCAGTCAGAATATCCTGCCCGCACTGGGCGAACCCGACGACAAAACCGCCAAGGCTGCGGCGCGCATCGACAGCAATCTCGATATCATCATTCTGGAAGGCGAGCGCCTGAGCAATCTGATCAATGATGTACTCGACCTGACCAAGATTGAGGCAGGCAAGGTCGAGTGGCGTTCAGAATCGATTACCGTTGCCGATCTCATTCAACGCGCTGCGGCAGCGGCGTCTTCGCTGTTCGAGCAAAAAGGACTGCGTCTGCTCACCGAAATACCGGACAACTTACCCAAACTGGTCGGTGATGCCGACCGCCTGCTACAGGTAATCATCAACCTGCTGTCGAATGCCGTAAAATTTACTGCGCAAGGCGAAGTGATTTGCGGGGCGCGACTGGTCGATCAGGGACTCGCCATTTACGTGCAGGACAGCGGCATCGGTATTTCACAGGCAGACCAGCTGCAATTATTTGAGCGTTTCAGGCAGGTCGGCGACACACTGACCGACAAGCCCAAAGGCACAGGCCTGGGTTTGGCTATTTGCAAACAAATCGCCAAACATCACGGCGGCACCATCACTATCGATAGCACGCCCGGTGTCGGCAGCACCTTCACGTTGATTTTGCCGCTGCCGGAAGGCAGTGTTAAACCCGCCCATGAGGGCGTCGTACGGCTCAGGGATTATTTCTTTCCTGAAGAACAGGGCTCGACGGCCGGATACACGGTGCTGGTTGTCGACGACGAAGCCAATATCCGCGATCTGCTGCGCCAGGAACTGGAAGAGGCGGGATACCGCGTGCGTGAAGCGGTGGATGGCTACGACGCGATCAGGCAGGCCCGAGCCACTCCGCCCGACCTGATCGTTCTCGATGTCATGATGCCCGGAATCAGCGGTTTTGATGTGGTTTCGGTGCTGCGCGGCGCGCCCGAAACCAGCTCCATCCCGCTCATTATTCTTTCCATTATTGAAGATCGCCAGCGCGGCAAACAACTCGGTGTTGACCGCTATCTGACCAAGCCGGTACGCATTGATGAGCTCATTGGCAGCATAGACAGCCTGCTCAAACAGCGTGAAACGCACAAGAGACTCATCGTGGTTGATAACGATGAAAGTTCGATCTCCTCGCTGCGCGATGTGCTACTGGCACGCGGCTACGTAATAGATCCGTCAGCCGACCGGGTCACCAGCGTGGAACAGGCCCGCGCCGAAGGCACGCACACCGCCATCGTGACCGGGCAGCGCAGCCTTTCCGGCAATGTCGTGTCCTCTTTGCAAATGGTACGCGGCCAGGAGCGCGTGCTGCTGCTGATCACTGAGGGTACTAAAACATGACCCTGTTAACCCCACGCAGCCTCAGGCAGATATTACGACATGAAATCGTGCAGCGCTGCCTGCGCCAACTTGCCGAACAGCTAGCCACCTCTTTCCGCATCGTTGACGAACAGGGTGCAACACTGGCTGGCGATGCGGCGCTGAATGACAGCAATCGTGTGCCGGTATTATTCTCCGGCGACACCGTAGCCTGGATGATTGCGCCGCAACATGCACAGGTACTGGCTACCACGCTGGAAGGCTTGATCGCGCTTGAAATGGAAAAAAAAGCTGTGGCTGCCGATGCGCTCGAGATGTATCGGGAAATCAACCTGCTATTTCATTTACACGAAGTGGTTGGCACCAACTTGAATCTGTTAGAGGCTTGCAACAGTCTGATCGGCGAGGTGCAGCGACTGGTTAAATGCGATGCCAGCATGATTTTCCTTGTCGAAGAAGATAAATTACAGGTGGCGGCGGGCAACACCACCCGCCACAACGAATCCATCCCGAGCGGTGCGGGTATTGTCGGGCATGTCTTCACCCGTGGACAAGCCGACATTTTCAACCACGTCGAAGATGCGCCCCATTATGCCGGGGAGACAGATTACCCCGCGATGATGTGCGCGCCGCTGGAAACAGACGACACCCGACTTGGCATCCTGGTCGCGGCGGGAAACGGCCCGTTTTCGGCCAATGACCTCAAGTTGCTGATCACGCTGGCTTCACACGGCGCCATTGTGCTGCGCCATGCACAGCTTTACACGGAACTGCATGAATTGTTTCAATCGACCGTGTCGGTTCTGGCTGAAACCATAGAAAAGCGCGACCCCTATACCGCCGGACATACGCAACGCGTCACCGACTATTCAGTAATGACCGCGGAATTTCTGGGCTTGCCGGAAAAAGACCTCAATGATTTACGCCTGTCTGCCATCCTGCATGATGTCGGAAAAATCGGCGTTCGCGACCATATTCTGCTTAAACCGAGCAGGCTCGATCAGAATGAAATGGAACAAATGAAGCGCCATACCGAGCATGGTGCCGACATTCTCAATCACAGCCGCTTACTGCATTCCATCGTGGATGGCGTGCGCTTTCACCATGAACGCTACGATGGCAAGGGTTACAATTACGGGCTACAGGGACTGAACATCCCACTGCATGCCAGAATCATTGCCGTCGCAGACGCTTTTGATGCCATGACAACCGACAGGCCGTACCGCAAGGGCATGGATGCCGCGACCGCCACGCTCGAAATCAGCAAGGGAGCGGGCACTCAGTTCGATCCCGACATAGTTGATGCCTTTCTCACCACATTTGCCGCCCGAAGCCAGTCTGTGTCAAAGGCGGCCGGACAAACAGGAATTCCAGAATGAATAACGCCATTGTAATTGTCGATGATGAAACACATATCCGCATCCTGCTTGAGGAAACGCTTGAAGAGCTTGAAGATCAGGGCATAGAGATTTATCTGGCCAGCAATGGTGCGGAGGCGCTGGAAGTAATACGACGCCATTACCCGCGACTGGTTTTCCTCGATGTGATGATGCCGATTCTTAACGGCTATGATGTCTGCGAGCAGATTCGCGCCGACCCTGCGTTGCAGGGCATTGAAATTATCATGCTTACCGCCAAGGGGCAGGATTCAGATCGCCAGCGTGGTTATTCTGTCGGCGCCAATGATTACATCACCAAACCCTTTGACCCGGATGCCGTACTGGCGCGCGCACGCGCCGTTTTCGATCTGAAATAAGCACGCAAGCACTGCCTTGTGCATAGCTAATGGAACTCTTTTTCATAATGCCTCTCTGATTCATGCCTGTCGTTACATCGCGCAGTAACAACGATGTAATGAAACAGGTGTGTAATTCCAATTTTTGATGAGGTGTAATAATGAAAAAAGCTTACTCTACTGTTGCCAGGTTTGTGCGTTGGGTTGTCGCAAGCGTCGTTTCGTTCATCGTCGCAATTCCAACTTACGTTTCTTTCAGCGCCTCTCTGTAGTTGTTCCAAAGACCGCGCCGGTTTTGACCTCCCTGACCGGCGCGTTCCGTTTCACCCCACTCACCTCTGCTTTATGATTCGGCAGCATGCTTTTTTTCTGGCAGATTTAATCTATGCCCGTACAATGCGCGGCTAGCCATGAACATCAAAACTTTCCCCGATAGCCCTTACCGCCTGCATCAGCCGTTTGAACCGGCGGGTGACCAGCCCACGGCAATTGCGCAACTGGTCGAAGGCATACGCGACGGACTGTCGTTTCAGACACTGCTCGGCGTCACCGGTTCCGGCAAGACCTACACCATGGCGAATGTCATCGCGCAACTCGGTCGACCGGCGATGGTGATGGCACCGAACAAGACGCTGGCGGCGCAGCTGTATTCGGAGATGCGCGAGTTTTTCCCCGAGAACGCGGTGGAATATTTCGTCTCCTACTACGATTACTATCAGCCTGAGGCCTATGTGCCATCGCGCGACGTGTTCATCGAGAAGGACTCTTCGATCAACGAGCAAATCGAGCAGATGCGATTGTCAGCCACCAAGGCGCTGCTGGAACGCGAAGACTGCATCATCGTCGCGACCGTCTCGGCGATTTACGGTATTGGCGATCCGGTGGATTACCACGGCATGATATTGCATCTGCGCCACAACGAAAAAATGGCGCAGCGCGATGTAATCAAGCGTCTGGTCGAGATGCAGTACGAACGCAACGATGTGGATTTCACCCGTGGCCGTTTTCGCGTGAGAGGCGATGTAATCGACGTATTTCCGGCGGAAAGCAGTGAGCTGGCTTTGCGCATCACACTGTTTGACGACGAGGTGGAAACGCTGTCGCTGTTTGATCCCTTAACCGGCCATATTCAGCAAAAAGTACCGCGCTACACCGTTTATCCGTCCAGCCATTACGTCACGCCGCGCAGCACCGTGCTGACGGCAATCGAAACCATCAAGCTGGAACTGGCTGAGCGCATCGCATTCTATGTACGCGAAAACAAGCTGGTGGAGGCGCAACGCATCGAGCAGCGTACCCGTCACGATCTGGAAATGCTGGTAGAGATCGGCTTCACCAAGGGCATCGAAAATTATTCGCGCCATCTGTCGGGGCGCAATCCCGGCGATCCGCCGCCAACGCTGCTGGATTATCTGCCGCCCAATGCGCTGATGTTCCTGGACGAAAGCCATGTGATGATTCCGCAGGTGGGCGCGATGTACAAGGGCGACCGCGCGCGCAAGGAGAATCTGGTCAACTACGGCTTTCGTCTGCCGTCCGCGATGGATAACCGCCCGCTACGCTTCGATGAATTCGAGCACATCATGCGCCAGAGCGTGTTTGTCTCCGCCACGCCTTCGGTGTATGAAGCCGAACACGCCGGACAAGTGGTCGAACAGTTGGTGCGTCCCACCGGATTGGTCGATCCGGTCATCCTCGTTCGCCCGGCCATCAATCAGGTGGACGATCTGATGTCCGAAATCAGGCTGCGCATCAAAGCGGGTGAGCGCGTGCTGGTCACCACGCTGACCAAGCGCATGTCGGAAGATCTGACTGAATATCTGTCGGAGCACGGCATCAAGGTGCGCTATCTGCATTCGGATATCGAAACCGTCGAGCGCGTCGAGATTATCCGCGATTTGCGTCTGGGCATGTTTGACGTATTGATAGGCATCAACCTGCTGCGCGAAGGGCTGGACATACCGGAAGTATCGCTGGTGGCGATACTGGATGCGGACAAGGAGGGATTTCTGCGTTCCGAGCGTTCGCTGATTCAAACCATAGGCCGCGCTGCGCGCCACTTACACGGCACGGCGATTTTATATGCTGACAGAATCACCGACTCCATGAAACGCGCAATGGACGAGACCGAACGTCGCCGCACCAAACAGGTCGCGCATAATCTCGCGCACGGCATCACACCGCAAGGCGTTCAGAAGCGCATCAAGGACATCATCGAAGGCATGTACGAGATGGACGATGCGCGCAGCAACCAGAAAGCGGCTCAGGAACAAGCCAAATACCTGGCGATGAGCCAGAAACAGATAGCACGGGAAATTATCAGGCTGGAAAAAGAAATGCTGCAGGCTGCAAAAAATCTGGAATTCGAAAAAGCGACCGGATTGCGTGACCAGTTGAAGAAACTACGCGAGAGCGTACTGTTTTCACCGTTGTAATGACGGCCGCATGTGTCGCAGGAGCAGCTTGACGATCAACGCCTGAAGGCTGCAACGGAAACGCAGGTTTAATTCACGATCACTCATTGAACCCGCGTCCGCAACCACGCTTCGAGAAAACAAGCTGTGCGTTTCCTGCTAAGGCAGAGAACTGACGCCCCGAACTAGCGCCCGCCTCGTCCCCCACCCATACCACCACCCATACCACCACCCTGGCCACCACCTTGTCCAGCGCCCATGCCCTGACCGCGAACTGGCGGTTCATCCGGGATACTGGCGCCCTGTTCTTTGGCGCGTTCTTTCATTTCCTCGTGGTGTTCGGCTCGGGCCTTTTCCCGCTCCTCCTTAGTGCTGCTGCGCATTTTTGCGCGTTGCGCGTTGCGTTCCTCTTCGGTCATAAGTTCGCGCCCCACCGTCGGCCGCTCACGGTCTTGCATTTTTTGCTGGCTTTTTTCCTGCACCGCAGCCTGATCAGCAGCACCTGCAAGTCCTGCCATAAAAAACATGGCTACCGCCAATCCGGAAAGCGTCATCTTTTTGTTCATGTTAACCTCCATTTTAATAAGTTAAAAATTCGGAAAACCCTCTACTCATCGTGCCATTGCCATAGTATTGAAATTTCACTGCACGTCTGTGACAAACATCACACTCTCATTAATTTGAACGCCATTGGCGTATCAATTTACTTTTTCTTCAGCAAATTTTGCAGTTCGGCGAAGGGGTTATGGCTTGCCGCCGCCAGCCCACCGGCCTCTCGCCCCCTTGCTGCTTCGTCCAGCAAGCGCGAATGTTCATTATCGTGACAATACAGACAAAGCAACTCCCAGTTGCTGCCATCCGGTGGATTGTTGTCGTGATTATGATCCTTGTGATGCACGGTCAATTCGCGCAAACGGATGCCGGCAAATTCGCGCCCGCACCGCCCGCATATCCAGGGAAATAATTTCAGCGCCCGCTCGCGATAGCCAGTTTCACGCAATTCACGTTGTCGGCGTGCCTCGGCCACAGTGCGGTCGAGTCGTTCGTGATCAGGCTGGGTGTGTTTGCTCATGAGTTCTTATCGCTTAATTGACAGGTGATGCGACTATATCAGCACGCCTGAGAGCGGACAAAATGAACTTGTTTGTCTGACTACCGCCTTAAGTGCCGATATGTCACTCTCTGCTGAATTTGTCGTTCGATGTTACCATAGCCACCACACGCAAATATCCTTCTGACTCATGCCCGAAACCGCTTTACTGCCATTGATCGTTGCAAGCGCCTTTATCGGCTGCCTCGTCCCCGGGCTGCTTGCTCGCTTCGGCAGGAATATGTCCGCTCTGGGCGCAGCCGGCGTCATGGCGAGCTGTTTGGCTTTGCTTATCCCGCTGATCCCCGCCGTACTAAAGGGGAAAACGCTGTTGACGGCTTACACATGGCTGCCGGACTACGGCCTCAATCTCGCATTTCGTCTCGATGGACTGGGGCTGCTTTTTTGCCTGTTGATTCTCGGCATCGGTCTTCTGGTGGTGCTTTACGCTTATTACTATCTACCGGAAAGCGACCGTCTGGGGCGCTTCTACAGCTATTTGCTCTTGTTCATGGCGTCCATGCTTGGCGTCGTACTCTCCGAAAATCTGTTGTTGCTGGTGGTGTTCTGGGAGGTCACCAGCATTTCGTCCTTCCTGTTGATCGCCTACAAGCGCGATCAGCGCGACTCGCGACACGCGGCCCGCATGGCCTTGGCCATCACCGGCGGCGGCGGACTGGCGCTGCTCGCCGGGGTGCTGCTGCTTGGCTACATCGCCGGCAGCTACGAACTTTCTGTCGTGCTGGCTGAGGGCGAGCGCATTCGTAACCACGCGCTCTATGCGCCCATGCTGATCCTGATCCTGCTGGGCGCATTTACCAAATCGGCCCAGTTTCCCTTTCATTTCTGGCTGCCCAATGCTATGGCCGCCCCCACGCCGGTATCGGCTTATCTGCATTCGGCGACCATGGTCAAAGCTGGAGTTTTTCTGCTGGCGCGACTGCATCCTGCGCTGGCGGGCAGCGAACTATGGTTCTGGCTGGTCAGCGGAACGGGCGCGATCACACTGGTATATGCGGCCTACATCGCCTTCCACCGTTACGATTTGAAGGGGCTGCTGGCCTATTCCACCATCAGCCATCTGGGTCTGATTACGCTGCTGTTCGGGCTCGACACACCGCTATCCGTGGTGGCAGGCGTGTTCCACATCATCAACCACGCCATTTTCAAGGCTTCGCTGTTCATGGCCGCCGGCATCATCGATCATGAATGCGGCACGCGTGACATGCGACAGGTGAACGGACTGTTCAAATTCATGCCTATCACCGCGACGCTGGCCATCGTCGCCGCCGCGTCCATGGCCGGCGTGCCACTGCTAAACGGTTTTCTCAGCAAGGAAATGTTCTTTACCGAATCGGTCGGTCATCCGGTATTTGAAGATATGAGCTGGCTGCTGCCGCTGTTTGCCACGATAGCAGGCATACTCGCGGTAGCCTATTCGTCGCGTTTCATCCACGACGTATTCTTCAATGGCGACCCCATTGATTTACCCCGCCAGCCCCACGAGCCGCCACGCTGGATGCGCGCGCCGGTAGAAATTCTGGTGGTCTTGTGCCTGCTGGTCGGTATATTTCCACAATGGAGTATCGCCCCCCTGCTCGGCGCAGCCGCCGGCTCGGCGCTGCAAACGCCTCTCCCGGCCTTTGAACTGGCGGTGTGGCACGGCTTCAATCTGCCTTTTGTCATGAGCCTGGTGGCGCTGGCGGGCGGCATTACCCTCTATGCGCTGCGTCAGCCATTTTTCGCCCTTCATAACCGCCTGCCCTCCATTCATGCCAATCTCGTCTTCAAACGACTCTACGAGCTACTGATGATTTTCGCGCACCGTGTCGTGAGCAGGCTGGACAATGGTTCACTGCAACGTTATCTGGCCAGCTTCATCACCTTTGTGCTCGCCCTGGGTGGCTGGGCATGGTACTCGGGACCGGCAACGCTTGCCGACGCCACTTATCAGCCAGCCGACAGCGCCGCTTTTGCGGCCCTGGCCACCCTTATGGTGGGCGCACTGGGCGCAACACTACTACACCGGCAGCGGCTCACCGCCATCATATTCACCAGCGTAGTCGGCCTGGTCGTGGCGCTCACCTTCGTGCGCTTCTCGGCACCTGACCTGGCGCTGACCCAACTGGCAGTCGAGGTGGTCACCATCGTGCTCCTGTTGCTGGTACTGCATTACCTTCCCCAACATTCACCCGCCGAAGATTCCGGCCCGCGACTGATGCGCGATGCCGCGCTGGCTGTCGGCGCAGGCGCAGGCCTGGGCGCGACCGCTTTTGCCATGATGGGTGCGCCTTTCGAGACAATTTCCGGCTTCTATCTTGCCCAGTCAGTGCCGGGAGGGGGTGGCAGCAATGTGGTTAACGTGATTCTGGTGGATTTCCGGGGCTTCGACACACTGGGCGAAATCACCGTACTGGCCATGGTAGGTCTGGCCGCCCATGCGCTGCTGGACAGACTGATACTCGTTGCACCCGGACACGATTCCGACGGACGCCCCTGGGCGAAGGAACTCCATCCACTGTTTCTGTCGATACTAATGCGCCCGCTGCTGCCACTGGCGCTCGCGGTGTCTGTCTTCATTCTGCTGCGCGGCCATAATATGCCGGGCGGAGGGTTCGTTGCCGGACTGGTTACCGGCGTAGCCCTGATCCTGCAATACCTTGCCAGCGGCATCGATTTCGCCCTGCAACGCCTGCCCCGACACAAGGCAAAGCTGCTGGCGCTTGGGCTGCTGCTTGCCGCCGCCACGGGTGCCGCAAGCTGGCTGTTCGGTCACCCCTACCTCACCAGCACGCACGGCCATATCGCCCTGCCGCTGATCGGAGAAATTGAACTGGCCTCGGTCATGGTGTTTGATCTGGGCGTTTACATCGTGGTGGTGACCACAGTGTTGATGGTGCTGGCTCAACTGGGCCGTTTATCGCGCCATCATGAGGAGGCCATCTGATGGAAGCCATCGTCGCCACCGCCATCGGCATACTCACCGCCTGCGGAATATTCCTGATGCTGCGCGCCCGCACTTTCCCGGTCGTACTCGGCCTGACCTTGCTGTCCTACGCGGTGAATCTGTTTCTTTTCGCCAGCGGACGTCTGATGCTGGATGCTCCGCCGCTGATACGGGCCGGTGCCCGCTACACCGACCCGCTGCCCCAGGCACTGGTACTGACCGCTATCGTCATCGGCTTCGGCATGACAGCCTACCTGTTGATGGTGGCGCTACGCGCAATGGCCGAAACAGGCGATGACCATGTGGACGGACGGGAGAAATCATGAACGCGCATGCCGCCATTTTCCCCATCCTGATACCCCTGATTGCCGCCTTGCTGCAACTGGCAAGCCGACACCTCGGCCTGTCCGTCCAGCGCGGCATCGGCCTGTCTGCGGCGCTACTCGGCATCCTGTCCGCCGTCTGGCTGCTACAACTAGCCGATGGCGGCAGCATACTGGTTTATGCACTGGGCGACTGGGCCGCCCCCGTCGGTATCGTGCTGGTTGCCGACCGTCTGGCCGCCGGCATGGCCCTGCTCACCGCGCTGCTGGCAGGCGCATCCCTGCTCTATGCCAGCGGCGGATTCGATAAACGTGGACGACACTTTCATCCTCTGTTCCAGTTGCAGATCATGGGTATTCAGGGCGCCTTCCTCACCGGCGACCTGTTCAATCTATTCGTGTTTTTTGAAGTGATGCTGCTGGCCTCCTACACCCTGCTGGCCCACGGCGGCGGACTGGCGCGCAGTCGCGCCAGCCTGAGCTATGTCGTGCTGAATCTGGCCGGATCGGCGCTGTTCCTGATCGCGCTGGGTCTGCTCTACGGTACGCTGGGCACGCTCAATCTGGCTGACGTGGCACTGCGTTTGCAGACTGCGGAACACGATATCGCCCTGGCAAGACTGGCGGGCGCGCTGCTGATTGCCGTGTTTGCGCTCAAGGCGGCGCTGCTGCCGCTGTCATTCTGGTTGCCCCACACTTATGCCGCTGCCGGCGCACCGGTGGCCGCGCTATTTGTCATCATGACCAAGGTCGGCATCGTCGCCATTCTGCGGGTGCAAGCCATCGCCTTTGCCCCCTCCCCGACTATGGCTGATCTGCTAACAGGCTGGCTGACGCCTCTGGCGCTGATGACCGTGCTGTTTGCGGCGCTGGGCGCGCTGGTCGCCACCCGCTTGCGTTATTTCGCCGCCTGGCTGGTGCTGGCCTCCGCCGGCACGCTGTTGATAGCGCCCGCCCATGCACAGGCAGACATCACGGCCGCCGCACTGTATTACCTTGTTCAGTCCACCTTTATCGGCGCCGCTTTTTTCCTGCTGGCAGAATTGATTGCCGAACGGCGCGGTGAAGTCGCGGATGCCATTCAATCCGGGCCGTCATTTCAATCACCCTGGCTGGCTATGGGCTTTTTCATAGCCGCCATCACCGCCGCCGGACTCCCCCCGTTTTCAGGCTTCCTCGGCAAACTCATGCTGCTTGCCTCGCTACGGGAAACCGCAGCAGGCGCGGCAATCTGGATCGTTTTACTGACTGCGGGCTTCCTGATCATAGTCGCCCTGTCGCGAACCGGCAGCCGCCTGTTCTGGCAACACAACCCGCAGACACAAGCGCTCGCAACGCCCGCCACTCCCTGGCAGTCTGTGCTCGCCGTGCTGTTGCTGATCGCAGCCGGCCCCCTGCTGGCCATCTTCGCCCGACCGGTGACAGATTATGCGGCACGCGCAGCGACTCAGCTGCATGCCCCGGGCGCCTATGTCAACGGAGTACTGGGCACCTCTGGACATCTCATCGTGCGGGAGGCCAGACCCTGATGCATTACCTCCTTCCCCGCCCCGCCCTGTCTGCGGTCATCTTCCTGCTGTGGGCCGCACTCAGCAATGCAGCCACACTCGGCACGGTATTGCTGGGCGCTTTGCTGGCGCTGGCATTGCCTTTCGTCACGCGTCCCTTCTGGTCCGACGCGCCACGCCTCGCCCGCCCCGGCAAGCTGTTTATCCTCGCGCTACGGGTAGCAATCGACATTGTTCTCGCCAACCTGTCCGTGGCGCGCCGCGTAATCGGCCCCGTTAACCGTCTCCAACCCGCATTCATCGAAGTTCCGCTGGATTTGCGCGACCCCTTCGTCGCCACCATACTCAGCAGTATCGTATCGCTCACGCCGGGCACCGTGTCCATCGACGTGGATCAGGAACGCTGGGTGCTCCTGATCCATGCGCTCGACGCACCCGATAGCGACGCCCTGATCGAGGAAATCAAGCAACGCTATGAGGC
>Ga0209231_1000387_pt1 | contig 25562 bp, 25 predicted proteins | sample Deesub45470m_DNA_FD_188086 | JGI IMG/M metagenome (GOLD analysis project Ga0209231, IMG submission 188086) | Deep subsurface microbial communities from North Pacific Ocean - 450_OLKR46/470m Metagenome (SPAdes) (version 2) | ecosystem: Environmental > Terrestrial > Deep subsurface > Unclassified ... | reverse complement strand
TCTACGAGGTCGGTGGTCAGCAACGGTCCTGGTAGAATCAATCAAGCGTTCAGTGTTCGTTCTTCAACCTGGCCAAAATCGCAGCTTCGGGCCGACTGGGCCTCTTACGAGCGTGAAGGTGCGACTATTTACGGGACCGATTTGGTTGCCGATTCCTTTTCGGTTCTCAATCGAGCTGGGGGCGGTGACGCCGGATAATCATGACGAAGGGGAGGCTTTGGGTGCGGCCCTTCGGGCATCCGCTCTATCTCCGCTGCGCTCCGACCGAACCCGCAAGCGGTTTCGTCCCATTCGGGTGACGATCAGCGCACAAAGTAGTCGCGAGATCCGCAACGCGGAACTTGCGGCTTTTTTGTTGGGTGCGCCGTACCGTCGCCATCCAGATCGAGGCGGTGAGCCGCCGCGTATGGGTTTGCTCTAGGGGCCTGTTCCGGCCCCCTGGCGCAAGGGCTGGACCGTCTCACTCGCTGCGCTCCCTCGCTTGGCGATCATGGGGGGTTCCCCGCCCTTCCTCCGCTGCGCTCCGTGCAGGTCGGGTGATCCCCCTCCCCCATGATCGGCCCCTATTTGCGCCATTCCCCGACCCACTTCGCCAGCGGGCAGAAGTCGATGGGAGCCATCGCCTTCGGCTCCATTTTAAGAAGGGAATGCACATGGCACGGAACACCGGCAAGGCCCGCAAGACCACCACGAGCGCCGCACGGATCGACGTTTACGAGGAAGTTACCAACCAGATTGTTGCGCTGCTAGAGGCAGGCACCCGCCCATGGTCGCCCCGTTGGGCATCGGGCTCGGCATCGCTTCCGCTTCGCCATGAAGGCACCCCCTATCGTGGCATCAATATTCTGTTGCTTTGGTCCGCATCCATGGAGCGCGGATATACCAACCCGCATTGGATGACCTACCGGCAGGCGCATGAGCTTGGGGGACAGGTCCGCAAGGGCGAGAAGGGCAATCTTGTCGTTCACGCTGGCAGCTTCACCCCCAAGGATGGCGAAACCGGCGAACCCATCACCAATGCCGAGGGCGAGGAAGCGACCCGCAAATTCCTGAAAAAGTATGTCGTTTTCAATGTCGAGCAGATCGACGGCTTGGACATGAGCAAGTTTCCCGCTCCGCAGATCCAAATCAAGAACCGTGATGATCGCGACAGCGAACTAGATGCAGCCTTTGCGCGCTGGCCCGTACCCTATCGTGAGGGCGGCAGCAGCGCCTATTACGACCCCAGCGCCGACCGTATCCAGATGCCCGCCTTTGCGGATTTTGTGACCGGCAATGCCTTCTATGCCACCCTTGCGCATGAGGCGATCCACAGCAGCGGCAGCGCCCACCGGCTCGCCCGCGAAACCCTGCGCGACTATGGGAAGGACCGCGCAATCAGGGCCGAGGAAGAATTGATTGCCGAGATCGGAGCCGCCATGCTTTGCGCCCAGCTAGGCATGGAGGCGACCGAGCGCGAAGATCATGCCGCTTATGTTGCGTCTTGGCTCACCGCTCTCCGCAATGACAAGCGCGCGATTTTCCGGGCCGCGACCGCAGCACAGGCAGCGAGCGAACTGATCCTGTCCCACATGAGCGCACCCGCCATTGGCCGCGCCGCATGACCGAGAGGGCGGCACCATGCCGCCCCCTTCCCCGTTCCCGAAGGATCGATCGATGGCGTGCGTTGCCAGTCAATCAAATTGCCGTGGGATAGGAAAATTTGCGCGGACCTTCGGTCCGCGCCGTTTAGGCAATCAGTAAGTCTTAATGCTAAAAGGGCCTATGCGACGACCCAAACGACCGCCCTCAAACATCATTCCGCTCTGGCCTCAGAATAAGAGCGGGTCTAATTGGCCCTATTTGGCGATCGGGATCATGGCGATGGCCGTCTTCGCGGCAGTGTTTTTATGGTCGAATGACGCCGCGACGAGTGATGCCCTGTTGGATACGACCACTGGCTTTGAGTGCCAAGTCGAAAAAATCACGGACGGTGACACGCTGCGATGTGCTGATGGCACTCGAATCCGCCTTCATGCGATTGCTGCGCGCGAAAGCAATGAGACTTGCAGCCCCGGCCATCCCTGCCCAAGTGCATCAGCCGCTTCAGCCACCGCGAAACTTTCCGACCTCGCTTACGGTCAAACCCTTCGGTGCGAGCGGATTGGATCGTCCTATGATCGTGTTACGGCTATCTGCCGCAACGAAAATAATATCGAGATCAATTGCGCGATGGTGCAGAGCGGCACCGCGCTCATATGGCCGCGCTATAACGAGCAACGCCGCATCTGTAATTAGCTCTGCTCCTCCGGAAGCGTATCCTTGGGGGCATCTATCCTGCGTTCAAAAAAGCGGCGGCCCAGTCCTTTGGAGAGCTTTATGAAGTCATTCATGCAGCAAAGAAAAACCTTTTCAGGTGTCTCATCCAAACGCAATATGCGGTAAGTCGCGCCACAAAACATGATCATTTGTGATCCGGGGGGATGAATTGCTCGAACGCTTCCAGTTGCTGCGTAATATTGGTCAGTACGATTCGGTAAATGCCGGCGCGCACATACCGCTTTCAACTCTTACTCTCATCTATGGCGAAAACGGACGTGGCAAAACCACACTTTCCTCCGTGCTCCGCTCGCTCGGCACAGGCGATGCGAGCCATGTTCTAGAGCGCCACCGCCTCGGCGCAGCGAATCCCCCGCATGTCGTGCTGGGCTTTGCCGGCGGCATCACCGCGCAGTTTCAACATGGAGCTTGGTCAGCTCCCATGCCGCGCATTGCGATATTCGACGATGCCTTTGTTGCGGCGAATGTGTGCTCCGGCGTCGAGATTGGTACTGGTCATCGCCAGAACCTTCACGAGCTGATCCTTGGCGCGCAGGGCGTGGCGCTCAATGCGTCCCTCCAGATTCATGTCGCACGCATCGAAGAGCACAACCGCGCCCTGACGCTGAAAAGCAACGCCATTCCCGCAGCCGCGCGTGGAAGCCTGAACGTAGATGATTTCTGCGCCCTTCCCGCCGATCCCGACATCGAGGCCTCGATCGCCACGGCCGAGCGCAACCTTGCGGCTGCGCGATCCGCCGATGCGATACGCCAGCAGGCGACTTTCCTGCCGATTGCACTGCCAGCTTTCGACGTTGACGCTATCAGCGCGCTTCTGGCCCGCACGCTGCCGGACCTTGAAGCGGATGCGGCGGCGCAGGTGCGGGCTCACCTGCGCCGCCTCGGCCGGGGTGGCGAGGCATGGGTCGGTGACGGCATGACCCGCATCTCTGGCGCCTCGCAAGGGCAGGATCACGGGGTCTGCCCCTTCTGCGCGCAGGATTTGGACGCATCGCCCTTGATCGCACACTATCAAGCTTATTTCAGCCAGGCCTATGACGGCTTGAAATCCTCGATTAACGAAACCGGTCAGGGCATCAACGCAACCCATGGGGGCGACGTGCCGGCCGCCTTCGAGCGTGCCGTGCGCATCGCCACGCAGGGCCGGACCTTCTGGAACGCCTTTACCGATGTTCCTGAGGTTGAGGTGGATACAGCGGTGGTCCTGCGGGCTTGGACGGCTGCGCGCGACGCTGTTCTGACCGTGCTACGCGCCAAGGCAGCTTCGCCGCTCGAAGCGATGACGCTATCAGTCGAGACGCTTGCCCTCATCCGCGACTATGACGCGCGACGCGCGGACGTTGCCGCGTTGTCCGGGACACTTCAAACTTGCAACACCCCGATCGCGCTCGTGAAGGAGCAGGCGGCGAATGCCGACGTTGCCGCGCGCGCGGCCGATCTTGCGCGGTTGCAAGCCGTGCACGCCCGCCACAGCAATCCTGTCAACGGCTTCTGTGCCGATTATCTTGCTGAAAAGGCCGAAAAGACGGCCACGGAAGGCCTGCGCACCCAGGCACGAACCGCGCTTAACAACTATCGCGAGAATATTTTCCCGGCCTATGAGGCCGCGATCAATACCTACTTGCAACGCTTCAATGCCGGTTTCCGGCTCGCATCGGTCAGTCCCCAAAATACGCGCGGTGGCTCATCCTGCACCTATAACGTCGTCATAAACGACGTGCAGGTGGCGCTGACCGCCAACGCCGGCCCCGCTTTCCGCAACACCTTGAGTGCCGGGGACCGCAACACACTCGCGCTCGCCTTCTTCTTTGCGTCGCTCGATCAGGATCCGCAGTTGGCGCAGAAGATCCTCGTCATTGACGACCCCATGACCAGCCTTGATGAGCATCGCTCGCTCACAACGGTGCAGGAGATGCGCCGCATACAGGCCCGCGTCAGCCAGGTCATCGTGCTGTCGCACTCCAAGCCTTTCCTCTGCCAGCTTTGGGAAGGCGCTGATACAGCCGTGCGGCAGGCGCTGCTGATCCGGCGTGACGGGGCCGGCTCGACGCTGGCGATCTGGGACGTCAACCAGGACTGCATCACCGAACACGACCGACGGCACGCGCTCGTGCAGGGGCACCTTCAAGCGGCGGACCCAACGGCCGAGCGGCGTGTCGCCGCTGCGCTGCGCCACATCCTCGAAGCCTTTATGCGCGTGGCCTACCCGGCCGCATTTCCACCGGGCATGCTGCTCGGGCCGTTTCTCGGCATTTGCCAGCAGCGCGCCGGCCAGCAGAACCAGATATTAAGCCAAACCGATATCGACGAACTGCGAGCGCTGCTCGCTTACGCGAACCGCTTCCACCACGACACCAACGCTGCCTATGAAACGGAAGCCATCAACGACCAAGAGCTGACGCATTTCAGCGAACGTGTGCTCGCCTTCGCGCGACGCAGCTAAGAGCTATCACTGGCCGTCCACAATCAAAATCTCCGTCGCATGCCGAACCATGTTCCCATTTTGTTCACTTGTGCGTTACAAGGGGCGAAGAAGGGAATCATCATGTTGCTGCCACCGATGCAGCCGGTCCCGCTCGCCGAGGTGCCAGAGGGGCTTATCCCTCGCATCATCGACGCAGCCGGCGCCGGTTTTCCGTCCCCAAGCCAGGATTGGCAGGAGGATGCCATTTGCCTGATCGAGTTGCTGCGGCTCGATAGGGCCGCCAGCTTTGTTTTCCGCATCAGCGGGAGCAGCATGATCGAGGCGGGAATCTATGATGATGATGTTGTTGTGGTCGATCGCGACACACGGCCCAGCGAAGGGCATATCGTGATCGCGATAGTGGATGGCGGCTTTGTTTGCCGTCAGCTCGCGAGCCGCCATGGCAGCATGTTCCTTGAGGCCCGCAACAGCCGTCAATGCTATGAATCAACCCCTGCGGAGGGCGTCGAGATTTGGGGCGTGGTGCGGACCAGCGTTCGCGATTTCCGTCGATAGCCGCCCCTATGACTCATGGCATAGTGGACATTCAGAACTTTTACGTCTCAGCCGAGCGGCTTTTCGACCCCGGCTTGCGGGGCGTACCTGTTATCGTGTTATCGAATAACGATGGCTGCGCTGTCGCTCGCAGCGAAGAGGCAAAGGCGCTCCACGTCCGCATGGGGGAGCCAGTTTTCAAAATCCGCGATCGGATCAAGCGGCATGGAATCCAGCTTCGATCAAGCAATTACGAACTTTATGCCGACCTCAATCGGCGGTTCAATGCCGTGATAGCCGAGCATAGCGATATGGTGGAAATCTACTCCATCGATGAGAGTTTCTATCGCGCCCCGATGCTTCCAAGCGGCCTTGGCGACGTGGCCGCCGCGCACAAGCTGCGCGAGGACATTCTACGGCAGGTCGGCCTCCCGACCCGGATTGGGCTAGGCCCGACCCGCACCCTGTCGAAAGTCGCGAATGCGCTCGCCAAGGCCACGGAAAAGGTATGGGGAGGCGTGGTGGATCTTAATGATACCGAGCTGCGCCGCCGATTGTTTGAACAATGGCCCGTCGGCGAAGTCTGGGGCATCGGCGGCGCACTGGAAGCGCGCCTGCGCCCTCTTGGCATCCGCACAACAGCCGACTTGGCCGCCATGCCGCCAGCGGTCGCGCGCGATGTGGGAACGGTAGTACTGGAGCGTCTGGTGCGCGAGCTGGGCGGCGTCGAATGTGCCGACTTCAAGGTTGAACCCGACGCGCTCAAGGCAACCGCCGTCACCCGGCAATTCGGCGAGCCGGTCAAGATGCTGGACGAATTGCGCGAAGCGATGGCGCGGCGCGCTGCGCGTGCCGCCGAGAAGATACGCGCCCAGGGCCTCGTTGCAAGCCGCCTGATCGCCTTCGCTCATGGATCGCGATACCGCCCCAATCCGCCATCGGCTTCGCGATCGGCGCGGCTTTCGCCGCCGACCAACGACCCGCGCGTCATATTGCGTATTGTCGGCCAGATGACCGAGGCGATGTTTCAGCCGGGGGGCGTCTATACCAAATGTGGTGTGCTGTTGGAGGATTTGACGCCGCAGGGTCAGGGGCAGGCTGACTTATTCGCTATTCCTGATCCTCGCGCTCCGGCTCTTCTCGCCGCCATGGACGGCCTCAACAGTCGGTTCGGTCGTAATACGATCACAATTGCCGCACAGGGGCATGGTGCCAAGGCGTTCGATACCAAGCGAAGCCAGAAAAGCCCGGCCTGGACGACGCAGATCAGCGAGATTCCGATAGCCCGATAGGTCAACGCTAAGGTCGAGATCCGCTCATCAATGATATGGAGCGTTCCTCTTAGCACCAACGCCCTGCCCTAACAGCCGTCAGTTTCGATTAAGGCCCATTTGCCGACTTTGCAGCTTATCCTTCCAACGACATTCTAGTCCAATCAGATCAGCCATGGTGGCGCCGGTGCCGACCGTCTCCAAAATCGACACCTGATAGTCGCTCGGATCGCGGCTTTTCAGTGCGACATTTCCCCCGTGGCCTGATGCGAAATACTCGCGCCAGCGGCCAAGAAAGCCCTCTCCGCTGGACGCCATGCCAACATACTGTTCCCGCGTTCGCGGGCACGTCAGAAGGTAAATCCCTCGAGTCGCCCGCAAGGCTTCAGCCCAATGGGCCGGCATCGTCTCAATATCGGAGAGGTTCAGGATGAGCGCCGCGAAGCCGGGGAACGGATCTTCGCGAAAAGTCCGGCGAAGCTCGACAACCGGCTTTGGCACGCGATCGCCACGCTGAATCCATGCACGATAGCCCTTGCCCCAATCAATCCAGAGGCGGCCCGCATATTCGGCCAGCTCGGGCAGCAACGCTAGCCGATATTGGTTGCAGCTTCCCGCCGCTTCTATGCCCCCGGTTACGGGGTGCGGCCGATCTTCCGCGAGCAGCCCGATCAGCTCTGCCGAGTAGAGCCCGACGAACAGGGTCTCCTTGCCGGGAACGCCGACGAACGAGGCCCAATAGGGCGCGCGTAGGTCCGGGGCATCACCAATCCCTTGGGTTTCCTGATACGCCTCAAAGCGGCTTCGATGGTCGCGCCAGAGGACATATGGCGTTGGGAAGCCGGGATGCCTGTTATCTTGGTGTCGCAGCAGCCGAACCGAGCTTCGGCTAATACCTGCCAGCTCCAAGAGGTTGCCAAATGTCAGCATCAGACCTCGGCTCCCGTCTCGTCCGCGATGATGGGCGCCGCGTCGTGTGGCAGCGGGCCAAACAGCGTTTCCAGCATTGCGTCCATCGTGTCGATCCGCCGAAAGTGCTTCGCCGGCACCTTGCTATGGTTGACCCGAAGCGGCCGATCGCCGTCTTCACGGCGGCCGATACGCTTCGGACTGGCGAAGCCCGACAGGTCCGGAAGCGCTTCGCCGGGTGCCCCGCCGAACCACCAGAACGGCCCAAGATCGAGATCGAGCGTCACGCAAATCCAGATCACGCAGCCGCTGGGTTTATCCGCGAGCGCTCGACCGACCGAGACGGGTGCGGGCTTGCTGCGAATGCCCGTCTTGAACTGGATATGGCGAACGACAGATCCTCGCCCCATCACCAGGTCGTAGCCGTGCGCATCAAATTCGGATCGCAGGACTTCTACATCGGTGATCCCGCGCCGCCACAACGTGCGGAGGGCTTCACCCACGAAAACATGCTCAACGATGCGCTCGCGCAATGTCGAATGATGCGAGTGCATGTCGATGCTCGCCATGAATCAACCTCCCCCTTCAACGCCCATCGAGCCCGCCTGCGCTTCACCTGGCCCTAGACCGGGGCCGGCAGCGCAACCGGAATCCACAAATAGCGGAACAGCCCGGCTTTACCGTCGATCCGGTTATAATCCTGCCAAGCGAGGGCATACCGGCCCTTTATTTCCAAGGCCGCTTCGCGGTTTTTCGTTGTCCCTGGCTTCGCCAGCTCGTGCCATGCGAGCGAGCCCGTCAGCTCGCGCAGGTCACAAAGATTGAAGGCCGCATCTACAGTGTCGGCGCGCGCGCGGGGCTGCCAATAGCTCGGATCGTTCGTGAGGACCAAGACGCCCGCGCCGTAGCCGGTTGCCTCCGCATAGGCTTCCATGCGCGTCACGTCCTTGCACACGTCATAGCGGCGCTGGTCATGTGCCCCGTGCTGCTTCAGCGTGACTGGCTCGCCGTCGAGCGTCGTGGAAAAGCCCTTGCTGAGATACTTCAGTTCCAGGGCGAACCGAGTTTCGCCGATCACGATAACGTCGATCGCGCCCCGCGCGGGCGCGGTCAGGGGCCATTCAAGCCTCACATTTAGGTTCGGGTCGTTCTTCCGAATCTCATAGGCAAGTTCATGCTGGAAATCGGCTTCCGAGCAGAACACTGGCCGCCGCGCGGCAAGGCTTGCCATCAGGTCATCTATGACGATCAAGTCTATCTCCGTTTGCCTCGCTACTTAGGTCGATGCTGTAAACAGAATATGGCCGCACGATCCACCTGTGGTTTCGCCGCCGTTACTCTAGCCAATCAGATCGGTCGCGCATTCAGATATGAGGCGGCTATGCCGCCGCGATGATCGAGCAGTTCGGGGCCTGTTCCGGCCCCCTGGCGCAAGGGCCTGGCCGTCTCCGCCGCTACGCGGCTGCGCTTGGTGATCGCGGGGGTTTCCCCGCCCTTCCTCCGCTTCGCTCCGTGCAGGCCGGGTGATCCCCCTCCCCCGCGATCAGCCCATCTTTGCGCCATTCCCCGGCCCAGTTCGCCACTTGGCAGAAGTCGATGGGGCCATCGCCTTCGGCTCCATTTTAAGAAGGGAAACAGCACATGGCTAAGACCACCAAGCCCACCATCCTGCATCTGACCGTCGACCAGCTTCACCGCAGCGACCAGAACGTGCGTAAGAAGCCGTCGAGTGCCGCCAGCGATGCCGAAATCTCCGCTTCGCTGCTGTCCGTGGGCCTCATTCAGCCCATGGTCGTCATCCCGCGCGAGGCCGGAGGATATGAGGTAATCGCCGGGGACCGCCGCCGCCGCCTTCTCACGGCGCTGGCCGAGGCCGACCCGAGCCGGAAGGCTTTGACCTTCCCGTGCATGAAGGTCGATGACTTGAGCAAGGTCACGGAAATCAGCATGGCCGAGAACCGCGCGCGCGAGGCGATGGCCCTGCCCGACGTGTATATGGGTTTCGCTGCCATTCGGGCCGAACGCCGCGAGGCGACCTTAGAAGAGTTGGGCGCGATGTTCGGCTATGATGTGGCCCGCACGGCTCGCATCATGAGGATCGCGAACCTTCACCCGGAGATCATGGACCTCTATAGCGCGGGCGAGATCGATGACGCCCAGGCACAGGCTTACGCGGCCACGGAAGATCGTTCCCTACAGATCGCGGTCTACCGCCAGTTGGAGAAGGAGGCGACCCGCCCGCATGAGAAGAATGCGAGCGCCATTCGCAAGGCGATGAACTCCGGCAACCACGAACTGACCAAGCTAATGTGCTATGTCGGCGTCGATGCCTATCGCGCAGCGGGCGGCGAGTTTGAGGCCGACTTGTTCGCGCAGGATGGTGCGGGCATCGTCCAGACCCCCGAGGTGCTGCACCAGCTAGTCGAGCAGCGGATTGCCGAGGATAAGGATCGGTTCGAGCATAATATCTCGCGCAATGGCCGGATGCTTGGCGAGAAGTGGGGCCTTACCGACCTCGACTTTTCGTGGGTGGTGACCCCTCCGCAGATCAAGCAGTACGGCTATCTTTCAACCGACCATGAGCTTCGCATTCGCAACCCCAAGCGGGGCGACCTCCCCAAAGACCTCGCGAAAATCTATGCGTCGATGGAGACCCGCTTTGCCGCGATGATCGGAGAGGACGACGAACCGCTTCCCGATCAGGAAGAGGCTTACGAGAAGCTGGCGGCCGAGATTGCCGAGCTGGACGCCCAGCGCACCGTCATTCTGCCTAAAAAGGGCGCTGTTGTCGCCGTCGCATCGATCGAGAACGATGGCAGCTTTGACGTAGAGCTGTGGTTTGCAGATCGAGCGGCGAAGGGCGCGGAACTGCCCAAGGGCGCTACCGAACAGCGCGGCCCCAAGCCAGCGCCGACACCGGCAGAGGCCGAGCGCGCGCGTTTCGGGCTGTCCAAGGACAACATGCAAGTCATGATGCTGATCCGGCGCGATATGATCCGGGCCGAACTAATGCAGTCCGCTTCGGCAGGTTCGTCGCTTGCGCTCGACTTCATGCTGTTCTCGCAGGCCCGCACGATCCTCACCCCGGCGCAGGGCTATGGGAACACCGTCTATTTCCATGGCGAGCATCAGGGCATCAATGACCTTCCGCACGATGAGGACGGCACCACCAAGATTCACGATCTTGTCGGAAGCCGACCCGAGCGCGCCGCTTGGCTCACCACCAAGGAGGGCTTGGCGTCGGGCGAATGGATGACGGTCCGCGATCCGATTGAGGGTTTCGCGCTGTTCCGCAATCTGCCCGATACGGACAAGAACAAGGTGGCGGCGATGATCGCCGGTCACATGCTCATGGCGACTACTTCGGTTTATTCCGATGGTCGCACCCCGCGCATGGTCCGCGAGCTTGCCAATTGCATCGAGGCCGAGGCCGGTTTCGGGCGCTGGCGCGATGCGGTCGAGCTGGACGAAGCGTTTTTCAGCACCTTCTCCGCTAAGGCTCGCCTTGGCCTTCTGGAAACATGGGGCTTGGCGGATCGCGCCAAGGGCATGAAGGGCAACGAAACCGCCGGGTTCTGCGCCCGCATCGCGAATTGCGATGAAGAGGACGCCAAATTGCTTGGCCTTCATGCCGACGATGTTGCCGAGGCGGTGAACTGGCTTCCCGACTTCATGGAGAGCGCCACCGTTGAACCCCTCCCTGCAAAGGAGGAGCCGGAAGCCGACGAGGACGAGGCCGACGAGATGGGCGACGACGATCACGACCAGATCGACGAGGCGGCTTGATCCACGGCGGGGGGCTTCGGTCCCCCGCACCTTCCCACGAAGAGAGAGAGGGACCGTTATGGGCCGCCATTGCATCCGCGATCCGCGCTATATCCCGCCCGTCCACGTCATTGGCGAGCAGCCCGACTTATTCGGAGGCCCTACCATCAGCCATGAGGCGGAGCGGAAGCCCGTAGGGGCAAAGGCGCTGCGCGCGATCACGAAATGGGCCGTAGTGCCTTGGCTTGGCGATGCGGATCGGGAAACCGTTCTCGAGAAAGCACCGGCCCCCCTCCCCGTCTATCTTGTCTCTTGCGTAGCGGCGAAGGTCGACCACGCGGCCGAGGCGCGCGACTTGTATATTTCACCGTGGTTTCGCAAGGCCCGCGCCTATGTCGAGCGCACAGGCTCGCCTTGGCTGATCCTTTCGGCAAAGCATGGCCTGATTGCCCCCGGCACCATCATCGAACCCTATGATGCGACCCTTAGCGCGATGGGCGCTCCCGCTCGCCGCCTATGGGGCGCTCGTGTGTTAGACGAACTGGCCCGGGTTATGGACGTTGCCACGCCGCTGATCGTTCTCGCAGGCCGCTACTACCGCGATCCCCTTTGGCCAAGCATCGCGGCTCGCGCGACCGTGCCCATGGAGGGGTTGAGCATCGGGGAGCAGTTGGCATGGCTGTCTGGCATTACCCCGAACTAATGCGTTTCCGAGCAGCCGTGGACGAAGGCGAAATGTCCGAGGTTGCTTGTCGTGCTGGCCGGTGGAGCGATCCGCTCCACCGGCCTCCTTCGCAGGATCGATGCCGTTCTTTATTCGTTCAAAGGTTGATGATATAGGAATGGCATGACGACCGGCGCCCCCCCTGTCCCCTTGTGGACCCAAGATCAGGCGATTGCCTATGAGGCGGCGCTGGAGGCTATCAACGATGTGATCGCCGGTTACAGTGAGCAGATAGCGCTTGAGCAGGACAGCCCAGCACCGAACGCAGCACGCATTGCGTGGCTCGAAATGCGAACGGATCAGGCGACCGTAATCATGCACTCGCTCAATGTGGCCGATACGGCGAACGTCCGTCAAGTCCTGACAGAATATAGCGCGATCGTGCGCGCGCGTGACGCCACTGAAGCCGTCGCCATTGCCGCCTAAGAAGCGGCATGGATCGCGACCCCGAACGGCATAGCCTCTCCCCCGACGCCCTTCAGAAAATCTACGAAACCCGCGTGGCCCCTCGTCTATTCAGGGGGACGCAGAGCGTTGAGCAGCCGACTGCGATTATTTTAGGCGGGCAACCCGGATCGGGAAAAACCCCGATGCAAAACCATGCCGCCCGCGAGTTCGCGGCCAGCGGCGGAATGGTGAAGATCATCGGCGATGATCTTCGAGCTTATCTGCCATATTATAAAAGCTTGCAGCGGGCCGATGATAAAAGCGCCGCCTTTTACACGGACCGGGATTCAGGCCGCTTGGTCGAGAAGGCCATTGCCGAGGCCGCACAACGGCGCGTCAATGTGCTGGTGGAAGGCACCATGCGAAATCCGGAGACGGTCGTGGCAACCTTGCGCCAGTTTAGGGACGCCGGTTTCAGAACGGATGCGCGGGCCTTGGCCGTCAGCCCTGAAATGTCGAGCCTTGGCATCTTGCAGCGATACGCAGCGCAGAAGGAGAGCCGAGGCATCGGGCGGATGACCACGACCGAAGCTCACCAAAATGCTTTGCATGGGATGCTCGACACGTTGGATCGACTTCAGGACGGGCGCCTAGCTGACAAGCTCACGATTTACCGGCGCGGCGGCGAAGTAATCCATAGTTGCGACTTATCCGAACCTGCGCATGGCGGCGAACCGCGTGCTCGCGATCTGGTAGAAAGGGAGCGCAGTGGACCACTGTCACCGCAGGAAGCCCGATATAAGCAACAGGAGATCGAGCGCTTGACGCCGATCCTTCAAAAACACGGCATCATTCCTGGTCGTGCAGGCCAGCGTTCAGCAGAACTCACGCAGAACCGCGATAAGGTGCCTAAGCCCCCCCAGCGTGAGGACGATCGCGAGCGATAGAGGTGGCGAAAATTTCTGCGATAATCGCGTGGCCGTTATGACCTAGCGGCTATCCGATCCTGGCTTTAGCCATGTGCCTTATTCCAGCTTTACACCCTCTTCGAAGGCCGCGGCACTCAGGGCTAATTTTCGGCAGGTGACAGGCTTGTCGATTTATGTACAAGAACGCAAATGCACAGGCAATTGCGGGGCATTCCGATGCGCTTCACCGATACCAAAAGCGAAACTTTAAATCTGCGGGTATCTCCAACATTCAAAAAAGTGTTGAAAGACGTGGCAGAGCGCGAGCAACGCAGCATGGTAAACATGTTGGAAGTATTGCTGTGCGATTACTGTGATAGCAAGGGTATCGCTCCCACTAGATCTAAGCCTCACGATCCAACTGAGAAGCGGTCAAGTCCGGCTCGCAACCGGCTTCGCACGGGAGCAGCAGCATGACCTTCCGGTATATTGGATCGAAATCGAGGCTCATCGATCAAATTTCAGCTCATATCGGCTCTCCAAAGCGTGACGCATTCTTTGTGGATGCCTTCTGCGGGACCGGTGTTGTTGCGGAGGCTGCTGCTGAGCTTGGCTGGAACGTCAGAATCAATGACAGTCTGAACTCTGCTGTAATTTCGGCAGGTGCCCGGTTGGTCAGCGACAGTCAGGCGACTTTCAAAAAAATAGGCGGATATGCTAAAGCGGTTTCTATACTTAATGCCATACCTCATAAAAAAGGGTTCATATGGCGTGAGTATAGCCCTGCCTCCATCGATGTATGTCATATTGAAAGGCGCTATTTTACGCAGAAAAATGCCGGAAAAATTGATGCAATCAGAGCGCAAATCGCCGATTGGTCAATGTCTGGTGCTATCAGCAGCGTAGAAGAGCGACTTTTGATTGCTGACCTATTTTCTGCTCTTAATCGTGTCGCGAATATAGCAGGTACCTTTGGATGCTTCCTGTCAAAGTGGACTTCCCAATCACAAGATACGCTCATGCTTCGGTGCCGAGATCTTCAGGAAAAAAGTATCCATGTTGAAGCTACTGTAGGAGACGTTTTTGACGTTCCTAATGGCCTTAAAGATGTTGTGTACCTTGATCCTCCTTACACCAAAAGGCAGTACGCCAGCTATTATCATATTCTCGAAACCGTTGCGTTGGGAGACGAGCCTGAGGTTGAAGGGGTGGCGGGTCTGCGGCCGTGGAAAAGCCTAGCTTCTGATTTCTGCTATAAAACAAGAGCGCTCGACACGCTCTCACGCTTGATAGGCAGCTTAAAGTCGCGGAAGGTATTACTGTCGTACAGCAGCGAGGGGCATATCTGTATGCAGGACTTGAAGGATGAGTTATCTGAAAAGTTTGTGTCCACTATGCATCCTCTAGGTATGATCGGGCGGTATCGTCCTAATAAGGCGGCTAGCAGCGGCCCATCTGACGTGAACGAGTTCTTAGTGGTCATCGAGCCTAATAAGAATCAGCGGCAGAAGAACATAAATGCAGATTCACCTGTTCTTGAGGAAACCTACGCATGAGCGCGCCTCGTCCCATGGAAAGCGAGTACCTAGCGCGGGCGGAGGCGGCGCTGACAAAGGCGGTTGGATCAAGAAAGTGCGCATCCAGCTTTGAACGCCGGCTCCAAATTTTGGAAGCAGCGTCCGCTCGCTTTGGAGGCTTCGATCTGGAGACCTTTCATCGTTCATTCAATATTGCGACTGATCGGTCAGCGGCAGAGCTGATGGAACTTGCAGCGCCTGTTGCAAGTGAGATTGGCCGCTCGGCCATTCACCCGGCACTGGCGTTAAGCGCTTTGGCGCGAGAGGCCCTGCATGAGCGGGATCGTAAAAGCACCGGCGCATACCATACGGACTTTCGCTTGGCTGCGCGTTTGGCAGAACTTGCCGCGCCGAAGCTCACCCACGTTAGTAAGGTGATTGACCCCGCCTGTGGCGCAGGCATTCTGCTGGCTGCGCTGACTTATGCCGTCTGTGGAATGGACCGTGCGAAAGCAGCGCATTGGCTTGCTCACAACGTCTGCGCCGCCGACTTATCCGCTAATTCCCTTCGCGCCACGGTGTTGAGCCTTGCTTCTTTCACAGACGACGTCTCGGTTCTCAAAACGATGCGTAAACGTTGGTACTGTGGCGATAGTTTGATGGCCGATCGTAAGGTTTGGACAGCGATGTCGCCTCAGGGCTTTGACGCTGTGGTCGGAAACCCGCCTTGGGAAAAGGTCAAACTATCGAGACACGAATTTTTAAAATCATCAGGAACGCAGCGCCATTATGGTTCCAAAATTCTCAATTTAGATGAAGAGAGATTCTCTGAGAAGCGTGACGAAGTAGCTGATTACTCCCGTCGCTTGCTAGCGCGCTATCCGGACTTAGGCTCTGGTGAGCCCGATATGTACATCGCGTTTACGGACCTCTTCTTTGATCTCTGCAAAGAGCAAGGTGTGGTCTCGGTTCTTGTCCCGGGGGGGCTAATTCGCTCGCAAGGCACGAAAACCATTCGTGAGAAAATCTTCAATGCCAGCCAAAGTATTTCTCTATCAATCATAGATAATAAGGCCCGCTTTTTTTCAATCGATACGAGATTTAAGTTCTTAGCTATGGCCCTCGTCAAGGCAGGCTCTCGAAAAGAAAAGCGTGAGCCGATTCACCTTTTTCATGAACGCGGTACACCTACAGGATTGGTTACTACCGGCTCGGCGGTCATTGGCCGTGCGGCATTAGCTGCGGTCCGGCCCGACCTCAGTTTGCCTGAAGTGCGGAGCGTAGCCGAGTGGAAGTTGTATTCAAAGATCGCAGAGGCCGGCGACCCCTGGAACGAGCCAAGCAGTGACTGGGATCCAAAATTTTGTCGCGAAGTAGATATGACAAAGGAGCGGCCGAAGTTTCGGGCACGTGGTTCCAAGGGTGCCCTCCCACTTATTGAAGGGCGTATGGTGCAATCCCATCGTTTCGGTGTGAAGGGCCACCTTTCCGGAAGCGGGAGGAGCGCACGGTGGGAAGCATATCCAATCGGATGCTCGCGTCTGTCCCCGCAATTTTCTATCCTTTCTTCCGATATTCCGCGCAGCAACCGTCAACGCGTCAACGAACTACGGGTAGGGTTCTGTGATATCGCGGGTCAAACCAATGAGCGTTCGTTGATGGCTGCGATGATTCCTCCTGGGGTGGCCTGCGGCAATAAGGTTCCCACAATTCTGTTCAGGGCGGACCACTCAGAGGATCGGCTTTTAGTTTGGCTATCCATCGCCAACAGCTTTGTATTTGACTGGATGCTTCGCCGTGTTTTGACAACAACCGTAAATTATTTCCTTCTTCAAAGCGTCCCGATGCCAAGAATCGCTAAAGACGGTTTGCCTTGGAAAAGGCTCGTGAGCGCAGCGGGTGAACTGCGTGAACTTGACGTCGCGGGTTCAAACCGCGCGGTGTATGACCGCGTTGCTCAAATAAAGGCCGAAATTGATGCTGAGATTGCTGTAGCTTACGGTCTCAATTTGCGAGACCTCGAATTGTTACTACAGGACTTTCCTATACTAGACCGAGGCCAGGTTGCCCTGCCGGGGGAGAGCAGGTCTACAATTACGCGCGACAGTGTTTTGACCGCGATGGCCAAGCGAACAGGGAACCGTTCGACCAATTGGTCGCGGCGTGCCAATGAGGCTCGCGCTTTAGGTGCCGTTGCGTATGTGCCTTCAGAACTGGCCGTGGGCAGCGAAGATTTTGTAGAAACTGGGGGGAATGGAAGTCTGAGCCATGGTTAATTCTACCGTGCATGTAGCCCGTATTCTTTATAAGGAAATCGTAGCGGGCGATCTTAGAAAGATACTGGCCCAATCTAATGACTCCGACACCGGGGGCGGTGCTCGCGATTTTCGCTTTGGATCATTCAGGACATTGCTTCCCGTCATAGAGAAAATGTTTCCTATGAAAGCAAGTCTTAATCGCAAGCGCGATGGCGTAGTTGAAGAGGTAGACGTATTCCAAGGTGAATTCTATTGGCACGACGATAATGGAAAATTGATCAAAAAAGATTCCTTTTTTGAGCCGCCTACAGATGTACGTCCGTCCGAGGGAAGAATAGCACGTGTGCATGAGTATGGTTGCTTCGATACAAGCCGTGTTCCCCAAGGAGGAGAAGGTAATAGAGTTCTGATTCTGTTGATCCAACTTAGCGATGGGACTGTTTGGCCCTATTATGCCGAGGAGCAGACTTTGCGTATTAAGGGAAAATGGGATCCTGTGGTCGCGGACGAGTTGCTGTCTTGCTTAGACGCTAAGCGTCCTGTCAATCGTGCAGTAATTGGATACCGCGACTTCACCAATGCAGGAAAATACTGCAATGGCAAGTGACACCTGTAAACTAGCTTTGAAGTTACTTGCGCGGTCGCGGAATGTGCTAATATCTGGCGCACCAGGCACAGGTAAGTCTCGGCTTTTGGCCGAAGTCGCGGCAGCATTTGAGGCGGCATTTGGGGTAACAGCCGCTGGCGGTCCGCCGCAGCTCAATCCTGTGGGAGGTATTCCCATACCCCCTGCTGCTGGAGGCGCCGTCAAAGACATCCCGGCGGCAGACAAAAGTAACCGCAAGGTTTTCCGGACGGTATTTCATCAAAATTCAAAATATCGCGATTTTGTTTCAGGGATTACGCCTTCTGTAAATAAAGCCGAAGGTTCTCCAGATTTTGCGATTGTAAAGGGTACGCTTTATCGTGCTGGCGAACATGCAAGAATACCGAACGGGGCTGCGCTTTTAATTATAGACGAAATAAATCGTGGCCCGGCAGTGCAAGTGTTTGGCGGAGCAATAGTCGCGATCGAGCCAGATAAGCGTTTATCGCCGACAGGGGACATCCGACAGGATACGCAATTTTTTGAAATGCTCGACCCTAACTCTGGGGACGTGATCGAGTACGCTCTACCCCATGATCTTTATATTCTAGCTGCTATGAATCAAGCCGATGCTTCCGTTGAGCCATTGGACGTTGCGTTCTTGCGCCGCTGGGAGCCTCTCCGGCTTGAGCCGGATGAGGCGGCTTTGCGTGTATTCTATGGCCTTGGACCTAAGTCGGCAGATGAATTGCCTGAGGCACCTAATAATCCGAGTGATGTTTTGGAAGCGTCTGTGCGGGCTTGGGCAGCTGTTAATGAACAAATCTCGTTAGGTCGAGGGCCGGAATTTCAAATCGGCCACGGTGTATTGATGTCGGATGCCTCCATTAAAACGCTTAGTCTCGCCGACGCCCTTGCATCGCTTTGTGTAGGCTGGGCGAAAGTGCGTGCTCATGTTGATGAGGTGTTTTTCGGTGATGCTCGCGGTACTGCTGCTGTTATAAATGCGCTTGATGGGCCAGATTTTAACCCGTTTAAGTTGACCGAGACAACTTTTGCAGATGACCTTCGCTTCCGCCTTCAAGGGCCAGCTAACTTCTCAGAGAAAAACATCTACTCTGCCTTAAGGGCATTCGCCGACCCAAGGGATTGATCCGTGACTTTTACTCGGACACGGCTATCGCTGGTTGAATACGGCGCACCTGTTGATCTTAGTCGCGCCATTTCTGATGTGGCCGGTATAGAACGTGCTAAAGCCAACAGCCTTCTCATGGAAGCAGGGAGCCGGGTAGCATCTAGCTTGAGGCTAAGTTATAGCCCAATTAACATCGAGCCAAGCGGCGTCCGTGCAGTAGATTTTGCAGGACTTATACGCTTGGGTCCGTCACTCGAGTTGGAGGTTGCTCCAAAATTTCTTGGTCTGGATGAGAAAGATAGCACGTGGCGCGAGGATTTCTTTTTTCTCTCTACTCTTTCACGGCATGGCCGACTTTTAGCTTCTGAGCGCTTGTCGGCGTCGGGGGGCGCGCCACGCGATTTGTCTACTTTGGTTGCTCGTGCAATTGCGAGCATGTACGAACAACGTAAACGCCGACCGCTTCGTAGCTACCGTAGAGTACGCGAGGCTGACTTTTTTATTGATGGCGATCCTGAGCCAATGGATCTTCTCTTCCCCTCCCCCGATGGGTTTGAACAGGATACGGTTCGCTTCGATCGTCGCAATTGCTGGAATGCAGATATTGTTGGAGCAGCGCGTGAACTTTTGCCTGAGGTAAGTGATCCCTCTGCGGTCAGTTCACTAGTGCGGTTGATTGAAGAGTTGTCCCCTCAAGGCAGCGCGATCAAGCGCGGGAAGGCTATCCCAGCGCGCCACAGAGCATGGCGACCTTTGCACGAATTATCAGTCGATGTGCTTGGCGGGTTAGGTCTAAGCTATCAGCAGGGGCGCGCACACGCTCCAGGCTATCTAGTCAGCACATGGCGAGTTTGGGAAGACTTATTGACCATATCCGCCCGTCTAGCTTTCGGGCGCGACGCTGTAGTGCCGCAACGTGGCTACCCTTTGGGTACCAAGGTCAGAGGTGCGACTGGTTCGATCAGTAAGTTGTCCGTTTACCCGGATTGCGTGATCGAAAGCGATGGTGACAGACCAAAGGTTCTTCTGGATGCGAAATATAAGGGCCACGTCGAAAAAGGAAATTTGCGCATCAGCGAAGCAGATATCTATGAGGCACTAGCATTTTCGCGCGCAACTGGATGTGATATGGTAGTACTTGCCTATCCAGCGCCGCCAGAAAGACCATTTAATGCGCTTGGTCACTGCTTTATATTTGAAAAAGTCACCGTAGGTAGTGTGCAAATTTCCGGAATTCAAATTGAGTGTCGTAGAATTGCGTCGGTGGGAGGGCTTAGGGAATTCGCGGCGAACATGAAGACTGGTATATCCTCAGCCTTTCTTTGATTGCTGATCACCGCCTCTTCCGTGAAAGGTCGGTGGGCCTTTCTAGGTGATTGTCTGTCAACAAAACGAAGGTTTAGTTTACTGACAACCACGGCGGGACAGCGGATCTGTAAACGCTCACGGTAATTGGCGGCATTTGATCGCGCTATCTGTCGTCGGCCCTGACGAGCGCGGTATCGTTCAGCAGCCACCTTCGAAGTTCTTCAGATATTCAGCCATTGGTGGCAGCCCCATGTCGGCGCGACGACGGTCGAGGCTCGCCGGATCGACAGTCTGCGCTGCCTGCCACCGCCCGCTAACGCACGTCATTTGGCTGCCATAGAGCTGCGGCCGTCCTGCGAACATCTCGGTCCGGTCGTAGAGCAGCGCATAGTCCGGCCCACGCGCATCCCCCGACGCAACCAGCGGCCGCATTCGCGTCACGACGACGCGCTGGAACGCTTGATCGGGCGAGTGCTGGACGATCAGCCAGGCATTGCGGGCTACATCCGCGCCATCGCGACGGCTCCTGAACCAGCCGTCCGCCGGCAGGATCGACTTCACATACGCAGTATTCGCTGCATCGACTTCACCGATCCGCTGCCAGATCACCGCCGACGCTGCGGCTCGATCGCCGTCCGATAGCGTCGCGACAGCGGGATCGATCGCGCGCCGCATCGCCTGCTCCAATGCAACGCGAACTGCTAAATTAGGTCCGGCCCCATTTGCGACAGGCAGGGTCTGAAACGCTGCCTGCTCGGCCGCGACTGCATCCTTGAATTGCCGCAGGGCCGCTAACGCATTTGGCGACATGGCCGAAGCCGGCGTCGGCGTGGACGCCGGCGCTGCGCGCATCCGCGCGGTCGTCTGCACGGGACTAGATACGACTGCGGCGAGAAACAGTAGCAACATCATCGACAAACGATGCTGTGTTTCTTGCGCCGAGGCAACACACCAGCTGCGACCAATTCCAACGAGCCCAGAGCCTGAGACGGCCGCGCTCTCACGCCGCTTTATCGGCGGCCTCGGCCGACCGGACGTAAGCGTAAAGCGTCGGTTTGGAGATGCCGAGCATCAAGCAAATCTTGGCGATCGGCATGGTATTTTCGTGATAGAGCCGAACAGCCAGGTCGCGCTTGTCCTTGTTGAGTGCGGTCGGCCGGCCACCTTTTTTGCCACGGGCGCGGGCCGCGGTGAGGCCAGCCTGGGTGCGCTCGCGGATCAGGTTGCGCTCGAACTCCGCCAGCGCGCCGAACAGGTGGAATGTGAGCTTGCCCGAGGTGGTGGTCGTGTCGATCGCTTCGTGCAGGCTCAGCAGGCCGACCTCGTGCTCTTCGAGGTAGGTCATCCATCCTATGAGGTCGCGCAGCGATCGGCCGAGGCGGTCAAGCCGCCACACCACCAGTGTGTCCCCGGCGCGCAGCTGCTCCTTCATCTGCTCAAGTCCGGGCCTGGCGGTCGTCGCGCCGGAAGCCTTGTCAGTGATAACCTTCCCGCATCCGGCGGCCAGCAAGGCATCCCGTTGCAGGTCGAGATTCTGCTCGGTCGTCGAGACGCGCGCATATCCGATTTTCATCGTGGGCGAGCGATGCGGCCCTGGCAACGGGCTTTTGGCAGAAAAGTCATCATTGACAGGATTAAATTGCCCTAGTTTTCTTTACCGGGTAGATTTACGTCGAACAGGCCGGATTGGCAATGCGATCGGATTGGCATGTCTATGGGCAAGCAAATCTCCGTTTTCCTTACTTGCGCGTCGGCGGGTCGGCGGTGACGCATCCGGCGCTCGCCCCGCCGCTGGCGATCGAGCGCTATCGCATTCTTGAACCGCATCTTGTCGATAGCGTTACGCTCGCGGATATTGCTCGCGGCAGCTCGGTGAGCGAACGAACATTGCAGCGCTGGCTTGCCCGCTATCGATCCGAAGGCCTCTCCGGTCTCGCACGCATCTCGCGCGCCGACCGGGGCAGGCTGCATCTGCCGGACCACCTAGTCAGGCTTGCCCGCGATCTAGCCATCAAGCGCCCGCGGCCCCCGATCAGCGCCATTCACCGAAAGGTCCAGGAACTCGCTGTTGCAGAAGGGCACCGGCCGCCAAGCTACCCGGCAGTCGCGCGCGTCGTCAGGGCAATACCGGCAAGCCAGATCGCCGTGGCTTCCAATCCGGCTGCCTACCGCGACGAGCACGAGCTGCTGCACCGGCGCGAAGCCGCGGCCTCGAACGAGATGTGGCAGGCGGACCATACTGTTCTCGACATCCTCGTTCTCGATGACGACGGAGCGCCGGAGCGCCCCTGGTTGACCGTCGTTCTCGACGATCACAGTCGGGCCATCGCCGGCTATTTCCTCACCCTCGATGCGCCTAGCGCCCTCAACACGGCGCTGGCACTGCGACAGGCGATCTGGCGCAAGCCCAACCCCGAGTGGATCGTCAGTGGCATTCCCGAACAGCTCTACGTCGACAACGGCTCGGATTTCATCTCCGACCATATCGAGCAGGCGTGCATCGCCCTTAAAATTCGCCTCATCCATTCGCTGCCCGGTCGCCCGCGCGGACGCGGCAAGATCGAGCGGGTATTTCGCACCATCAACGATATGTTCCTGCCCGACCTGCCTGGACACACGATCGCGGGCAAGCCGCTGTCGGCACCAGCCCTCACGCTTGACGAGCTGCGGACGCGTTTCGAGGCGTTCGTGTGTAACGTTTATCATCGTCGTTCACATGGCGGCACCGGGGAACCGCCGATCACGCGATGGCAAAAGGGCGGGTTTCTGCCCGCCATGCCCGACAGCCTCGAACAGCTCGATATGCTGCTCGTTCACGTGCCCAAGCCCCGCAAGGTCCTGCGCGACGGCATCCGCCTAATGGGCCGGCGCTACGTCGAACCCACGCTCGCCGCCTTCGTCGGTGAACAAGTCGAGGCGATCTATGATCCCCGCGATCTCACCGAAATCCATGTCTACCACCAAGGCCGGTTCGTCTGCCGCGCGCTCAGTCCCGAGCACGTAGGCCACCCGTCGCTGCGGGCGATCCAGCACGCGCGGCGTAGCGCAAGGGAGCGTGACAAACAGGCGCTCGCCAACACGGAGGCCTTCGATGGCGACCAAGAGGATACGGCTTCCCAGCCCATCACCTATCGAGGCCTCCGGCTCTACGCCGCTGACGATTGAGTTCCCGGTCGAGCAGCCGTTCCTGGCGACGCGCGAACATGCCCGGTTCGTCGAGTTCGCCGAAGCCTGCGCGCACTACCGCTATATCGGTGTGTGTCACGGGCGGCCGGGCGTCGGAAAGACCCGATCGGCGCGCGAGTTTTCCAGCTTCCCCGACCTGGGGGAATATGCCGCGCTCCGTCCCATTGCGCCGCACCTTGCCGAAAAGGTCGCGCGTTGCCGGGCCGTCTTCTATACCGTCTCGGTTAGCAACACCCCCAAGACGATCGACGCGGCGCTGGGCCTCAACCTGATCAAGATGGGCTATGCGCGACTGACGGTCGCCAGCGGCTCGCACGAGGAAGCCACCCACGATGTTGCCCGCGTCGCCTGTCCGCTCGTCATCGTCGACGAGGCCGATCGCCTGTCGATCAAATCGCTCGAACACTTGCGCGACCTGTCCGACCGGCAAGGCTTCGGACTGATCCTCATGGGCATGCCGGGCCTGGAAAAGCGCCTTGCTCGTTACGCACAATTCTACTCACGCATCGGTTTCGTGCATGAGTTCAAGCCGCTCACCGAGACCGAGATGCGCCTGCTGCTCGCGACCCATGCCAGCGACTTCGGCATCACCTTCGATCCGGCCCAGCTCGACGCGATCGAGGCGCAGGCGGCGGTTATCCGCATCACGCGTGGCAACTTCCGCCTGATGGAGCGCCTGTTCGCGCAGATGCGAAGGATCATGACCCTCAACCGCATCAGCGAGGTGTCGCCCGACATCGTTCAGGCCGCGCGCGACTGCCTGGTGATCGGGCCCGGCAACTGACAAATACCGCGATCAGAATGCCGCCACTTAGCGTGAGCGTTTACACCACCCGGCAACCATCTATCGCTGTATCGAGCCAAACAGTTCCTTATAACACTTTCCTGTTCCGCTCAGCCGCACGACCCATCCTGGAGATGCACGCGCGAACCGGTTTCGCGGCGGCGTTCACGCATGCCAGCGAAGGCAATGCACGCGCCGAGGATATAGCGACGACGATCTGCGCGGTGCTTGTCGCGGAGGCCACCAATACCGGATTCGAACCACTTGTCCGTCCCGAGGTGTCCGCGCTGCGCCGGTCACGGTTGAGCTGGGTGAAGCAGAACTTCATCCGCGCCGAGACGCTGACCACAGCCAACGCGCTGCTGGTCGCGGCCCATAACAGGATACCACTGGCCCACGCCTGGGGCGGCGGCGAGGTCGCCTCTGCCGATGGACTGCGTTTCACCGTGCCGGTCCGCACTATCCACGCCGGCCCAAACCCGCGCTATTTCGGGCGCGAACGCGGCGTCACCTGGTACAATCTGGTTTCTGATCGCTTTTCCGGGCTGAATGCTCTGACGGTGCCCGGCACGTTGCGCGACAGCCTCTATCTGCTTGCCGTCGTGCTCGACCAGGAAACCGAATTGCGGCCAGGCGAGATCATGACCGACACAGCCGGCTACACCGACACGATCTTCGGCATTTTTCACCTGCTCGGGCTCCAGTTCTCGCCGCGCATCGCCGACATAGGCGGCGCGAGATTCTGGCGTGTCGACGGCAAGGCCCACTATGGCGTGCTGGATGACCTCGCGGCGAATAGGATCAACACCAGGCTGATTGTCGAGCATTGGGATGATGTCCTTCGTCTGGCTGGATCGCTCAAACTCGGCGTCGTACGCGCGACCGATCTCACCCGCGTCCTTCAGACCAATGATCGCCCCACCAGGCTGGCGCGTGCCCTTCAGGAGCTCGGCCGCCTCATCAAGTCACTCTACATGCTGCGGTTCATCGACGACGAAACCTACCGGCGCCGGATACTGGTCCAGCTCAATCGCGGAGAGAGCCGCCATCTGCTTGCCCGCACCATATTCCACGGCAAGCGCGGTGAACTTCGCCAGCGCTACCGCGAAGGGCAGGAGGATCAGCTCGGCGCGCTCGGGCTCGTCGTCAACCTGGTCGTGCTCTGGAACACGATCTACATCGACGCGGCGGTCAACCAGCTACGCGCTGAGGGCCATGTGATCCTCGACGAGGACGTCGCCCGCCTCTCGCCGCTTGGTTCCAGGCACATCAACATGCTCGGGCGCTACGCCTTCACCATTCCCGATATCGTGGCGCGCGGCGAGCTGCGGCCGCTACGCGATCCTGATGCCACAGGCATCGACGATGCGTGAAGCCCCTTATGGGGTCGGTTCCGGCTGAGGGCGAAATGACACCCTAAGAGCCCGATCCGAAATTAAGTTGAGTGGTATCAGCGGGTTAGCTTGACGCTTGCCGCAGTCGTTGATTCAGGGGTTTTGCAACAAACTTCCGGAGATCAACGATGTGGACCGATACCACTCGGGCG
>Ga0209231_1000386_pt1 | contig 25599 bp, 21 predicted proteins | sample Deesub45470m_DNA_FD_188086 | JGI IMG/M metagenome (GOLD analysis project Ga0209231, IMG submission 188086) | Deep subsurface microbial communities from North Pacific Ocean - 450_OLKR46/470m Metagenome (SPAdes) (version 2) | ecosystem: Environmental > Terrestrial > Deep subsurface > Unclassified ... | reverse complement strand
GGATCATCCCGATCCAGTCAAGGCGGCGCTGCTGGCGGTGAAGGCGGGGGCAGACGGGATCACGGCGCATCTGCGCGAGGACCGGCGGCATATCCGCGACGAAGATGTCGCGACGCTGATGGCGGCGCTCAGCGTGCCGCTCAATTTGGAGATGGCGGCGACGGCCGAGATGCTGGACATCGCCCTGCGCTACAAGCCGCACGCGGCCTGCATCGTGCCGGAAAAGCGCGAGGAGCGCACGACCGAGGGCGGGCTGGACGCGGCCGGGCAGTTCGACACACTGCGGCCGATCGTCGCGGCGCTCAATGACGCGGGTATCCGCGTCAGCCTGTTCATCGAAGCCGAGGCCGCCCAAATCGACGCGGCGATCCGGCTGGGTGCGCCGGTGGTGGAGTTTCATACCGGCGCCTACGCGCATCTGAACGGCGAAGCGCGGGCAGCCGAGTTGCGCAAGCTGGCCGACGCCGCTGCGCTGGCCGCGAAAAACGGGATCGAGCCGCATGCTGGGCACGGCCTGACCTTCGACAATGTCGCGCCGATCGCCGCCATCCCGCAGGTCGCCGAACTCAATATCGGCCATTTCCTGATCGGCGAAGCGATCTTCGGTGGCCTGGAAGGCAGCATCCGCGAAATGCGGCGGCAGATGGATTTGGCGCGGTGAGTGCTCATACACATCCTCCCCTGGCAGGGGAGGTGGCAGGGCGTAGCCCTGACGGAGGGGTGTCGCCCTATCGTGAAGGTAACACCCCTCCACCGGCTTCGCCGGTCCCCCTCCCCTTCCAGGGGAGGATTTTTGCGTGATCATCGGTCTCGGCTCCGACCTCTGCAATATCGAGCGAATCCAAAATTCGCTCGATCGCTTCGGTGCGCGCTTCGAGAGCCGCGTGTTCACCGATGTCGAACAGGCCAAGGCCAATCGCCGCCCCTTCACCAAGCCTGGAACGCTCGCCAAGCGTTTCGCCGCCAAGGAAGCCTTTTCCAAGGCGGTCGGCACTGGATTCAAATCGGGCGTGTTCATGAAAGATATCGGCGTGGTCAATGCGCCGTCCGGCGCGCCGACGCTGGCCCTCACCGGTGGCGCGCTGGCCCGGCTCGACGCTTTGGTGCCAGCCGGACATAGACCCGTCATCCACCTGACCCTGACCGACGATCATCCCTGGGCGCAGGCCTTTGTCATTATCGAGGCGCTTCCCCTGTGACGACCGATCCCACCAGCCTGCACGACACGACCACCGACGCGCATAGCCCTTCCGAGGACGTGATGCCCAAATCGGACGTCAATTGGTGGCAGGAGATCAAGAGCATCACGCTGCTGATCCTGGCGGTGCTGGCCTTCCACAGCTTCGTCGCCAAGCCCTTCTATATCCCGTCCGAATCGATGATGCCGGTGCTGCTGACCGGTGACCGGCTGGTGGTGAGCAAATTCCCCTATGGCTGGTCCTATGTCTCGCCCAGCTTCCATCCGCTGCCCTTCCTGAAGGGACGCATCTTCGGGCGGTTACCGGCACGCGGCGACATCGTCATCGTGTCGCCGCAGAATAGGCGCGAGGATTATATCAAGCGAGTCATCGGCCTGCCCGGCGACATCATCGAAGTGCGCGGTGGGCAGGTGCTGCTCAACGGCGTGGCGGTGAAGCAGCGCATCTTGAAGCCGCTGCGCCTGCCCGTCGATAGCAATGCCCCCTGCCCGCCGCTGCAATTCCCCGGCGCGCGGATGCAGGGCGCGGACGGCAAGGATTATTGCGAATTGCCGGTGCGGCAGGAAATCCTGCCCAATGGCAAAACCTATCTCACCATCGACATGGGACCGAGTGCGCTCGATTGGTATGGCCCGGTGCGCGTGCCGGAAAACCACGTCTTCCTGATGGGCGACAATCGCGACAACAGCGCCGACAGCCGCGCGCCGCTGGAGGAAAACGGCCTGGGCGGTCCCGTACCCTGGGAAGCGATCGGCGGCCGCGCCGAGTTCATCACCTTCAGCCTGGACGGCGATTCAAGCTGGAACCCGCTGACCTGGTTCGGTGCTTTCCGCAGCGGGCGGGCAGGCAACAGCCTGCGGCCGCAGAGCGTGACGGAGGTAGAATAGCAGACGTAGCTCGGCGCGTTGGCAGCGCCCCATGTCAAGCGCTTACCAGGCCGGAGTTCCAACGGTTCACTATTCTGACAGCAGGCGTCCAACTCACGCCATTCCGATATTGATGTCGGAAAGCCAGCTTATGCTCGGATCGGCCATTCGGTATTGGCAAATCGGAACTGCACCGCAATGTTGATGTCCAAATCAACTTGCGGTGATCCAGAAACTGCCGTTCGCCCGCATCTCACTATGTTGCGCCCGCGCCCAAAGTTGAAACGGTCGTGGATTACCGAACTTTGATCAGCATCGCGGTCATTCTTTTGGCGGCGAAGGGCGGGAGTTTAACCGCTTTTGCCGCTGCGATGTCTGCGGCGCTGGGTTTGCCTACCTGGATCAGGGCGACCATGCCCATCGAATAATGCGGCATGCATTTGATGCCATAGAGGCCGGGCTTGGTCACGGTCAGCACCGCTTCCTTGTTCATACCCCCCTTCATCGGCGTCGCGCCCGCCGGCAGCATCGTGGCCATGGTTTCGGCGTTGTGGCTGGGGTCGGTGGGCTGGAAGCGGATCACGTCGCCTGGCGCGGCCTTCACAAAGGCCGGTTCGAACACCATCGCGCCCTCCGCGCCCTTATTTTTCATATGGACGATGATGTCCTTGGCCGAAGCCGGAAGAACGGTGCCGCCCAGCATGAGGCCGACCAGCGCCACGCGCAGCGTCGAACGATGAAACATGGCATCTCTCCTGATATTATGGGCGCAAAAGCGCGGTCCGCCAGATCAATGGCGCAATGGCTGAAGCGTGCAATTGCACCTTGGTCCTATCCCTCCTCCGGTCGGGCGTTGATCAGCGGACGACCCAGGTCGCGCCAGCCGTCGGTCCCCTCCGCCAGCCACCAGATATTAGTATAGCCCAGCGCCCGCAGGCGGCGCGCTGCGTTCCAGCCCATCCAGCAATCGGCAAGGCAAAAGGTTATGATCATGCGGTCCCTGGCACCGCCGGTCAGGCGGACGAGGCCCTCTTGAAACCATCGATCGATCGCGGGCGAGAGGTCGCCGCGTCCCGCTTCGGGAAACCAGTGCGCGCCGGGGATGCTCGGTCGTTCGCGGGCCAGGCGCCAGCGTCCATCGGCTTCGCGATGACCGCCCTCGGCGGGTAGGACGTCGATCAGGATCGCGTCGATATCCGGCCGCAGCAGGGCGACCGCGACGGGGGCGATCCGCCCGACACCGTCGGGCGGCCGGGGAACGGGCGCACGATAATGCGCGACGCGATAGCCATCCGCGGCGAACAGCGTGTCATCCTCTGGCTGGGCCTGTGCGCTGGTCGCAACCAGCGCAAGCATCGCAGCTATCGCTTTGCCCCTCGCGCCCATCTCTCTCCCCCGCTGCGTGACCAAAGGTGCAATGGTAGCCGCTTTCGCTTCACCTTAAGCTTGGACTTTGGGAGAAGGTAATGGCGCGGTGCAGGTTTTTGCAGCTTCTGATAGCCATGCTGCCCTTGGCGATCGCCCCGTCCGCGCTTGCTCAGCCTCCCTACCCCGACGATCCGTTGCAATCGCCGATGTGGACCGCACATGCGCGGCTGATCTTCGGCGATGACCCGGTGCGGTTCGATCCCCGGATCCAGTTGCTTTATCCGCAAGTGGCGGAAAACCAGCGCAGCTTTCCCGTGGCATTGGATGCGCGCGGCGTGGGGTCAGTGACGCGCATGGTGATCTTCGCTGATCTCAACCCGATACCGATCGCCATCGACTATCGCCCGGATCTGGCGGAACCCTATATCGCGACCCGGATCAAGCTGGATCAGCGGACCCCGGTAAGGGGGGCGGTGCAACTGGCCAGCGGACAGTGGCTGGTGGCGGGCGGATGGGTCGATGCGGCGGGCGGCGGTTGCTCGGCACCGCCGGTCGGTCGCATCACAGGCGATTGGGCGGCCCATCTGGGCGAGATGCGGGGGGAAGCCTGGCCCATGGGTACGCAGGGCAGCAGCCGTCTGCGTATCACCTTCCGACATCCGATGGATACGGGGCTGGTGGCCAATATCCCCACTTATGCGATCGAGGAGATGAGCGTGCGGTCGGAGAGCGGAACCATGCTGGGCCAGATGGCGCTCTTTGCGTCGGTTTCGGAAGATCCGGCAATAACCCTCATGCCCCGCGCCGCGCCTGGTGCCACCCTGTCGATCGTGGCGCATGATACAAACGGGCGGACCTACGCTGCCAAAGTGCCGGTGGCGCGACAATCCGCCTCGGTCCTGGCGGCGCAGCCATGACGTTGACGCGCCGGGCCATGCTCGCTGGATTGGCGCTGCCGGCGACGGCTGGCATGGCGAATGCCACTTATCCTATCCATCCCGTAGCGGTGGCGGACGGCATATGGATGATCCATGGCGACGATGCGCCCATCCAGTCTTCCAACGGCGGAGCTATCGCCAATATCGCGATCATCGACACGCCCGTCGGCACGGTGCTGGTCGATAGCGGCCCTTCGCTTCGCTATGGGCGGGCGCTCAGAGCGGTGGCAGAAGGGCTGACGGGCAAGCCGGTCATCCGCGTCTATGTGACGCACCTGCATCCTGATCATGGCATGGGAATTGCGGCCTTCGATCCGGCGATCGTGGCCGCGCTGCCGCAAACCATTACGGACATGGCGCGGGACGGGCGCGGCTTTTCCGATGCGCTGTATCGCCTGCTGGGGGACTGGATGCGCGGCACTGACTTGGTGTTGCCGGGGCGGAAAATCACGGAGGTGTCCGAGGATTTCGGCGGGCGACGCTTACGCCTGATGGCGCTGGCGGGGCATAGTGCGGGCGATCTGGCGCTGTTGGACGAACAGACCGGCCTGTTGATCGGCGGTGACCTGCTGTTCCATGATCGCGCGCCTGCGACACCGACCGCAGACCTGCCGCGTTGGCGCACAAGCCTCGACAGCCTCGCAAAGCTGCCGCACCGGGCGGCGTTGCCGGGCCATGGTCCCTTCGATCCGACGGGGCAGAAAGCCATTGCCCAGACGCGCGACTGGATCGAATGGCTGGAGGAAGCCTTGACCGCCGCCGTCCGATCCGGCCTCGACATGGTGGAGGCTGGCAGCGTGCCGATCCCTGCCCGCTTCGCCGGGATGGCGGCGGCCCGCTACGAATTGCAACGCAGCGTGTCGCATTTCTATCCAGGGCTGGAAGCCAAATGGCTGCCAAGAGTGGATATGCCGGAGAGTTAGAAGCGCGCCCTTACCCCGACATACCAGCGTCGCGGGGCTCCCGGCCCATAAGCGCGCGGATTGCTGGCACCGGGGACTTCGACGAGGTCGATCTCATCCACTTCACTGAAGGTTCCGAATGTCTCATAGCTGCGGCCGAATATGTTGCGCACTTCGCCGAACATAGTGACCCCCGGTACGATATCGATACCGGCGCGCACGTTCGCGATCGCATAGCCAGGCAGCCGGGGCGTCAGATTGGCCTCATCGCCGACCAGATATTGCCCTGACCGCGCGATCAGGTCGCCACCCACTGACCAGCCTTTGCCTGCATAGTCCAACGTCAGCGTCGCGCTGTGCCGGGGGATGCCGGGCAACCGATCACCGCGATTTACGTCGATCGTGCCTTCCTCCTCCGCCTGCGGGTTGGACGGACTGCTTAGTTCCATGGCGCTGCGATAGGTCGCATCGGTGAAGGCATAGCTGAGGCCCGCGACCAGCCCGCCATGCTCGGCCTTCAGCGATGCTTCGACGCCCTGCCGCCGGGTGCTGCCGATATTCTGGAAATAAGCGCGCCCGCGAATTTGCGAGGCGATATATTGGATATCGTCCTGATTGGTGGTGCGATAGGCCGACAGGAGCCAAGTCGCCCGCCATCCGCCAAGACCGAACGCACCCGACGCGCCCGCTTCCCAGCTTTTGGCGACCACCTGTTTGAGCGGCGGATCGGCGATGAAGAAATTGGTGAGGCTGCACGGCGCATTTTCGTCCGCGCAGGAGAGTTCCGCCGGAGTCGGGGCGCGGTTGCTCTGCGCATAGCCCGCGCGCAGCGACAGGCCTTCGGACATCTTATAGTCCAGTTCGACACCGGGATTGAGCCGCCTGAACCGATGCGTTCCGTTAAGCGCTGTGCCGATCTGATCGACGAGCTGAATCCTTGCATGGTTCCAGCGGAGGCCGATTTCGGCCGACAATCCGGGCGCGATCGGTATTCGATCCTGCACGAACACGCCCCAATAGTCGGTATAGGCGACCAGGCCGACCGGCGCGATCGCATTATCCTGCTGGACGATGCGGCTGCCCAGCCCCTGGACGCTGCGATCGTCGGTCAGCGCCCCCAGTTCGGTCGACGTGTCGAAGCGCGTGCGGCTGGTGTCGTAGCTGACGCCGATCGCGAAATGGTTGATACCGCCCAGCAGGGCGCGATCGTCGATGATCTGGACCAGCGCGCCCATCGCCTTGGTCTTGGTGCGTCCACGATTGAGCACGCCATAGCCTTCGCCCCCAAGCGTATCGGCTATGGGGTCGCCGTTGGCGTCGGTCAGGATCGCCTGCACCTCCTCACCATCGTCATCAGCACCTAATGTTTCCAGGCATAGCAGGCCCGCCGCATCGTCCGCCTCGCACCCTTTAATGTCGGCCGCATCGCCGTTCATGGTCCGCAATGTGAGTTGCTGGGCATAGAGCGTGGCTTCGATCCGGGTCGTTGGCGATAGCGCGACCCAGGGGTGCAGGCTTGCCCGACCATAGCGGCTGCGGCCATTGTCGGGCCAGGTGAAGACGGCCCGGCGGTCGGCCGCCAGCAATTCGATCGGCGACACGCCATTGCCGGTCAAATTCGTGTTCGCGCCTATGATTTTGAGGTGCAGCCCGCCCTCTGCGGTGTCGAAGCCCAGATCGGCATAGCCATTATAGAGGCGCGACGGGCTGAAATCGCGCCAGCCATCGTCGCGACTATATTGGAACGCGCCAAAGGCGCTGACATCCCCGCGCGCCACGCCGCCCGCAATGCTGGCCTCGGTATAGCCGAACCGCCCGCCCGTCGCACTGGCCTCCAATCCCGGATGGCTACGCCCGGTCTTGGTTTCCAGCAGGATCGCGCCGCCCAGCGCATTGAGGCCATAGACCGGGCTGGCATCCAGCAGGCTCAGTTTGGCAATGGCGGCTTCGGGGATCAGATCGAACTGGACCGTGTCGCCAAAAGGCTGGTTGAAGCGCGCCCCGTCCATATAGACGGCCAGTCCCTGCGATTGCCCCTGGAGCGGGGAAGCGATGAAGCCGCGATAGACCAGATTGGGCTGCCATGGGTTATTCTGCGCATCCTGCAAGGTGACGCCCGCCATGGTCCGGGTGAGGGCGGAAAGCAGGTCGGGCATCCCCGCTCTTGTTATATCGGCCGCGCCAAGGGCCAGCCCATCATCGCTGTCGATCCCCCCACCCGGCGCGGTCACGATGATGGTTTTCGACCTGCTTGCATCGGGCGTCTGCGCCGATGCAAGCGCCGGGGCCAGCGCCATGGCCGCGATTCCCGTCGATAGTCGGCCCCATCCGCGCATCTCGTCTCTCCCATTCCCTGTTATGCCCAAAAGGCTAGGGAAGGCGGGATGGGTGCTCCATTATACCTTGGGTCAGGCGGGAACGATCGCGCGGGTTCGCACCAGCTCCTCGACCACCGTCGGGTCGGCGAGCGTGCTGATATCGCCCAGCGCCTGGGCGGATACATCGCCCTCCGCAATCTTGCGCAGGATGCGGCGCATGATCTTGCCCGACCGGGTCTTGGGCAGGCCAGGCGCGAACTGGATCACGTCGGGAGTCGCGATCGGGCCGATTTCGGCGCGGATCCATTGCACGAGCGTCCGGCGCAGGCTGTCGCTCGGCTCTTCGCCCATGTTCAGCGTCACATAAGCATAGATGCCCTGCCCTTTGATATTATGGGGAAAGCCGACCACCGCCGCCTCGGCGACCTTGGCATGTAGGACGAGCGCGCTCTCGACCTCGGCGGTGCCCATGCGATGGCCCGATACGTTGATGACGTCGTCAACGCGCCCGGTGATCCAATAATAGCCGTCCGCATCCCGCCGGGCACCGTCGCCTGTCGTATAGGTGCCGGGAAAGGTCGAGAAATAGGTCTGGAAAAAGCGATCATGGTCGTTCCAGACCGTCTGCATCTGCCCCGGCCAGGATCGGGCGATGACCAGATTGCCTTCGCACGGACCTTGCTGCACCACGCCTTCGCCATCTACGATCTGCGGTTCGACACCGGGCAAGGGGAAGGTCGCACTGCCCGGTTTGAGCGCGGTTGCGCCCGGCATCGGCGCGATCATCGCCGCCCCCGTTTCGGTCTGCCACCAGGTATCGATGATCGGGCAGCGCCCTTCACCGGCAATGGCATGATACCAGCGCCACGCTTCCGGGTTGATCGGTTCACCCACGCTGCCCAGCAGGCGGAGCGAGGATCGGTCGGTCGCGGTGACGAAATCGTCGCCCTCCTTCATCAGCGCGCGCAGCACGGTGGGGGCGGTGAACAGCGTGTGGACCTGATGCCGGTCGACCACTTGCCAGATGCGGCTGGGCGTCGGCCAACTGGGCAGTCCTTCATACATCAATGTGGTCGCGCCGTTGGCGAGGGGGCCATAGGCGATATAGCTATGCCCCGTGACCCAGCCGATATCGGCCGCGCACCAATAGACGTCGCCCGGCCGATAGTCGAAGCAGAGTTCATGCGTCAGCGAGGCCCAGAGCAGATAGCCGCCGCTGCCATGCACGACGCCCTTGGGCTTGCCGGTGGAACCCGATGTGTAGAGCAGGAACAGCGGATCGCAGGCGTTCATGGGTTCGGGCGGACAGTCCGACACGACGCCTGCCATGGCATCATGATACCAGATGTCCCGGCCCGGCTGCATATCGATGGCGCCGCCGGTCGCCTGCACCACGATGACGCGATGGATGCTGGTGCAATGGTCCATGGCGAGCGCGGCATCGACATTGGCCTTGAGCGGTACGCGCTTTCCGCCACGACGCCCCTCGTCGGCCGTGACCAGGATGGTGGAATCGCAATCGGTAATCCGACCCGCCAGCGCTTCGGGGGAAAAGCCGCCAAACACCACCGAATGGATCGCGCCGATCCGGGCGCAGGCCAGCAGGGCGATCGCCGCCTCCGGGATCATCGGCAGATACAGGGTGACGCGATCGCCCTTGCGCGCGCCCGCGTCTTTCAGGACATTCGCGAAGCAGCACACGGCATGATGCAGTTGCCGGTAGGTCAGGCGGCGCGGCGCTTCGGCTGGATCGTCAGGCTCCCAGATGATCGCGACGCTGTCGCCATGGTCGGCCAGATGGCGGTCCAGGCAGTTGACGGAGACGTTCAATGTGCCGTCGGCAAACCAGCTGATGCCGAAATCCGCTTCGTCAAAGCTGCTTTCGCTCGCTTTGGAGGGCGGTAACATCCAGTCAAGCCGCGCAGCCTGTTCGAGCCAGTAGCTTTCCGCATCCTCAAGCGACCGCTTATGATCGGCCATACGGCGGTCCTCGTTCATGCGGGCGCGCGTCGCCCATTCGGCGGGAACGGGGAAAAGCTCTTGCGACATCATATCTTCCTTCAGTGGATGAAACGCAGGCCGATCCACAGGGTCCGGGGCGTGCCCAAGTCCATCGATCCTGCAACATTGCGGGTGACCATAGTGGCGTCGAACAGGTTTTCGGCCCGTGCCACCAGCGACAGACCATGTCCGATCGGCAGGTCGGCAAAGGCATCGACCGTCAGGGCGTCGGGAAGGACATCCCCCTGGAGATCGTCCTCATATTGTTTGGCGACATAGCGCAGCGTCGCGAACGCCGAAGGCCCCGTTGTCGGTTGCCAGCCAAGGGTAGCGCTGGCGGCGTGGCGGGGGCTTTGGGCGGGGGCAAAGCCGTCGAACGCCAATCCCGGCGCACGGACGATGCTATGGCTATAGGCATAAGAGCCGGACAGGAGCAGGGCGTCGCGCAGCCGCGCGCGTCCGGTGAGTTCGACGCCCTTCGCGATCACCGCCGACACATTGCGCCGCTGGCGCAGATTAGGGGCGATGGTGACATTGGCGATGGCATCGTTCAGCCGATTGTAGAAAAGCGTCAGGCCAAGCGTGGCATCGGCAGCAGGATTGATGTCCAGCCCGACTTCCACCCCCTTCAGCCGTTCCGGCAGGAGTGCCGCATTGGCTTGTGTGGTGATCGGGAAGACGACGAACGGACGGTAGAGTTCGTTGAGCGTGGGCAGGCGGAAGCCGGTATAGGCCGCGGCGCGCAGGGCGACGTCCTGATCGACGCGGAACAGCGCGCCTGCACGTCCGCTGACCTGCCAGTCGCTGCGCCTGGCGAAATCGCTGTTGCTCGTCACGACGCCCGCCGCGGTCCTGCTATCGAAAAAGCTCCGGCGGATCGTCCAGCGATCGGCGCGAATGCCTCCCGTCAGGACCAGCGCTCCCAGCGTCCAGTCATCTTCCAGGAACAGACCGGTGGTGATCTGCTGCCCGCCAGCGCGGCGACGCGCGGTTACCGGATTGGCGGCCAGATTGGCATTATAGGCTTCCTCCGCCATCATGCCGTCCGCCAGCCGCGTATCGATGCCGAGCCGCAGCACATGCGCGCGTCCGACCGGCGGTCGCAACTCGATCTTGCCGCCAAGGCCGGTCGACGGCGTGTTCCGCTGATCGAGCGACTTGCGATAGGTCGATGCGCTGATGACGATATTGGAGAAATTGCGTGCCTGCACATAGGCCAGCGCATCCACTTGCCAACGGCCCCTGACCATCAGCCGGATGCTGGCATCCTGTCCCTCGCTGTGGCTGTCCGCCCCGGCAAAGCGCAGCGTCCGGTCATCGCGGAAGAACAGGCTGCGAAACTGCACTTCCATGTCGGATGACAGTGGTGCGACCGCGCGCAGGTTGACCGACCAGCCAGCATAGGCCGCTGGCGTGGTCGCGGCGACGCGCTGGGATTTCGGTGTCGTATGGAAGCCGTCGCCCCGGTCCCACCGGCCAGACAGCGACACGAAACCGCTTCCTAAATCCTGCGTCAGGGCACCGGATACTTCGCTGGCATGACGGCTGCCGTAAAAGGCGCTGGCGGATAGGTCCGCCAGGTCGTCCCGCGCCGCACTGGCCAGCTCGATCGTGCCCGCCACCGCGCCTGCACCAAAAGCACCCGATCCGCCGCCGCGCGTAACCCGCACGGCAGACAGGCGATCGGGCACCAGCGCGCTAAAAGGGATATAGCCGAAAAACGGGTCTGCCATCGGCACGCCATCCAGCAACACCAACGTCCGGCTGGACGCATTGCCGCCCAATGCCCGCAGAGTCGCACCCTGCGCCGAGGGGTTGGCCGACCGGCTGTCGGAACGGCGAAACTGCTGAAACCCCGCAACATCGGCCAGGATCTCGATGCGGTTGGCGGCATTGCCGGTCAGGCGATCCCGGTCGATCATGACCGATCCATAAGCCGAACTGCCCGGCGGGAGAGGTAGGCTTTGACCCAGAACGACGATGGCGTCGCCTTCCTGTGCCCTGGCATTCGGCACCGGCAGGACATGGGCCGCACAGGACAGCATTAATGCGCCCCGTGCGATCAGGCTGTTGCAACGCATTGTGCCGTCTTCCCCCTTTGTCGCCCCTGGGCGCGGCGACCTCCTTTGATCGGAGGCCGCCGCGCCATGCCCTCTGTTCAGAAGAACAGGATGGCGCCCGCTGCGACCGTGTCGGCTTCCGCTGCATTGCCGTTATGGGCCTGCGATTTGGTGCGGATATATTCGCCGATCAGCGTGACCCAGCTGGTCAGGCCATAGCGTGCCTGACCGACCCAGCTGCTGCTCTTGTCGAGCAGCGTAGGATTGGCCAGGGCATCGGCGGCGTTGGCGTAATGGAGGTTGCTTTCGCCATAGCTGCCGCCGACCGAAAATTTGCCGAACGTGGCCAGCCCCTGCAGGTAGAAGCCGTCGCTGTCGCGCTTCGCCCCGGTCGCATCGGTATCGAACAGGTTGAGCGCGGTCGTGCCCAGCCCTGAGCCATTATAATAATAGCCCGTCAGCATGATCGGCCCATAGCCGATCTTCGCCCCCGTATCGAAGCCGCTGCCCGTATAGGTCACGCCATCGATGCGATGATGTTTTTGCGTGATGCCCGACAACCAGGCGCGCGCGGACAGATCGCCGAATTTTCCGTCATAAACGATCTTGCCCTGAAAGCCCGGCGACTTGCTGTTCTCGCCCGGCCCGGTGAGCGATTCGAGCGGTTGGAAGATACCGGCGGAAATCTGGAAGCCGCCCAGCTTTGGCGAGGAATAGGTGATCTGCGGCTGAAAGTCGGTGTAGATATAGCCGATGCCGATCCGCCCCAGCGACGTGTTGGACGGCGCGACATTGCCGCCGCTCGACCCCACCGACAACAGGGTGATGTCGTTCAATATGCCTTCTGATCCGAACAGTCCGATATCGCGGCCCAACTTGAATTCGCCCAGTCCCGCACGGCCGATGGTCATATAGGTCTGGCGAAAATCGATACCGGCCGTCTGCAAGGCCGTATTGCGTCCGCCGCTATTGGCACCCCCGCCCGCGGCATAGGTCGCGCTGTTGATGCCCGGATACATGCCGAAATGTGCGCCCACATCCCAGCCGCCCTGGTTGGTCGTAATATCGAATTTCAGATAGCCGGGCAGCAGGCCGTTGCGGACCGACGCGCTCTTGCCACCGACTGGCACCACGCCGCCGACGACCGCCGTATTAAGGCCGGGAGCCTGTCCGTTTTCATGGGTGTAGAAGCCATTGACCGACCCGGAAATCTTGACCGAAACGCCGCCGACTTCCATGCCGACGCCGCTATCGCTCATCCGCACCAGCCGCTTGTCGTCCAGCGACGCCGCAGCGGACTGGGCTGGTGGCGGGGCAGCGGGGGCGACCTGCGCAGCGTCTTGCTGCGCCAGTTGCTGATATTCCTCGTCGGTCAGAATCCCCTTTTCGTGGAGCCTTTTCAGCAGCTCCGCCGTCGTTCCCGCCGCCGCCGGTGTTGCGGTCAGCGCGAACAGCATCGCCATCGCGGCCCCGCCCAGCCATTTCCCCCTAGACATCTCATCCCTCCCATTATGCGCCGGTCGTGCCGACGGGCGAAAGAGTGCGTCGAGTGGGGCGGGGTGCAAATTGGACTTTGGTTCTCGTTCCTTGGGTCAGAGGCGCAGGGAGATCAGGGCGCGACCACGATCCCCCAGGGGCCAGCGCCCACCGGCACCGTGCCGACGACCTTCGCACTGGCGAGGTCCACGATCGACACGCTATCGGACAAGCCATTGGCTGCATAAGCGCGCGTGCCATCGGCGCTGATGGCGACGTGCCACACCCGCTTGCCCACGGGCACATAGGCGCGCACGGTGTGCGTCGCCACATCGACCAGCGCGATATGGTTGGCGCGGCCCAGCGCCACGATCGCCGTCTTGCCATCCGGCGTGAAGCGGATGCCGCAGGGCAGGATCAGATGATCCTGCACCCCCGCTATGGCAAAGCGGATCGCCGCCGTGATCTTGCGCGTATGTGGGTCGGCGATCTGGACGGTGCCGCCAATCTCGGCTGCGATCCATAGCTGCGTTCCATCGGCGGTGAACTCGACATGGCGGGGGCGCTGGTCCGTCTCGGTGGCGGCCACCATCATTCGGGTCGTCAGGTCGATCCAATTGACGACATTATCCTCCTCCGACGTCACGACCACCCATCGGCCATCGGGACTTTGGGCGACCCCTTCCGGCTCCTTGCCGACATCCACCTGAAAGGCGACCGTGCGGCTTTCCAGGTCGATGGCCGTTAGCGCCGCGTCATCTTCATTGGCGACGAACAGCGTCCGTCCGTCGCGCGACAGGAAAAACTGTTCTGGGTCCTGGCCCGATGGCAGGTCCGCGATGATCTTGCCCGTGGCGCGGTCGATCAGTTGCACGGCATGATCGCCGCTGGCGCAGAGCAGGATATATTTGCCGTCCAGGCTAAGCGTGATGCCGCGCGGGCGCCCTCCCACCGGCCAGGTTGCGAGCGGCGTCATAGTGGCCGTGTCGATCACGCTGATGCTGTTGCCCCGTTCATTGGAGACATAGAGCGTTTCGGCATGGAGCGAAGGCATGCCCGCAACCATCGCCAGCCCCGCCAGAGTGGCCTTCATCATGGCTAATCCTCTCCTCCATCGGCGCGTCATTGCAGCGCCCGCCCGGCCTATCGGGCTTATCGGTGCGGCGGGATTGTACCAATGGCCAATGGGGTGCGTGCCTCCGCTTCCCTACAACCCGTCTCCACAAGCGAGAGCGGCCGATATGGGCCGACAGACAGAGACGAGGATGGATGATGAGGAATAAGGGACGTATCGCATTGATCGGCGCCACCTGCCTACTTGGCGCGTCAATCACCTCATCCTTGCTGGCGCATGGCAATGTCACACCCCAAGCGGTGGAAACGGCAGCGTTGCCCGACATTGGCGAGGAGTGGCTTCAGCATAATCCCTATCGCGGCAATGCCGACGCGGTGAAGATCGGCGAGTCCGCTTACGGCCAGAATTGCGCGCGCTGCCACGGGTTGGACGGTGAATCCGGCGGTATTGCGCCCGACCTGCGCTATCTGGAAGTCGGCGACAGCGGAGATGAATGGTATATCCAGCGCTTCCAGCACGGGTCCAGCCATGATGGCAAAGTCTATATGCCGCCCATGGGCGAAGTGCTGGGCCAGAAAGCCGGGTGGGCGATCCGCGCCTGGCTTGAAACCAAGCATCAGGAGTAAGCCGCCATGGATCGTCGCGTCTTCCTCCACCATGCGGCAATGGCCGCGATGCTCGCCATGTCGGGCTTTCCCTTGGGCGAAGCTGCAAAGGCCGCGCCGCTGGGCAGGGTCAAGGAACTGGGTGTGCTTCGGGTCGCCGTATATCGGGACAATCGCCCTTGGTCGTGGCGCAAGGATGGCCGACTGGTCGGCATCGACGTCGATCTGGCGCAGGCGCTTGCCCAGGGGCTGGGCGTGCGCGCCGATATTGCCGAACTGGTCGCCGACGAAAGTGCCGACGATGATTTGCGCAATGGCGTGTGGCGGGGCGGTCTGCTCGGCTTCCAGCCCGCCGATATCATGCTGCATGTGCCGTTCGACCGCGCCTTTGCCGCGCGCAACGACCAGGTCGCGATCGTTGCGCCCTATTTCCGCGAGAGCTTTCAATTCGCCGGGGTGAAGAGCGAGATCGATGTCAACGCCCCCCCGGCCGACTATCGTGGCAAGCGGCTGGCGGTCGAACTGGACTCGATCCCCGACTTCTACCTGATCGGTACGGCGGGCGGGATATTGGCCAGGGATGTCATCCATTTCCCCAATGGTGCCGATGCGGTGCTCGCCGTGACTGACGGGCGCGCGGACGCCGTGCTGGCAAGCCGGGCGCAGATCGAAGCCGTGCTGCACGATAGCGGCGTCACCTCCATCGCCACCCGCACCATGCCGCTGCCCGCCTTCACATCGGCCGGATGGGACATCGGCATGGCGGTGAAAGAAAACAGCCGCAACCTTGGCGATGCGGTGGAAGCGATCCTGGTCGCCATACGCGCATCGGGCGAACTGGAAACGATCTTCACGGCGCATGGCGTGCGTTACAGGCCTGCGCTCGCGGCGGGTTGAGCGGCCTGCTCTTGCCCAAATCCGAACGAGGGGATGGCCGCATAGAATGAAGGCGCGACCCAAGGTCCAATTGCTCCGCCAGCCTCACCCCATAATCTGCACGTCGAAGGCGCCGAGCGCGCCCATAACAGGGAGGATGATCATGAAAGGGCGTTTCACACGTTCGCTAACCGGCGCCGTCACTTTGGCGCTGTTGACGGCCGCGGCACCGTTGGTCGCTCAGGGGCCGACCGATGCGGATTTGATGGCCGATGCGACATCGACCGGCGATGTGCTGACCTATGGCATGGGGCCACAGGCGCAGCGTTTCAGCCCACTCACCGCGCTCAATACCCAGACCATATCGCGGCTGGTGCCCGCCTTTGCCGCATCCTTGGGTGGCGAAAAGCAGCGAGGGCAGGAATCGCAGCCTCTGGTCTATGACGGCACCATCTACGTCACCGGCTCCTATTCGCGCCTCTATGCCTTCGACGCGCGCACCGGCGAGGAAAAATGGGAATATAATGCCCGCCTGCCGGACGGCATCATGCCCTGTTGCGATGTCGTCAATCGCGGTGCGGCCATCCATGGCGACAAGATCATCTTCGCGACGCTCGACGCGCGGCTCGTCGCCCTCAACCGCCTGACCGGCAAGGTCATCTGGAACAAGCAGATTGCCGATTACAAGGCGGGCTATAGCGCCACCGCCGCGCCGCTGATCGTCAAGGGCATGGTCATCACCGGCAATTCGGGCGGCGAGTTCGGCGTGGTCGGCGCAGTGGAGGCGCGCGATGTCGATACGGGCGAGTTGATCTGGCACCGGCCGGTGATCGAAGGGAATATGGGCACCCTGCGCGGCAAGGATAATGGCATTACCGGCAAGCTCAACGCCAGTTGGCAGGGCGACATGTGGAAGACCGGCGGCGGCGCGACCTGGCTCGGCGGCACTTATGACCCGGAAACCAACCTGCTCTATTTCGGCACTGGCAACCCGGCCCCCTGGAACAGCCATTTGCGCCCCGGCGACAATCTCTACAGCGCCTCGACGCTGGCGATCGATCCTGAAACGGGCGTGATCAAATGGCATTATCAGACCACGCCGCATGACGGCTGGGATTTCGATGGCGTCAACGAATTCATCCCCTTCGACGCCACGATCAACGGCAAGCCGATGAAATTGGGCGGAAAGGCCGACCGCAACGGCTATTTCTTCGTGCTGGACCGCACCAATGGCAAATTCATCAGCGCCAATAAGTTCGTGATGCAGACGACCTGGGCCGATGGCTATGACAAGAATGGCAAGCCCAAGGTGATCCCGGCGGGTCGGCCCGGCGCGCCCGACGGCACGGAAAAGGGCAAGAGCGTCTTTTCCTCCCCATCCTTCCTGGGCGGCAAGAACTGGATGCCGATGGCCTATAGCAAGGATACAGGGCTGTTCTACATCCCGTCGAACGACTGGGGCATGGACATCTGGAACGAACCGATCGCCTATAAGAAGGGGGCGGCCTATCTGGGGGCGGGTTTCACGATCAAGCCGATCGCCGACGATCATATCGGCGCGCTGCGGGCGATGGACCCCAAGACCGGCAAGATCGTGTGGGAATATAAGAATAAGGCACCGCTATGGGGCGGAGTGCTGACGACCGCAGGCAACCTGGTCTTCACCGGCACGCCGGAGGGCTATCTCAAAGCGTTCGATGCCAAGACCGGCCAGGAATTGTGGAAGTTCCAGACCGGGTCGGGCGTGGTCGGATCGCCTGTCACCTGGGAACAGGATGGCGAACAATATGTCGCCGTCATGTCCGGCTGGGGCGGCGCGGTGCCGCTATGGGGTGGCGAGGTCGCCAAGTCCTTCAAGGATATCAACCAGGGCGGATCGCTCTGGGTGTTCAAGCTGCCGAAATAAGGGAATAGCTGCTATGATCGTCATGGGGCGCGGGAATTATGCAGGCCAGTCAGGCCGTCTTGCCGTGCCCCCGATCATGGTCGATCGTCGTGGGCAGGGGGGACGGATGCAGGGGGATGATGGCGACCTGATGGCGGACGAGGTCATGATGGAGCGGGTGCTGATCATCGACGATCATCCGCTGGTCCGCGACGGGCTGCGCAGCGTCATCGCCATCACCTTCGACGGCTGTGCGATCTTCGAGGCGGCCAGCATGGAGGAGGCGCTGACGACGCTGGACAAACAGTCCAATTTCGACCTGATCCTGCTCGACCTCCACATTCCCGACGTGAAGCGGCTGGACGGACTGCGCCTGTTGCGCAGCCGTTTTCCGATCCTGCCCGTGGTCATGATATCGGGCGCGTTCGACCGCGCGATCGTGCGCGAGGCGCTGACCGCGGGGGCGGCGGGGTTCATCCCCAAGTCGATGAAGCGCAGCGCGATCGTCGATGCGCTGCATCGCGTGGTGTCCGGCGAAATCTACATGCCCGACGCGATCGAGGATGGCCCGCAGGAAAGCCCGGAAGAAGCCGATATCCTCAACCGCATCGGCAGCCTGACGCCGCAGCAGCGAGTGGTGCTAACCCATCTGGTCCATGGCCGATTGAACAAGCAGATTGCCCATGACCTGAGCGTATCGATGACCACGGTGAAGGCGCATGTCTCCGCCATCCTTCAGAAATTGCATGTGTTCAGTCGGACCCAGGCGGTGATCCTGGCCAACCGGGTGCGCTTCGACGGCGATAATTAGGCGATCAGTCCAGGATCGTTCGGAGCAACGCGCGCAGCTGGGCCGGCTTCACCGGCTTGTTCAGCAACGGCGTCGCGGTGGCCGCCAATTGGGTTTTCAGCGCCTCGCCGCGGTCGGCGGATATCATCACGGCGGGCACTTTGACGCCGAAATGATCATGCAGGCGGTGGATCACGGTATCGCCTGTTTCGCCATCTTTCAGATGATAGTCCACCAGGATGATGTCGGGCCGCGCCCCATCGGCGAAGAGCAAGGCGGCCTGATCGAACCCGTCAGCCGTTGCCACCGCACAGCCCCAGCCGGTCAGCAGCGTCCGCATGCCGGACTGGATCTGGCGTTCATTGTCGATCACCAGCACGGAAAGATTGCGCATCGGCCGATCGCGGGACGGCGGCGCGCGGTCGGGATCGTCGTCGCGCTGTTCCTGCCCGATCGGCAGGGTGATGGCGAATGTGGCGCCTTCGCCCGGTGCTGACCGCAATGTGATGGGATGGCCCAGCATGTCGCTGGCCCGTTTGACGATGGCGAGGCCCAGCCCCTTGCCCTGACAGCGTGTGTCCAGCCGCAGAAATTCCTCGAAGATCAGCGCCTGCTTGTCCGCCGCGATGCCGGGGCCGGTATCGGTGACGCTGATTTCCACCCCCTGATCCGTCGCGGTGCAGCAGACCCGCACCGATCCGCTGGGGGTGTAGCGAATGGCGTTGGAAATGAAGTTCTGAAGGATGCGGCGCAGCAGCCGGACATCGGTTTCGACCCAGAGCGGCTCGGCTATGATCTGAAAGCCGAGGTGCGCCGCACGGGCCATCGGAGCGAATTCCACGTTCAGCGTCTGCAACAGCCGGTCGATACGGATATGCCCGATTTCCGGCTGGATCGCGCCCGCGTCGAGTCGCGAGATTTCCAGTAACGCCTCCAGCAGATCTTCGACCGAATCCAGCGCCGTCGACGTCTGGTTCACCAGCGCGCGCGTCGGCAGCGCCAGCCGCCGGTCACCCAACGCCGCGACGAACAGCCGCGCGGCATTGAGTGGCTGCAACAGGTCATGGCTGGCCGCCGCGAGAAAGCTGGTTTTCGACAGGTTCGCCTTTTCCGCCGCGATCTTGGCCTGCGTCAATGCGGCTTGCACCGCCCGCCGTTCGGCCACTTCGCCTTCCAGCTTGCGATTGAGTTCGACCAGTTCGCCGGTGCGTTCCGACACGCGGCGTTCCAGCGTTTCGGCCGTTTCCTGCAAGCTCGCCTGCGCACGCAGCATGTCGGTGACATCGATGAAGCCGAACACCTGGCCACCGTCCGCCATGGTCTTTGCCCGGATTTCGAAATGCCGCTGGCCCGCAGCGCACCGGCGCACGATCGTCTGATTGTCGGCATGCCCCCCGCGCCAATCGAGACAGCCGCCATCGTCCAGCCCCAGCGTGTCGCGACACCAGCGGACCAGATCGCCATGACTGGCCAGCGCGCCCGCAAGATGATCCGGCAGGGCAAGCAGGCGGCGCAGCGCTTCGTTCCAGGCGGCCAGTTGCCGACTATTGTCGAACAGGCACACCCCCTCCGACAGATTGTCGAGCGTCGCCTGCAGCACGACATTGCGTTCGGCCAATTCGCGGGCGCGGGCGCGGGCATCCTCCGCCTTGGCCTCGGTTATATCGGTATAGATGCCGACAATGCCGCCTTCGCTGGTGCGCAATTCGTTGATCTGGATCCAGCGGCCGTCGGCGAGCCGCTGTACCTGTGCGCCATCGGCAATGCCATGTTTGGCCAGCCGGTCGGACACCCAACGGTCGGGCGCGACCTGCGCCCCGGCCGGGCTTTGGCTATGCGCCACGATCCGCGCAATGTCGTGGAAGGTCACGCCTTCGTCCAGATGGTCCGCCACCTGAGGCCAGAAGCCGAGATAGGCTTCGTTATGGAGGACCAGCCGATCCTCCGCGTCGAACAGGACGAACCCCTCATTGATCGATTCGATCGCATCGCGCAGGCGCATGCGGGCGGCATCGGCGCGGGCATGGGCCTCGCTCAGATCCGCATTGGCCTTCGCCAGTCGCCCAAGCGCGTCTTCCAGTTGGACGGTTCGATCCCGCACCTTCGCCTCCAGCGAGATGGCGGTTTCAAACATCGAAAAGGCGTTGGCCGACATATCAGTCGACCGTTCCACGCGGTCCATCAACGCGCTGTTGATCTTGCGCAGTTTGCGGTTCTCCTCGCGCAGACGCTCGACTTCGCTATCCGCGTCCGACCGGGTGCCATCCTGCGTCATTTTCCGATCGCAAGTCCGCTGAACGTCTGGTTCACATGGAGCGCATGATATTGTTCGCCATAGGTGTTGAAGCCGACGACGCAATGCCGCGCATAGAGGGCGGACACGTCCCGGCTGATCTGCCGTTGTTCCGCGTCGATCCGGTTCAACACGCAATCGAAGGCGATGATCCGATCCACTTCCCCGACATGGACATCGATGTCCTGGAACAGGGCTTCCATGCCGGCGATACGGTCCACCGGCTCGCCGATCGTCAGTACGATGCCCTCGTCGATGGCGCAGTAAAAGGTCAGGCTTCCGTCAGGGTTGGCGCTCTGGATCGATCGGACATGATATTCCCCGCCCGCGCGGACCATCGGCGGATGGGCGGCGAAAAACGCCGTCCCCAGCGCTTCGCCGGCATGACCCGCCAACCGCAGATATTCGGCTGCGGCCGGTTCGGCATTGATCTCCGTCACGATCCGTTCAGGCGAATTCGCGCCGGTAATTACCATCTTCCGGTCGCCCGGCCGATAATGCTGCGCCTTGAACACATGTATCGCCCGGCTCGTGGACAGGATGGCAATGACCGCCGCGCGGGCGTGAAAGCGCCCCCCATCGAATATCGCGGTCTGGCGAAAGGCCAGGTCGTCGCCCGAAGAGCCGCCGATCAGCGGAATGTCGCCCAAGGCGTCCTGGATCGTCATGGTCAGCAATTCTTCGCGATGCGACAGGCCGTCCACCAGGAACAGGGCGACATGATTGACGCTCTCGCCCAGCGCCCGGCTGTCGCGTTCCGCCCGTGCCGCAAGCGCGCGCACCTGTTCGCGGGCGGCTTGGGGATCGAAGTTATCGATGTCGTCGAAACAATGGGACGTCATGCGGAAGCTGTCGGCGGGAAAGCCGATGATGGTCAGGCTGTCGCTGTCATAGCCATTGCCGGTCAATTCCCCCGAACTGGTGCAGCCGATCACCGTCATACCCTCGCTATGCCGGTTGATCGCCCGCGCCAGCCGGTCGCGATCATAGCGGTGCGAGCAAAAGATCATGGCCCCGGCCAGCGGCTGTGCGCCCAGCGTCTCGCCCAGCGCCGCCATGGCCTCGAACGGATCATCGGCGTGGGAGGAGGCAAATCCTATCCCCGCCTTCAGGATGTCTGTCGTCGCCTTGCCCCTCATCCCGCTGCCTTGTCGTCTTTATGGCAATATCATGCACAGGGATGATACATATTGTCATCCGAAACCCGACGCTTTTTCGCGCTTTGGACCGGATATGTCGTGCGGAAAGGGGCAGGTGCGTCATCGCTTGCCAGAACGGCAGGTCTGCGGCGCGGAATCAGCCGCCGCGTGCCGGTTCTCCGGCGGCTTCGAGCAGCGCCGACTCGCTGTCGCTAAATAGGCGGGAGCGGACCAGGAACCGCAGGCCTTCGGGGCTTTCCAGCGACATGCCCGCGCCCCGGCCCGGCACGACATCGATGATCACCTGCGTATGGCGCCAATAGTCGAATTGCGCCGCGCCGATCCATACCGGCACGTCGCCTGCAATCAGCCCCAGCAACACATCCTGCGCCCCGACCCGAAATTCACCGCGCAGGAAACACATCGGGGCAGACCCGTCGCAGCACCCGCCCGATTGATGGAACATGAGCGGCCCATGCAGCGCCGTCAGACGAGTGATCAGGGCGTCCGCCTGCGGGGTGGACAGGATGCGTGCCGGAAGCGATACCATCGTCTGTCTCCGCCAAAATGAAGCGGCAGGCATCCCACTATGCCCGCCGCTGACCGTCAGAAAAAGCCCGTTCCTTCAGAAGAAACCCAGGGCCTTCGGGCTGTAGCTGACCAGCAGATTCTTCGTCTGCTGATAATGGTCCAGCATCATCTTATGATTTTCGCGCCCGATGCCCGACTGTTTATAGCCGCCAAAGGCCGCATGGGCGGGATAGGCATGGTAGCAGTTGGTCCACACCCGCCCCGCCTGGATGCCACGCCCCATGCGATAGGCGCGCGTCCCGTCGCGGGTCCATACGCCCGCGCCCAGACCGTAAAGCGTGTCATTGGCGATCGCCAGCGCGTCGGCCTCATCCTTGAAGGTGGTCACCGCCAATACGGGGCCAAAGATTTCCTCTTGGAAAATCCGCATCTTGTTATGGCCCTTGAGGACGGTGGGCGTCACATAATAGCCCTGGCTCAGATCGCCCTCATGGCTGGCGCGTTCGCCGCCGGTCAGCACCTGCGCGCCTTCTTCGCGACCGATGGCGATGTAGGACAGGATCTTTTCCAGTTGGTCGTTGGACGCCTGCGCGCCGATCATCGTCGATGGATCGAGCGGGCTGCCCTGCTTGATCGCCTTCACCCGTGCGATGGCGCGCTCGATGAAACGATCGTAGATCGATTCCTGAATGAGCGCGCGGCTGGGGCAGGTACAGACTTCGCCCTGGTTGAGCGCGAACATGGCAAAGCCTTCCAGGCATTTGTCGAAATAATCGTCGTCCGCGTCCATCACGTCGGCAAAGAAGATGTTGGGCGACTTGCCGCCCAGTTCCAGCGTCACCGGGATCAGGTTTTCCGACGCATATTGCATGATCAGGCGGCCGGTCGTGGTTTCGCCGGTAAAGGCGATCTTGCTGATCCGCTTGCTGCTGGCGAGCGGCTTGCCCGCTTCGACGCCAAAGCCGTTGACGATGTTGAGCACGCCGGGCGGCAACAGGTCGCCGATAATCTCCATCAGCACCAGGATCGACATCGGGGTCTGTTCGGCAGGCTTGAGCACGATGCAATTGCCAGCCGCAAGGGCAGGTGCCAGTTTCCACACCGCCATCAGGATGGGGAAGTTCCACGGAATGATCTGGCCCACCACGCCCAATGGTTCGTGGAAATGATAGGCGATGGTGTCATGATCGATCTCGCTGATCGAGCCTTCCTGGGCACGGGCGCAACCGGCGAAATAGCGGAAATGGTCGATCGCCAAAGGAATATCGGCATGGGTCGTCTCGCGGATCGGCTTGCCGTTGTCGATCGTCTCGGCCATCGCGATCAGATCCAGATTGGCTTCCATCCGGTCGGCGATCTTCAGCAGGATGTTGGACCGTTCGGTCGACGACATCCGGCCCCACGCCGCCTTGGCGGCGTGTGCGGCATCCAGGGCCAGTTCGATATCCTCGGCCGTGCCGCGTGCCACCTGGCACACCACCTGTCCGTTGACGGGCGAAACATTGTCGAAATAGGCGCCCTTCACAGGCGCCGTCCATGCCCCACCGATATAATTGTCATAGCAATCGCGGATGAGGGTATGGCCGGATAATTTCTCCAGCGCCTGTTGCAGCATCATCATATCTCCTGGGTCAATTTTCGCATTGAAATTCAGGATGTCAGGATGTCAAAGTCGGGGAAGCGCGCAATTGGACCTTTGGTCAATTGCGAGAGACTACGATGATCGCGTCGTCGATGTTGGGGATCAAATGATCCGCGCCTTGCTCCGCTCCGTCTTGAGGCGGAGGGCGCACTCACAGGGGGAAAAGCCAGCATGGGGACGCCCAAGGCTGCTAACCCCTCTACAGTCGCCCGATGGCGTCGGGATAATGGGCCAGCATTGAGCTATTATCGCAAAAAGACAATCTCACATGCTATCAACCAAAATGTCGGTTGCTACGAACCGGCACCCGGAAAACCTCTAAAAATCAAAGGCTTTAGAAAATAATTGGCGGAGAGGCAGGGATACACCAGAATATGCATAATTATTTGAGATATCATGATATTTTTTGCATGCTGGACAACTGATGCCCCCAAGGATGCCCCCAATCTCAACGGTCATTGGCACCTCCCGCAATGCAATTGATAATCCACGCTTCGACGTCGGACTCTAGCCATCCAACGGCCCGCTGGCTCAACTGATGCGGCCGGGGGAACTCAGAACTCTGAATCTTGCGGTATATGGTCGCTCGGCTTAGCCCCGTCCTCGCCTTGACCGCAGGCAGTCGAAGGATCGCCATTGGGGCACGCCCGCCGAAAACGTACATCTCGCGTGTGGGCTGTTGTTCATCTACTTGTATGATATGGGGGGTGTTAGCCATATGCTCCTCCAGGATCTATCGTGGTGAGGGTCGGGACGATGTTGGCGCATCCCCCGACCCGCTTAGTTTATGGTATCTGCTAACGCATCCAGATCGGCCTGATGACGCGCGGCAGATTGATCATGATGTGGCTCCGCAGATGCTCCGGTCGAAAGGATGCCAGATTCAGATTTTCAGGGATCGCGATCAGTCCGTCGCCAGCATGGGTGAAGAGCCATCGGGTGTCAAAGTCGTCGAAAATGGCCGGGGTGAACAAATCGAGGTAAAGGGCAAAAGCCAGATCGGCCTCTTCGTCGAACCAGGGTTCGATCTCGAAAGCCTTCGGATCGATTTTACCGTGACTTTCCAGCCAATCCTCGAAACAGCTAAATGCGGCATCGGGATCTTCTGTACCGGGTGCTACTGATGCCCGGACCGGATAGCTGGTTCGCGCCCTGCGCAGGGATGCAGCCTGGAACCGAACCTCCTCAGTGATATCAGGATGCTGGGAGCAGAAAGCCAGAACACTCCAGAGCAGTTGCGCGACTTGTTTGAGTCCGGCGGTCTGGACACCATAAAGCCCCAGTTCCTTCAACAGGGCCGCGATGTGGATCGCCTCGAAGCCGAATAGCCGGTATTTACCCTTGCCCAGACCTTCACTTTCGGCCGCGAGCAGCAGGCCCTCCTTGCTCCAGTAGGCAAGCAGTTCACGATCCACCCCGGTGGCTTCAGCAATCTGCTGTCGGGTGTAACGTCCGTCGGTGTTGAAGGGGATAGGGACCATGCCCCTTGCGTAGAAGCGAATATCCTATGAGAACGGCGGAGCAATATTCGACCACGGTAGCGGCGGGATAGTCCTGCTGCGGGCGGCGTAAAAGTCGTCCACCTTGAAGCCTTTCTGCCGAGTCAGGGAGGTGTGGGGATCTACAGCGTGGAAC
>Ga0209231_1000385_pt1 | contig 25679 bp, 25 predicted proteins | sample Deesub45470m_DNA_FD_188086 | JGI IMG/M metagenome (GOLD analysis project Ga0209231, IMG submission 188086) | Deep subsurface microbial communities from North Pacific Ocean - 450_OLKR46/470m Metagenome (SPAdes) (version 2) | ecosystem: Environmental > Terrestrial > Deep subsurface > Unclassified ... | reverse complement strand
GACTAATGTGATGGGCGCCAGTAAACGGTTAGCTGAGATGATTTGCCAAGGCTTGCAAGGCAAAAGCGGTACTAAGTTTGTCACAGTTAGGTTCGGTAATGTGCTTGGTAGCAGTGGTAGCGTGATTCCTAAGTTTAGGGAGCAAATCGCCAATGGCGGCCCTGTAACCATTACCCATCCAGAAATTACGCGTTATTTTATGTCGATTCCTGAAGCAGCGCAATTGGTGATGCAAGCTGGCATGATGGGTGCGGGCGGAGAGATTTTTGTGTTAGATATGGGCCAGTCCGTTAAGATTGTAAATCTAGCTAAAGACATGATTCGCTTGTCTGGCCTGGCTGAGGATGAAATTGAAATTATTTATACTGGGTTAAGACCTGGTGAAAAGCTTTATGAAGAGCTGTTAGCTGATGATGAGCATACTTTGCCCACACCACACGATAAATTACGTATTGCTTCAGCGCGCTCAGCAGACATGATTTGGGTTAAGAAGCTTTTAAAATGGATAGAGTCTATTCATGATGAAGATGAACAAGTGATTAAAGCAGGTTTGAAAACTTGGGTTGAAGAATATAAAATTGATTTATCGAGCAAAACCCATGCTGGTTTTGTACCTGAAACAACAACGATACATTAGGTGACAATGAAAAAGATTACAAAAGCAGTTTTTCCAGTAGCAGGTTTTGGTACGCGCTTTTTACCTGCAACTAAGGCAAGTCCAAAAGAGATGTTGCCGATTGTAGATAAGCCATTGATTCAATATGCAGCAGAAGAAGCGATTGCAGCGGGCGCGACAGAGTTGATATTTATTACGGGTAAGAATAAACGCTCTATTGAAGACCACTTTGATGTGGCGGAAGTGTTAGAAGCGCAACTAGAGGCGAGTGGCAAACAAAAAATGTTGGATATCTTGCATGATATTTTGCCGTCTCATGTTTCTTGTATTTTTATCCGACAACCAAAAGCGCTAGGGCTAGGTCACGCGGTACTATGCGCGAAACCTGTTGTTGGCGATGAGCCGTTTTCTGTGATTTTGGCTGATGATTTAATTGTTGGCGACATATCAGCAACCAAACAAATGGTAGATGTTTATGCGGAACAAGGTGGATCTGTTTTAGGTGTTGAAGACGTGCCACCAAGTGCGACGGCTAGCTACGGTATTGTTGATGCTACAACAATTAAGAAAGATATTTTAGAAGTGAATAGCATCGTTGAAAAGCCACAGCCTGAAGATGCGCCATCTAATTTGGGCGTTGTCGGCCGTTATGTGTTTTCACCAAAGATATTTGATTGCTTAGAGAAGGTCAAGCCTGGCAAAGGTGGCGAAATTCAACTCACAGATGGTATTTCTGACTTGATGGCACTGGAGAAGGTTTATGCTTATCGTTTCTATGGCAAGCGTTTCGACTGCGGCAGCAAGCTTGGCTTTATGCAAGCGAATGTTGAGTTGGCGCTTAAGCATCCTGAGTTAAAAGATGAATTTGCTCAGTATCTAAAAAGCTTATCCCTATGAGTCTAGTTAATCCGCATCAGTATAAACAAGATGCAGAGATGCTTTACAGCGAGCAGGATGTTTCTGCAGCTGTATCCAAAGTCGCAGCAGCATTAAATGCTGACTATCAAAAAGAATCTCCGATTGTACTGAGCGTGATGAATGGCGCTATTTTTTTTGCAGGGCAATTAACACCGCGTTTAACTTTTCCATTAATGCTTGATTATGTGCATGCAACACGTTATCAGGATGGTGTTGAAGGTAAAGAAGTGCGTTGGGTTGTAAAGCCAAAAGCAACAATAAAAGATAAAAATGTGTTAATTGTGGATGACATTTTGGATGAAGGTCACACATTAAAAGCGATTGTTGATGAATGTTATTTGCTTGGCGCTAAACAAGTAAAAGTTGCAGTGTTAGTTGAAAAAGATCTTGGTAAACAAAAGCCTCTAACGGCAGATTATGTGGGAATCACTGCGCCAAATCGGTATATTTTTGGCTGTGGTATGGATATACATGGCTGGTGGCGTAATTTGCCCGCTATTTACGCGTTAAAAGAGGCTTAATCGTATGACAAAAGTCCTCGTAACGGGTGGCGCAGGCTATATTGGTTCTCATACTTGCGTGGAGTTATTAAACGCAGATTTTGATGTTGTTGTATTAGATAACTTTTGCAACAGTAAACCAACTTCTATTCAACGGGTTGAAAAAATTACAGGTAAAACCATCACTTTAATTAAAGGTGATGTGCGTGATAAAGACTGCTTAAATAGCTTGTTTTCTGCACATAAAATTGATGCAGTCATTCATTTTGCGGGATTAAAAGCTGTTGGCGATTCAGTTAAAAATCCACTCGAATATTATGATAACAATGTGACAGGTAGCATTGCTTTGCTTGAGGTGATGGCTGCCTATTCTGTTAAAAACATCGTGTTCAGCTCATCAGCGACTGTTTATGGCTTTTCTGATGACAAGCCGATTCCAGAAACGGCGCCACTCAGTCCATTCAATCCATACGGCCATAACAAACGCATGGTTGAGCAGGTGCTAGAAGATTTAAGCGTTGCTGATGCTAATTGGAATATCGCTTTGTTACGCTATTTCAATCCAGTCGGCGCACATGCTAGTGGTGAAATAGGCGAAGATCCAAATGGCGTGCCCAATAATTTAATGCCCTATATATCGCAAGTTGCCGTTGGCAAACGAGAGTATTTAAGTGTTTTTGGTAATGATTACCCCACAATTGATGGTACGGGTGTGCGTGATTATATTCACGTGGTTGATTTAGCGTTAGGTCATTTAGCTGCTTTAAATGCTCTTTCTAACGATTGTGGATTGTTGACAGTTAATCTAGGCGCTGGTCACGGTTATAGTGTGCTACAACTAGTGCATGCTTTTGAATCGGTAACAGGAAAATGCGTCCCTTATAAAATTGTCGATAGGCGTGCTGGCGATATTGCCAGTTACTTTGCGGATGCATCATTGGCTAAGCAAGTGCTGGGTTGGCAAACGACGAAAACTTTAGCAGATATTTGTCGCGATGCGTGGCAATGGCAATCTAAAAATCCAGAAGGTTATCAATAACGATAACATCTTGTGTTATAAAGGTTTAGTCAATAACAATTCAACTCGTTATAATGGCCATATGCAATCAAAAAGTTGCAGCAATACAGAGCAGTTAGTCGTTAACTGCTTTTAACCTATCAAATATTAAACGACTAAATATTAATCAACGAAAAGCCCAGATGCAAAAGAAGAAACCTTCTCTCCGCAATAAAGACCCACATGCCCAGCGTGAAGCCGCGCAATATGAAACGCCATTACCAAGCCGCGAGCTTATTCTAAAAGTGTTAACAGAGCAGGGCGTGCCTGTAGCCTTAGAAACGTTATATGACTTATTAGAAATCGCAGACGAAGAGCAAGAAATTTTTGGGCGAAGATTAAATGCGATGGAGCGCGAGGGGCAAATCATGCCTAATCGCAAAGGCTTGCTTTGTTTACCTGACAAGATTGAAGCCATTGCTGGTGTTGTGCAAGGTCATCCCGATGGCTTTGGTTTCTTGGTGCCTGACGATAAAAAGCAATATACAGAAGATATTTTTCTATCTAACAAAGAAATGCAACAAGTCATGCATGGCGATCGTGCCATGGTGCGCGTTAGCGGGCTAGATAGAAGAGGACGGCCAGAAGGTAAGATTGTTGAAGTGCTGGAACGTACGAATGAAACCTTGGTTGGTCGCGTAATGCAAGGTCAGGGCGTCACGATTGTTGCAGCTGAAGATAAGCGGATTAATCAAGATATTCTCATTCCTTATCACCTTGATATGGGTGCAAAAGTAGGGCAGGTCGTGATTGTTGAAATGACTGAGCAACCTTCTAAACATGCGCACCCGATGGGTAAGGTCGTACAAATTTTAGGTAACTATGCCGATAGCGGCATGGAAATTGAAATTGCGCTACGTAAACATAAGTTGCCACATGAATTTTCAGCGAAAGCAATCGCACAAGCAGAAGCGATTCCTAAAACAGTACAACCGAGTGATTATCAAGACCGCATTGATTTGCGTGAACTGCCTTTAATTACCATTGATGGCGAAACCGCACGTGATTTTGATGATGCAGTATATGCGGAACCGCAAGGCTCGGGTTGGCGTTTGGTAGTGGCGATTGCTGATGTGAGTTTCTACGTCAAACCTGATGATGCGTTAGATAAAGATGCATTAGAACGTGGTAATTCCATCTATTTCCCAAGACGCGTGATTCCGATGTTGCCAGAAGCGTTATCGAATGGCTTATGTTCATTAAATCCAGATGTAGAGCGCTTATGCATGGTGTGTGATATGCAAGTGGATGCGAATGGCGTTGTTGGAAAGTACGAATTCTACCCATCAGTTATGCTATCAAAAGCGCGGATGACTTATACCAAAGTTAGCGATATGCTGGAAAATCCGCAAGGAGAAACGGCAAAAGAATATGCGCACGTGATGCCGCATGTGCAGAATTTGTATGCGCTATTTAAGGCCATGTTAGTGCAACGTCAAAAGCGTGGTGCCATTGAGTTTGAAACTGTTGAAACCATGATGATGTTTAACGATGATGGCAAAATTGACCGCATCGTGCCAACCTCACGTAATGAAGCGCACAAGATTATTGAGGAGTGCATGTTGGCAGCCAACGTATGTGCGGCTCATTTCTTAGAGAGCAAAAAACATACGGCTATTTACCGCGTACATCAAGGTCCAACAGAAGAGAAGTTAGAGTTGCTTAGAACCTTTATGGCGGAATTTGGCTTTGGCGTTGGTGGTGGCGATAAGCCACACGCTAAAGATTATGCCAAGTTAATGAGTCAGATAAAAGGCAGACCAGATGAACAGCTATTGCAGACAGTCTTATTAAGATCGATGCAACAAGCGGTTTATAGTCCTGATAATCAAGGTCACTTTGGTTTGGCTTATGAAGCGTATACCCATTTCACCTCGCCAATTCGCCGTTATCCAGACTTATTAGTGCATCGCGCGATTAAAGCCGCCGTTAAAGGCGAAACTTACAAAGCGAAAGATTGGGAAGCATTGGGCACGCATTGTTCGATGACAGAACGTCGTGCAGATGATGCGAGCCGCGATGTTACTAATTGGCTTAAATGCTATTACATGCAAGATAAAGTGGGTGAGATATTTGACGGTACCGTGTCTGGCGTGACTTCGTTTGGCGTATTTGTCGCTTTAGATGATGCGTATGTAGAAGGCTTGTTGCATGTAACAGAGCTAGGTAATGATTATTTTCACTATGATAAAGCACACCATGCAATGGTGGGTGAGCGCACCAATGAGAAATATCGTTTGGGCGATAGAGTAACCATTAAAGTAGCGCGGGTTGATTTAGAAACGACTAAAATCGACTTTAGTTTAGTGAAAAAGTCAGGCAGTTTAACGCTTGCCACTGGCGAAGATGCAAGCGGACAGAAATCAACACGGACTAATCAGGTCAAACAAAACACAAAATCGGATGCAAAACCGCGCAGCAGAGCAGCGCGAACATCGTCTCACAAGGCGCCTGTTAATAAGGCACCAGCAAAGAAAAGTAAGAAATCAACCAGCAGTAACCGTAAGAACAGTCGTAATAATAAAAGATAGATTCTAAAAGATAACCTTAAAAGATAACGTAAGAAATAAATCATGAGCGATGCACGTATATTATTTGGCTTTCATGCCGTCCAAAGTCGCATGCGCCAGCATGCTACTAGTATTCAAGAAATATTAATCGATCAAGACCGTGTTGATCCACGGATGAAAGATTTACTTAAATTGGCAGAAGCGTCTAACGTGCGTGTCATGCAAGTTGATCGTGACAGATTAGATGGCATGGCAGGTCGAAATGGCCGCCACCAAGGCGTGATTGCACGCGTAATGGATACGCCGATTCCGTACAAAGATATTCATGATGTTTTAGAGTCCGATTTAAAAGAGCCACCATTCTTTTTAATTTTAGATGGTGTGGAAGATCCGCATAACTTAGGCGCTTGCTTGCGCGTGGCAGATGCCATGGGTGTGCACGCGGTGATTGCGCCAAAAGACCGTGCGGTTGGCTTAAATGCAACAGTGCGGAAAGTAGCCAGTGGCGCCGCAGAAACAGTGCCATTTATTGCGGTTACCAATCTAGCGCGTACGATTCGTGAGTTAAAAGATGCTGGCGTATTTGTTATTGGCACCACAATGGATTCAGAAAGTACATTGTTGAATACCAAGTTAGATGGTCCAGTTGCGTTGGTATTGGGCGCAGAAGGCGATGGTATTAGACGTTTAACTGCAGAAAGCTGTGATGTATTGGTCACTATTCCCATGTTTGGCTCAGTTGAAAGTTTAAACGTAAGTGTTGCAAGCGGCATTTGCCTTTATGAGGTGCGTAGACAAAGGAACGCGCTTTAATCTTAAAAATAGTTGTTAGGTGAAATAATGAATCGACTCTGGGTGACGGCAACGTTGTTGTTTGCAGCGCAATCTTTTGCGGCAGAAAATTGGTTGATAGCAACGCAAAATGAGTTACTTAAGCCTAATGAAGTCATTTCATTCGAAGTGGTTAAACCAAGTGCAGAAACTAGCTGGCCAGCGACGTTGAGTTTGACTGTTTTCACCCAAGCGACCAGTGAAGTCGTTGAGTTGGTTGCGGTAGAAGCGCAAAATAGTCAAACAAGACGTGTTTATACAGGCAAAGTGACAACGGCATTTGATGGTGATGTCTTAGCTAAATTAACGAATCAAGCTTCGAATCGTTTATTGATGACTGCCAATCCAATTGATGTTGCTTCTCATCAAGCGGTTACTTCTCAGCAGCCACTTCCTGTTCCAGAAGCGAAACCAGTGCAACAGGCTGCTGTAGAAGCAGAAAAAAAGCCTGATACCATTCTAATTCCAGAGCCAAAAGAAGAGCGAACTATCAGTGCAAATGAACCACTATACTTCATCGTTGGCTCTAATAAAGAAAGAGACTTTGACGCAAGGTTTCAAATCAGTTTTAAATATCGCCCATTTGACCCAGGTGCAACGGTTGCTAGAGTAATTCCCTATGCAAGCAATCTATATTTCGCCTATACCCAAACCAGTATTTGGGATTTGGGTAGTGAATCTAGCCCGTTTAAAGACACCTCATATCGGCCGAGCGTTTATTATTATTGGGATGAAAGTGGTAAAGGCTACAACCCCAATAGCTGGAAATTTGGCTTAGAACATGAATCTAATGGACGCGATGGTGCAGACTCACGTTCATTGAATGTTGCTTTTGTGCAGCCACAATGGGACATAGATACCACACGTGGGAGAAAACTTACTTTTATGCCTAGGTTTTATTACTATCTAGAAAAATCTGATAACGATGACATCCATCACTACCGTGGCTATGTTGATTGGATTGCTAAATATGGACGTGACAACGCAGCTATATTAACCGCTATGTATCGGCAAGGCACCGATGGCTACGCGCAAGGTCAGATTGATTTGTCTTATCCAATTAGCGATAAAATATTTGGTCGAACAGGCACATTCTTGCACTTTCAACTGCTTGGTGGTTATGGCGAAACGTTAATTGATTACGATAAACGGAGCGATACTCAGTTAAGGGTAGGGATTTCATTAGCTAGGTAGACGCAAACGTGGATGACTCTACAATGAAAGTCATCATTAGTGCCTAGCGTATCAATCTTGATAATTGCCGCATTCTTCTTGATTGGCGGAATCGCTCATTTTTTCTTTACCGATGCTTTTGTAAAAATAATGCCTAGCTGTTTAGGGTATCAAAAAGAGTTGGTGTTAATCAGCGGGGCATTTGAATTATTAGGTGCAATTGCTATTCTTTTTCCACAAACTCGCATGCTTGCGGGCTATGGTTTAATTGCATTGATCGTCGCTGTTTTTCCAGCCAATATCAACATGGCTTTGCACCCTCAAGATTACAGAACTATCCCTGATTTTTTACTTTGGTTACGATTGCCGCTTCAGTTTTTCTTCGTTTGGTTTGTTTGGCGGTCTATAAAGTCAACAAAGGATAGAACTTCTTCACATTAAAAAAATCTATGTGCTATTCGAGACTGACAATCAGCATTCAGCTGACCGCGTTCTAAGTCTTATTACTTTACGGAATAAATCCTAGTGATCACCCAATTTAAACAACAACTTTCTAAACTCAATCATATTTTAAAGCTAACTTATCTTTTTTTCGCAGGCGCATTAGCAGGCTGCTCACCAGTTAATTTATTAAATGGACTGGTGCCAACTGATGGCCATACATTAACGCCCAATATCGCATACGCCGAACTAGCGCGACAAAAGCTCGATATTTATATCCCAACTAATAAAGCCACAAGTAATAATAAGAAGCTGATGCCCGTTGTGTTGTTTATTTATGGCGGAAGTTGGGATTCAGGCGAGAAAAAAGACTATTTGTTTGCGGCCGAGGCATTTACTTCAAAAGGCTATTTAACGGTTATTCCTGATTATCGTTTGTTTCCTGAAGTAAAGTTTCCAGCATTTATTGATGATGCGGCGTTAGCTAGCAAATGGGTCAAATCGCATATCGCTGAGTATGGTGGCGATCCTGATCAGATTTTTATCGTAGGGCATTCAGCAGGTGCACAGATTGGTCTAATGCTTGATTTAAATGCTGAGTATCTTGCGCGTGTAAACTTAAAACCTGATGCATTTAAAGGTTATATTGGCCTTGCTGGGCCGTATGATTTTTTACCGCTAAAATCACAGCGTTTAAAAGATATCTTTGGCCCCGAGGAATTAAGATGGAAATCCCAGCCAATCAATTATGTCACAGGTGAAAATCAGCCTACGCTGTTATTGGTTGGCTTGAAGGATGACATTGTTTGGCCAAAAAATACTTTTAATTTAGCAAAGGCAATTGAAGCAAAAAAAGGCCCAATTAAGGTAGTAAAGTTTCCAGATTATGGCCATGTCGATATGGTGACCAACATTGCGAAACCATTTAGAGGCAATAGCACTTTGTTAGATGAAATGATCTTATTTATGCGCAATAACTAAACCTAAACACTCTGCTTGTTTTAGTCCGCGTGGTAGAAGTAGTATAATTTCTCCCTTTTTGCTATGTGTCGATACTAGCAATGGTCGTTAATAATCAAATAAATCATTTAATAACAATAGGGTAGGTTGTCAGTGTGCATATAGCCAATTGGATAAAAAGCTTTATTCCACAATCAATGTCGGTCAACAATACAGAGAGATTGCGGGCTTCGGTAGGGGCATTTATTGGTATTGGATTTACTTGCTCAATCACCTACCTTATTGAAGGTGCTAATAGCGCAATTCCACTCTTAATCGCGCCGATTGGCGCCTCTGCCGTTTTATTATTTGCAGTACCTTCAAGCCCATTGGCACAGCCTTGGTCCATCATGGGCGGTAATATGTTGGCGGCTTTTATTGGTATTACCAGCGCAATGTGGATTACCAATACATTTGTTGCTGCTGCAGTTGCCGTTAGCCTCTCAATTTTCATCATGTTTCATTTAAGGTGTTTGCATCCGCCTGCTGGCGCTGTTGCATTGGTCACAGTATTAGGCGGCAGCGCCATTCAAACGCAAGGGTATAGCTTTATATTCTTTCCCGTTGGGCTTAATTCATTGTTGTTGTTGATAGCAGCAATCTTATATAACAATTTAACTAAACGACAATATCCGCATTTACCAACGAAAAGTGCTGACGCGCATGCGACAAAAGATAGCCCGCCAGAACAACGCTTTGGTTTTACAGCAGATGATTTAAATGTCGTTCTAAAAGAGCACAACCAAGTATTTGATGTTAGCCGAGATGATTTGGAGAATTTATTACATCAAACTGAAATGCAAGCTTATCGTCGGCGTACTGGCGAGATTATCTGTGCGCAAATCATGTCTAAAGACATCATTAGTGTTGAGTATGGCACTGAGCTAGAAGAAGCTTGGGCGCTACTTAGAGCGCATAATATCAAAGCGTTGCCCGTGATTGATAGGGCACGCCGCGTGATTGGCATTATTACGCAAATCAATTTTATGGAAAATGCTAATTTAGATGTGTATGAAGGGTTTGAAGTAAAGCTGAAACGTTTTATCCAAAGAACGGCTTCTGTTTATTCAGATAAGCCAGAAGTTGTTGGTCAAATTATGACATCGCCTGCTGTGACTGCTGATGCAACTATGCACATTGTCGAGCTGATTCCACTGATGTCACGACCACATGTTCATCACCATATCCCCGTAATAGATGATGAACGTAGATTAGTCGGCATTGTGACGCAGTCGGACTTGGTTTCTGCATTGTATAACGAACGTATCAATAGCTTCTGATTGGCTTAACGCTACCTATATTTACCTAGTTTCCATATAGAAATTAATGTCATAAGTCAGCTGGTTAGCCAAATGTGCTTATTGTAGATTGGGCAATAACATTAGTACTTTCCAAATAAATACAAAAAATCTAATCAGATTTTTCATAAGTAAATTCTGATTAGCTTCTTTTAAGGTGTATGCTAAATACATATTCATATGTATTACCATGATTTTTATAAGCAATGACTTAAATATATTTTTAAAAGGTTTTTATGCGTTTAACTACTTTCTCTGATTACTCTATTCGCGTCATCATATATTTGGGCATACAACGTGGCGAGTTAGCTAAAATAGCTGACATTGCAAGTGCTTATAGCATTTCTGAAAATCACTTAACCAAGGTTGTGCATTTTTTATCTCAAAATAATTATATTGAAACTATCCGGGGCAAGGGTGGTGGCTTGCGCTTAGTGCGCGACCCAAAAACAATTAACATTGGCGAGCTGATCAGGCTGACAGAAGGCGATGCTGGCTTCTTGCCGTGCTTAGATACAGAAGACGCATGCTGCATTCAATCTGTTTGCAAGCTTAGGGGTATATTACGTGAAGCGCAAACGGCTTTGTACGCAGTATTCGATCAATATTCCATGGCAGACTTACTCGTTTCTGAAGAGCGATTAGCACGCATTCTTATCAAACAATTAATGTAGCAACAAACCCTGCAAAAAATCACGTACTTTACCTAAAGGTATATTTTAATTGCATTTTATAAAAGATGCATATAATATACATTTTATGGGTGGTTTTGCTCATAAATCTTTAAATAATATCTACTTAGGGGATAGTGATGAGCGCAATTTTTACCAAGTCGATGGCGCGTAATGTTTTTTTTGGAGGAAGTGTTTTCTTTTTTCTCTTATTTCTTGTACTGACATTTGACAGTATGCGCGTTCTTCATACCAGAGATAATAGTCAAAATCTCACTGTAAACGTTGAGCACGGCAAAAAAGTATGGGAGACCAATAATTGCATTGGTTGCCACACTTTGCTGGGTGAGGGTGCCTATTTCGCGCCTGAATTGGGCAATGTTTATAAACGCCGTGGACCAGCTTTTATTAAAGCATGGATACAAGGAATGCCAACTGACGTACCAGGACGACGCCAAATGCCACAGTTCAATTTAACCGATAAAGAGTTAGACGATTTAATCGAGTTTCTCAAATATACATCAGAAATTAATACCAATAATTGGCCACCAAACACTGAAGGCTAATTTGCCATTAACTTATAGGAGATATTGAATATGAAATATGCATCTCAAGCAGTGGCAAAGCCATATTTTATTGCCGCAATTGGATTATTCTTAGGCCAAATTTTGTTTGGTTTGATTATGGGTATGCAATACGTGGTCGGTGACTTTTTGTTCCCAGCGATTCCTTTTAACGTTGCGCGTATGGTGCATACAAACTTATTAATTGTATGGTTGCTATTCGGTTTTATGGGTGCTTCTTACTATCTGGTTCCAGAAGAGTCAGAAACAGAATTATTTAGCCCTAAGCTAGCAATCATTACTTTTTGGGTATTCCTTGTTGCTGGGGCACTCACAATCCTTGGCTATTTGTTAGTCCCTTATGCGTCTTTGGCAAAATGGACGGGCAATGACATGCTAAATACCATGGGGCGTGAGTTTCTCGAACAGCCTTTGCCTACCAAAATTGGTATTGTACTAGTTGCGCTATCTTGGCTAGTCAATATTGTGATGACGGTCTTAAAAGGTCGCAAAACTGCTATTAGTTTAGTATTGTCTTTAGGTATGTTAGGTTTAGCCGTATTTTGGCTGTTTTCATTCTATAACCCAGCTAATCTAGTAAAAGACAAATTCTACTGGTGGTGGGTGGTGCATCTTTGGGTTGAAGGCGTTTGGGAGCTGATTTTAGGCGCTATGTTAGCTTTCGTCCTCATTAAAGTCACAGGTGTTGACCGTGAGGTGATTGAAAAATGGTTGTATGTCATTATCACCATGACACTCATCACAGGCATTATAGGGACTGGCCATCATTATTTCTTTATTGGCTTGCCGCCTTATTGGTTATGGTTGGGTTCTATTTTCGGCGCTCTCGAACCAATACCATTTTTAATGATGACAATCTTTGCTTTCAATATGGTTAATAAACGTCGTCGTGACCACCCTAATAAAGCGGCTGTGCTTTGGGCGTTAGGCACGAGTGTTGTTGCATTTGTAGGCGCAGGATTGTGGGGCTTCTTACATACATTGGCGCCAATTAATTACTACACACATGGAACACAACTCACAGCAGCGCATGGTCATTTAGCCTTTTATGGTGCGTACGCCTTAGTTGTGCTTACAATGATTTCCTATGCCATGCCAATTTTGCGTGGTCGAGCAGCTAATTCAGAAAAGGCGCAAGTGATGGAAATGTGGTCTTTTTGGTTAATGACAATCTCAATGTTTGGTATTGCATTGCTGCTAACTGCGGCAGGGATCGTACAAGCCTACTTGCAACGGGTTTCTGCTACGCCAATGAGCTTCATGGCAGTGCAAGATCAGTTGGCCATTTTTTACTGGTCACGCGAAGCGGCTGGACTGGTATTCTTAATCGGTTTATTACTGTACATTTGGAGCTTTTTTATAAAAGAAAAAGAATCTGCTTTAGTGTAAATCAGATGTGAGAAGAGTAGAAAAGAGGGGTTTACATTCTCTTTTCTACTCAAAATTTTCTCTTGAAACAATACTTTTCAAATAGTGTTTGTATTGAAAGTAATACTGAAAATATGATGAATACCTTACCATTTTATCAATCGCAGGGCAGTGAAGCTGAGCTTTTTGAACGTGCTTGGCGTAACAAATTGCCACTGCTCATCAAGGGGCCAACTGGATGTGGGAAAACCAGATTTGTTACCCACATGGCTAGCAAACTTGGCTTACCATTACACACTGTAGCCTGTCACGATGATCTGACGGCAGCAGACTTAGTTGGAAGACATTTAATTGTTGATGGACAAACCGTATGGAGCGATGGTCCGTTGACGCGCGCAGTGCGTGAAGGTGGCATTTGCTATTTAGATGAAGTTGTTGAGGCGCGTAAAGATACCACTGTTGTATTGCATCCATTAGCCGATGATAGGCGAATATTGCCAATTGATCGTACAGGTGAAATGCTTGTAGCACCGCCATCTTTTATGTTGGTTGTTTCCTATAATCCGGGATACCAAAATTTTCTTAAAGGGTTAAAGCCGTCAACAAGACAACGTTTTATCTCGTTAGCATTTGACTTTCCTAATGCGGCACAAGAAGTGACGATTTTAATGGGTGAGACAGGAATTGATGAAATGCTTGCTAAGCGATTAGTATCTATTGCGCATGCACTTCGTTCATTGCGTGACCATGATTTAGAAGAGGTCGCCAGTACGCGTTTGTTAGTCTACGCAGCAACACTAATCAAAGACGGTTGTGAGTCAACTTTAGCTTGTAGTGCAGCATTGGTGGAGACATTAACCGATGACCCTGAGACTGCAATAGCCTTACGCGAAGTGATTAATGCGACATTTGGCCAATAAAGTGAATCACCTTTACTCACTTAAATCTTTGCATTTATAACTTTGAAGTTAGATTTTGGAATTTAGAACTTAGAGCCTAAAAATGGAAGAATACGTTGGTGAACTCTGGCATAGATTAGTCACACGGACTGCTGACAAGCAATATGTGGATGCTGCCGTCAGCTTAGATGAAATCAGTAAAGTTGCCGCTATTTTTTTTCGCGCTTTAGGTGGTGATTCAGGTTTAAATCTTTCCGCTGCCGCGCCTACTCGTCACGGTGCCAGACGCAGTTGGAAAGAGCGTATGGCTAGCAGTGGTGAGCGGATTGAATTATCTTGGCGAGATGGTGAAACGTTACGCTTACCAGAAACAATAGCATTGTTTCCAGAGCGTAATCTTAACCGCGATTTGTATTTGTGGTTAGTCGCACTTTCAGCGGCAAATGTTGATGATAGCTTGCCTTGGATTGTTCGCAATCAAGCGGCCACTCAAGTCACGCTTATGCGCTTTCCTGGCTTGGCTTCAAAATACTACCGCCTTATTGATATGCTATTGCCTATGCGAGTCAGACCTGAAAGTCTTTCATCGGCAGAAGCGGCACAAGAGACTGCTATCCGTGAAGCATTAATGAAACCGGGCAGTATTCTGACATTACCGCCATCAAAGATAGCTTTTCAACCAGTTCCACTTTGGATGCATCCAAACCCACCTGAAAGTAAAAATAATAAGATATCTCCAAGCGATGGTGCGCCAGAAAGTACAGAAGCCGAAAAAGAAAATAGTGCAAAGAGTCTTCGCAAACATGCCGCTGAACGTGCCGAAATGCCAGATGGTAAAGACGGATTTCTTGTCATGTTTCGTGCCGAAAGTTTGTTTTCATGGACTGAATACATCAATGTCAACCGTCCACAAGACGAAGAAGATGATATGAAAAATGCCGCTTTAGCTGCTGAAGACATGGACAGTATGACCGTGGCACGGGATAGTGAAACGAGTGTTGCAAAATTACGCTTTGACCTTGATTTACCGCCTGCAGGTGAAGATGACACGCCGTTAGGTGAGGGAATTTCATTGCCAGAGTGGGATTATAAAAAACAGATTTTGCAAGTTGATTACTGTCGTCTGCAAGAATTTGTTTCGCCGCAAACGCAACCATGCAAATTGCCAATCCATTTAAAAAGCACTGCAAGACGGTTGCGTAGCCAATTTCAGGCGTTGGCGCCAACTAGAACGTGGCTTAGAGGGCAACAAGATGGCGATGAACTTGACCTTGATGCTTGGGTGCGAAAAGAAGCTGACTTATTGAGCGGTAACCATGCAGATAGTCGTGGCACATTTTGCAAGCAAGTTCATCAGCAACGTGATTTAGCCTGTTTATTACTCGCGGATTTATCACTTTCCACTGATGCTTACGCTTCTGAGAGTGCGCGCGTCATTGATGTCATAAGCGATAGCTTATTTCTATTTTCAGAAGCGCTTTGTGCGACCGGTGACCGCTTTGCCATGTATGGATTTTCTTCTCTTAGGCGCGCTAATGTGCGTTTTAATCGCTTAAAAAGTTTTGACGAACGTTATGATGATGCGGTTAAAGGCCGTATTGCCGCCATTAAACCTGGATACTATACGCGCATGGGCGCGGCAATCCGTCAGGCGACGACAATACTGTCCAAACAGAAACAAAGTCAGCGCTTATTGTTATTGCTAACTGATGGCAAACCCAATGATTTGGATCGCTATGAAGGGCGTTACGGTATTGAAGATACGCGCATGGCCTTACATCAAGCGCGTCAACAAGGCTTGCGTCCGTTCTGCGTCACTATTGATCGAGAAGCAAACGAGTATTTGCCGCACTTATTTGGCGCTGGCGGATATGCCGTCATTAGAAAACCAGATGAGTTGCCAAAAGAACTACCGTTGTTGTATGCGCAAATGACGCGCTAACCAATAGTATGAATAACAGAGAATAATGAGAGAGCCTGATGAACATTCAAATCAATAAATCTAAACAAGAAGACACAAAAAAATTGGCATTATTTAATCTTGGTTTTCGACCATTTTTTTTGGGCGCTAGTATCTTTGCAATGGTTTCTATTGCATCGTGGATGCTGGTTTATTTTTCGAACGGGTTTGTGACTATCGCGCATATTTCTGCGAGTCAATGGCATGCTCATGAAATGCTTTACGGTTATGGCATGGCGGTTATTGCAGGTTTTTTGTTAACGGCAGTTAAAAACTGGACTGGCATTCCGACATTATTTGGTAAACCACTTGCTGCACTATTTGTGCTCTGGTGTTTAGCAAGAGTGCTATTTTTGTTTGGCACTAGATTTTTACTGTTGGCAGCTACGGCAGATTTGCTATTTGGTCTTATGCTGATTGTAGCCATCACCATACCGATTATTAAAGCAAAACAATGGATGCAGTTGGCCGTTGTGGTTAAAGTCACTCTGTTAGTAGTTGGCAATATTGTCTTTTTTCTGGGTTATTTTGAGGTGTTAGCTAATGGCATGTTATACGCCATTAATGGCGCAGTCTTGTTATTTCTTAGCCTGATACTCATGATAGGGCGTCGCATTATTCCTTTTTTCATTGAGCGCGGCGTAGCGGTTAAAGTCCAACTAAAACAATATAAATGGTTAGACATCAGCATATTAGTTGTCTTTTTAGTTTTATTCTTAAATGTTATTTTTATAAATGCCATTTATTTGACAACAATAATGGCTTGGACTTTGTTTTTCTTAAATGGCTTTCGGTTATGTAATTGGCACACAGTTGGACTATGGCGTGTACCGTTGCTATGGAGTTTATATTTATCCGCTTGGTTGATTAATATTGGCTTTATGCTTTTTGGATTACAAGCTGAAAATAGCAACATGTCTATTTTGACATTACATTTATTCACGATTGGTGGAATTGGTTTAATCACACTTAGTATGATGTCGCGTGTTGCGTTAGGTCATACTGGTCGCGACATTAAAAACCCCTCGACTTGGATTAGTGTAGCTTTTATTAGCTTAATAATCAGTGTGTTATTTCGTGTATTGATGCCAATGATAACCTCGCAGTTATACACAACGTGGGTATTAGTCGCCGCCGTTTTTTGGATAGTAAGCTTTGCAATTTACACTATTATTTATTTGCCAATCTTACTAAAACCAAGACCTGATGGCACTTTTGGTTAAAGCACTATTTTGATTAAATGCCTTAATACAAGCTTAAAATTGATTTTAAGCTTGTATTAAGGCTGACACTGTAAAGTGTGTTCACGATTAACAAATTGGAGAATTAACATGAAACACACGATTCAAACATTGATTACTGTTACAGCACTTTCTTTTGGTGTAATGAGCAATGCTTTTGCAGATGCTGATGACCTACATGAAATGGAAACAATGGCTAAAACCTTTGGTTTAATTTCTTTTGAAGAAGCAAAAACGAAAGCGTTAGCTGCCAAACCTGGTGTAATTGACGATGCAGAGCTTGAAAGCAAAAAGTTTGAAAAAGGCTGGAATTATGAGTTCGAAATTGTAGATGCTGACGGCGTTGAATGGGATGTCGATATTGATGCAAAAACAGGTAAAGTCACTAAAATGAGTAAAGACTGGTTTTAATGCTAATTTAGTTCTAATGCTAGCGTAGCGGAAACCTAATCTCTACACGCAGGCCGCCTAATGTTGCAGATTCAGCAAAAATTAGGTGGCCGCCATAGCTATTAACAATGTCGTTAGCAATAGCAAGCCCAAGACCGCTACCGGGTTTAGACTCATCTGCGCGAAAGCCTCTTTGAATAAGCGTTTCAAGTGACTGCTCTGCGCAACCAGGGCCATCATCTTCAATGATAAAATGGATGCTTTCTTCTTTTGTAATGGTAAGTAACACATTGCTTTTACACCATTTACAAGCGTTATCAAGCAAATTTCCCAGCATTTCCAGTAGATCTTCTCGGTCACCATAAAACGGTACATTGGGTGCAATTTCCCATGCAATATTCACGTCTTTTCCGATATAGATTTGTTTTAACGTCGTTATTAGCTGAGCAACTTCAGTTGTTAAATCAACCCTCTGCATTGGATGAATATCACCGATGAGCCGCGCTTTTTTGAGTTCACGTTCTATATGCTGACTAATCGTTGCTGTTGTTGCATAAATGTCTTTGCGGATTTTAGGCTGCGCATTAATTTCTTGCCGTTCAGCTATTTGATTGAGTAGTGTTAATTTTGTTTTGAGTGCGTGTGCTAAATTGCCAAGTGATTCTCTGGATCGTTTGGTTTTATTTTGTACAGCTGATAATAAACGATTAAGTTCTTCAATTAATGGTGAAATTTCTTCTGGCCCATTATTGATAATTTGGCTCGTTTCGCCAGTGACTAGTTTTGCAATACTTTCTTTTACCTGCTGCAATGGTCGTAACGCATTAAGAACAATCAACCGTTGTATCAACAGCAAGGCACCTAATCCTAATAAAGAAATGCCCGCATAAAGCATTTGAAACTGCACCATGCTGTCTTTTAATGGTGCGAGGTTTTCTGCAACATTGATGGTGACGATATGTCCTTGTTTTTGGTAACCATGAGCTACGACCAATAAAGGTTGTTGTTCTGGGCCATTCACATAGCTTCTTGTCTGCATACCTTTATTGAGTGATTTAAACGCAATGTCAGCATCCCATAAAGAGCGTGATGCCTGCAATTGTTGATTGGCTTGAATCATATAATAATGCCCAGAAAAAGGGCGCTGATAGATGGCGTTAACATATTTAGTATCTACCAAAAATCGACCGGCAGTATCGAACTCAATTCCAGCTAAAAGACTTTCCCCTTGACGTTCTAAACGCTCAGCAAGCTGATTTTCGATTACATTGTTGATGACATAAGTAACAACAAGCCATTGCAAGGTTAGCAATGCAATCAAACTGAATGCAAGCCCCCAAGAAAGCTGCCGTTTAAGTGAAATCATTGCGGCTTATTACCAAACACGTAGCCTTGCCCGCGTTTCGTTTGAATAAGATCAGTGCCAATTTTGTGTCGCAAACGATTGATATAAACTTCAATCACATTACTGTCTTTATCCTCATCGTATTCATATACATGCTCAGTCAATACGGTTTTTGATAATACGTGACCTGGATGCAACATAAAGTAGCGTAACAAGCGGAACTCAATACCAGTCAAATTGGATTGTTCGCCATTTGAAAATATAACCGTTTGCGCTTGCTCATCTAATTTGAAATCGGCATGCTGCAAATCACCGGTTACAACACCAGCCGTTCTTTTTAAAACAGCGGTGATGCGCGCTAACAGCTCTTCTATCTGAAATGGTTTGCTGACATAATCATCCGCACCTGCATTAAACCCTGTTACTTTATCCTGCCAGCCACCACGTGCAGTAAGAATGATCACGGGCGTGACACAATTACGATTGCGCAAATTGTTTAACACGTCTAATCCGGAGCGGTTAGGCAGGCCCAAATCAAGGATAATTAAATCATAAGGTTCAAGCTCAGCTTGATATTCAGCCGCAATGCCATCAGTCGCCAAATCAACCGCATAACCTGCTTTTTTTAAAGCAGTCTGTAGTTGAGGGCCTATCGCTTCATCATCTTCAATTAGCAGTAAACGCATGATTAATCGTCACGTTCTAACTTAATGAGTTTTCCAGTTTCAGCATTAAATTTAAGCTCCCAAACTTGACCTTTATCATCAAGTATTTCTACTTCATACACATAATGTTTTTTATCGCGTTCAAGTTCTATTTCTAAAAAATCACCTGGTTTAATCGTTTTTGCAGCGGCAATAATTTTTTCTAAAGGTAGAATTTGGCCAGATTCAGACAGCTTGCGAACGGTCTCCATCTTTTCATCTGCGTTCGCAATGAAGCTAGTAAAACTGAGCAGAGTGCACAAAACAAACACGACAAGTTTGATGGCATTAAAAAAAAGAGGTAAGAGAGACGCTTTCATTAAACTATTTTAGCTTGTCGCTGTCTTTTTAAAAAGTAATGTAGTTTTTAAATTCTAAGTTAACCACCTTAACCCAAGCTGAAAATTTAGCTTGAGCTAAGTTTTGCTTGTTTTAATGACTTAACATCAATATTAACCAACGACCTTATAATAATATGTTTCTACGCAAAAAAACATTCTGGATATTTCTATTCATCGCTTTAGCTTCGTTAACTTATATTTACAAAGTTGATGCGCTCGTTTGGTATCTTTGGCATACCTATCAATATCAGCCAAATAGCAACGCATTAAATTTAAAAAACTATCAAGTTGAGATTGAAGGTACTCCAATCCCAAACCTTAAAAACGCCTCAGGCTTAACTTATAATGAAAATACCAATACCCTTTTTACCGTATTAAATAAAGAAGGGCAGGTTGTTGAGATTGATTTGACAGGTAATATTATTCGCCAAATTGCAGTTAATGGCGTTGAAGATATTGAAGGTATCACTCACATTGCTGGCAACGATTATGTGATTGCTGATGAACGAGATAATCGATTAATTATCGTCAATATAGAAGATAACACGACAGTCATTGATGCGAACAATGCGCCAAGGCTTGAGCTAAATATGGGCACAAGAGGTAATAAAAATATTGAAGGTGTGTCATGGGATGACAATAATCAAAGGCTGTTAGTCGTTAAAGAGCGTGACCCAAAAAATGTGATTTCAATTAAAGGCTTCGTAGATGCTGATGTGACAACGCCACCCAATATTGTGATTAAAAATGAAATAACTTTGGACTCTGCCATTAAATGGTCTTTGAGAGATTTATCCTCAGTCACTTATCACAGCCGCACAGATAAGCTACTTTTTCTAAGTGACGAATCTAAGATGATTAAAGAGTATGACGAAAATGGTAAAGCTATTGGCGCATTAGCCTTATGGAGAGGCTTTCACGGCCTACATCACAATGTCCCGCAAGCAGAGGGGATTGCAGTAGGAAATGATGATCGGATTTTTATCATGAGCGAACCTAACTTGCTTTATGTCTTTAAACCAGTTCTTAATTGAGGTGTAGTTAATAAAATAAGTGTTCCTACTTTCTGATTTTAAATAACTGGTTGATAAAAATATTCCTAAACCTACAATCTGTTTAAACAGTGTGCTTCGCAAGCCGAGCTATATTTCATTGTTTATATCATTTGGTTTAAACATGCTAAAATATAATTAATGTTAACTGAGTGGGTGAGAAAATAATGCCATGGGAAAAAGCATTTGATGAGGATGAAGTTGTCGCCAAGGCGATGAATGTTTTTTGGATGGAGGGTTATGAACCTGCTTCTATGGCCGATCTTATCTCTTCTACAGGGATTACACGAGGCAGTCTATATAATGCTTTTGGTGGCAAAGAGCAGTTATTCGTTAAATCTTTATTAAAGTATCATCAAGAGCGTCGAGCCTTCTTAGCTGAACTAGAGGCGATGGACGATCCTAAACTAGCAATTGCTAAATTTTTTAGTCTCGTTGTTTCCGATGCGCAAACTGACTGTGATAGGAAGGGCTGCTTTCTTATTAATACTGCACCTGAGCTTGCTACGCATGGTGAAGAGGTTAATAAAATTGTTCGCAATGGGTTGCGTGAACTTGAAGCTTTCTTTCGTCGGTGTATTGAAGTGGCTCAGTCACGCGGCGCTATATCGAAAAGTATCGAAGCATCCGCTACTGCTAAAACGCTTCTTGCCTTATTAGTCGCGCTTAGAGTGCTTGGTCGTAACGTTTATGACAAAGAAGCGTTAACGACAGTTGCTGATCAAGCGTTGCGCTTAATCGAAATACAATCTTCAGTTTAACTTTTCCCTTAATTTTAAAATGTATTGACCAATTGGTTTAAACTGCGTATATTTAAACCAATCAGTTTAAACAAGTTTTATATTTTAATTTATGGAGAAAAAATGTATTCAGTTAAAGATCGTATTATTCTCGTTACTGGCGCGAACCGAGGTATTGGTAAGAGTATTGTAGAAGAGTTTTTACGCGTTGGAGCAAGGAAAGTTTACGCCGCTGCACGAAAATTAGAGTCACTTGATGCGTTAATTAAAGCCTATGGAGAACGTATCGTGCCATTGCAAATTGATTTGAATAATCCCGACAGTATTACTGCCGCAGCAAAAAAAGCAGCAGATGTTGAGGTGGTTATTAATAATGCTGGTATTGCGAATGTGGCAAACCCTTTGGCGACCAATGCGATAACAGCTTTGCAAGAAGAGATGGAAATCAACGTTTATGGCCTAATTCGAATGGCACAGGCTTTTGCGCCGGTACTCAAGAAAAATGGCGGTGGTGCAATAGTCCAGCTTAATTCAATTGCTTCGATTAAGACCTTTGCAGACTTTACAACTTACTCGGCATCAAAAGCAGCTGCCTATTCTATTACCCAAGGTTTGCGCGACTCGTTAAAAGAGCAAGGAACCCGAGTAGTTAGCGTACATCCTGGACCGATCTCAACTGATATGGCGAATGGGCTTGGTATTGGTGAAATCGCAGAGCCAGCTGAACTTGTTCCTCAGGCAGTTATTGCGGCGCTTGAGGCCGATGAGTTCCACGCATTTCCAGATACGATGGCGAAAAAAGTGGAAGCTTCTTATAAAAGTTTCGCTAAAAATATTGTGGAAGCAAATTTGATGGAAGCCTAATTTGTAGGCATCTTATCGAGATGGAACAACAATTTAAAACATAGGAAACAAAAATGAATAAATTCAAATCTAGCGGTCAAGCTGGCATAACTACGCTTGATCAAATCCAAAATTATAAATATAGATTAATTAACACTTTTGCTTTTGCAACATTAAGTTTAATAGCCGTGTCTAGTTTTGCAGGCGCTGTAGAAGTGGAAGAGAATTTGAGCAAACTTAAAATGCCGCCAGGTTTTAAAGCGGAGATTTATGCGGACGTTCCTGGCGCAAGGCAAATGACACTGGGTACGAATGGCAATGTCTATGTGGGTACGCGGGGTAAAAATGTTTATGCAGTTGTTGATAAAAATAAAGATCATAAAGCTGACCAAGTAATCACCATATTAGATGACCTAAATGTTGGAAATGGTGTTGCAATGCATAAAGGAAACTTATATGTGGCGGAGCAAGATCGCATCACACGATATGCTGCACCTGATTTTGATTTAAACCTTCCATTTAAACAAATGCGTGAAGTGATTTATGACAAGCTACCAAACAAGTTTCATCATGGGTGGCGGTATATTGCATTCGGACCTGATGAAAAATTGTATGTTACCGTCGGTGCACCATGTAATATTTGTGCGCCTGAAGGGATTGAAGCCAGTATTATTCGAATGGACCCTGATGGCAGCGCTGTAGAAACGTACGCAAAAGGCGTTAGAAACTCAGTTGGGATGGACTTTCAACCAGGTACAAATGTACTTCATTTTACTGATAATGGCGTGGATATGATGGGGAATGATATTCCGCATGATGAGTTGAATGCCGCACCTAAAAAAGGGATGCACTTTGGATTTCCTTTTTATGCAGGCGGTAATGCACGGCAAAAAGACTGGATAAGTAAAACAGCACCAAAAGACGTTACATTCCCAGTGAATGAATTCCAAGCTCATAGTGCAAACCTAGGATTTAAGTTTTACACAGGGCAGCAATTTCCTGCGGAATACCAAGGTGATGCTATTGTTGCTCAACACGGGTCGTGGAATAGAGATAAGCCTGTAGGTTATCAACTAATGCGCATTAAGTATGATGCAAAGCATCAAGTTAAAAGTAGTGAGGTGTTCATTGATGGCTGGCTTAATAATGGTGAAGTTTGGGGGCGCCCAAGTGATGTCTTGCAACTGCCAGATGGGTCATTATTAATTTCTGATGACTACAATGGCGTGATATACCGTATAAGTTATGGAGAAGAAGCGACGGTTAAGGTTATGCCTTCATCAACAAAGGTGTTAAATAATTTACAGATGCCAGAGTCAGCCATTGCTCATCCTGACGGACGGATATTTATTACTGAAATTGGCGAGTTTGGTAAGAATGGTGATGGAAAGGTGACTATTTTAAACAAAGATGGATCAACTAAAACATTGGTTGATGGTTTAAACGATCCCAAAGGGATTGATTTATTCAATAATCAACTTTATATAGCAGATGTTGACCATGTGGTGCGTGTTACTCTTGATGGGAAGAAAACAATCATTGCAAAACCAGCTGACTTTCAAGATAAACCTATCTTTTTAAATGATATTGAGATTGATGGGCTTGGTAATGTCTACGTTTCAGATAGTGGAGATGACAACGGCAAACATGGTGCTATTTATAAAATCACACCAGCAGGCAAGGTGCTTCAATTAATAAATGATCAATCTGGTATCAAACGACCAAATGGTTTATTAATGGATGGTCCAAATAAAATGTTAGTAGCTGACTTTGGAACAGGCAAATTATTTCAAGTCGCTTTTGCTGGCATGTCAGATAAACCAACGGCAAAAGTATCATTGTTAAACGAGGGATTTGGTGGCGCAGATGGATTGGTTAGGGATGCTGATGGTACTCTATATGTCAGTGACTGGGCTAATGGCAAAGTCTGGCAGTTAAGTGAGCCAAAAGCAACGCCACAACTGATTTCAGAAGGACATCAGTCATCTGCAGACATAGCATTATCGGTTGATGGAAAATATCTGCTGATGCCAGATATGAAAGCAGGTAAGTTAGTCCCATTAGCGATAAGATAAACCAGGCTAAGGGGGATAGAAGCAGCTCTTTAACGAAAGGGTTGCTTCTATACTTATAAGCGATAGGCAATTTAATAAACAGAAAGCTTTTCTATGACAAATAAAGCAATTATTGTTCAAGCAGGAGGCGGTTACGATAACGTCACGATAGGGACGAGATCAGCCTTAGATCCTCAATCAAAAGAAATTACGGTTCGGCTTCATGCTAACGCATTAAATTATCACGATTTTGCAGTCGTTAGCGGGATGTGGGGGCCAACTGAACTACGTATTCCAATGGCCGATGGTGCTGGCGTTGTTGTTGCAGTTGGGAATGATGTTACTGAATTTAAAGTTGGAGATCATGTCGTTAGTACGTTTTTCCCAACTTGGCTTGATGGAGAGCCGCTTGTAGAAGGTTTCGCAACCACACCAGGTGATGGTGTTGATGGCTATGCAAGAGAGGTTGTTACTGCCTCTATTAATGCCTTTACACATACACCCAAAGGCTGGAGCCATGTGGAATCTTCGACCTTAACCACAGCAGCACTTACTGCATGGCGAGCACTAATGTCAGATGGTGGCCTCAAGGCTGGGGATACTGTACTTGTACAAGGTACAGGAGGCGTCTCTATTTTTGCACTACAATTTGCGAAAATGGCGGGCGCTACTGTTATTGCTACATCATCCAGTGATGAAAAACTGGAAAAACTAAAGGCGCTCGGTGCAGATTATTTAATTAACTACCGAAAAGTGGCTAATTGGGGGGAAGTGGCTCGAGAATTGACAGGTGGTAGAGGTGTAGATCATGTTGTTGAAGTTGGTGGTCCCGCAACATTAAATCAATCCATGCTTGCAGCGCGCGTTGGTGGTCATCTTTCTATTATTGGTATTTTGACTGGCATAGGTGGGGAATTATCTGTTGTTACAGCACTAATTAAACAACTTCGCTTGCAAGGTTTAATCGTAGGCAACCGAACTCAACAGATAGAAATGATTAAAGCGATTGATGCCAATAATATGAAACCAATCATTGATAAAACTTACCCACTAGAAAATATAGTCGAAGCGTTCCGTTATCAAGAAAGCAATAAACACTTCGGTAAGATTTGCTTGGAAATATAATGAAACGGCTATCGCTTAC
>Ga0209231_1000383_pt1 | contig 25899 bp, 22 predicted proteins | sample Deesub45470m_DNA_FD_188086 | JGI IMG/M metagenome (GOLD analysis project Ga0209231, IMG submission 188086) | Deep subsurface microbial communities from North Pacific Ocean - 450_OLKR46/470m Metagenome (SPAdes) (version 2) | ecosystem: Environmental > Terrestrial > Deep subsurface > Unclassified ... | reverse complement strand
GTTTCATCGCTTCAGCTTTAGCCGCTTCTTCAGCTTTTGCTGCCTCAAGTTTCATCGCTTCAACCTTAGCCGCTTCTTCAGCTTTGGCCGCCTCAAGTTTCATTGCTTCGACCTTAGCAGCTTCTTCAGCTTTTGCTGCCTCAAGTTTCACTGCTTCGGCCTTAGCAGCTTCTTCAGCTTTTGCTGCCTCAAGTTTCATCGCTTCAGCCTTAGCAGCTTCTTCAGCTTTTACTGCCTCAAGTTTCATTGCTTCGGCCTTAGCAGCTTCTTCAACTTTAGCCGCTTCATCAGCTTTGACTGTTTCAATAGATGGGTTTTCTATCGGCTCAATCACTGGCTCGACTTTAGCTGCTCCTACTGATTTTTGTGCTGAACCCTCTTCATTGCTGCGTGAAGTTTCACTTCCCGATTCAGCTTGCTGCATCAACGCATCAATATCAGTACCCTCTGGCACAACATCACCGCGTACTTTCGCTAAAGCATCGCCATCAAAGTCTAAAATCACACGACGTTGATTGACAATTTTGCCCTGCTTACTTAATTGATAGAAATAATCCCATCGATTTGTATGAAAACTATCCACCAATAGCGGCGTACCCATAATAAATTGCACTTGCGACTTGCTCATGCCAGGACGTAGCTTAAGCAACATCTCTGACGTCACCACATTACCTTGCTGTATCTCCATTTTATAAGGCTTAATCGTTCGCTCTCCGCTACCACAGCCACCGAGCGATAACGCTAATAATAATGTGCCAAATCTGAGAATATTATGCATAGTTTTCATCGTTTTATACGTTAAAGAAGACAGATGTCCGAATTCTCGTTAATATACCACGATGGAGAAAAGCCTAAAACTAAAAAGTTTGAGAAATGAGTAAAACTATGCATGATCAAAAAGATTTAAGAAATGCTGGGTTAAAAGCAACACTGCCTAGATTAAAAATACTAGAACTCTTTGAAAAAAGCGATGAACGCCATTTATCCGCGGAAGACGTTTACAAAGTATTGCTTAATGCAGGTGACGACGTTGGATTGGCAACGGTTTATCGCGTGCTGACGCAATTTGAAGATGCTGGATTACTAGTTCGCCACCACTTTGAAAGCGGTAAAGCTGTTTTTGAGCTAAATGAAGGCGACCATCACGATCACATCGTCTGCGTAAAATGCGGTCTAGTAGAAGAGTTTTATGATGCGGAAATTGAGCGCAGACAAAAAGAAGCAGCTGAATCACGCGGGTTTACCATGCAAGAGCACTCATTAATGATTTATGGTATTTGCGAAAAATGTAAGTAGCGTAACAAGCTCATGCGCCCCACACACAACTGTTGACTGAGGAGCATTTTTTAGATGACTTTATCTTATAAAAAACATGGTGTTAATGGCTTTTTTAATTTAACAATAGCCCTTGCACTATCTCTTATAGTTACCGCCTGTGGTACCAACCCTGTTACTAAAAAAACAGAGTTTCAATTTGTTTCGCAAGAAAAAGAAATTGCCATTGGCACACAAAATTACTCACCCGCACGCCAATCACAAGGTGGCGACTATGTCATTGATCCAGAGCTAACCGCCTATGTGCAAAGTATAGGTAAACGCCTAGCCGCCGTTTCGGATAGGCCTGACTTACCTTATGAGTTCACCGTTCTCAATGATTCCGTCCCAAATGCCTGGGCGATGCCTGGCGGTAAAATCGCCTTTAATCGTGGTTTGCTTTACGAATTAAATAGTGAGGCTGAACTGGCTGCAGTGATGGGGCATGAAATTGTCCACGCCGCTGCACGTCATGGTGCAAAAAGCATGGAGCGCGGTATATTTTTGCAAGGCGCGATGATTGCCGTCGGCATCGGCGCACAAAACTCTGACTATGCAAATCTCATTGTTGGTGGTTCACAGCTTGGCGCTCAATTAGTTTCTAGCAAGTATGGTCGCGATGCTGAAAGTGAATCCGACTTTTATGGCATGCAGTATATGAAGAAAGCAGGCTACGATCCTGCCGCGGCTGTGACATTACAAGAAACGTTTGTCCGCCTCAGCAAAGACCGTCAAAGCGACTTTATTTCAGGCCTATTTGCCAGCCACCCACCTTCACCCGAGCGTGTAGCAGCCAATAAAGCAACCTTGGTTGAAATCGGTGCTGGTGGCGATATGGGCAAAGATGTCTATGCCAAAAAAGTAGGCCGTTTAAAAGCAACGCAAGCCGCTTATAAAGCTTATGACGACGGTGTAGCTGCGCTTAAAAAAGGTGATACGACTACCGCCACGCAATTAGCCAAAAAAGCCATTGCTGGCGAACCGCGCGAAGCACGCTTTCAAGAGTTGCTGGGCGATATTGAGTTTACGAAAAAACAACCGCAAACCGCTTTAGGCTATTATGCAAAAGCCATCAAAATGCAACCTGATTACTTTAAACCACATATTCAAAGTGGCATCGCACTGTTTAATATGGGTAAAAAGAAAGAAGCTGAACCCTATTTGAAGCGCGCGAATGAATTACTACCAACCGCGCCCGGTCATGCCTTGCTTGGTCAAATCGCTGAGGAGCGTGGCGATACCAATCTAGCCCTGCAACATTATCAAGTAGCGGCTAGCTCAAACTCAGACATAGGCAAAGAAGCAACGGTACGCGCTATGCGTCTTGATTTTCCACGCAACCCAAATAAATATTTACAATCTGGCGTTGTCGCTGACAACCGAGGTAATTTATTTGCGGTAGTGCAAAACGATGCCGCATTGGCGATTCAAAATGTGCAAGTACGCGTTATTCGATACGACGCACAGACTGGACGTGCAATATCGCAAAGCAACCCAATGCCAATTAGAGGCATCATTGAGCCTGGCAGACGTGGTCAAGTTGGCGTTGGCGTACGAATTAGCGATCCGCAAGAAGCAAGGCTTTACAAAGTAGCGATTGAAGCTGCTAACTTAGTCCAATAGACTTAATACAAAAAAGAGTGAGGAAAAAATGAAATTTTTAAACGTTGTATTACTGATTATCCTTGTTGCATTGGTTATTTTCGCCGCACTCAATTGGAGCGCCATTGTTACACCAATTCCACTTTCACTCTTATTCACCAGCATGGATGCGCCACTTGGACTCATTTTACTGTCGGTAACAGGTGTGCTCGTCCTGCTATTTCTAAGCTTTGTCGTGTATATGCAGTCATCAACCATTCTTTTGAGAAAACGCCTGAATAGTGAATTAGCCGCACAACGTGAATTGGCAGATAAAGCAGAAGCCTCACGCTTTACTGAGTTGCGTACATATTTAGAAACCGAGTTGCAAAAACTGAATACACAAAGCAGCGAAGTGCATCAAAAGGTAGAAGCACGGCTAGCTGAAATCGAAAGTTCAGTTAATAACAAGGTAGAAGAAACAGGAAGAACTTTGTCGGCTTATATTGGTGAGTTAGAGGATAGGCTGGAGAAGAGTTAAGAAAAACATCCACAGACAACTAATCAAGTATCTTCAGCCAGCTTTCATAATCGCTATCTGAGGGCATCAGCCCCTTTTGAACAGCAATGGCAAAATTAGGTTCAACAATTTCAGGAGCCCCTCTTCCATATAATTCTGCCAAATGTTTACCATGTGAGACAAGATAATTTATCAACTTAACGGCATAAAAAATACAATCATCACATTGCATATATACTGCATCTACGGCATCAGAATAAGTTGTGTCAACCTTCCCATTTGCATCTTTTAACCCAAAGTAAATTGGAATCAATTTTGGATGCGACATAGGTGGCTCCGCAACTTTTTTTATAAACTCATTACGCAGTTTTAATGTTTCTTTAAGTGACTCCAACGCTCTTAATAGAGCACCTAACACAATCAGAGGCTTAGTTTCCAATGTCAATTTTTCAAACATTAAACTTGACAACATCCTCTCATGACTCAAAGGGCTATTAATATTTATAAAATTAAATTGAAACTCAAAAAACTTATCTGGATGATTTGGTGGCAATTCACTTCGCTCAATAAAGCCTTCTTTATCTTTATGGTAATTGTTATATAGGTCACTAACATACTGATCTTTAAGCGCTATAAATGTATTGCCCGTATCAAAAGCTAATACTATAGAGGCATTCGTATTCCTAATCTCCTCCAACAACATCTTCTTACTAGAGCTTTTCTCGAATATCTTCTGAGCAGTATACGCACCGACCCCAGCACCAACACCAGATGCTACAAATGCAATAAATAAATTTGAGTTCACAAAGTATGCCACACACTTTGTCGCAACCTCTAAAAGTTCAAATATTTGCTGAATATCCATAAGTCAAATAGTTGCCCTTCCTTCGCTTAGCAGAAAGCTGTTAAACCTGTTGAGATAAATAGCATTAAATAAGTAGTGAACTCGATTGAGACAACATCTCTTTCGCATGATTTCTAGTCGCATCCGTCACCACTACACCACCAGACATCCTCGCAATTTCTTCAATACGTTCATTATCATTCAAGCGTTGAATATGGCTCAGCGTTGTGCCATTACTTTGCGTTTTACTGACTTGTAAATGCTGTGCGGCTTGCGCGGCGACTTGCGCTAAGTGGGTAATGACTAATACTTGGCGATTTTCGCCCAGTTGTTTGAGTAACTTACCGACGACTTCTGCCACACCGCCACCGATACCAACATCGACTTCATCGAAAATCATACATGGCACACTGCCTTGTGCGGCGGTGGTGACGTGTAATGCTAAGCTAATCCGTGACAGCTCGCCACCTGATGCAACCTTATTTAATGGACGCGGTTCTACGCCTGCGTGACCTGCTACTAAGAAGGCGACTTGCTCTAAGCCATTCGCCGATTGTTCGCATGACTCCAAACCCACTTTAAACTGACCGCCACTGAGTGATAAACGCTGCATTTCTACAGTAATTTTTGCGCTCAAGTCTTGCGCTGATTGTTGGCGTGCGGCGCTTAACGTTTTAGCTGTTTGCATATAGTTCTCTAGCGCTATGGTAACTTGTTTTGCCAGCTCGCCATCATTGGCAAACGACTCTAATTCAGTCATTCTGGCTTGCCAATTGGTCAGCAATTCAGGCAATTCATCAGGTCGCACACGGTATTTTCGCGCGATGCCATACACGGCTTGAATGCGATTTTCCACTTCGGACAATCGCTCAGGATCCATATCATCACGTTGCAAATAGCGGTTTAAACTACGCGCGGCTTCTTGCAGTTGAATCACGGCAGAATCGATAGTTTCAGCGGCTTCGGTTAATTGACTATCCAATTCAACCAAAGACAATAATTTCTGTTGCGCATGCGTGAGCATAGACAAGGCGTCCACATCACCTTCGCTCACCAAATGCAAACTCGCTTCAACGCCACTAATCAATTCTGCGCTATTGCTTAAACGACTGTGCTCTAGTTGCAACTCTTCCCACTCTTCTGCAACAAAATTCAACTGCGTTAATTCGCGTAATTTATCACGCAATTCAGCCAACTCATCAGCATAAGCAGCCGCGTTTTTTTCAATTTCTAGTTGTTGTAAATGCAGCTTGTGCCATGTTTTATATTGCTCAGCCACTTGTTTGGCTAATGCGGTGCTATTAGAAAATGCATCTAAGATTTGACGTTGCGTATTCACATTGAGCAATGAGTGATGCGCATTCTGGCTATAAATATCAACCAAAAATTCGCCCAACTCTTTTAACTGACCAACCGTTGCCGCTGCACCATTAATAAAACCTCGACTGCGACCATCGCTATAAATCACGCGGCGCAAGATTAAATCATCTGCTGCATCTATTTCATTGTCAGCTAACCACGTTTGCGCCAGTTGATTTTGATGAATATCCACAGTCACACTAATATCCGCTTTATCACAACCACTACGCACCACTTCGCCTTCATTACGTGCGCCTAACGCTAACGACAATGCATCAATCAAAATGGATTTACCCGCGCCAGTTTCGCCAGTAAGCGTCGTAAAGCCGCGGCTAAACTCCAAGTCTAGCTGCTCGACAATGACAAAATTTTGAATGGATAAGGCTTGTAACATAAGTGAATTATTGAGTGCTCTCAGTTAATCGTTTTAACATGGTTCCGATATCGTATTTTTGTTTTTAACATTGTAAATCACAAGGCAGCAAGCCGCAGACAGTACAACTAGTACGGCAAGGCGAAGCCAACGCAGTGAGTTGCAATGTGAAAAACAAAAATTAGCCCCAGTGCAGTTTGTTGCGCAACATATCATAATAACAATACTCACTAGGATGCAGCAACGTGACGCTCTCTTGCGCCCTTTCCACTTTCACACAATCGCCTAACGCAAGCTCTAACTGTGACTGACCATCAAAGCTAATCTGCGCATCATCCACTTGTATCACGGTAATTTCAATCTTCGCATTACTATTGACCGCTAACGGACGGTTACTTAAGGTGTGCGGGCAAATCGGCACTAATGCAATCGCGTCTAAGCCTGGATGCAAGATTGGGCCGCCTGCTGAAAGTGAATAAGCGGTGGTGCCAGTCGGCGTGCTCACGATTAAGCCATCTGCACGTTGTCTATGAATAAACTTGCCATCAATCGTCACTTCTAACTCAATTAAGCGCAAACCACTTTTTAATACAATATCGTTAAACGCATGGTTTTGCAGAATCGTTTCACCATCTCGCATTACGCTTGCATTTAAAATCATGCGCGACTCTGTTTGATACTCGCCTGCCAAAATGGCATCAATGGCTTGCAACATTTCTTCAGCGCGTAAATCGGTTAAAAAACCAAAGTGTCCGCGATTAATCCCAACCAAGGGCACTGGACTGCTTTTTAATGCACGCGCGGCGCTTAACATGGTGCCGTCGCCACCCATCACAATGACTAAGTCTGCTTTTTGACCAATTCCATCTAGCGAGATAGTGGTAAAACCATCAATTTCTGCATGTTGCGCCGTATTGGCTTCAAATAGCACGGCAATGTTTTTTGCTTGTAAATGCTGCGCTAAATCGACCAAATCTTTACGCATGAGTTGCACAGCAGACTCGCGCATAAATTTGCCAATAATCGCGATGGTATTAAATTGTGTTTGCATGTCGGAATTTAATCACAGATACCGCATTACAACCAGTGGCAACTAAGCACTAAATAAGGCAAAATGCCAACTTGAGCATAATTAAAGAACAATCACGTTGGACGAACGCGCACAAATACTATTAAAAACCTTAGTTGAACATTACGTAAGTGATGGCCAGCCAATGGGTTCAAATGCGCTGTTACAACATTCTGGCTTAGCTTTAAGTCCAGCGACCATACGCAACATCATGAGTGATTTAGAAGCGCATGGTTTTGTTTCCAGCCCTCACACCTCCGCCGGCCGCATTCCAACACAACAAGGCTATCGCTTTTTTGTTGACTCTTTAATTAGCGTTAAACCATTAGCGTTGCAACAAGTACAACAACTAAAAAGCACATTGCAATCAACCGATCAAAAAGAGCTGATTAATACAGCGGCTGATATGCTTTCTCAGTTAACGCAGTTTGCTGGCGTAATATTAATTCCAAAACGCAAAGCGTTGATTTTTAAGCAATTAGAATTTATGCCTTTGTCTGATAAGCGTATTTTGGTGATTATTGTTGCGACTGATGGCAGTGTACAGAATCGTATTATTTTTAGCGATGCAGCTTATACCGCCTCTGAGCTCACACAAGCCAGTAAGTATTTCAATACGCATTATGCGGGCCAAACATTTGAAGAGGCGCGGCAAAAACTACATAACGACCTTAAAAAAATGCAAGCTGACATTAGTCGCTTGATGGCCGCCGCGCTGGATACAAATGATCAAAAAGACAACAAGAATAAAGAAGATGTGATTATCGCTGGTGAGCGCAACTTGTTAAATGTGGATGAGCTAGCTTCAAATGTCACCACCTTGCGCAAACTTTTTGACGTGTTCGAACGTCGAACCTCGCTGATGCAATTATTAGATAACAGTCAAAAGGCGGAAGGCGTGCAGATATTTATCGGTGGTGAAAGTGGTTATAGTCCGTTGGATGAATGTAGCATGGTCACCTCACCTTATAAAGTCGATGGTCAAGTGGTTGGCACGCTAGGGGTGATTGGGCCAACACGCATGGCTTATGAACGGGTGATTCCAATTGTTGATATTACGGCTAAACTGCTCTCTAATGCATTATCATCGAAATAGAAGCCAATTATGAGCGAAATCCACTTATCTGAAGATGAAGTCACCAGCTTACCAGCAAGCTTGATTCAAGTTGGTATTCCACTTGAGTTTCCTGTTTATGACATCCATGGACGACTACTGATGCAAACGGGGACAGTTGTAACAACAGAAGATCAACTCGAGAGGTTGGTTGATCGTGGTTTGTATCTAAACAAGAAAACAATTAATCAACTGCGCTCAGGCAATACTAAAGGCGATGCTAGTACAAGTAAAAATGTTAAAGCAGATGGGGCCGAACGAGCTGAAAAGTTAGTTGATTTTCCTTTTAATTCTATTAAGTTAGGTGAATCTATTCAAATCTCGCCACTCACAGATGCAACCAACAATACCAAATATATTGTTAAGTTTTTAGGTGGTCTAGAAAAAAACAGCCTTATTTGTTCTGCTCCAAAGATAGATGAGAAACTTGTGTATATAAAAGAACATTCTGGCTTCCTAGTCCGCCTATTCAGCGGCAAAGATGTCTACAACTTCACAACCATTGTCACTGCAATATACAGTCAGCCTTATCCTCATATCCATTTAAAATTTCCAAAAGATGTTTACTCCAAGAATCTTAGAAATAATCAGCGCGTAGCAACAAGCATTATCTGTTCACTCGTTAACATTAGTTCGGGCGAGCTCAAGGAGACAACATCTGCAGGTCGCATTATCGATCTTAGCCTTGGCGGCGTCATGGTTGAATCAAGCACCGTTGCGGGCCAAATCAATGATGAAATGGAATGTACTTTTAAATTAAAGCTCAATGATAAAGAGGTATTGTTCTCTATCCCAAGTGTTTTACGCAATATTACGGAACCTGCTAACGCAAACAGTGCTCGGAAATACAATCAAGGCATTCAATTTAAAGAAATTTCATTTCAAGATAAAGCAATTTTACAAGGTTATATTTATCAGTTATTAACAGGTAAAGACTTAAACAACCTGTAGTATCCCACCCAATTTTATAGATTATTAAACGTTATGGCTTATTACAATCCTGAACCAGAATATAAACACGGCGACCAACTAAAAGTAGGTATTTTGCTTGCTAATTTAGGTACGCCAGATGCGCCAACAGCAAAAGCGTTGCGCCCATATCTCAATCAATTCTTGATGGATAGACGTGTGGTTGAAATTCCACGTTTTATTTGGTGGTGGATATTAAATTGTATTATTTTGGTCATTCGTCCGAAAAAATCAGCAGAAAAATATGCACAAGTCTGGATGCAAGAAGGCTCACCTTTATTGGTTCATGCCAAAAACCAAACGCAGTTATTGCGTGGCTATCTTGGGCAGAAAATTAAATCGCCATTTGCTGTTGAGTTAGGGATGAGTTATGGCAACCCTAGCATGCAAAGCGCGATTGAGAAATTAAAAGTGCAACATTGCAATAAAATATTGGTGTTTCCTTTATATCCACAATACGCTGCTAGCAGCACCGCGGCCAGTTTAGATGCAGTTTGGAAAACGCTGCTTAAAATGCGGAATGTGCCTGCCATCAGAACCATCAAACACTATCATGACCACCCTGCTTACATTCAAGCGCTAGCCGATAGCATTAACAAATTTTGGCAAATAAACGGTAAGCCTGAAAAGTTGATTATGAGCTTTCATGGTGTGCCAAAATTTCACTTAATGAAAGGTGATCTATACCATTGTGAATGTCATAAAACTGGTCGCTTAATAGCCGAAGCTTTGGGTTTAAATCAAGATCAATATCAAATCGCCTTTCAATCTCGATTTGGCAAGCAAGAGTGGTTAAAACCTTATTTAGCCAGCACATTAGAAGCGCTAGGTCAGCAAAAAGTCAAACGGATTGATATCGTTTGCCCTGGCTTTAGTAGCGATTGTTTAGAAACGCTAGAAGAAATTGCCATGGAAGGTAAACACATTTTCCAAAGCAATGGCGGTGGTGCATATCATTACATTCCTGCCCTAAATGAAAGCGAAGCGTGGATTCATGCCATGACAACCATAGCGTTAGAAAATTTACAGGGCTGGGTATCAACTGAATGGGATAACAATACCGCACAACAAGTTGCCAAAGACACCGCCGCTCGTGCAAAAGCTTTGGGTGCAAAACAATAAACGGTATAATCGTCAATTGATGCATTTATTTACTGTTGAGGGTTTTTTATGGTTGTGATTACTGGTGGCGCTGGCATGATAGGTTCAATGATTGCTTGGCACCTCAACACACAATGCAATCAAGAAGATATTGTGATTGTCGATGACATCACACACGAATCACAATGGCAAAATTTAGTCCACCGCCAATACAATACTTACCTTGATAAAGAGCAGTTGTTCGATTGGCTATATGATAATGAAGGGGTAACCGCCGTTATTCATATGGGCGCCATTAGCGCGACAACAGAGCGTGACTTTAACAAGCTGGTTGACTCAAACATTCATTACTCGCAAGATTTGTGGGAATGGTGCGCGATCAATCAAGTGCCTTTTTTCTATGCTAGCTCCGCTGCCACTTATGGTGATGGCAATCAAGGCTATGATGATGCCTCTATCGAAAAGTTACGCCCATTAAACGGTTACGGCTATTCCAAACACTTTTTTGACCAATGGGTGTTAAAGCAAGTCGCAGATAATAAACCTTGCCCACCAAGCTGGGCTGGTTTTAAATTCTTCAATGTCTATGGTCCGAATGAGTATCACAAAGAGCGCATGGCGAGTGTTGCTTTTCACACATTCAATCAGTTTAGCGAAACTGGCACCATGAGGCTGTTTAAAGGCACAAAAGCAGGCGTTGAAGATGGCATGCAAATGCGCGATTTTGTCTATGTCAAAGATGCCGCAGCCGTACTTGCACACTTTTACACCACGGCTTTAAGCGGCAAACCAACCGCGAATGGCATATACAATATTGGCACTGGCGAAGCGCGCAGCTTTAAAGATTTAGCTACTAACGTCATGAAAAGCATGGGACGTGAGCCTGATATTACTTACATTGATATGCCGCAAGATTTGCAAGGCAAGTATCAATACTTTACCGAAGCAACGATGCAAAAATTACGTAATGCGGGATACACCAAAGCCTTCTATAGCTTAGAAGAAGGCGTGAAAGACTATGTGCAAAACTATTTACTGCAAGAGGATCAATACTGCTAATGGATTATATCGACTATCTAAAAGGTGAGCATGCGGCACATAACACTATGTTTAATGCGCTTGAACCGCTTTTCCCGCTCATCAGCGATATTGGCATTGCCATGCAAAATTGTATTAAAGCTGGCGGAAAAATCTTGCTGATGGGTAATGGCGGTAGTGCCGCAGATAGCCAGCATATTGCAGCTGAAATTGTAGGCCGCTTTAAAAAAGAACGTAAAGGCATGCCTGCGATTGCGCTAACAACAGATACTTCTATCTTAACCTCAGTCGGTAATGATTACGGCTACGACTATATTTTTGCACGTCAAATAGAAGCGCTTTGCAGACCAGAGGATTTGGTGATTGGTATTACTACTTCTGGCAATAGTGCCAACGTGGTGAATGCCATGCAAGCAGCTAAAGCAATTGGCGCCTTTACCGTTGGCTTAACGGGCGGCACAGGCGGCAAACTGACTGACATTTGCGACCATAATTTAATCATGCCATCCAATGTCACAGCCCGCATTCAAGAAGCGCATATTTTTGTTGGTCATTGTTTGTGTGAAATTTTAGAGTCCGATTAATTAAAACCACAAACAAACTACATCATGTTTCAACATTTATTAAACACCGTTAACTCATTTGGCAGCCAACCGCTGCATGCGCTAGTCATAGGCGATGTGATGCTTGATCGCTACTTAATTGGCAATGTAGGTCGAATTTCACCAGAAGCACCTGTGCCAGTTGTCCTGCTTAATGAACAAAATGAACGCGCAGGTGGCGCTGCCAATGTGGCAGCAAACTTAGCACTCTTAGGCATTAAAACGCATATTATCGGTTGCGTGGGCAATGATGCAGAAGGTGGTAGTCTTAAAAAAAGCATCGCTGCGATTGATGTGGATATCAACGGCATTATTCACTCTCAATATCGCCCCACTATCGCCAAAACCCGTATCTTAGGCGGTCATCAGCAAATGTTGCGTTTGGATCAAGAGAGCACAGCCGCATTTAATAGCGAAGAAAATGCTCAGTTAATGTCTGCGATTGATGTTGCACTTGCACGGCAACCCAATATCGTTATCTTATCTGACTATGCAAAAGGTTTATTAAGTGAAGCGGTATGCCAACACATTATTAACAACTGTCATGAACAAAAAATACCAGTATTAGTTGATCCAAAAGGTCGTGACTATAGTAAATACAAAGGCGCAACAGCACTTACACCTAACAAGAAAGAAACCGCAGAAGCCTGCGAAACTCACTCAGATGATGTGAGCTTAATTAACAAAGCCACTGCATTAAAAAACAGCTTGAATCTCGCTTTTCTAGCGGTGACTCGAGGTGAAGAAGGCATTACGTTAATTGATCAAGACACTCACCAAATTGCGGCAACCGCACAAAAAGTGTTTGATGTTTCTGGCGCTGGTGACACCGTTATTGCGACATTAGCAGCAGGCTTGGCTTATGGACTTTCACCATTAGAGAGCTTACAACTTGCTAATATCGCGGCTGGTATTGTGGTTGGAAAAGTGGGCACGATTCCAATCACACGTGCAGAGTTAATTGAAACGCTGTCTCAGCAACAAACGAGTACACAAGCCCAGAAGGTTTGTGACTTAACGCAACTGATTAAAAAAGTAGATAGTTGGAAAAAGGCACAACAAACAATTGTGTTTACCAATGGTTGCTTTGACTTATTACATGCAGGTCATGTCACTTATTTAGAAGCCGCTAAAAAACGCGGAGACAAGCTGATATTAGGCTTAAACACTGATCGCTCTGTTAGTGCAATCAAAGGGCCAACAAGACCTATCGTTAACGAGACCGACCGTGCACGTGTCTTGGCCGCATTAGAGTCTGTTGATGCGGTAATTTTGTTCGATGAAGATACGCCACTCAACCTGATTAATACAATCCAACCGCATGTCATTGCCAAAGGCAGTGATTACACAGCAAGCCAAGTCGTTGGTGGCAAAGAAGTTGAATCTTGGGGCGGGGAAATTGCATTGATTGATTTAGTTGAAGGTCGCAGCACCACTAACATTATTAAAAAGCTCAATAGCTAATGCGTTATGCCATCTGAAAAAATTCTCGTGATGGGTCCATCTTGGGTCGGCGACATGGTCATGGCACACAGCTTGTTTCAACTACTCAAACAACACAATCCAGCTGTGCAAATTGATGTTGCGGCACCGGCGTGGACATTGCCGTTACTCGACCGTATGCCAGAAGTATCTGAAAAAGTCGCATTGCCTTTCAAGCATGGTCAGCTTAGTTTAATGGAGCGCATTCGATTTGGCAGGCGCTTAAAAGACAGCCACTATACGCAATCAATCTCGCTGGTTAACTCTTTAAAATCAGCTATATTGCCTTTCGCAGCCAATATTAGAAAACGTACAGGCTTTGTTGGCGAAATCCGTCCACTAGATAAAAATGCCTTGCCGAAAACAGTTGAGCGTTTTGTATTTTTAGGTCTACAAAAAAAGCAAGCATTACCATCAATTCCACAACCTAAGTTGATAGCCGATAAAGAAAATGCCATTACAGTATTAACGAAATTAAATGCAGCACTTACTAGCGACAAAGTGCTTGGCTTATGCCCTGGCGCTGAATATGGTGAAGCCAAGCGCTGGCCAGCCAACTACTTTGCTGAAGTGGCTAACGCTGCATTAGACCAAGGTTGGCAAGTGTTATTATTTGGCTCAGACAAAGACGTACCAGTCACGCAAGCAATCAACCAGATGACACAATCAAGATGCATTGATTTAGGTGGAAAAACCAAACTAGGTGATGCTATCGACATTATGTCGCTATGCACCACAGTGATTAGTAACGATTCTGGCTTGATGCACGTCGCCGCCGCATTGGATATAAAACTAATTGCAATTTATGGCTCAAGCGACCCGCACCACACACCGCCAATGCACCCTGATGCGGTCGTTGAATACTTGGCACTGCCATGCAGCCCATGTTTTAAAAGAGTTTGCCCGCTGCAAGGCGAAGCGCATATGGCTTGCTTAAGCAATATTCACCCAACAACTATTTTCAATAAAATAAGTGCATGAGAAAACTAATCACGGCAATTGAGCAAGCCAACCCAATCCATTTATTTTGGTTGATTGTCGCAACATCGATTGTTCTTGCAGCGCGCATGCAAACGATCCAACACGGATGGATTAACCCTGACAGTGTGCTTTATTTAGAAGCAGCTAAGCTAATTACAATCGGCGATTTTGGCGGTGCTTACAACATATTTGGCTGGCCTTTTTACGCATTGTGTATTGGGCTAGTAAGCAAAGTTACTGGTTTTGCTGCCCACCTCTCCGCTCAATTTTTGAACATGGTGTTTTTTGGGATAGCCACCGCTTCATTTCTCAAAATAATCCAACTTGCGGGTGGTAAAAACTTGGCGCTTTTTGCAGGAGCATTACTGTTATTCGGTAATCTTTATATCGTCGGTGACGTGCTTGAAATGCTCATGCGCGACCAAGGGTTTTGGGCTTTTTATCTTGCTAGCCTAGTGTTTTTTATTAGGTTCTATCAACAGAATAAAGTGCTTGACGCATTACTTTGGCAAGTTACAGCCATTTTAGCGGTACTTTTTAGAATTGAAGCAATTACCTTTTTACTATTACTACCGCTAATCTTCGTTTTTGATATGCATGAAAGCTATAAACAACGCATAATCAAACTCTTTAATACTTACTCTATTAGCTTACTCATTTTGGCAATTATTTTTATCGCCATTTATACCATCCCTTCTCTCAATATAAAAAGTTTTGGTCGCCTACAAGAGGTATTTAATACTAATTTATGGGATGTATTCTCAAACAATCTAATCAGTAGGTCGTCCACGATGTCAACGCAAGTTTTAGGAGAATACCTTGAAGAGTATGCGATTCCGGGCTTGCTGATAACATTTGTTTACGTGATTGTAGTCAAAAACATCACCACATTAGGTGCCGTTGGTGTCATTACAGCGGCGCTGCACTTTAAAAACAGATTCAGCCAAATGAATAGTCATGTTAAAAGTGTATTAACAGCCGTCTCAATCATCTGCGTGATGAATATGGCTTTGATTATCACAAAGGTATTTGTTCTATCTAGTCGTTATGTTGTCGCGCTCACTTTTATATTGCTAATCGTATCAGCTTTATATTTAGGTCATTTATTTAATAGAGCAAAAGATAAAAAGCAAACACGGACGCTGACTATCGTTTCAATTGCGATTGTCGTGCTATGTTTGTCGATTATCAAAAATGTACTTCCTAAGCAAGCAGGCTACAATTACATGCAGGATGCAGTAGCATGGGTGAAAAACAACCAACATGATGGCACTGTTTTTTATGAAGATGCCAGACTGCGTTATTATGCAAGGGCTCCCTTCATTGGTAGTGGTGTGTTTGACTGGAAAGCTATAAAACATAATGTCAGTCACAACCCGAAATATGATTACCTTGTCATCAACTTTGGAAAAGAAGATCAAAAGAAGAGAGACATGCTTTTGCAGTCGTTACCACAATATCAAGAAATAAAACGGTTTTATGCTACAAAAAACAAAAAATACAGTGCTATTTATCAAATAAAATCTACTCAATAATGTTGAAAGTAAATCATGAGTCAACCATTAATGCCTTGTCCTATTTGTAATCACGCTACGCATTATCGCTTTAGCGGGAGAGATTTGATGTTTAATCATTTTGAACGTTTTGACTATCATCAGTGTACAAATTGCGAATTAGTATTCCAATTTCCATTACCTGCCGCAGAACGTATTAGTTCATTCTATCCTGATGATTATGGTGTCTATGAAGAACAAAGCCGATTAAAAAAAATTAGCGCCCTTAGACTAGCCACCTTAAAAAGAAAGTTTGGATATACGCATTTAGAAAGTAGTCAAACAGCTGATATAGCCTCTCGTTTGATGGATATTTTAAAGCCTAACAACTTTGAAATTCCTTTTATTGAAAATGGCATGCTACTTGATATTGGCTGCGGAAATGGTCGTTTTCTTCACGGTATGAAGCAGTTAGGCTGGCAAACTAAAGGTGTAGAATTTAATGCAGGTGCTGTTGAAGTCTGCAAAAAGTCTAACCTAGATGTTTTTCATGGCGATTTATTTTCTGCCAAGCTCGCAGATGCAAGCTTTGATGTTGTTAACTTAAGCCATGTGATTGAACACGTACCAGATCCTAAAGCCCTGTTTATAGAAGTCGCTAGGATTCTTAAGCCGAATGGATTATTTATTGTTAAAACGCCTAACAACAAGGCATTAGGAAGAGCATTGTTTGATACCAACTGGTATGCGAATGACGTACCAAGACATCTGTACTTATTTTCTCAAAAGAATCTACTAGAAATGGCTAGCATTTCAAATCTGAGCATGGTTAGAATAGCGACAAACTCAACTCCAAAAATCGTTTTAAACAGTATTGATTATGTTGTTGGTAACACAAGCAAGCCTTCTAAACGCGTTTGGTGGAAACGATTGTTAGCGAAATCTTATGTGCTACTTTCTAAATATAAAAAGCAAGGGGATGAAATACACATCGTATTTAAAAAGTAATTATGCATAAGCGCATCTTATTTTTATCAAAAGGGGTAAACGCATCCTCTACTCGCTATCGTGCATTACAATATTTTCCACTCTATTTAGAATCAGGCTACACACCAGTTCATAGCACGATTTCTGGAGGCTTATTCGCTTTCTTGGTAGCGTTATACCAAGCGTCACAAGCGGATATTGTTGTCTTACTGAGAAAGACATTTCCAGCGCCGGCTTTCTGGTTGCTAAGAGCCGTGTCCAAGAAATTAATTTTTGAATTAGATGATGCCATCTTTAGCAATACTGATGGAAGCCATTCAAAGACAAGAATGTCACGTTTTATTAATACCGTCCGACAATGTGATCACGTATTTGCGGGGAACCAATATTTAGCTGAAATAACGAAAGCTTATCAAGCTAATACAAGCCTTGTTCCAACGGCCTTAAACACACAAAAGTATAGCCTTCCTGCCAAACCAAACTCGAAAGATTTTGTGCTTGTTTGGATTGGCAGTCGATCAACTAAGAAGTATATAGCTGGCATACTCCCAGCTATCGAAAAAGCAGCTAAAACAGTTCCAAACTTAAAACTGAAAGTTATTGCCGACTTTCAATTAGAAAGTGATGTCTTACCAGTTAAGAACATTCCATGGGCTGAAACAACAGAGGCCGCAGAAGTAAGTAGTGCTGATGTTGGTTTAGCGCCATTACCTGCTGATAATTGGACTAAAGGGAAATGTGCTTTGAAAGTATTGCAATACCTATCTGCTGGCCTACCTGTCATTTCCTCGCCAACCAGCGCCAATGGCTATGTAGTCGATCATTTAAAAAGTGGTTTTCTTGCAGAAAATGAAAGTGAATGGTCGCAATCAATTATTAGCGCTTATGAGCAAAGAGAGCAGTTACCAATCATGGGGGAGTATGGTCGAAAAAGAGTTTATAGCGAGTTTAATATAAACGTTGTTTTTAAGAACATCTTAAAAAAACTGGAATCCATATAATTCATTGATTTAAAATGGCTTAAGCCTCAACAGTCGGTGTTTGCAACTGGTTTTTAAGTGAGCTAAGTCCAGATAAGTCGACAGCATATCTTGCCAATAGCCTAATCCTAAAGTACGAAAATCTTCTTGATACTTACACAATCGTTTAAAACTTCTTAATCGTGTAGAGCAGTTCAATGCCCATGGATAAATAGTCATATCCGAAACGTCAATTAATCCGAAATCATTATTAGGCAATAACAAAATATTGCCAGTATGCAAAGAGTGGAAATGTATTCCTTTTTCATGCAATGTCGACAAAAATACGCCAAAATTTTTGGCTGTTTGTTGCATTCTATTTTGATTTTGCTTCACTAAACTTCTAATCGACTCTCCCTCAAGCGGCTTGTATAAAACCGCCGTATGCCCACTCTTTTCTAAATGAAACAATGTATCAATTTTAACTGTAGGAATGCCTAAATCATTAAGTCTAGCGGCATTACGACAAAATCTTCTTGCATGTGAGTAAACTCGAGTAGCACTGAATAAATTTCTAGCGCGAAATATCTTGAGAATATTGCCATCCGTTAGCAAAACAACCTTAATCCCCCGCGGATCTTTTTCTAGCACTTTCCCCTTAGCACAGAGTGCATCCAAGTCTCGGTCCAATAATAATCGACTTGAGTGAAAAAAATGTTTAAAAAATTGCATACTATTTAATGAGCGAGTGAATATTACGGAGCACTTTAATTTGGTGTTCCTTAGTAAAAGATTCCCAATCTGGCACATCTGTCCAATCACTTAAAAAAACAAAATCCAATCCCGCACGGGTTGAAGATTGATAGTCATACTTACTATCGCCAATAAATAATGCTGGCAACGCAATATTGCCATTTTCTATCTCGCGCGTCAGTATCGTATCTTTATTATCAGGGCTGCCAAATAAACCACTATCAAATAAGGCTGCTATTTCTCGTTTATCGAATAAATCTCGAATCTCTTGTTGATCGCCACCAGAAACAACTAACCATTTAGTGTCAGGATTAGCTACACGTAATTCATGCAAACCATCAGCTATCTTACAACGCAACAATCCTTTAGTAACAGCCAGGCTAAATGCCTCTAAATACTCTTGTACAAGTTCTTTTGTTGCTTCTTCTTTAAGCACTTCTTCGATATACCAGACAAACTTTGGGTAGCGCGAAATGCCGCCAAATTCAACATGATGATCAACCAAGGCCTGTGCTTGCGCATCGGTAGCACCTAGTTTTTTAGCCGTACGAAAATAAGAATCTATTTTTGTTATGTTCGAATCTAAAACCACACCATCGCAATCAAACACGATTGTTTTATATTTCTCTATTTCTATACTCAAGGTAATGACCTCTTAATGAAACAGGTTTGAAAAATATATTGTTGTTCTTATTAAGAAAAAAGTTTTGCACCCAAAAGTGCAAAACCTTTGTTGGGGTTCGCTGCAACCTATGCAGGTTTAATTGCACTAGCCTCTTTAGCTAATTTGGTAATTTGCGCCCAGTCTTTGTTAGCAACAGCATCTGCAGGTGTTAACCAAGTACCACCACAGACAACAACGTTTGGTAATGCTAAAAATTCCGGTGCTGAATCTACTTTTACACCGCCGGTTGGACAGAACATCACATCCGCAAATGGGCCAGCAAAGCCTTTAAGCAAGTTAATGCCGCCAACTGCAACCGCTGGAAACAATTTCAAGAAGTAGTAATCATCCGCATTTGCCATCATAATTTCTGAGCCAGTTGAAACACCTGGCAATAATGGCAAACCAATTTGACGCGCATACTGACCAAGCTCTGCTGTATAGCCTGGGCTAACCGCAAATTTGCAACCGACGTCTAATGAGTTTTTAGCATCTTGCAAATTACGTACAGTGCCAGAACCCAAAATCGCATCAGGTACATGTTTAGCAATTTGTTCCATTGCTTGCAAAGCCACTGGTGAGCGCAATGTTACCTCAAGTACTTTAATGCCGCCTTCAAGCAATGCTTCTGCCATTGGCACAGCATCTTCCACTTTGTTAATCACAATTACTGGGATGACTGGACCTTCTTTTGCTAAATCTAATGTGTTCATATTTCTCTCTATCGTTTATTTAATCAATTCTTAATTTTTAAATAGCACAACTTTAAGTGTTGATAATCAAAAGAGAACTAGGCGCCTAAGTGAAGGCAGTACAATAAGTACGCCAAACTTAGGCAACGACGTTATCGTTTGATTAGCAGTGCTTAAAGCCAAGTGATGGCGCCTTCTTCGGCTGACAATACGTTCTTACGCATGCCGCCAAACAGCTCACGACCCAAACCATGTTCGTTACTATGTCGTTTCTCATCAGAAAGCGTTTCAACCTCGCGTTCTTCCCACTCATCCTCATTGACCAATACGTTGACCATGCCGACTTTCGCATTTAGGCGAATAATATCTCCAGTACGCACCTTGGCTAATGCGCCTCCAGCTGAGGCTTCTGGGCTCAAATGAATCGCTGCCGGAATCTTACCTGATGCGCCACTCATCCGACCATCAGTTACAATCGCCACCATAAACCCTTTGTTTTGCAATACGGCTAATGGTGGAGTTAATTTGTGTAACTCTGGCATGCCGTTAGCTTTCGGCCCTTGGAAACGCACCACAGCAACAAAGTCTTTCTCTAACTCACCGCGATCAAATGCTGCCAACAATTCTTCTTGTGCATCAAACACAATAGCTGGCGCTTCAATAATATGCCTATCTTCTGGCACGGCTGAAATCTTAATCACACTGCGACCTAAATTACCTTTCAGTAAGCGTAAACCACCAGATTCATCAAATGGATGCTCTGCAGTACGCACAATCAATTCGTCTTTACTTTCTTTTGGCAAATCTTTCCAAACCAATTGATCATTTTCTTTTACAGGCAATTTACCGTAATCACGTAATCCGCCATAAGAAACGGTAAATACATCTGGATACATATAGCCAGCATCAATCAATTCACGAATAACAAAAGCTGGCCCGCCAGCATCTTGGAATTGATTCACATCCGCTTTACCATTTGGATAAACACTTGCTAGTAATGGCGTCGTTTTTGCCAAATGATAGAAGTCTGTCCAATCAATAATAATACCAGCGGCGCGCGCAATCGCTACCCAATGAATGAGGTGATTCGTTGAACCGCCAGTGGCTAACAATGCCACCATTGCATTTACAATTACATGCTCATCCACTAAGCGACCAATTGGCGTGTAATGTTCTTTTTTGGTATTTTCTAACACCATTTTAACGGCTTCACGCGTTAGCAGCTCGCGCATCCCATCATGCGGATGAATAAAGGCTGAACCTGGCACATGCAAGCCCATTGCTTCCATTAGCATTTGATTACTGTTAGCCGTTCCGTAAAAAGTACAAGTCCCCGCGCCATGATAAGCCGCAGACTCTGAAGCCAATAACTCTTCACGCCCAATTAAGCCTTGTGCATATTGCTCACGCACCTTTGATTTTGACGTATTATCGATACCTGTGCTCATTGGTCCCGCAGGTACAAATACACAAGGCAAATGACCGAATTGCAATGCACCGATCAATAAGCCTGGTACGATTTTATCGCAAACCCCTAATAACAAGGCGGCATCAAACACATCATGCGATAAGGCAATTGCTGTACTCATCGCAATCGTATCGCGACTAAACAAGGACAATTCCATGCCTGGCTCACCTTGGGTGATGCCATCACACATGGCGGGCACACCGCCAGCCACTTGTGCAGTTGCGCCTAATTTACTCGCTTCATCTTTAATAATACTCGGATAATTTGCATAAGGCTGATGCGCAGAAAGCATTTCATTATAGGCAGTCACAATTCCAATATTAGGTGCTTTTTCTGCGACGATTTTTAATTTATCGTTAGCGGGCATTGCTGCAAAAGCATGCGCCACATTAGCACAACCGAGTCTATCAGCACCGCGATCACGGCTAGCGATTTTCTCCATGCGTTTCAAATAGGCAGTCCGCGTAGGACGACTAACTTCGATAATACGTTCTGTCACTTCTATATGGGATTGTTTCATACTTGATTCAACTCACTTATTTGATACTGCAAACGACGCAGGATTTAAATTAACTAACGTTTGATTATCGCCTAAAACAGGGATTTCCGTCAAACAACAAAAATGATTGGAAATTATTTTCCTTTAAAAATTAGTAACTTACAAAGAAGGATAATTTATTTTTTTGTGACTAAAATATCTTCCAACATTAAATACTCTAAATCACAGCCATAAAACATATTGAGTGAATCGGTTGGACTGCAAATCATCGGTTCGCCACGGCGATTCAACGAGGTATTTAATACGACTGCATTTCCGCGTAACTTTTCTAAATGTTCGATTAATGCGTAATAACGCGGATTCGTTTCGCGTGTTACCACCTGCGCACGCGCTGTGCCATCTTCATGCACCACTTCTGGAATCCTATCATTCCAAGCAGGATTCACGTCAAAGGTAAACGTCATATAAGGCGCTGGATGATTAGTTTGCAATAAATCTTCTGCCACAGTATCCAACATACTCGGACAAAACGGACGCCAGCGTTCGCGGTATTTAATTTGCGCGTTAATTCGATCGGCCACCCCAGGATAACTCGGATCACCTAAAATACTGCGACAGCCTAGTGAACGTGGGCCAAACTCCATGCGGCCTTGGAACCAAGCTAATGGATTACCTGCGGCTAATAATTCGGCTGCTTTTTTCGGACCATCTTCAACCCGTGTAAAAATTGGTTTTTCTGGATGCGCTTCACAAGCCGCAATACATTCTTCATTGGTAAATGAAGGACCTAAATAAGCATGCTCCATTTTGTGAATCGTTTCACCAGCCAAATGTGCGGCATAAGTAGCTGCGCCAAGTGAAGTGCCATTATCGCCAGAAGCCGGTTGCACAAACAATTCTTTCACATAAGGCAAACTGATAATACGCTGATTGAGCTTAACATTGAGCGCTACGCCACCTGCCATGACAATCTTGCCCGTTTCGCGAATAATATCGCCTAGATAATATTCAATCATTTCCAGCGCTAGCTTTTCTAATAACGCTTGAATAGAAGCCGCATAATGAATATAGGGATCATCAATTTCATCGCCTTCGCGTTTTGGTCCTAAGCGTTTAATTAACTCTGGGGTGAAATAATAGCCTTTGCCATTTGCTTTATAGCGGCGCAAACCAACAACATTGACCAACTTAGTATTGACAATCAATTCGCCATTTTCAAACTTGGCCAAATCCGAGAAATCATATTTAGTTGGATCGCCAAAAGGCGCCATGCCCATGACTTTAAATTCGCCATCGAGCATATCAAAGCCAAGATACTCGGTCATTGCACCGTATAAACCGCCTAAAGAATCTGGATCATAAAACTCTTTAATTTTGTGAATCTTGCCATTTTCGCCATAGCCGAAAAAGGTAGTCGCATATTCACCTTTGCCATCAATCCCAACAATGGCGGTTTTTTCTGTGAAACCACTTAAATGATAAGCGCTAGAGGCATGCGACAAATGATGCTCGACTGGTACAAACTTAGCGTTGGTTAAGCCCAACTCTTTCATTAATGCGAGTGACTTATCTCTATTACGTCTAAAGCGGCGATTGCCATTAAAAATCGCATCCAAAGCACGATCTGGCGCATACCAATGACGTTTAGCAAAATGCCAGCGCGCGTTGCTACTTAATGGGATTTCTGCGTAAGGAAAAGCAACAATATCAACATCCTCAGGCTTAACTCCCGCTTGCTTTAGACAGAACTTTGCCGCTTCGTAAGGAAACTTATTTTTAGCGTGCTTATCACGAATAAAACGCTCTTCTTCTGCTGCTGCAATTATTTTTCCATCCACCAAAATAGCGGCAGATGCGTCATGGCTTAAAGCGCCAGATAAACCCAATACAATCATGTCATTAAACTCAGTGTAATTATTCTAAAATTTGTGCCGCATGCAGAGGTGCGTGATCGACATAAACAACTTTAAATACTTTAACAAACGCATTATACAGGGAAGGCGTGTCTTTCCAATTTTGCATAAAGCGCTTAATGTCGCGCACATGGTTTTTTTGTGCAAGAGAATCAGTCCGATGTTGTCGCATGCTATCCAAATCAATCAGCAAGGGACTACCATCAATCAGCACTTTTATATTACTTGCCTTCATATCGCCATGCGATATTTTTAATAAGTACAAGCGATAGAACAATTGCACTACTTGCTTAATCGCTTCAGAACGAAGCTGCTTATCATTCGTCGTTGCAAAAAATTGCACCATATCTGGGGCATCAACATATTCCGTCAAAAAATAGGCCTTACCTTTTAAGCCTAACCATTTTGTTTCAATGAGTGCTACGGGTCTTGCGGTAGGCAAGCCAAGCAATTGCAAACGGTGTGCATTTGCCCAAGAAATAGAAGCGCGTGTGCGTCTAAATGCTCGCCCAAGTCCGTGCCAAAAACCTTTGATATTGTAGCGTTTAATCACAGCATCTAGCGTTCCTATCTTGGCAGTGAAAACGGTGCACGTATTGCCGTTTTTAATCAAACTTGCATCATTTAAATAAGCATCTAACGCTGCTGCAGTTTGTGGGAAATCAATCATGGCATCCTGCGCACTCATCGCAACAAATGCCTTTTTGGTTTTAAGCACATCAACATCGGTGCATTGCCTAAATACTTTCTTATCGGCATAAGCAGATGTCGCTTTTTGTCTGGCGGCTTCAATCCTCTTTTTAACCACATCTATATCAAGCGATGGCTGCCACGGCCTCGCATTCGCATAGGTCTCTAGCAAGGAGGATAGCTGACTATCGATTGTCAACACATCCAATTTTGATAGCAATTGGCAAAGATTCGCTTGTGCTTTTTTGATGGATAGCTTGTCAATAGAACGCATGCCATCGCCATCTATCGTGTAAATGGCATCGTATTGAATTAAAAAGTTTTTCAAATACATATCCGTTTGCAGCAACCCAGCTTCGTGGTGCTGCGCTACAACTTGTATGAGTTGATGCGCAAGTTCAATTCGCACAAATTCATTAGCGCTTTCCCAAACAGCTTCTGCACTTTCTGACGGAGTAATGCTTTCAAAAATAACGACATAGGCTTTAAGCTGAGGCACTTTACTTTGCTTCAATATTTTCGGCGTTAATATCTTTGCTTTTTGCAAAGACTCAACGCCGCGCACATCACGCAACGCATATTGCGCGGCCTTGTCGCCAAAGAAAAGTTTGGCATAAACGGCTTTACCTTGCCAAAGTGCCTTACAAACACAACGACGCTTGGGCACAAAACGCACAACCTCTAACGAGCTGATGGTACTTGTGTCATCCAAACTGATGTTTGGCGTGTTAATGCCAAAACTGGCTAACAAACTGACATTATCTTTTTTGTTGATGGTCTGCATGCTTTTAACGTCGCGCTGAGCGCTTTACTATCTGCCGACCAATAAAACGTAGCGTATTATTTAATGCGGGCACTTGAAAGTATTGCAAGAAAAAATATAAGCGATCGCTGCCTGACCAGTTTTCTGCATGGCGATTTAATGCGGCTAAATCAAAGTAAGCGCGATATAAAAACAGCCAGCTAAACCGTGCTTTTTCTAAATCAATAAACGCAACTTCAGGTTGATTCTCCGCATTTTTCACAAAAAGATGTTTGGGATAGAGCGCTCGATGCACCAAGCCAGCCTTATGAAAAGCACGCACGGTTGATGCAACTGTTTTAAGCAACTGCCTTTTCTGCTGACGCGTCTTTTGCTCAGTAGAAAACCAACGCTGCGTAACGACATCTAAAGGCTCAAAATCAAGCAATGTTTCTGTGGCTAAAATCGCACAAGCTTGATCGTCAATTTTTCGCTCCCCATAAAACACGACCTTAGGTGCTTTAATGTGTTGCGCCTCTAAGAACCTAAGTCGCGCAAATTCACGTCGAAAAGTTGGCTCACCTTTAATGGGATGTAATAACGTGCGTCGTCCGTGATTTTGCTGCTTTTTGACAAAAACATTCAACTCTTCCTTGTCCGAAGGCAAAATTAACTGCCCCACACCACTCCAA
>Ga0209231_1000382_pt1 | contig 25899 bp, 26 predicted proteins | sample Deesub45470m_DNA_FD_188086 | JGI IMG/M metagenome (GOLD analysis project Ga0209231, IMG submission 188086) | Deep subsurface microbial communities from North Pacific Ocean - 450_OLKR46/470m Metagenome (SPAdes) (version 2) | ecosystem: Environmental > Terrestrial > Deep subsurface > Unclassified ... | reverse complement strand
AAGCGCCGCGACGCATCTGTCTCATCGATCAAGCCGACCGGATGAATGCGGCTTCAGCCAATGCCCTGCTCAAGACCCTCGAGGAACCGAACGGTGAGACCCTGATCATCCTGATCAGCGCCCGGCCGGACACCTTGCTGACGACGGTGCGCTCGCGTTGTCAACGGCTGCCGTTTACGCGTCTGCCGCAGGCGCAGATCGAGTCAGTGCTCATCAATCAACGCAACCTCGATCCCCATCAGGCCCACGTCCTTGCCGCTCTCTCCGCTGGGAGTTTCCGGCAGGCACTCGACCGCGATCCAAGTGTTAGCCTCGATCAGCGCCACGATTTACTTAAAGCAGTGACCGCCCTTTCCGCGGGCAGCATCCTCCCGCTCATGGAACTGGCAGCATCATTGGCGGCAGAAAAAGATCAGCTTCCGGAACGACTGGAACTGCTGCTTTCTTTCTATCGCGACCTGCTTTTGTTTCAGCAAGGTCTACCGGAGACCGTTCTGGTCAATATCGATCTGACCGATAAAATACGCCGGACCGCTGCACGCGAGGAGACGTCGTCCTTGCTGCGCAAACTGGATGCAATCGGCGAGTGCCGGCGCAACCTCGAACGCAACGTCAACGCCCAACTCAACCTGGAGGTTCTTCTTCTACGCCTGGCGGCGTAAGCACCGATGGTTGACAACCACCGAACAGCGTGATTTGATCGCACAAACCTGCTGCGTAGCCAAGCGTATCGAGAACAAAATACCTATGACCCGAATCGTCACCATCAAATTCCGCAATGCCGGAAAACAATATGACTTTCTTGCCCGCGAGATGGTACTCGATCGCGGCCATCAGGTTGTCGTTGAAACCGATCGCGGCCGCGCCCTCGGTATTGTCGTTGCCCCCCCCTTTGAGCGTGCCGAATCTGACCTGCCCAAGGGGATGAAAACCGTCTTGCGCGCAGCCAGTGAAGAAGACATCGCTCTCGCCACGACCAACGCCAGTCGTGAAGAATCGGCCCTGCGCTACTGCCGCACCAAGGTTCAGGAGCGGCACATGGATATGAAGCTGGTCAAGGCCGAATATCTATTTGACGGGTCGAAAATCGTCTTCTATTTCACCGCTGATGGCCGCATCGATTTCCGTGAACTGGTCAAGGACCTTGCCCACTATTTTCACACCCGGATCGAAATGCGACAGATCGGCGTCCGCGATGAAGCCAAACTGGTTGGCGGACTCGGGATTTGCGGGCGCGAGCTTTGCTGTTGCAGCTACATGACCGATTTCGCCCCGGTATCGGTCAAGATGGCCAAGGAGCAGCAACTCGCCCTGAATCCAACCAAAATCTCCGGTCAGTGCGGCCGGTTGCTCTGCTGCCTTGGCTATGAGTATGAAACCTACTGTGCCCTGCGCAAGGGGATGCCGAAAACCGGCACCCGCCTGACCATCGATAACCACGCAGCCCAGGTCTGTGATGTCAACATCCTCGGACAAAAACTCAATTTGCGGGTCGATGATGGCCGGCTGCTGAAACTCTCTCGTGCTGAATTTGAGCAGTTATTGAAACCGGGTGCGGCCCTGCCGGAGGCCGAAACATCCGCCCGATCGCGGCGACCGGAACCAGCCCCTGCCAGAGCAGCAAAACCGGAAAAAGAGAGCGAAACCAGCGCTGACTCCGCCCGCAACCGACCACGTCGCCGGCGCAAGACAAGTGGCGAGCAGACCGCGACGCCAGAAGTCACAACCAACGCACCCAGTGCAGCCCCGGCTGTCGCACCCGCCCCATCCCGACCGGTTCAGGAGAATCAGGAGAGTGGGGAGTCCACAGAAGCCGCCAGTGCCAGTAAACGGCGCCGGCGCCGGCGTGGACGGCGAAAACCGAAATCGGACAATAGCGAGCAGTAACTAAAGAGAGGTTTCATGCGTAAACAGTTCTATATTTCGACTCCGATCTATTACGTCAATGACGTCCCGCACATCGGTCACGCCTACACCACACTTGCCTGTGATGTCCTGGCCCGCTACAAGCGTGCGCGTGGTTTCGAAGTCTTCTTTCTCACCGGGACGGACGAGCACGGCCAAAAGGTGGAAAAAGCTGCGGTCAGCCAGGGGGAAACCCCGTTGGAGCTTGCCGATCGGGTGGTCATGCGCTTTCAGTCTTTATGGGAAAAGCTGAATGTCGCCGAATCCGACTTTATCCGTACTACCCAGGAACGGCATAAAAATGCGGTTTGCGAAATCTTCCAGCGCATCCAGGCCAAAGGCGACATCTATCTGGGTGAGTACGAAGACTGGTACTGCACCCCCTGCGAGACCTTCTGGACCGAAACCCAGTTGATCGAAGGGAACTGTCCGGATTGCGGGCGACCAACGGAGAAGCTCAAAGAGGCCTCCTACTTTTTCCGCATGAGCAAGTATCAGGAAGCACTCCTGCAACACATTGAGGAAAATCCTGATTTTATTCAACCCCGCTCGCGCCGCAACGAGATCTTGAGTTTTATCCGCGAGGGACTGCGTGACTTATCGGTCTCCCGCACGACCTTTTCCTGGGGTATTCCGGTCCCGAATGACGAGCGTCATATCATCTATGTCTGGTTCGACGCCTTGACCAACTATATCTCCGGCCTTGGCTTTCCTGATGATCCAGATGGCAATTTTGAGCGCTTCTGGCCAGCCGATGTCCACGTCATCGGCAAAGACATTCTCCGTTTTCATGCCGTCTACTGGCCGACGTTCCTGCTGGCTGCCGGCATCCCCTTGCCGAAAAAAGTCTTCGCCCACGGTTGGTGGACAGTTGAGGGGCAAAAGATGAGTAAGAGCCTGCGGAATGTCGTCGAACCGAATATGCTGGTCGATAAATACGGCGTTGATCCGATTCGCTATTTCTTACTGCGGGAGGTCCCCTTTGGCCTCGATGGTGACTTTTCACACAGCGCCCTGATCCACCGGATCAACTCTGACCTCGCCAATGACCTTGGCAACCTGGTCAGCCGTAGCACCGCCATGCTCGGCAAATATTTTGATGGTATTCTGCCGGCACCGGGAGCGGCCGAAGGTCCGGATGCGGCCTTTTGCGCCCTGTTCCCCGCCGCGGTCAGCACGGTCGATCAACAAATGGGCGAACTCGCCTTTAACAAAGCACTGCAGACCATCTGGACATTGGTCAGCGCCTCCAACAAATACATCGACGAATCTGCCCCCTGGACTCTGGCCAAAGATGACGCCAATCGGCAACGCCTCGGAGCCGTGATGTACAATCTGCTAGAAGGGCTCCGCCTCATAGCACTGCTCGTCGCGCCGTTCATGCCCGCAACCGGCGAGTCGATCCTGACCACACTTGGTGATGCAGCACACGATGTCACCCTCACCGATCGTGACGGCTGGGGCGGTCTGGTCGCAGGTGCCACCATCGCCAAGGCAGAGCCACTGTTCCCGCGGATCGAGGCGGACCCAGCCTGAAGGTGATTAAATCGACACAAAGTCGTTACTTTGACGCGGCGGCGGTTTTAGCCGCCGCGTCAATTCTGCTTTCAAGAGAGCCTCATGCCGATCTCCCTCGTTGACAGCCATGCCCATCTCGACGACAAACGCTTCGCCGATGACCTTGATGCCGTCCTGAACCGCGCCAACGAGCAGGGGGTCGACACCATCCTCACCGTTGGCTGCGATCTGGAAAGTTCACAGCGCAGTATCGATCTTGCCAACCGCTATCCACAAATCTATGCCGCAGTCGGCATTCATCCACACGATGCCGTCACCGCCACCGATGCCGCCATCGCGCAGCTACGAAGCATGGTCGCCGCTAACGACAAAATCGTCGCCATCGGCGAAACCGGCCTCGATTTCTACCGTGACCGTGCTCCGCGCGACGTGCAGCGTGATGCCTTTCGTCGCCAGATCCGCCTGGCGCGAGAACTCGGCAAGCCACTGATCATCCACGACCGTGATGCGCATGACGAGATCCTCAGCATCCTGCGTGAAGAACAGGCGGCCGAAGTTGGCGGAGTTCTGCACTGCTTCAGTGGCGATCTCGATTTTGCCCGGGCCTGCGTCGCGATGAACTTCCTCATCTCTTTTCCCGGCACCCTCACCTATCCGACAAACGCAGCATTACGTGAAGTCGCCGCCGGCCTGCCCATCGACGTTATGCTGGTCGAGACCGATTGCCCCTATCTGGCACCACAAACCTGGCGCGGCAAACGCAACGAACCGGCCTACACCCGCTCCACCGCCGAGACCCTGGCCCAAATCAAGGGGTTGACCCTTGAAGATGTCGCCCGCATCACCACCCGCAACGCCTGGCGCCTGTTCGGCATCGGCCACGTCGAGCAGCAAAGCCGCATCGCCTATGCGATTCGCAACAGTCTTTACCTGAACATCACTAACCGCTGTAGCAACGCTTGTACTTTCTGTGCAAAATTCCATGATTTTACGGTCAAGGGGCACCAACTCTGTCTGCAGCACGAGCCCGACGTCAACGAAGTCATTGCCGCCATCGGCGACCCCTCCCGCTACGACGAAGTGGTCTTTTGCGGCTATGGTGAACCGCTGCTGCGCCTCGACCTGGTCAAGGAGGTTGCAACCTGGTTGAAACAGCACGGCATGACGGTGCGGATCAATACGGACGGTCAGGCCAACCTGGTTCACGGTCGCGATATCCTGCCCGAACTCGCCGGTCTGGTCGACGCCCTCTCGGTCTCCCTCAACGCCGCCGACGCCGCCACTTACCAGCGCCTCTGCCGCTCCGAATATGGCGAAGCCGCCTATGATGCCGTCAAGGAGTTCCTGCGCGCCGCCACCAAACACATCCCTTCGGTCACCGCCAGTGCCGTCGCCCTGCCCGGCCTCGATGTCGAAGCCGTGCACAAAGTGGCCAACGATCTCGGTGTCGAATTTCTCCGGCGGGAATACAACGAAGTCGGCTGATGCCGACTTCAGGTTTCAGGTTTCAGGTTTCAGGTTTCAGGTTTCAGGTTCAAGGTTTCGAGATAACACCAAAAGCCAGGCCCCCGAATCGGGCCGGCGATCAGCAGCGCAGACGATAGACATACGCGAACGCTGCAGCCAAGGAGCCCACTGCAAGTGCAAAGGCGCTTTTCTGCCCACTCTTTTGTCGCCTAACAAAAGAGTGGGTCGGCGTCGGGGGCCGAAACCCCCAGGCTTTTAAACATTTAAACAGACATATCAACGGAGCCGACACATGGAAACCATCAAAACCGCCAGCTTCGAATACCTCATCGCCCTCGCCAAAGAAAACCCCGATGGCGGCTATACCTTCATCCTCGACGGCACCTCCTACCAGATCCAGGACGTCCTCGAAATCTCCAAAATCGCCACCGCCCACGGTTACATCGTCATCTACTGATTGATCCCTTCATGAACCTGATCCTGCTCTTTGCCGACGACTTTATCGCCCCGGATCGCGTCCGACTCCGCGGTCGCCGTCTGCAACATGTGCGCACCGTCCACCGGGCTGGCGTCGGTGACACCCTCTGTGTCGGCCGGATCGAAGGTCAGATCGGTCAGGGGACGGTTCTGGTCTGCGACGACGCTTTACTGGAGATGCAGGTTGCCTTCACGTCAGCACCGCCACCACCTTTACCCCTCACCCTTTTGCTGGCTCTGCCCCGCCCCAAGGTGCTCAAGCGCGTCCTGATCACTGCAACGTCCATGGGGGTCAAACAGATCTACCTGCTCAACAGTTATCGAGTGGAAAAGAGTTATTGGTCCAGCCCGCAACTGAGCGCGGAAAACCTGCACGACACCTTGTGCCTGGGCCTCGAACAGGCCCGCGACACCCTGATGCCGCAAATCCATCTGCGCCCTTTGTTCAAACCCTTCGTCGAAGATGAGTTGCCGTCACTGTGCGCCGGCAAAACTGCCGTTGTTGCCCACCCGGGAGATGTCCGCTCAGCTAACGTCCCAGTGTTGGAACCGGGACTTCTCGCCGTCGGACCAGAAGGGGGATTCATCCCCTACGAACTCGATAAACTGCAAGCGACCGGCTTTCAAGCCATCAGCCTCGGGGTACGTATTCTCCGGGTCGAAGCCGCCGTTCCGGCCCTTCTGGCCTGTCTTTTCCCGCCATCCGGAGCTTGAAAGATTCCTTTTAGCATTTTCTCGGCATTTTTATCGCCATTTTTATCGCCATCTTTTTCAGCAATCAAAGACTTGTAACATCTTGTCATTTCAGCATATTGTCAGTATTTCAACTTTATAATCGACAAGATTAAAATCAAGTTGACCTCGGTCAGGCTGCATGGTACAAACAAATAACAAACAATGTTTTACTGGAGAGACTAATGTCCGCGCATGTTCTGGTAATCGATGATGACAACCTGGTCCTGACTCTGGTGAGCGACTTGCTTTCCGAGGCCGGTTTTCGGGTTTCAACCGCAGTGTGCGGTGTATACGCCAACCACATTATTTACGGCAAGACTCCGCCTGACCTCATCCTGCTCGATATTATGATGCCTTTGATGTCAGGCATAAAAAAAGCGCGGATTCTCAAGCAGCGTGAGAAAAGTCGCAACATTCCGATTATGTTTCTCTCCTCGACAAAAGACGACGAACTCAAGCGCCTCGCGCATGAAGCCAACGTTGACGATTACCTGCCCAAACCGTTTACCGTCGATGCCCTGATCGGCAAGGTGCGCAATCTCCTTCCTGCCTGACCGGTAGCGTCCCATTGCCAAAGTCGCCGGCAACAGCTATGCTCCGAACAACCTGCTTCACAACCACGACAGGATCGGCGCATGGACACCTACACTCTGGTTCGCCCGGAACATCTTAATCACCACGGATTTCTGTTTGGCGGTCAAATGCTCAAATGGGTCGATGAACTCGCCTGGCTCTGCGCGACCCGCACCTACCCCAAAACCACCCTGGTCACCGTCGGCATGGACAAGATCCATTTTCACCATCGGGTCGTCAACGGCGCTATCCTGCGCTTTCAGATTGATGTCATCCGGCAGGGGACCACATCCATCACCTGTTCGGTCAATGTCTATGCCGATGCCCCCGGCGAGGTGGTCGAAGAGCATGTCTTCGATACCCTGGTGACCTTCGTCAATATCAGTTCCGACGGCAATAAAAGCCCGGTTCCGCCCGCTTTAAAATCCTGATCACCCCCCCCTCTTTCAGCGGGAAACAGAATAAAAAAGGCGGCCCCGGGTTACGGGACCGCCTTACTATTCGATAACTTCAAAACAACCAGACTAATTAATTCCAGCACTGCCGAGGGCGTACAATTTCTGCACCACGGCGGTGGCCAGGGCATCACCGACCTTCTCCAGGGCCAGAGTCCGTGCGCGGCTGTCGATCTGCGATCCTTCACGCACCGTGTTGCGCATGGCATCAAGCGGGCGGCCATCGGGGAGCAGAAAACGGGTTTCGACCGCAGCCGTCACCCAGTTCCAGCGATCATCGGTCCGATAAGCGGTCAATTCGATCCGGGCCGACAACTGCAGGTCCCCCTCCTGTCCAGCACTGATTTTCAAACCGTTGCGGGCTAATGCGGAAATCAGGGCCCCTTCGACAATCCCCTGTTCATCACCGGTCAAGCTGAGCCCGATCTTTATCTTTGCGGCTTCACGGTCGGCACGGGATGCGATGTCGGCTGCGGTGTAAGGTGAAGCGACAACATAACCGGACGGGACCAGGATGGACAGATCGGCCGCGACCTGCCGCCGGCGTTCAAAACGCTGCAACGCACGCAGATAGCGCGCCAGACGCTCGATGGCGGTTTTACTCGCCTCACCCTGTTCAATATCATGATTGATGGCCAGATCGATCTCGGCCAGTTCCTGACGCAGCGGGTGCGCGACCTGCCCGCGATCAAGAGTCGCCAGCGCATAAAGTTCACGGGGCTGTTTTTCCCAGACCTGGACAATCTGTACACCGCTGAGCAGACGATCGGTGCGGGTCGTCAAGTCAGAACGCGCACTTTGCTGATAGCTGCTCTTTTCACCTGAAGCCAGCCGATTCATCCAGAACTCTTCCGAGCTGGTCTGGGAGGACTGCACCTGTACACTGAAAATCTTGGCGATGGAGGAACGGGCGCGATCTTCCGCCTGGTGACGATCGGGACCGGTGCCGACACCAATCAGATAAGCATCATCCGGATAGCTAGCACTGCGGCCATCGACCCAGTCGGGGATGGTCGGGGCACAACCCGTCGTCAGGATCAGCAAACAACCAACGACCAAAAACACTCTACGCATAAGAACCTCCACGACAAACAGCACCGTCAATAGGTACGATGGATAGAAAAACCGACCCGATGCTCTGGCACAAAAAGAGTCCCTTCGACCGTTTTCCCATCCAGAAGCAGTTGATAAGAATGCTCACCTGCAGCCACCGGCGCGGCAGCAAGCAACACCGACGCTGGCAGCCCCGACCAACTGCGCAGATCAGCATTTTCCGTCACAATATTAAACAGGCGCGTCAACAAACCAATACCGTCGCCATGCTGTTTTGCAAGTTGCCGGGCGGTGATCTCTTTGGCCAAGGCACGGGCAATCGCCTTGGCCAACACCCGGCCAATGCGATCTTCCAGGCTCTTGAACGCAATCGACGCCAGATTCTCCACCGGCTCAGCGGTCACACTCTGACCGGCAATCGTCAAACGGGCTGAGGTGACACCACCAGGACGGGCAACAAACTCTGGCAGAGCCAGCTTGACCGGGAAACCCTCTTCGGTCGGAAACAGGGCCATGCGCTCACGCTTGACCGGAATGCGACCGTTGTTAATCAAAACCACGGCCAGACTATCGATGCTCTCGGTCTGAATCCCCCGCTTTGCGGCCAACGCCCGGTAGGTGTCGCGCTCCTGCAGTAACCCGGAGCGCTGAGCAGTCGTCGTCAGCAAACTCCAGAGCAAAACCGGAACCGGGACACCATAAACACTCCGATTCGCGACAAAACTATCGTGAGCAAGACGATAGGCAATGAACGCATTGTTCCAGTCGCCCTGTGCCTGATAAATCAGGCCGGTGAGCATGCGCAGGAAAGCATCTTCCTTAAAGACCGTCTTCCCGGCATAAGCATCAGAAAACTGCCGCAGTTTCAGATCAACGCGACGCGCTTCGACGCCGGCAGCATCAAGCTCGCCAAGAGCAAGGTAGTTGAGCGCCTTGTAGTAATTGAGATAAACCAGTTCATAATCGGCGCCATCGTAGGTGATGACATTATCATTGATCAGGAAGGAGGCGACCCCGGCACTGACACTCTTGGTAAACAGTTCCTCGCTGAGTTGTTCCGCCTCCTCCAGGGTCGCATTACTCTGCCGATAATCTCCCTGCAGATGCAACAGCAGGCCACGCTCCATCAGGTAAAGCAAACGATCGGAACGGCTACTGGCCAGGCTTGATGTATCAAGAAAAGTCAGGGCATCGTCATAGCGCCCGGTTTCAGCGAGGCTGAATGCCTTTTCCTGCACGGAACACGTACTTGCACAACCGGTTAAACCCAACAACAACAGACAGAAGATCAGCGCGATGAACCACTTGTAATCGGTGTAAAATCGCCCGCCGGACACGAATGTCTAAAATCCGAAGCTGCTGCGGCTGACGAATTTCTTGATCTTTTTGTTGCCGATCCAGACTTTACGATTGTTCGCCATATCGACCAGTTCAAGATCAACCTGGTAATAGACCACCTTATCGCCCTTCTCCTGATCGACAATGGAATTGAGCGATCCGATGAGCATATAATCGGCTCCGGCCTCCATCCCCGGCGCCTTGCGTGTCTCCGGTGCCGCATTCAGATCCTGATCAAGACGCTCGCCCCGGACGCCAAGCCGCTCTTCTGCCGAAGCGACAAAATTGGCCCGGCCCGAATTAATCAGGGCGCGCTCAAGATCTTTGGTAAAGGTTTCGGTGGCGATATGCTCGCTGGAACGGTTACGGATGGCACCGACAATGACATCCGGTTTTTTGCCGGTCCGCTGGACAAACTCGGTCAACCACGGCCGATTAAGACAATCCTCAACCATCGCTTCGGAAACCATCTGGCTGTCGCTATCGTTCCAGCGACCAGAGAGATCCTTCACCTCGCTGGTATCGAGACGCTGCACCGAGGTTCCGCAACCGGAAACCATCAACAAAAAGCCAAGACCAAACACAATTTTCAATAAATGATTCATTTTAAACTCCCTCACTTCGCCTGTTTAAGCGTATCGAACGCCTGCTCGGCATGATCACGCACATAGCCACGGAAGCCGGGATCGAGTGTCCCCATCTCTTCAACCGCCGATTTGAAGCCGACTACATCCATTTTGGCCAAAGCGTAAATCGTATCGGTTTCGGGCTGGCGCCAGAATTCAACAACCCGGGCACCCCGGACGGTGACTTCGGCCAGACTTTTCAACGTCAGATCAATATGCTGCTCTTCCTGCGCCGGTTGTCCCGCGCGCACATCAGTCGCGACCTGATAATCCCGATAAAGATCGGTCACAAAGGTGTTCAACTGGCGCGCGATCTCCGCTCTCGCCCGCTGCTCAGCGGTCTCGCGTTGCAGTGACGGGCTGCTGATCCCGGTCACGACACCAACACCATAAAAAATCTTGGCGCCGGCATCATCAAACGCACCACTGCCGAGGTTCACCCAATCGGGTGCCCCGGCAACGAGCTTGGTCTTGCTGGAACAGCCAGCAAAAAGGGCGAGGGCAACACACAGCAACAAAACGGTAAATACCTTCATTCCTGTTGTTTTCATGTCATGACTCCTTTACTGACGAAAGCGTTGCAACACGACAACATACGATTTATCGTTTTAGACTATGACAAATGCGCCGGTAAACGTCTTCGCCGGCTTCGAACTTGATAAAGTGTACACCCATTCCACCCTTTATACGATGTGCCATATTCAGCGGCACCTTCTTTGCCCACATCACCCGCGCCTTGATCCGAATCACCTCCCGGTCCAGCGTGGTCAATTCAACCAGCAATACAGTATTGGGGGGGGAGATCAGTGACGACCTGATGAAAACACCTGTTGCGGACAGATCCTCGGCAAAGCCGATACGGGTCGGATCCACTTCACCATAACGCAGCTGTAAACGCTTGCGGAAGCGCTGTGCCTCCCGTTGGTCAATCCCCATCTTTCCTCCTTGGGCAATCCGCGCTATATTGAATCACAGGCACAAATATGCCAATGCCCAGCGGAGAAGCCATGTCCGGTTGTCAATATCTGCAAAAACTGCCAATTTTACCGCTGTTAGCGGCTGCCCTGCTGCTGGGCCTCGCCCCGTTTACCCCCGAACCGCATCTGCTGGAAAAGCTGCGTCACCTCTTTTCCGGCAATCTGCACCGGGGGATTGATGTCTTTGATCTTTTCCTGCATGCGACACCGGTGCTGCTGTTACTGTTGCGCCTTGGTGCCACAATCGTCTGCCGATCTAAAAACCCGCCGCAAAACTAAAAACTTTCCTGCCGCTGCCGCAACAGCGCGGCGTGGGACTGTTCTTCTCTCGCCAGCCAATGAAACGCCTCACGCCCTTCCTCTGACCGTGCCCGCTCAGCCGCCGCCTGGAAAAAATCAGCAAAAGCTTCTTCGGCCGAAATCGCCAGATTCAAAGCGGCAAGATCGGGGGCAGGATCGGCCAATGCAGCCTGCAACTGCTCTTCATTGGGGAAGAATTCCCGGGAATGAAAGCGTTGCAAATAAGGCAGAGCCGTCTCCTCATCATCCCAGAACGCACCGGCTGAATAAGCGCTGAGCAAATCCTCAAGACGGCGGAGATGCTCGACTTCATCCTGAGCCAGACGAGCGAAGAGCGTCCTTAAAACGGCATCCTTGGCTCTGGTGGCCATCGCCGCATAAAAAGCTCTGCCCCGCTTCTCAACTTCCATCGCCGCCCGGATAACTTCAAAGCCACTAAAATGATCGATTTCGCTCATCATCACTCCTGCGTTAGTCACTCACTTTGCCGCTCGTCGTTCTCACCAGGATCATCACCGGTCAACGGCCGAGCAGCCCCTTCAGGGCATCATTTATCTTCTGGCCGGAAGGAGTCGGCTCGGTCGGTTCACCATTGGCCGGTCTCTTTTCCAGTTTTTTATTTAAGACCTCTGCTAACCGATCCAACGCTTTCGTCTTGACCTGCTCAGTCAGTGCCGTCGCATCGATAGAAATCTTGGGAGTTTGCGCTTCACCACGAATCCGCAAAGGGACTGTGGTCCAGCCCTCCCGGTCACTGATCACGCGGGTCAAAACTCCTTTGCGATCAAGTTGCCCGGCCAGTTCCGGTGCCAGGCCAAGTCCGGCTTGTAGATTAAGATGGCCATCAAGACCGATGGTCCCGTCGACAGCGCCGCGAACCTTGGTACCGGCGACCGTTGTATCAAGTTGCACAACACCGTCGCGCAGCACAAATCTCATCCGCCCTACACTGAAATCGAGTTCCTGCAACGGGGCCAGTTTCAGCTGTGCGGCAATTGCATCGAGTACTGGCAGGTTTTTTAATTGGCCATCAGCAAGAAGCATCTCTCCAGTAGCGGTCAACGATTTTTTGACCATCTCTGGCAGAGTCCCCTGACCGCTGTAATCGATTCGGCCATCAACTGTTCCGTACAGACTTTCCGACAGGGACGGCTGGGACATTTTAACCAGAGAATTAAGCGGCAGTTTCTCCAGTTGTACCGATCCGGCATACTGCAATCCGCGAACCTTAAGGTTCACCCGTGCAGTCGTCACCATCCGGCCCCCATCAACATCGGCCTGAAAATGCTCGAGATAAGCCATATTATCCCGTAGATTCGCCCGCAACTCGACCGGCTTCAGCGCCACCCCTTTGATCAACAGTTCGTCGATACGGACCGTAGCGGTTAAGTGCAGCGGCAGAGAAAACGGTCCAATTTCAGTTTGGGCTGACGGGGATGATGGGGTTGGAATCTCAGCGGCTGGTGTGTTTTTCGGCTCGGCAGCCGGCAGCATCCGATCAAGATCAAGACGCGCCGCAGATAGGGTGCAGTCGACAACCAGCGGTTGCGCCAACACATCGCCGGTTTGTAATCCAATGGTGATCTTTTCACCACCGATGGTCAGTTTCAGCTCCTCTGCGGAGAGTTGCCGCCCGGTCAAAAGCAGTCGGCCATTAACGACCGGTCGTACTCCGGCGGTGGCAAACGAAACGGCATCAAGCTCCATAACGGACTGTTTCAATAACGCCATCGGTTCGTTGAGTAAGCCGTCCAGCTCGGCCGTCAGTGTCATGTGTCCGGAGGGGGCGAAATCACTTGGCAATTTTAGCGTATCAGCCGGCAAAGAGGCAAGCAGGTCGGGCAGGGAAATCCGTGGCACTTTCAGCCTGGCCCGGAGTCGCTCCCCTTTCGCCTCACGGAGCAAGTCCCCCTCAAGCTGCAATTGCAACCGATTGAAACCGACCACCGCCTTGGCAGCCAGATCGTCAAGATCAAACTCGCCGCGAAAGCTTAAGGCGTTGCCATTCCAGTCAGCCGTCATCTCAAACGGAAACCTCTCACGCAAAGAGAAGTCACGCACCACCACGTTCAAACCGGAGAGTTTCTGGTTGAGTGGTGGTGAAGACTGCAGGTCACGGTACTGGACCACCCCATCGGTCAGGGTAAAGCGAGCCACGTGCAGATTGATTGCAGTTGAGGTGCCCGCCGCAACCGGCGACGTCGGCTGAGCTGTGGTCGGCTCTTGCCCCAGCAGATCACTGAAATTGAAGCGGCCATCGACACTGCGTTCGATGCGGAGCCGGGGTTGATCCAGCCGGATTTCATCGACCTCGACCCGCAGCAGCAGTAATGGCAAAAATCGATAGCGCAGAACAACCTGGTCAACACCAACAAACTCAGTCGTGCCATCCGCTTCAAACAGGACAACATGATCAAGTTGGATGCCGGAAAAGAGGCCGATATCGATCGCGCCAATCTGCAAAGTTCGGTGTAGGGACGATTCAAGCAGAGGGACGATGGTTTGTTTCACCCGCTCCGGCGTCACCAGCACCTTGGCCAGAACCGCCAGCGTGACCAGTCCACCAACCGTCACCAGCGCTGCAAGACGTAAAAGTTTCGATATGCGCACCATCATCAAGCCTCCCGGACGGAACCGGTCAAAGCAAAGACATCATCCAGACCACCAAGAGCCAGCACTGTTTTAAATTCATCAGCAGAGACCGGTTGCACCGACAAACGATTCCCACGCCGCATCACCCCCATGCCACAGAGCAGTGGATGGCGGGACAGGTCGGCGCGGGTCAGCGGTTGCTCAACAGGCGCTACCGCCTGCACATCAACCATGTACCAGATAGGATTCTCAGCTGTGGCGCGAGGATCAAAATGGCCACTGCGCGGATCGAGCGCTGTGTGGTCAGGGTAACCGGCGCGCACCACTTTTGCCAGACCGACGATAGACGGTTGTGCAATCCCACTATGATAAAACAGAACACCATCGCCAGGTTGAATCTCATCACGCAACAGATTGCGCGCCTGAAAGTTGCGCACCCCGTCCCAGGGGCTGGTCTGCCTGGGAGCGGCACACAGATCGGTAAAGGAGAAACAGGTCGGTTCTGATTTCATCAACCAGTAGCGCTGCATCATAATTTCTTTCTTAAAAAAATTCAAACTCTTGACTTGAGTCAAGGTCGTGATTGAGTTGTGCAGGTAGATTCACTGCAACGAATGATAGCGGCTGCGTGTCGACCATTATAACCGAGACCCGTCAGCTTCAAACATTAATCAACGCAGCATGAGCACAAAAAAGGAGAAATACATTATGTCGGATATGTTCTGTTACCAGTGTGAGCAGGCTTCGCAAGGGACCGGTTGTACCAAGGTCGGCGTTTGCGGCAAACAGCCTGATGTCGCCGCCCTGCAGGATCTGCTGGTTTACGCCTTGAAAGGGATCGGATTCTGGGCCGACAAAGCCCGCGCCACCGGTAAAAAAGACGCCGCCATCGACCGCTTTATGATCGAAGGGCTATTCACCACCGTCACCAACGTCGATTTCGACGCTGAAGACATCGCCAAGACCCTGCGCAAAGCCGGCACCATCCTTGCCAAAGCCAAAACCCTCGCCGGCGCCGTCAGCGGCACAATCCCCGACGCCGCCAACTGGCAACCGGCCGCCAATACCGCCGGCCTCATCGCCCAGGGCGAAGCCCATGGCGTCAAAAGCAGCAGCATCGACCCCGATGTCAAATCGGTACAGGAGATCGTCATCTACGGCATGAAGGGGTACGCCGCCTATGCCGACCACGCCCTGATCCTCGGCCGCGAGAACGACGAGATCTACGCCTTCACTCACAAGGCCCTCGCTGCCACCCTCAACCCCAAACTCGGCCTGATGGATTTCGTCGGTCTGGCCATGGAGTGCGGTCGCATCAACCTGGTCACCATGGAGCTGCTCAGCACCGCCCACACCGACACCTACGGCCACCCGGTACCGACTCCGGTCAATCTCGGCACCAAAAAAGGCAAAGCGATCATGGTCACCGGCCACGACCTGAAGATGCTCGAAGAGCTGCTCAAGCAGACCGAAGGCAAAGGGATCAACATCTACACCCACGGTGAGATGCTCCCGGCCCACGGCTATCCGGGCCTGAAGAAGTACAGCCACCTCGCCGGCAACTTCGGCGGCGCCTGGCAGGATCAGGCCAAGGAGTTCCCGAACTTCCCCGGCGCCATCATCTTCAACACCAACTGCATCCAGAAGCCGGCCGACTCCTACAAAGACCGCCTGTTCACCTGGGGCCTGGTCCAGTGGCCCGACGTCAAGCACATCGACGGCTGGGACTTTTCGGCGGTGATCAAAAAAGCTCAGGATTGTGCCGGCTTTGATGACAAACCGGGCCAGAACATCCTCACCGGCTTCGGCCACAATGCCGTTCTCGGCGTCGCCGACAAGGTTATCGCCGCGGTCAAGGCCGGGCAGATCAAGCACTTCTTCCTCGTTGGCGGCTGCGACGGCGCCAAGAGTGGCCGTAACTATTACACCGAATTCGCCGAAAAGGCGCCGAAGGATACTGTTATCCTGACGCTGGCCTGCGGCAAGTACCGCTTCAACACCATGGATCTCGGCGATATCGGCGGCATCCCGCGCCTGCTCGACGTCGGTCAGTGCAACGACGCCTACAGCGCGATCAAGATTGCCGTTGCTTTGGCTGAAGCCTTCAAGTGCGGCGTCAACGACCTGCCGCTGTCGATGATCCTCTCCTGGTATGAGCAGAAAGCGGTGGCGATTCTGCTCACCCTGCTCCACCTCGGAATCAAAAACATCAAGCTCGGACCGAGCCTGCCGGCCTTCATCACCCCGAACGTGCTCAACTTTCTGGTCGAGAACTTCAATATCAGCCCCATCGGCACTGCCGAAGGTGATCTCAAGCAGATCCTCGGCTGACCGATCAGTCCTTCCTGTAACACAAAAAAGCCGGGGCGTAAATGCCCCGGCTTTTTTTGCGTTGGTGACGTTCAATTCCAATAAAGTGAATTAAGGAGTTCAAGAAATTTGGAGCTCCGGTAACTGACATCACACAAGGGACATTGACATTATTAAATATCCAGTTACGGTTAAGATGAGTTTAAAATTCTACCGGTCACAATTTTCACGAATCATTACGTTAAGGAAAACAAGTCATGTTAAAGAACATATTAAAACCTGTGAGCCTCTGTTTGGTTTTCTCCTTTCTTCTGCTTGACCTGTCCGTACAAATGGCAAATGCACAGATGGTCGATACCAACAGTGTGATTGCGGCACAACAGCAAACAGAAAACCGGGAGCGAGCGGTCGCCTTTCTTGGCCGTGAAGATGTGCAGAAAGTGATGGTTCAGCAAGGCATTGACATCGCCGAGGCCCAGAACCGGGTGGCCAGTCTTTCCGATGTAGAGCTGGCAAAAATGGTCAACACCATGGATCAGTTGCCGGCTGGTGGCGATAGTGGGGTCGGTGCGGTGATTGGCGCCGTAGTATTCATCTTTGTGGTGTTGTTGATCACCGATCTCTTGGGGCTCACCCATGTATTCCCCTTTGTCGATTCCCAGCGCTAGCCGCGGGGTAATGTCACATCTGGTTCAGGCCGGCAGTCAAATGATTGCCGGCCTGCTGTTTTTTGCATTGTTCACATTTCTGTCAGGTTGTGGACTCCTACCGATCGGACCGCTCACTCAGGCGCCGGAAGTGCCGGACACGGCCATGGTGACCGGAGTGCCCTTTTTTGCCCAGGATGAATTGCAGTGCGGGCCTGCCGCCCTTGCCATGGCGCTCAACTGGAGTGGGGTTGCCGTGCAACCCTCCGACCTTTCTCCCGAGGTCTATAGCCCCGACCTCAAGGGGAGCCTGCAAAGCGCTCTGATCGGTTCGGCCCGCAGGCATGGCCGGGTCGCCTACCCCATCACCGGCAGCGAGGCCCTGCTCGCCGAGGTCGCTGCCGGCCATCCGGTCATCGTTCTGGTCAATCTCAGCTTTTTCTGGTACCCGAAATGGCACTATGCCGTGGTGATTGGCTTTGATCAGCCACAGGGAGAAGTTATCCTCCACTCCGGGCTGACCGCACGGGAGATTCTCAGCACTCGGACGTTCATGAATATCTGGCGGCGCAGCGATTATTGGGGGCTTCTGGTCCTGGCTCCAGATCAGTTGCCGGTTGGAAGTAACGAGATGGAGTGGCTTGCCGCCATTGCCGGGTTGGAACAGACCGGACAGTGGCAGGCTGCTTCAACCGGTTATGCCACGGCCCTGAAACGCTGGAAGGCAAGCTTTACCGCCTGGATGGGTCTTGGCAACAGTCGCTACCATCTGCAAGATCTTGACGGCTCGGCTGAGGCCTTTCATCAGGCAACTCTGCTGCAACCGGAAAACGGCATGGCTTTCAACAATCTGGCTCATGTCCTGTCCGAACAGGGCCAGCGTGCAGCAGCCCTGATTGCGGCGCAGCGCGCCGTGGACCTTGGTGGCCCGCTCCTCGACACGTTTCGGCAGACGTTAGAAGAGCTCAAACGAAACGAGACGCCGAAAAACTGATTTTCAGCAATCAAAGAGGTCACGATACCGATTCGGATATCGCTGCGAAACCTGTCAGCAAACCATCATCAAAAAATGCAGACCGACGCTAACCTGCCGTCCAGTCATAAAAAAAGCCGCCCGATGCGGGCGGCTTTGGCAATCTGACCTGAACATTCAATAATGCTCAAACTCACCATCAACAGGCTCAGACCTGCGATGGACTTTTTTCTCACCAGTCGCGCTCGCTGGCAGCGCCGCCTGACGCTTCTGTTGCTGACGCAGCGGGACCGGTTGCGCAGAATCGATGTTGTCGACGCGAAAAAACGCCACCATGCGTTGCAGTCCGTCAGCCTGCGAGGTCAGCTCCTCGGTGGTGGCCGCCAACTCTTCCGCAGCCGATGCATTCTGCTGGATAACCCCGTCAAGCTGCTGGATACTGCGTGAAATCTGTTCAGCACCAGCATCCTGCTCCCTGCTGGCAGCCGTGATCTCCTGAACCAGTTCTGCCGTCCGCTGAATGCTTGGAACCAGGGCAGCCAAACGCTCCCCTGCCCGTTCGGCAATCGCGACACTGCCGCTGGACAACCCGTTGATCTCTCCAGCCGCATGCTGGCTGCGCTCCGCCAGCTTGCGGACTTCAGCCGCCACCACCGCAAAGCCTTTTCCGTGCTCGCCGGCTCTGGCCGCCTCGATCGCCGCGTTCAGCGCCAACAGGTTAGTCTGTCGGGCGATTTCCTCAATAATATTGATTCTTCCGGCGATCTCCTTCATCGCCGCAACCGTCTGTTGAACCGCCAGGCCACCCTCTGATGCATCCTGCGCCGCCCGGGTAGCGATCTTTTCGGTCTGCAAGGCGTTATCTGCATTTTGCCGAATATTGGCGGTCATCTCCTCAATACTGCTCGAAGCCTCCTCTGCCGCCGCAGCCTGCTCGCTTGCCCCTTGCGACATGGTCTGCGCCGTATCATTCATCAGGCTGCTGCCACCGGTGATCTGGTCGGTGGCGGCACGTACGGAACGTGCAACCTCGGTCAGCTTGGCCAGCATATCATTCAGGGCGATCAACATCGTATCGTGTTTCGATCGCGGTTTGATGCTGACCATGAGATTGCCATTGGCAATTTCACCGGCCAAAATGGCGACCTCCTGCAACGATGCCGCCATGGCATTCATCGATCGGCCAAGCTGCCCCAGTTCATCGTGGCTGACAATTGCCAGTTCGCCGCTGAGATCGCCAACGGCGATCTTCCCGGCAAACTCCATATTCTGTTTCAACGGTTTTATAATTGACCGGGCGAACCAGGCGTAAACCACGGCGCAGAGGATCACCACGCCGGCCAGGGCCAGAATCAGGACCGTGATAATGATACTGATTGTAGCGCTGGCAATACGCTCATCGAGTGCCGCGACCTGAGCCTCAACCGCCTGATCATTCAGAACCACCTCAACGTGGCCGATCCGTTCACGCTCCCCCGATTCGCCTTCCAGGGTAATCTCGGTCGTGATGTCGGCTTTTGACTTGTCCTCCCGCCCATCATCGATAAGCGGCGCTCCATCCTTGCCGAAAAAGACCAGCGACACAATATCGTCATCCAGTTCAACGTTGCGGGCGATGTTCTCCAGACCGCTGAAATCATAATTGTAAATCATCCCGGCAGCGGTGCGGGCTGAGAGGACTCCGACCAGTTCCCCTTTTTTCCTCAGGCTATCGCGCAGCAATTTTTCGCCGCTGATGCGCTGTTCCTGCAACATACTACGAGTCGTAACGATAACTCCCGTTGCCACTGCCGCGAGAATCACCAGGGTAATCAGGGTGATAATGGCCAGAAACTTCCCTGCGATACCTGTGAATTTCATGGGTGCTCCTTGCTCAGGCTATTTCGCCGCACCGGCCTCAACGGCAGCCAAAACCCCTTTTTTCAGAAACGCATAATTCGCGTATCCGTACTCTTCAAGGTAGTACTGCAACCACTGCACCTGTTTGCCGACGGCGTCGAAGATCAGCAGTTCCTTCCCCTTGAATTCGCCCTTCTGCAGCAAACCGACCAACCGGTCAAGCGGGACACTACGGACACCGGGGAGATCGACGGTTTTGCTTTGCGGCAACCCGCTCTCCTTGGTGCGCTGCACCGGGTCGCGGACATCGATAATAACCGCATTGCCCGATTGTGACTTGGCCTTGAAATCGGTGAACGAGAGCATCCGTTTGGCGAGGTCGTCACTGGAAATCAGCTTCGCCTTGTCGACCGGCGATTTGCCAAGCAACGCCGCCTTGTCCGGGTAGGCCTTCGCCCACTCGAAAACACCGGCGTCGAAGCAAAATACATTCTGGAACCCGGCAGCCTGCGCCATTTCAGCCGCTTCATAACTTTTGGCACAGGTGTATCCGTTGCAATAAAGTGCCAGCGGGGCGGCAGCCGACTTGGGCCGAACCTTTTCGAGCTGGGCAACAAAGTCACTTTTGCTCATGGAGATATTAACCGCCTTGGCAATATGGATGACGTCGTACTCCATGCTCGAGCGCACATCGACAATGACCGCCTGATCGTAGTTACCGGCAAGCTCGGACAACTCGATCGGCTTAACCTTTGGGTACTTGGGACGCAGAACAAAACTGTCGGCGAAGGCCGATACCGCCAGAGATAAACAGATAAGTGCCAGAAGCACGGTTTTGCCAAGATTGTTCATACGCATTGTTGACGTCTCCTTCGCAGTTTGGATTCAATGGCTGAGGTGAAACGTTAGGACAGCATCTAAGCCGAAATAAAGCATTTAGCAGTAGTGCTTGCAGAGAAAGCCCGCGACCGCCGCTACAAACGACGGCCGCGGGAACAAGAAGATTACTGGCAGGTCTGGGTCGGATAACCGGCACCGAAGAGATCCTGTGAAATCTTCGGCGACCAGATCTTGGTTTTGCTCAGACCATTCCAACTGGTCATGCCGAAACGCAGGGTCCAGGCATCGTAACCGAGCACGCCAAGTACGGCGTTACTGATACTGGCGGTATGACCGGTATTGCAGATTACCAGAATCGGTTTATCTTTCGGCAGTTTGGCAAGATTCTCCGCCTTGGCAAGATCCGGCATCGGAATATTAATGGCGCCCGGGACAGTCCCCTTGCAGAAGTCGGTTGCCGGACGGATGTCGAGCAAAAAGTAATCACCAAGTTCATCCGCCAATTCCGGATCGTCGATGCCATCCATCAACATCTCAGCGTAGATTGTCCGGTTACCGCCCGGAGCGGTGCTGAGGAACTGATCGGCCGCCTGGGCGACATGAGCGAATTGTCCCGGCGGCATCTTCTTCGATAGACCCTTGGCGGCCACCGAGACGTACTCGCCAACTTCGCCCGCGGAAAACGCCGGAACAGCAAACAAAGACAACATGACAACCAATAACAGACCCTTGCATTTCATAAACACTCTCCTTTGATGTTGCGGCCACGTAACCGGTACCGACTTGCATCCCACTGCCATCACCCCGGAACAAAAAACGCCTGCACCGGAGAAAAAGCGGTGGCAGGCGTTGATACATCCCGATACCGCCACTTCGGAAGCCCCTCGATCCACACGATGTGGACAGGTAGCTTTGCGCCCCCAGGTTGACCCGGGTTTGCCTTTTCGGTGGCCGTGCAAAAAAATTTATCTGGAATGACACCAATACAAGTTAAGTGCCAATAATAAACATCAACGAATAACTTGTTAGAATCTAAACAACATGGGGTGCGCTGAATTCAGGTTCCTCATTAAAACCAGATATATCAATATTGATATCGTTATTTAACGTATTTTGAGTGACAATTATCGGCAAGCTATCCACGTCAATGTCCGTTAAATAAAGTCTATCGAGATGATCGTCTATGACGCCCGGCGCCAAGCGCAAGGAAGCAATCGCTCTATTTCAAAACAGGCTTCAAGTCAGGCTTGACGCATCGACTCGATAAATACAATACTTACTGCATTCAGGAGGCCACCATGCCGATATTCGAATACCGTTGCGAAGCCTGCCAGAGAACCAGCGAGAAGATCACCAGCAATCCACCGCTGGAAATTCCCTGCCCCACCTGCGGCCAGCCGGCCAAAAAGGCGATCTCGGTCTTTGCCACCAGCTCAAGCGCCAGCCCGGGTGGCGGCGGCTGTGGGAGCGGCCAGGGGTGCGGCTCAGGGTTTACCTGAGGGGTCTGATGCGGGCGCGTGCCGCCTGCAGATATAACAAAACGGGCGCGGGGTTCACTCCCCGCGCCCGTTACTTTTAAAAACGGCAAGGTATCGTTGCCACAGAATCACATTCCGGACGCAGTCATGCCAAGTCGCCGATCTCCGGCAAACGCAAAAAGACGATCAATGCACCTTCCCCACCCTGCGCCTGTGGCGCCTGGCTCCACTCCAGCACCTGCCGCCGACCCGGCCCATCGAGATAAGCCTCAACCTGGGGCCGCAACACCGGCCCGGCCTCCGAGCTCTTGCCGCGTCCAGTGATAATCCGCACCACCTGACAGCCATGAAAAATTGCATTGTCGAGAAACCAGGTCACCTTGGCGAGGGCTTGGGCGGCGGTCATGCCGTGCAGATCGAGTTCGGCCTCTGGATAAGGCAGGCTGCGCTTCAGGCGCTGTAAACGCTCGCGCTCGTGGGCAGAGGTCTTTTCGTGAGTTGCGCTTTGCGCGGGCAGATCTTCCGGCGCACTCCTGCCCATAAAATGTCGCGACGGTGGCAGTTCATCACCTGCCGGTTCTTTTTGACGGACACCAAGCTGGAGCATGGCGTCGGCGAAGGAGAGTTCACTCTCGTCAACCTTGACCTCTGTTGGCGCCAATGGCGCGCTTGGCGCCTTTTTGCCGGCTACGGGCACCTTCCCGGGCGGCACAGACGCAGACAACCCCTTCAGTGCACCGAAGGGGTTGTTGAAATTCTTATCTTTTGTCTCTTTGTCGCGCTTGGACATGGTCTATTTAACGCCGGACGATGGTCCGTCGACGACCGGTCATCGCCTTGGTCTGCTGCTTGATCAGGGTGCCGGGCTTCTCAAGGTGAAACTGCAGCCAGAGATCGCCGTAGGCTTTCATCTTCATCTTGTTGCCGGATTTCAGCGCTTCGAGATTAGCTTCGAGATTATCGTGACCGCCGAGCTTCTTGATCCCTTTTTCGAGGATGGCAATCGCCTTCTCGTGCTCGCCAACCTTCTCCAGACAGTAGGCATAAAGATCCCAGAGCACCGGCTCTTTTTTATTAACCAAAACGGCACTGTTGAACGTCTCAATCATCAGTTTGGTCTTGTTTTTGTGCATATAGCAGATACCAAGCATCCCCATGCCGACCCAGTGGCGGGAGAACCCCTGCTTGAGCTCTTCGAACGCCTTGGGAAAATCACGCTTGAGATAATAGATGGTGCCGATCTGTGAATGGATCTGGCCGGTCATGTACAGCTGCCACTTACCAATCGGCAGGGCGCTCTCCAGAGTCTTGATCGCCTTTTCGACCCGGTTGGCCATCATGTCGCGCTGAACGACTTCCATCAGGGCATTAATCTTCTTCGAAAAATGGCGGAAAGCAAGAAAATAGATACCGGCAAACAGCACGGTTCCGATCAACACCGAGTAAACAATGGCGAGGCCGGCAAAGAGAGTCAGCGCGGTGCCGACGAGAACGCTGATAAGCAGGGCAATGGCAATGGTCAACATGAGAAAAAGTCATCCTTTGTACGTGTGATTTGGTGGGCGAGTTTAGCAACCCCGAAGGTAAAAGTCAAAGGCTATACCGGGGAAAAAGCCGATTGACGCAGAGGCGCAGAGACGCAGAGGAAAACCGGCATTTGGCAAAGGGTAAACCCGCCAGTTTTGACCTCACATGCCTAAAAAAACAAGCCTGTAACCAAAATGGCTGTTTCACGCAAAGCCGCAAAGACGCAAAGAAAGCTCAGTCAAAAATGTTCATTTTTAGATTTTCTTTGCGCCTTTGCGGCTTTGCGTGAGAGATAGAAGTTATGTCCATGAACCTGCCTTTAGACTGTAACCCTATAAAAAAACAGGGCGGCCCAAACGGACCGCCCTATGAGTTGTGTTAATTTGAAAAACAGATCAGACCAGCGGACCGGCCTGGGTGAAATCGAAATCGTCGCCGTCTTTCATGTACTTCTTGAAGTTCTCGATAAACATGCCGGCCAGTTTGTGTGCGGTCTTGTCGAACTCAACTGCATTGGCCCAGGCATTGCGCGGGTTGAGCAGGTTGCTGTCGACCCCCGGCAGGGCTTTCGGGATATTGAGACGGAACCAGCGGGTCTGATCGAAGTCAGCCTTCTCAATCGAACCATCAAGGATAGCGTTGATGCAGGCGCGGGTCGCCTTGATGCTCATGCGCTTGCCGACGCCGTAGCCACCACCTGCCCAGCCGGTGTTGACCAGATAAGCGTTGACACCATGCTTTTCAAGTTTCTCACCGAGAAGCTTGGCATAAACAGTTGGATGCAGCGGTAAAAAGGCCTCACCGAAACAGGCCGAGAAAGTCGCCGACGGCTCAGTGACGCCGCGCTCAGTGCCAGCGACCTTGGCGGTATAGCCAGAGAGAAAGTAGTACATCGCCTGCTCTTTGGTCAGCTTGGAGACCGGCGGCAACACACCAAAGGCGTCACAGGTGAGAAAGATAATATTTTTCGGATGGCCGGCCTTGAGGGTCGGCTCATGGTTGTCGATGTGCTCGATCGGGTAGGAGACCCGGGTGTTCTCGGTCTTGCTGCGATCGTCGAAGTCGATGATGCCGTCGTCATTGGCAACCACGTTCTCAAGCAGAGCATCGCGACGGATGGCACCGAAAATCTCCGGCTCGCTGTCGGCAGAGAGGTTGATGCACTTGGCATAGCAGCCCCCTTCAAAGTTGAAGATGCCATCGTCGTCCCAGCCGTGCTCGTCGTCACCGATCAGCTTGCGTGAAGCGTCGGTCGATAGGGTCGTTTTGCCGGTACCGGAGAGGCCGAAGAACAGGGCGACGTCACCAGCCTTGCCGACGTTGGCGCTGCAGTGCATGGAAAGAATCCCCTGCAGCGGCAGCCAGTAGTTCATCATGGTGAAGATGCCTTTTTTCATCTCACCGCCGTACCAGGTGCCACCGATGATCGCCACGTTCTTCTCAACATTGAAGGCGACGAACACTTCAGAGTTCAGGCCGTGCTTCTCCCAGTTTTTATTGACCAGGTTGCTGGCGTTGTAAACGGTAAAATTCGGCGCGAAAGCGGCCATATCCTTGGTGCCCGGGCGGATAAACATATTCTTGACGAAATGGGCCTGCCAGGCGAATTCGGTGACAAAACGGACCGACTTACGAGTCTTTTCGTTAGCGCCGCTAAAACCGTCAGTGACATAAAGGTCTTTGCCATCAAGATATTCGAGAACTTCGGCGTGCAGTTCGTCGAACACTTCCGGCGCCATGGCGACGTTGACCTTGCCCCAGGCGATGTTCTTGAACGAAGGCAGCTGATGGACGAAATATTTGTCCTTGGGGGAACGGCCGGTGAACTTGCCGGTATCGACCATCATCGTCCCGTTCTGGGAGACGCGACCTTCAGCGTTGTTCGCTTCATGGGCAAACAGTTCATCGAAACCGAGATTGTGATAGACCTTGCCGATGCTTTTCAGACCCAGGGTTTTGGCATCCACCAGTATTCTCCTCTTCCTTTTGTCTGACTTCTTTAAAGTGTTATTTTAAACGGCGTCCAGGTGACATTGCGCCCCTGTCCAACCGCCGGAGGCCGGCTCAATTCCGGCTCCGTTGCCGGTGCAAAACAGGTGATTACCCGCCGCGCTGGGACTCTAACAAATTTATCAAAAATAAAAAAGAAAAATCTCCCTGAAAAGTTCAGGAACAGAATGTTGTTTGATCGCGTCGAACCAACGTCGATCAGTGCGGTAGACGCAGATGCTCGACGACCCGATCAATCCGCAAAACGCCAAGGTCGGCG
>Ga0209231_1000381_pt1 | contig 25922 bp, 22 predicted proteins | sample Deesub45470m_DNA_FD_188086 | JGI IMG/M metagenome (GOLD analysis project Ga0209231, IMG submission 188086) | Deep subsurface microbial communities from North Pacific Ocean - 450_OLKR46/470m Metagenome (SPAdes) (version 2) | ecosystem: Environmental > Terrestrial > Deep subsurface > Unclassified ... | reverse complement strand
TAGGCAATAGGCAATAGGCAATAGGCAATAGTTGTGAATTCTTAAGTTATAACGTTTCTAATCGAAGTTCAAATTATTTGTAGTAGTATTAATTGTGATCATCACAAATTACTTTATCAATTCCAAAGATAACAATTCTTCTAAATGTTTTCTTGAATTTGACAATCTTGGCACTTTGTGTTGCCCACCCAGTTTGCCATTTGCTTTTAGCCAATTATAAAATAATCCTTCTTTTGCAATGTTAATTTTAGGCATTGCTAATGTCATATTATGATACCGTTTGGCTTCATAATCTGAATTGATGGCCTTCAAAGCATTATCCAATAGTTCCGTAAAAAGATCAATACACTCAGGGTATTTTCTAAATTCAATTAACCACTCATGTCCGCCGCTTTTTTCATCAATCATAAAAATAGGAGCAACCGTATATTCTGAAACTTCTGCACCTGTTTTTAAGCAAGCTTGATTTAAAGCGTTTTCGGCATTTTCAATAATTAATTCTTCACCAAAAACATTGATAAAATGTTTGGTTCTACCTGTTATTCTAATTCTATGAGGCGTTAATGATGTAAATTTAACTGTATCACCAATTAAATAGCGCCATAAACCACCATTTGTAGTAATTACAATAGCGTAATTATGATTCAATTTCACTTCAGAAAGTGGAATTGCCTTTGAGTTTTCTTCATTAAATTTATTCATTGGAATAAATTCATAAAAAATCCCATAATCTAGCATTAATAATAAGTCGTATGAATTATTTTCATCTTGAATAGCAAAAAAACCTTCAGATGCATTATAGGTTTCATAGTATTTAAAATCTTTTTTTGGAATTAATTTTTTGAACTGTTCCCTATAAGGATTAAAATTTACGCCTCCATGAAAATACACTTCAAGGTTGGGCCAAACCTCTAAAATATTATTTTTTCCAGTTTTTTCAATTACTTTATTTAAAAGGACCAACATCCAAGAAGGTACACCAACTAAACTTGTAATGTCTTCATGGATAGTTTCATCAATAATGGCTTTCATTTTACTTTCCCATTCGCTCATTAAAGCTGTTTCTAATTTTGGAGCGCTGCTGTAGTCAGCCCAAAAAGGCAAGTTTTCAATAATGATGGCTGATAAATCACCAAAATATGAAAAGTTATCTTCATAAACAGCACTGCTTCCTCCAAGTCGCAACCCTTTACCAACAAATAGTTGAGCATCAGGATTGTTGTTGAAATACAAACAAAGCATATCTTTTCCGGCTTTTAAATGACAATCTTCCAACGCTTCATCACTTACAGGAATAAATTTGCTTTTTGAGTTGGTTGTTCCACTTGATTTTGCGAACCATTTAATATAAGTTGACCAAAAAATATTTTGTTCACCTTTGCGAGCTCGTTCAATTAAAGGTTCAATGGATTCATATTGTTGTATAGGTACTTTTTCAGTAAATTCTTGATAGGTATTTATGGTTGAAAATTCATATTTTTCACCAACTTCAGTGTTTTTTGCTTTTTCCAATAATTTAAAGAGCAATTCCTCTTGTACATAAAATGGATATTTAATAAATAATTCAATTTGGTGCTTCCTTTTTTTTAAAAACCAGGAAATTATTGAATTTACAATTTGATATGGCATTTTTTATTAAGTATCTTTCGTTCGTTAAATTTAATAAAACTTTTTATGCAATATCAAACTATCTTGAAAAAAATGATGACGGAGTTAAATGATGTAGTTCACTATTATTTAGATGTTGAAAATGATTTTTTAAATTTAAACCAACTATTAGGGCGTGAAATTGAATTTAGTTTTGAAGGCTATCAATGTTTGAGTTGTGGAAAAGAAAAAAAAATATTCAGACAAGGGTTTTGTTATGATTGTTTTTATGCAAGTGCACAAGTTGGAGATTGGATTATGAAACCAGAATTAAGTCAGGCGCATTTGGATATTGAAGATCGTGATTTGGAGTATGAAAAGCATGTGCAATTACAACCACATGTGGTGTATTTAGCGCTTTCAAGTGAAGTGAAAGTTGGGGTAACGCGTAAAACTCAAGTCCCAACTCGTTGGATAGATCAGGGTGCAACAAAAGCTATAGAAATTGTTGAAGTTCCAAATAGATATTTGGCAGGAATTACAGAAGTTGCTTTAAAGGATTATGTAGCTGACAAAACAAGTTGGCAAAAAATGTTGAAGAATGAAATTGTTGAAGCCAATTTAATTGAAGAAAGAGAAAAGCTAAAAATTCATATTCCTGAAGAAGCATTACCTTATTTTTTACATAATAATGGGAAAATTACCGAAATTAACTATCCTGTTATTAGTTATCCAAAATCAATAAAAACCTTAAACTTAGAAAAAAAGCATTTGTATAGTGGTAAATTGGTTGGGATTAAGGGTCAATATTTAATATTTGAAGACAATACTGTTTTTAATGTTAGAAACAACGAAGGTTATAGAGTGATAATAACTATAAAATAATTGGTTATAAGAACCATAAATTAAATAAAGAGGATGCATAATTTTTTTCGTAAAATAATTATTGAAACTGTAAAAAGGAGATTCAAAAAAAATAAAGATAAAACCTATGGGAAATTATCTGAAGAGGTTAAACTATTAGAAGTTAGCATTTCTCATATAATGAGTGATGTTTTTTTTATCACCATAGGTGTAATTTTAGCTGGTTTTGGTTTAAAAGGATTTTTATTGCCAAATTCATTCATTGATGGGGGCGCTATGGGAATATCACTGTTAATATCTGAAACAACTGCCATATCACTATCAATTCTTATTGTAATTGTCAATTTTCCGTTTATAATTCTTGGCTATTCAAACCTTGGAAAACAATTTGCCTTAAAGAGTATTTTGGCTATTGTTGGACTTGCATTAACGGTACACTTTATTCCGTATCCTTTAATTACTTCCGACAAATTACTGATTGCCGTTTTTGGTGGTTTTTTCTTGGGAGCAGGTATTGGTTTGGCAATTAGAGGAGGTGCTGTTATTGATGGAACAGAAGTATTGGCGATATATTTGAGTAAAAAAACTGGACTTACCATTGGTGATGTTATTTTAATTTTTAATATCATTATATTTTCTTTTGGAGCTTATGTTTTATCTATTGAAGTGGCTTTGTATGCGATGTTGACTTATATGGCAGCAGCAAGAACCGTAGATTTTATTATCGAAGGAGTTGAAGAGTATACAGGAATTACGATTATTTCAATAAAAAGTGAAAAAATCAGATTAATGATTACTGAAGATTTAGGAAGAGGTGTAACTATATACGCAGGAAAAGGAGGATATGGAAAACACGGCTCAACTTTAACAGAAATTGATATTATTTATACCATTGTAACAAGACTTGAAATTGCTAGCCTTCAAACTGAAATTGACAAAATTGATAAGGATGCTTTTGTAGTTATGAATAGTATTAAAGACACAAAAGGAGGAATGATTAAAAAGCGACCGTTAAAATAATTAACAAGGAAGTATTTTACTTTCTGTTATCTTCCCATATAAGAGTTTTTGTAATTTCACTTGTAAATGTTGGGCAATTTCCATCGCCATTTCCAGTGATTCCTCCATCAGGAGCACAAACAATTTCACAGTTCTTAGAGTACAAATAATTAAATTGGTCGCAACAATCTGAGGTTATGTAAAAATAAGTTTCTCCATCAACTTCCCACTTCCAAATTTGAGTTGGTGGATTTTTAACTGCTTCATCAATAAGTTGGTTTATTTTATTTTGAATGCAAGAAGGTATTTCATTAGTAGATTCTACAGAAGAACAACTAAACACAAAAGCCAATAATATTCCGAAAGATATATTTTTCATAAAACCTTGTTTCATTTACATAGATAAGCCACAAACAATATGCCAGTATAAAATCAATATAGTAATTTATTTGTATTTTTGCATTTTGAAATTAATAACAAAATAAATTAGAATGAAAGCATATATTTTCCCAGGACAAGGAGCCCAATTTACAGGAATGGGGTTAGATTTATACAACAACTCAACTTTAGCAAAAGAACTTTTTGAACAAGCAAACAACATTTTAGGATTCAGAATTACGGATATAATGTTTGAAGGAACTTCTGAAGAATTGCAACAAACCAAAGTTACGCAACCTGCGATATTTTTATACTCAGTAATTTTAGCCAAAACGTTGGGGAAAGATTTTAAGCCAGAAATGGTTGCGGGTCATTCGTTAGGAGAATTATCTGCGTTGGTTGCCAATGGTGTTTTAACTTTTGAAGACGGATTGAAATTAGTCTCAAAAAGAGCCTTAGCGATGCAAAAAGCGTGTGAAGCTCAGGAATCTACAATGGCAGCAGTTTTAGGTTTAGAAGATAGTGTTGTGGAAGAAGTTTGTGCAGGAATTGATGGCGTTGTGGTTGCTGCAAATTACAATTGCCCTGGTCAATTGGTGATTTCAGGAGAAATTTCTGCAATTGATAAAGCTTGCGAATCATTAATTGGAAGAGGTGCAAAACGTGCCATAAAATTACCTGTTGGTGGCGCTTTTCATTCACCTTTAATGGAACCAGCAAGAGAAGAATTGGCAGAAGCTATTAAGAATACACTATTTAGCGAACCTACTTGTCCGGTTTATCAAAATGTGGTAGCAAAAGCAGTAACAAATTCTGAAGAAATTAAAGAAAATTTAATTGCACAATTAACTGCTCCTGTTCGTTGGACACAATCTGTAGAAAAAATGATTGCAGATGGCGCAACCGAATTTATTGAAGTTGGGCCAGGTAAAGTTTTACAAGGCTTGGTTCGGAAAATTGATAGAAATGCGATGGCAAGTTCAGCAGTGCTTCAGTTTTAGATTGAAAAAAAATATAAAATGTCATTTTGAGCTTGGGAGAAAAATCTAAGATTCTTCACTATCGTTCAAAATGACATTTGCTTTTAAAAATACTGGTAAATTGTAAATTATTTCAATGTTTCTTGCCATTTCCAAGCTGAAAGTAGTGCCTCTTCTAAAGAAAGTTCAGCTTTCCAACCTAATTCTTCGTTTGCGAGAGTTGTATCAGCATAAGCTACAGTAATATCACCTTCTCGACGATTTACTAATTTGTAATTAACTTTCTTACCTGTTACTTTTTCAAATGAATGGATAACTTCTAAAACAGAATTTCCTTTTCCTGTACCAATATTAAAAACTTCAAAATTGGATTTATTTTTGTTATTGAGCAATCTTCTTAAAGCAACAATATGAGCTTTTGCTAAATCTACAACGTGAATATAATCTCTTATTGCCGTTCCATCAGGCGTGTTATAATTACTTCCAAAAACGGCTAATTCTTTCCGAATTCCTGCCGCAGTTTGTACTACATAAGGAATTAAATTTTGAGGAATTCCAATGGGTAATTCTCCAATTTTTGCTGATTCATGAGCTCCAATCGGATTAAAATAACGCAATGAAATTGCTTTAATATCTGAAATTTTTGTTGTGTCTTTTATAATTTCTTCACCAATTTGTTTGGTGTTTCCATAAGGAGATTCTGCAGGTTTAATAGGTGCGCTTTCGGTAATTGGCAATTCATCTGCCTGACCGTATACTGTACATGATGAACTAAAAATAAAATTATCAATGTTATTTAATTTCATTTCTTGTAAAACATAAACCAATGTCCCAATATTATTCTCATAATATACTAAAGGTTTTTCAACACTTTCTCCTACAGCTTTTGAGGCTGCAAAGTGAATAACTCCGTCTACTTTGTTTTTTTTGAAAAATTGTTGAACGGCTGTTTTATTTTTCAAATCAATATTAAAATAACTTGGTTTTTTAGAGGTTATTGAAGTAATTTTATCTAAAACATCAATTGTTGAGTTGGATAAATCATCAATTATAAGCACTTCAAAACCTTCGTTTTGAAGTGCTACAACTGTATGTGATCCAATAAAACCTAAGCCACCAGTTACTAAAATTTTATTCATTAGTTATTTACAAAATCTATGATTGTTTTAATAATAAAACCTTGTTGTTCCATATCCAATTCTGTATGCATTGGTAATGAAATTACAGTATTAACCAGTTCATTTGTAACATTAAAATCAGCTTCATTATAACGAGTATCAGCATAGGCTTTTTGACTATGTAATGCTACGGGATAATAGATGGCATTTGAAATTCCATTATCAAGTAAATGTTGGTGTAATTCGTTTCGCTTACCGTTTGTAATTTGTAAAGTATATTGATGAAAAACGTGTGTTGTAAATGGGCTTGTAACCGGAGTAACAATATTTTTATTAGAAGAAAAACCTTTGGAATAATAAGCAGCTGCTTTTCTTCTCGCATCACAATATGAATCTAAAAGAGGTAATTTTATTCTTAAAACGGCAGCCTGAATACTATCTAAACGAGAATTTACGCCAACAACATCGTGGTAATAACGTTTGTACATTCCGTGATTTACAATTCCTCTTAAGGTATGTGCTAAATCATCATCATTGGTAAAAATAGCACCGCCATCACCGTAGCAACCTAAATTTTTAGACGGGAAAAAAGAAGTAGTTCCAACAATTCCCATAGTTCCGGCTTTCTTTGTTGTACCATCACTAAAAGTATAATCAGCACCAATTGCTTGTGCATTGTCTTCAATAACATATAAATTATGTTCTTTGGCAACTTTTAAAACGGCTTCCATATTTGCACACTGCCCAAATAAATGAACAGGAACAATTGCTTTTGTTTTTGGTGTGATTGCCTTTTTTAAAGCTTCCATATTCATGTTAAAAGTGTCTTTTTCAACATCAACCAATACGGGCGTTAATTGTAATAAGGCTATAACTTCAACTGTAGCAGCAAATGTAAAATCGGCTGTAATAACTTCATCACCTGGTTTTAAATTTAAACCCATCATTGCAATTTGAAGCGCATCTGTTCCGTTTGCACAAGGAATTACATGTTTTACATCTAAATAATCTTCTAATTCTTTTTGAAATTGTTGAACTTCAGGACCATTTATGTAAGCTGAAGATTCTAAAACAGCAATGATATTTTTATCAACTTGATCTTTAATTTTGATATATTGACTTTTTAAGTCAACCATTTGAATTTTTTTCATTGTAAATAATTAAGTAATATACTCAACAAAAGTACGATAAAAGCGATTGTTAAACAATCTTAAATATTGATAAATACGATATCCGTTTATTCAAATAAATTGGAAGATAAATAGCGATCACCTCTATCGGGAATAATGGTTACGATGGTTCCTTGTGTAAGTTTTTTGGCAATTTTTAATGAAGCTACAACAGCACCACCACCGCTCATACCTGAAAAAACACCTTCTTCTTTTGCAAGTTTTTTAGTCATTTCTCGAGATTCTTCTTCGGTTACTTCAAGTATTGAGTCAACTTTTTTAGGGTCAAATATTTTTGGAAGAAATTCTTTCGACCATTTTCTAATTCCAGGAATTTTTGAATTATCAGTAGGTTGAGCCCCAATAATTTGAATATTTTTATTTTTTTCTTTTAGAAAAGTTGAAGTTCCCATAATGGTTCCTGTAGTTCCCATTGCTGAAACAAAATGGGTTATTTTACCATTGGTATCCCTCCAGATTTCAGGAGCGGTGGTTTTGTAATGAGCTTTCCAATTATCTTCATTCGCAAATTGATTTAGCATGTAATATCCTTTTTCAAGAACTTGTTTTTCAGCGTAGGTTCTTGAACCTTCAATACCAATTTCAGCAGCTGTTAAGGTAACTTTTGCACCGTATGCTAACATTGTTTGGATACGCTCTTTTGTTGAATTTTCAGGCATTACCAATTCCATTTGTAAACCAAATTGTTGTGCTATCATTGCCAATGCAATTCCAGTATTTCCGCTGGTTGCTTCAATTAAATAATCTCCTTTTTTAATTTCATTTCTTTTAATTGCCGAAGAAATCATATTAAATGCAGCTCTGTCTTTAACGCTACCTGCAGGATTATTTCCTTCAAGTTTAAGATATAATGACACCCCTTTTTTTGTCAATAAATTTCTAACTTTTATTAATGGAGTATTTCCAATGAAATCAAATAAATATTTACTTTCCACTATTTAAATTTTGATTTTAGTTTAGTCTCTGTTGAGTGATACACCAATGAGTTTTTAGGAATTGATTCCGTTACCCAAACATTACCTCCTATAGTACTGTTTTCACCAATAATTGTTTTGCCTCCCAGTATTGTTGCATTCGCATAAATTATAACATTATCTTCAACTGTTGGGTGTCTTTTTGTGTTTCTTAATTCTTTAGAAACTTGTAAAGCTCCTAAAGTAACACCTTGATAAATTTTCACATGGTTTTTTATTATACAGGTTTCACCAATAACAGTTCCTGTAGCGTGGTCAATAAAAAATGATTTACCTATAGTAGCTCCAGGATGAATGTCGGTTCCGGTTTTACTATGCGCATATTCACTCATTAATCTTGGAATTAAAGGTGTATTTAATAATAATAACTCATGGCTAAATCTATAAATTGCAATTGCATAAAATCCAGGGTATGCTAAATAAACTTCTTCTAAACTATTGGAAGCAGGGTCGTGATTTACCAATTCTTGGGCATCTAAATTTAAATTTTCTAAAATTGTTGGCAGTTTAAATAAAAAGCTATTCCAAATAGATTCACATGTGCCATCTTTAATTAAATAAGCAAGTTTATATATTTCTTTAAAATCAGTTTCCAGTTGTTCAATATTACTTGCAACACAGGCCTCCGCATCAAATAAAGTATAGAATAAGTTATTCGTAAATTTTTCAGTTTTATGTTTTAAACTGAAATTTAAATGTGGTCTATTTTTGTTTGCTATAATTTTATGAATTATTTCTTCTTTTGTTGTCATATTTGTTTTGACGGTTTATTTTGAAACTTATTACCATTGTTTGTAAATACTTTCGAAAGGGATTCTAAATCGTTCGCCATAAACTCCTTCAGGCTTACGAATTCCACAAGAAATCACCATATTAATTTCACTGCTTAATGGTAAATTCAATATTTTTTTTATTCTAAGAGAATCAATTCCTTCCATTGGGCAAGTATCATAATTTTCAGCAGCCATACTCAGCATAAAAGTTTGAGCTGCCAATCCTGCACTTTTATGTGCAACAACACGCATATCAGAATTTCGTAATTGTCTATAGGTTGGTCTGAAAATCCCCGTGATCCAAGAAATCAAGTATTTTAAATAACCGAAAATTCCTAAAAAATCGCTGTATGCAAAAGGCATAATTTTCTTGTAATAATTTAAAGCAAATTTTTCACGCTTTGTATATGCTGCTTTGGTTTTTATGCCAAATAATTTGGCTAAATAAGTAGTGTGAGATTTTACACGTTGTTTCCATAAATCCTTACGAACTACAACCACAACTAGCTGTTTTGCAGTAGTTGCTGCACTTTGTCCTAAGCAAGCTTCTGCTAATTCATCAATTATTTCTTTTGAAATTACATGATGAAATTCCCACAATTGCATATTACTGCTATTGGGCGCTAAAGTTGCTTGTTGAATACACTTTTTTACAATTTCAGTATCAATTTCTTTGTCTTTGTTGTAAACTCTTACCGATCTTCGATAATTAATTGCGTCTATAAGGCTCCTATTGTTTTTCATAGTTGTAAAACTAATCAAAAACTTTATAATTTTTTAAATTTGAGTTTAAAGCGAAATAGGGTGAATTGTGGTACTAATTAATTTATATGTAAATGCTTGATTTTGAGATGTGGTTTAGTTCCATTAAATGATGTAAATCACCATCATTTACTTCTTTGTGAAAATCAGCAAATTTTAAAAACTGAGGATAAATATCATCTAATTCATCTTTTGTTAATTCATAACCAACATTTTTCGAACGATAAGCTAACGCTGCTCTTCCACTTCTGGCTGTTAAAACAATAGATGATTCATTAACCCCAACATCATAAGGGTTTATAATTTCATAAGTTTCTCTGTTTTTAATTACACCATCCTGATGAATTCCTGAACTATGGGCAAAAGCATTTTCACCAACAATCGCTTTATTTGGTTGTACGATCATTCCCATACTTTGTTGTACTAATTGACTTGTACTATAAAGCAATTGGGTATTTATGCCTGTATCTAAATTTAAATACGGATGTTGTTTTAAAATCATGACGACCTCTTCTAATGAAGTATTTCCAGCACGTTCACCAATTCCATTAATGGTGCATTCAATTTGGCGAGCACCATTCTGAACCCCTGCAATTGCATTTGCTGTTGCCAATCCTAAATCGTTATGACAATGGCAAGAAATAATCACATTTTCTATCCCCTTAACATTTTCTTTTAAATATTTTATTTTTGCACCATATTCATCTGGTAAGCAATATCCTGTAGTGTCGGGAATGTTTAAAACAGTTGCGCCTGCTTTTATCACTTGTTCTAATACTTTAGCTAAATACACATTATCAGTTCTTCCCGCATCTTCAGCATAAAACTCAACATCTTCAACAAATTTTTTGGCGTAAGAAACGGCATCTATAGCGCGTTCTATTATTTTGTCTTGTGTTGAATTAAATTTGTATTTAATATGAGAATCAGAAGTTCCAATTCCTGTATGAATTCTCGGCCTTTTTGCAAATTTTAAGGCGCTGGCAGCAGCATCAATATCTTTTTTATTTGCTCTGGTAAGCCCACAAACCGTTGCATTTTTAACAATTTTTGAAATTTCTAAAACCGAATTAAAATCGCCCGGACTTGAAATTGGAAATCCAGCTTCAATAACATCAACGCCTAATTTATCTAGTCGTTTAGCAATGACAATTTTTTGTTCGGTATTTAATTTACAACCAGGTACTTGCTCACCATCTCTCAAGGTTGTATCAAAAATTTGTACCCTATCTTTATTCATTTTTCGACTTTTTTATCATATTTGTGATATCAAAAATAGAGTTATGTGTTTTTTATATACTTTAGCAAAGTGGTTTGTTTACTACATTCAATCTAGTATTAAAATTTATAAAAATCTGGCATTCAGTAAGATAAAAATAAATCTGTTACAATGGCTATTGATCAAAAAGATTCTCTTTTCACACTGGTTAAGTCACTTTCAAAATCTGAAAAGCGGCAATTTAAATTGTATGCCGGTAGATTAGGAGGAAATGCTGACGCTAATTTTATGTCTTTATTTAATTTATTGGATAAAGTAAATGAGTATGAAGATGAACTAATCATCAAAAAAACAAATATTAAAAAAGAACAGATATCTAACACAAAAGCACATTTATATAAACAAATTTTGGTGAGTTTAAGATTTAATCCGGTTCACCATAATGTTAGAGCTCAAATAAGAGAACAATTTGATTTTGCTGCAATTCTTTATAATAAAGGATTGTATAATCAGAGTTTAAAAATATTAGAAAAAGCCAAAGAAGTTGCTTTAAGTAATAGTGAAAATAATTTGGCTTATGAAATTGTTGAGTTTGAAAAAGTGATAGAATCGCAATACATTACTCGAAGCATGAGCAATAGAGCAGATGAATTGGCAAAGCAAGCAAAAAAATTAAGTTTAAAAAATGTTCTTATTAGTAAATTATCTAACCTATCGCTTCAATTGTATAGTTTATTGTTAAAAGAAGGGTATGTTAAAAATGATGAAGATTCTAAAAAGGTAAAAAGTTATTTTGAAAAAAGATTGCCAAACTATAAATTATCCGAATTAGGCTTTAGGGAAAAATTGTTTTTGTATAAGGCGTATTTATGGTATAGTTTTATTTTACAGGATTTTGTTTCAAGTTATAAGTATTCTCAAAAATGGGTCGATTTATTTGAAGAAAAACCTGAGATGAAAATTCAAAATCCAGTTTTTTATTTAAAAGGAGTGAATTATTTATTAGAATCACTTTACTTAATTAAACATAGAACAAAGTTTAATAAAGTATTGGATAAATTAAGTTTCGATATTGAAGCAGAGAATATTGCCCTTAATGAGAATACAAAAACGTTGATTTTTTTATACTATAATCAAAGTAAGTTAAATCTTTATTTTTTAGAAGGAAATTTTACTGAAGGCTTGGGTTTTGTTTCGAATTTATTAGATGAAATCAAAAAACATGAAACCAATATTGATGCACACCATATCATGGTTTTTTATTATAAAATAGCGTGTATGTATTTTGGAGCAAGTAAAAATGAAGAATGTATTTTTTATCTTGAAAAAATAATAAATAATAAAGAATTAAAAATGAGAGAAGATTTATTATGTTTCTCTCGAATATTGAATTTAGTTGCACATTATGATGCGGGATTAGATAGTAACATTGATGCTTTAATAATTTCAACTTACAAGTTTTTATTAAAAATGAATGATTTACAGGAAGTTCAACGTAAAATGATGTCCTTTCTAAAAAATTTAGGCACTATTTACCCTCAAGATATTCATAAAGCATTTATTAAATTACATGAAGAACTAAGTGAATATGAAGATCACCCGTATGAAAAAAGAGCCTTTTTATATTTAGATATTTTGTCTTGGTTAGAAAGTAAAATTCAAAATAATTCAGTAGAATTTATCATTCAACAAAAGGCAAAACTCCTTATAAAATAAAAAAAGAAGTCGTTTAGTTTTTTTATTAAATATTAATTCACATATTTGCTGAACACCTATGAAACACATAATTATCAATATTATTTCTATATACGTCTCTGTGATTATTTCACAAGGAGATTAGGAATGTTATTGTAGTTTATAAATTATAAAACCTTCCTGTTTAATTTCAGGGAGGTTTTTTTATGTTATTATCATTGTAATAATAAGATATGTAACTATCAGTTAAACAAGAGTGTATGTAAAAATTAATGGCACTGGCTATTGTAAAATAATTAAATGAAAAATGAATAAAACAAAACCCTAATTTAAATTTGCTAGTTATTAAAGAGTAATCGGTAAAAACAAGATTGTTATAAAAAGAATTTAAAAAGAAATAAAAAGTACTTAAATAAATGCAACTAAATAAATACAGTAAAAGAGTAACCCAAGATCCAACACAACCCGCTGCACAAGCAATGTTGTATGGTGTTGGTTTGTCTGAAGAAGATATGAAAAAACCTCAAGTGGGTATTGTAAGCACAGGTTTTGATGGGAATCCGTGTAATATGCACTTAAATAATTTAGCTTCTCATATTAAAGAAGAAGTTAATAAATTAGATCAGGTTGGTTTAATATTTAATACTATTGGTGTAAGTGATGGAATTTCTATGGGAACTTCAGGAATGAATTATTCTTTACCTTCTCGTGATATTATTGCCGATTCTATTGAAGTAGTGATGAATGCACAAAGTTATGATGGTTTGGTTGCGGTTGTTGGTTGCGATAAGAATATGCCAGGTGCTATTATGGCAATGTTGCGTTTAAACAGACCAGCATTAATGGTATATGGTGGCACTATCGCTTCAGGAAGATATAAAGGTCAAAAATTAAATATTGTTTCCGCTTTTGAAGCATTAGGTCAAAAATTATCCGGAGCAATTTCGGAAGAAGATTATAAAGAAATTATAAAAAATGCCATTCCAGGTGCAGGGGCTTGCGGTGGAATGTATACGGCAAATACCATGGCTTCGTCTATTGAAGCAATGGGATTTGCATTACCATATAATTCATCTATTCCCGCTGAAAATCCTTTTAAAGAATCAGAAAGTGAACGTATAGCTAAAGCTATTAAAAACTTGTTGGAATTAGATTTAAAACCGTTGGATATCATTACTAAAAAATCGTTGGAAAATGCGGTGGCTTTGGTAAATGCTTTAGGTGGTTCAACAAATGCGGTTTTACATTACTTAGCAATTGCTCATGCTGCGGGAATTGAATTTACGTTGGATGATTTTCAACGAGTAAGTGATAGAACTCCTTTAATTGCCGATTTAAAACCGAGTGGTGAATACTTGATGGAAGATGTTCATGGCGTTGGAGGAACTCCAGCCGTAATGAAATACTTATTAGAAAAAGGCTTTTTACACGGTGATTGTATGACAGTTACAGGTAAAACATTGGCTGAAAATTTAGCAAATGTGAAAGCTTTATCTTTTGAAGAAGATCAAAAAGTAATTCACCCAACAGAAAGAGCCTTAAAATCTTCAGGGAATATTCAAATTTTATTTGGAAATCTTGCTACTGAAGGTAGTGTGGCTAAAATTAGTGGGAATGAAGGAAATTTGTTTGAAGGAAAAGCGGTTGTTTTTGATGGTGAAGACAATGCGAATTTTGGAATAGGTGCAGGAAAAGTTTCTAAAGGAGATGTGGTGGTGATTAGATATGTTGGGCCTAAAGGTGGCCCTGGAATGCCGGAAATGTTAAAACCAACATCTATGATTATGGGCGCAGGATTAGGAAAATCAGTGGCTTTAATTACTGATGGAAGATTTTCAGGAGGAACTCACGGTTTTGTGGTTGGTCATATTACACCAGAAGCACAATCAGGTGGAGCAATTGCGTTGCTAAAAGATGGAGATATTATTGTAATCGACGCAACAAATAAAACCATAAATGTAAAAATATCGGATGCGGAATTAGCTAAAAGAAAAGCTGATTGGAAAGCACCTGAATTAAAACATACAAAAGGAATATTATATAAATATGCTAAAACCGTTTCTTCAGCTTCTGAAGGTTGTGTAACGGATAAATTTTAAATATATGGAGACATTAAAAAAAGACATTCAAGATAAAATAAGTGAAAAGTCAATAAGAATTACGGGTGCTGAAGCTGTTATAAAATGTTTATTGGCTGAGGGTGTAACTTTAGCATATGGATATCCAGGAGGAGCAATAATGCCAGTTTACGATGAAATATACAAGTATCAAGATCAATTTCACCATGTTTTAACAAGACACGAACAAGGGGCTATACACGCTGCACAAGGCTTTGCACGCGTAACAGGAAAAGTAGGGATGGTTTTTGCGACTTCTGGTCCAGGAGCAACTAATTTAGTGACAGGTATTGCTGATGCACAAATAGATTCTACACCGTTGGTTTGTATTACTGGTCAAGTTGGATCACATTTATTAGGCTCTGATGCTTTTCAGGAAACGGATATTATTGGTATTTCAACTCCGGTAACTAAATGGAATTATCAAATAACCAAAGCAAGTGAAATACCTGAAATAATTGCAAAAGCATTTTACATTGCAAAATCAGGTCGCCCAGGTCCAGTTTTAATTGATATTACCAAAGATGCACAATTTGGTGAATTAGATTTTTCTTATAAAAAATGTGAGAAAGTTAGAAGTTATAGACCTGTTCCAAAATTAAATATTGAAAAGGTTAAAGAAGCTGCCGAATTAATTAATAATGCAAAAAAACCATTTATAGTTTGGGGACAAGGTGTTATTTTAGGTGGAGCAGAGCAAGAATTTAAAAAATTTATTGAGAAAACCGATATTCCTTCGGCATGTACAGGTTTAGGTCTTTCAGCTTTAGAAACAGCACATCCATTACATGTTGGTATGGTTGGGATGCACGGAAATTATGCGCCAAATGTGTTGACCAATTCTTGTGATGTTTTAATTGCTATTGGAATGCGTTTTGACGATCGGGTTACTGGGAATTTAGCGACGTATGCAAAACAAGCAAAAGTAATTCACTTTGAATTAGATCCTGCGGAAGTTGATAAAAATGTAAAGACTGATGTTGCTGTAATAGCAGATGTTAAAGAATCGTTGGTTGAAATTATGCAATATATAAATAAAGGAGACCATAAAGATTGGATGAAAGAATTTCAAAAATTATATGAAATTGAGCATAAAACTGTAATATATGATCAGTTAAATCCTACAAAAGAAGGTTTAACTATGGGTGAAGTTATTGGTGGAATAAACAAAGAAACGAAAGGTGATGCTATTATGGTTTCAGATGTTGGTCAGCATCAAATGTTTGCTTGGCGATATGCCAATTTTATTAAAACACGAAGTAATGTTACTTCAGGCGGTTTAGGTACTATGGGGTTTGCATTACCTGCTGCAATTGGCGCAAAAATGGGAGCGCCAGATCGTGAAGTGGTTGCTATTATTGGTGATGGAGGTTATCAAATGACCTGTAATGAGTTGGGAACTATTCTTCAAACTAAAACAGCAGTAAAAATTGTGGTTTTGAATAATAGTTATTTAGGTATGGTTCGCCAATGGCAAGAATTATTTTTCGACAAGCGTTATGCTTCAACAGAAATGGTAAGTCCAAATTTTGTGAAGCTAGCAGAAGCTTATGATATTGAAGCTGTTAAAGTTTCAAAGCGTGAGGATTTAGCAGGGGCAATTCAAAAAATGATAGCATCAAAAGAAGCTTATTTTTTAGAAGTAGTTATTGAACAAGAAGATAATGTATTTCCAATGATACCAACAGGAGCAAGTGTCTCAGATATAAGATTAAGTTAATTATGGAAGAAAAGAAAAATTTTACGGTTTCGGTATATACCGAAAATAATATTGGAATATTAAATCGCCTTTCAGCAATATTTTTAAAACGTCATATTAATATTGAAAGTATGACGGTTTCTAAATCTGAAATAGATCACGTTCATAGATTTACATTTGTGGTAATTGTTCCAGAAACGCTTATCAGAAAAGTGGTACTTCAATTAGAAAAACAAATTGAAGTGATTGGCGCTTTTTATCATACTGAAGATGAAATCATTTATCATGAAACAGCCTTGTTTAAAATTTCTTCAGAGCATTTGTATGATGAACAAATTCAGGATAAAATGAAATTTAGAAGAGCTCATATTATTTCAATAAACGAACGATGGTTTGTAATTGAAGCAAGCGGTTTAAAAGAAGATATTGACAGAATGTATGATAAGTTAAAGCCTTATGGATTATTACAATTTGTGCGTTCAGGACGTATCGCAATTACAAAACCTAGAATGGCAATATCAGAATTATTAGCAGAAATTAATTAAGCCCACTAGCCCCAAAGGGAGGACAGAGCGTAAAAAAAATGTTCAGTGAACATTTTTAGCGATAGGGCCAGCTGGCGAGGGGCATTAAAAGCCAAAAGCTTAAAACTTAAAACTTAACACTTAAAACTTAATACAAAAAAATGGCAAATTATTTTAACTCACTTCCATTACGTTTACAATTAGAGCAATTAGGGCAATGTGAATTTATGGATAGCTCTGAATTTATTGAAGGTGTAGAAGCTTTAAAAGATAAAAAAATTGTAATTGTAGGTTGTGGAGCTCAAGGATTAAATCAAGGGTTAAATATGAGAGACTCTGGTTTGGATGTTTCTTATACGTTAAGACCAAATGCAATTTCTGAAAAAAGACAATCGTTTTTAAATGCTTCTGAAAACAAATTTAAAGTTGGAACGTATGAAGAAATGATACCTACAGCGGATTTATTAATCAACTTAACTCCAGACAAGCAACACACAAGTGTGGTAACTGCAGTAATGCCTTTAATGAAAAAAGGGGCAACACTTTCATATTCTCACGGTTTCAATATTGTTGAAGAAGGAATGCAAGTTCGTAAAGATATAACGGTAATCATGGTGGCACCAAAATCACCTGGTTCAGAAGTAAGAGAAGAGTTTAAAAGAGGATTTGGAGTTCCAACATTAATTGCTGTGCATCCTGAAAATGATCTAGAAGGAAAAGGTTGGGATTATGCAAAAGCATATGCTGTTGCAACTGGTGGCCATACTGCAGGTGTGTTAAAATCATCATTTGTTGCTGAGGTAAAATCAGATTTAATGGGTGAACAAACCATTCTTTGTGGATTGTTACAAACAGGTTCTATTTTATGTTTTGATAAAATGGTTGCTGAAGGTGTTGATAAGGGATATGCTTCAAAATTAATTCAATATGGATGGGAAACCATTACTGAAGCTTTGAAATATGGAGGAATTACCAATATGATGGACAGATTATCTAATCCTGCTAAAATTGCAGCATTTAATACTTCTGAAGAATTAAAAGACATTATGCGTCCTTTATTCCAAAAACATATGGATGATATTATGAGTGGTCATTTCTCTAAAACTATGATGGAAGATTGGGAAAATGACGATATTAACTTATTGACTTGGAGAGCTGCAACAGGCGAAACTGCGTTTGAAAAAACGCCTGCTGCTGCTATTGAAATTTCAGAACAAGAATATTTTGATAACGGAGTTCTAATGGTAGCAATGGTAAAAGCGGGTGTTGAATTGGCTTTTGAAACAATGACTGAAGCTGGTATTATTGAAGAATCTGCTTATTACGAATCTTTACACGAAACACCGTTAATTGCAAATACGATTGCACGAAAAAAATTATTTGAAATGAACAGAGTTATTTCTGATACTGCAGAGTATGGATGTTACTTATTTGATCACGCTTGTAAACCTTTAATTGCTGATTACGTAAAAAATGCTTCTAGTAATTTAGTGGGAAGACCATTTAATGATGGCTCAAATGGCGTAGATAATAAAGAGTTAATTGAAGTGAATGCAGTAATTAGAAATCACCCAATTGAAGATATTGGCGCGTATTTACGTGAATCTATGACTGCAATGACCAAAATAGTTTAATTAATTTAATGAATACTAAAACCCAAAATAGCATTTCTTTAGAGAAAATTTACAAAGCACAAAATAATATCAAAGGAGTTGTTGAACATACTCCTTTGGTATTTATGAAGAATTTTTCTGAACGGTATCAAGCTAAAATTTACTTCAAAAGAGAAGATTTACAAGTTGTTCGTTCTTATAAAATTAGAGGTGCTTATAATAAAATTCAGGGTTTATCAGAAGATGATTTAAAGAATGGAATTGTTTGTGCAAGTGCAGGTAATCACGCACAAGGTGTTGCTTATGCTTGTAAGAAATTAAGTGTTCATGGCACTATATTTATGCCTGTTACAACTCCGCATCAAAAAATTGATCAGGTTAGAATGTTTGGTGGTTCATTTGTAGATATAAAACTTTTTGGTGATAGTTTTGATGATAGTCAGAAGGCTGCTGTTGACTTTTGTGAAAAAACTAAAAGCACATTTGTACATCCTTTTGATGATTTAGAAGTAATTGCTGGACAAGGAACTGTTGGTTTAGAAATATTAAATGACAGTGAAAATCCAATTGATTATTTATTTCTTCCGGTTGGTGGTGGAGGTTTAGCTTCTGGTGTTGGAAGTGTTTTTAAAACATTAAGCCCAAACACAAAAATTATTGGTGTTGAACCTAAAGGAGCACCATCATTAACTACGTCATTAAAAAAAGGAGAAAACACAACACTTTTAGAGATTGAAAATTTTGTTGATGGAGCTGCTGTAAAGCGAATGGGAGAACTTACTTTTGAGTTTTGCAAAGCGTTATTAGATAATACTGATGTAATATGTGAAGGCCTTATTTGTTCCACAATTTTAAAAGTGTACAATGAAAATGCCATGGTTATTGAGCCGGCAGGAGCATTATCTATTGCTGCTCTTGAAAACCACAAAGAACAAATAAAAGGCAAAACGGTAGTTTGTGTAATAAGTGGAGGTAATAACGATATTACCAGGATGGAAGAAATGAAAGAACGAGCGTTATTTTATGAAGGTTTAAAGCATTATTTCATTATTAAATTTCCACAGAGAGCAGGAGCTTTAAAAGAATTTGTGGTTGATGTTTTAGGTCCGAATGATGATATTGCATTTTTTGAATACACCAAAAAACACAATAGAGATAAAGGTCCGGCTGTAGTTGGAATTGAACTAAACACTAAAGAAGATTTTGAACCTTTATTAGAGAGAATGAAGCTAAAAGGATTTTTAGGTGAATATTTGAATGAAAAACCTGAGTTGTTTCAGTTTTTAGTTTAAATAACGTAAAATAGACATTTTGTTAAATATTTAACAAATTTTAAATTGTTTCATTATTTTTTGTACTATTGTATCAATGAAAATAAACTATTCAAATATAACTGTTAATTCACCCCGACGCTTTTCTAGAGTTCGTCGCAGTTTGCGCTAATTTTTACCAAACAAAAACAGTTTATTAATTTTCATTTATCCATTTCAGTTTTGCAACAATCAATTTTTAAATCATTTCATTATAAATTAACAATCTCATTGTTAACTTTATTAGCTATGTGTGTTTTTTCACCTCGCCGTCCCTTAGGGGCGTAATTTATTTTGAAAACGATGCGTTCGTTTTCTTCTTCAAAAGACATCAAATATTAATTTTCAATATAAAAAACATAAACAATGGAAGTTGTTATTGCCAATAATACGCATATAAAATATGCAGAAATCATTTGCGAAACCATTCAGGAATCAGCTAAAGTTAGAGGTACAGGTATTGCTGAAAGAACCCCAGAATACATCACTAAAAAAATTAGTAGTGGTAATGCTGTAATTGCAATTCATAAAAATGAATTTGCAGGGTTTTGTTATATTGAAGTTTGGAGCGATACTAATTTTGTGGTAAATTCTGGTTTAATTGTGCATCCGAATTTCAGAAACCAAGGACTGGCAAAAGAAATCAAGAAGAAGATATTAGAACATTCAAAAGCAACGTATCCAAAGGCAAAAATTTTTGGAATTACCACCGGACTTGCAGTCATGAAAATTAATTATGAATTAGGATACCAACCGGTTACATTTTCTGAATTAACAAATGATGAGGACTTTTGGAATGGTTGTAGAACATGTAAGAATTTTGATATTTTAACAAGAACAGAAAGAAAAATGTGTCTGTGTACTGGAATGTTATACGATCCAAATCACGAAAAGAATATCAAACAACATAAATATGATTCTAAAGTGTTAAGCAGATTAAAAAGAATTAAACAAGCATTGTTTCTTAAGAAAAATAAAGAATAAAATGGAAAAAGTAGTACTGGCATATAGTGGAGGTTTAGATACTTCCTATTGCGTGAAATATTTAATGAATGAATTGAATTTAGAAGTACATAGTGTACTCGTAAATACAGGAGGTTTTTCAAGCAGTGAATTGGAAGCTGTTGAGAAAAAGGCTTATGAAATGGGCGTTGCTTCTCATACAAATAAAAATATATTAGAAGAATATTATTCAAAGGCTATAAAATTTATGGTTTTCGGTAATGTGCTTAAGAATAATACATATCCACTTTCGGTAAGTGCTGAACGCGTTTTTCAGGCTATCGAAGTAGTGGAATACGCAAAACAAATTGGCGCAAAAAACATTGCTCACGGAAGTACAGGTGCAGGAAATGATCAGGTTCGGTTTGACATGATTTTTCAAACTTTAGCTCCAGGTATTAATATCATAACACCAATTAGAGATTTAAAATTATCTAGACAAGAAGAGATTGCTTATTTAAAAGAAAATGGCGTAGATTATCCTTGGGAGAAAGCAAAATATTCTATCAATAAAGGAATTTGGGGAACAAGTGTTGGTGGTGTAGAAACGTTAACATCACATCAAGCATTGCCTGAAGAAGCTTACCCAAGCCAATTAGAAAAAAAAGAACCTACTGATGTAAAACTTCATTTTAAAAATGGAGAATTTGTTGGATTTAATAATGAATTTGATTCACCTGTTAATAATATTTTAAAACTGGAAGCTATTGCTTCAAAATATGCTATTGGTAGAGATATTCATGTGGGAGATACAATTATTGGAATTAAAGGAAGAGTTGGTTTTGAAGCTGCAGCAGCGGTTGTTACCATCAAAGCACATCATTTATTAGAAAAACATGTATTGTCTAAATGGCAACAAAACTTAAAAGATCAATTAGGTAATTGGTACGGAATGTTATTGCACGACGGTCAATATTTTGAGCCTGTGATGCGGAATATTGAAGCTTTTTTAGAAGATTCCCAAAAAACTGTTACTGGTGAAGTTTTTGTAACTTTAAAACCCTATCATTTTAGTTTAAACGGAATTGAATCGGAGCACGATTTAATGAAATCTAAATTTGGTGAATATGGAGAAACTAATAAAGCGTGGACAGCAGAAGATGCGAAAGGTTTTATTAAAATTTTAGGAACTCCAAATAAAATTTATCACAGCGTAAATTCAGAATTATGATAAAAGTTGGAATAGTTGGTGGTGCTGGTTATACGGCAGGCGAGTTAATTAGATTGGTTTTGAATCACGCGAAAGTTGAGCTAGACTTTGTGTACAGTACATCCAATGCAGGAAATTATATTTATAATGTTCATCAAGATTTATTAGGTTCGGTTGAATTAAAATTTACGGACACTATCAATTCAATGGTTGATGTACTTTTTTTATGTTTAGGACACGGAAATTCTAAAAAGTTTTTAGAACAACATCAATTTTCAACAACTACAAAAATAATTGATTTAAGCAACGATTTTAGATTAGAAAAAGATGCCGTTTTTGAAAGAAAAGAGTTTATATACGGGTTGCCTGAACTTCAAAAAAATGAGATTAAAAAAGCAAATTATATTGCAAATCCTGGTTGTTTTGCAACCGCTATTCAGTTAGGGTTATTGCCATTGGCAAATGTAAATTTATTGAATAGTTCGGTTCATATAAATGCCACAACAGGTTCAACTGGTGCAGGAGTTTCACCAAGTGAAACTACTCATTTTAGTTGGAGAGATAACAATTTTTCGGTTTATAAAGCATTTACACATCAGCATTTAGGAGAAATTAATGAAAGTTTAGTTACGCTTCAAAAGGGTTTTTCAAATGAATTGTTTTTTATTCCAAATAGAGGGGATTTTAGCAGAGGAATATTTGCTTCTATTTATTTAGAATTTGATAAAAGTATAGATGAGGCTTTTCAATTATTTGAAGATTTTTATAAAGATGCCCCATTTACACATATTTCAAAAATACCAGTGCACTTAAAACAAGTTGTAAATACCAATAATTGTTTTATTCATTTGGAAAAACACAACAATACATTATTAATTACTTCAGTATTAGATAATTTATTGAAAGGTGCATCTGGACAAGCAATTGAAAATATGAATCTAATTTTTGGGTTTAATCAAAAAGAAGGATTGCAATTAAAAGCAAGTTCATTTTAATTTATGAAGAGGATGTTTGAAATGGTTTGTCATTCCTGCGAAGGCAGGAATCCAAAACACACTCTCAATAGATTCCTGCCTTCGCAGGAATGACAAATGATTATGTAGGAATTACAAATAGTATAGTATAAATTTAACTAATAATATGAAAATAGCCATTATAGGGACAGGAAATTTGGGATTGTCAATTGCGAAAGGTATTTTAAAAAGCGATTTAAATATTAGTTCATTGTATTTAACAAAACGAAATATTGCTGAATTAAACAACTTGAATTCAAGCGAAAAGATTAAAATAACAACCAATAATATTGTAGCAGTTCAGCATTCAGAAATAATTATTGTAGCAGTACAACCTAAACAACTTTCGTTGGTTTTAGATGAAATAAAAAAATATTTAAATAGTGATAAACACGTCTTGATTTCTACAGTAACAGGAAGAAAAATTGAAGATATGGAGCAACTAATAGGAGCTAATATACCAATTATAAGAAGTATGCCAAATACGGCTATTTCCGTTTCACAATCTATGACTTGTTTGTGTGCAAATAAAGAAGGGGAATCAAAATTAGAAATTGCAAAAAACATTTTTAATGCAGTTGGAACAACGTTGGTTATTGAAGAAAAATTAATGCAGGCAGCAACGGTAATTTGTGCAAGTGGAATTGCCTTTTGGATGCGTTTGATAAGAGCAACTACGCAAGGAGCTATTCAATTAGGATTTGACGCAAAAGAAGCTCAAAATTTAGCAATGCAAACGTGTTTAGGAGCGGCCAGTTTATTAAAAGAATCGGGCAATCATCCAGAACAAGAAATAGATAAAGTTACTACGCCAAGCGGTTGTACCATTGAAGGTTTAAATGAAATGGAACACCAAGGTTTAAGTTCCTCTTTAATTAAAGGATTGGTAACTTCATATGAAAAAATTAATCAGATTTAATACGTTTAAAAATGAAATTATTTGATGTATATCCACTCTATAATGTAACTCCAACAAAAGCTGAAGGTGTTTATGTTTGGGATGATAAAGGAACAAAATATTTGGATTTATATGGAGGTCATGGTGTTATTTCTATTGGACATTCGCACCCTAAATATGTATATTCATTAACCAATCAATTAAAAAAAATTGGGTTTTATTCCAATTCAATTCAAAATCCGTTACAAGTTGAATTAGCTCAAAAATTAGGAAAGCTTTCGGGCTGTGAAAATTACAATTTATTTCTATGTAATTCTGGTGCAGAAGCGAATGAAAATGCGTTAAAATTAGCTTCGTTTGTAACTGGAAAAAGTAGAATTGTTTCCTTTACAAATTCTTTTCATGGAAGAACTTCGGCCGCGGTTGCTGTTACCGACAACAAGAATATAAACGCACCTATAAATTTGCAGCAAAAAGTAACTTTTTTACCGTTGAATGATATTGATTTAGTGCATCACGAAATTGGAAAAAAAGATGTTGCTGCTGTAATTATTGAAGGAATTCAGGGGGTTGGAGGTTTAGATGAAGGAACAACAGAATTTTTTCAAGAAGTTCAAAAGGTTTGTAATGAATATGGAGTAGTGCTAATTTTAGATGAAATTCAGTCTGGTTACGGAAGAAGCGGTCAATTTTTCGCTTTTCAACAACACAACATTCAGCCAGATATTATTACAACAGCAAAAGGAATGGCGAACGGATTTCCAATTGGAGGGGTGTTGATTTCGGATAAATACGAAGCGAAATCGGGAATGTTAGGAACTACTTTTGGTGGAAATCATTTGGCGTGTGTTGCAGCAATTTCAGTATTAGATACTATTGAAGAAGAAAATTTAATTACCAATGTAAATGAAGTTTACCAATACTTTTTGGATGAAATAAAAGCAGTTTCAAAAGTAAAGAAAATAAAAGGAAGAGGTTTAATGTTGGGTATTGAATTCGATTTTGAAGTTGGAGATTTAAGAAAGAAATTGATTTTTGAGAAACATATTTTCACAGGAGGTTCCAACAATAAAAACTTATTAAGAATTTTACCTCCATTAACTATTTCAAAAGAAGAAATAAAACAGTTTATAAATGCTTTAAAAGATTTGTTGAATGCATAATTTTATCAATATAACCCAAATTAAAAATCTTCAAGAAATTGTTTCGGAGGCAATTTCATTAAAAGATAGCCCCATGAAGTTTCAGCACTTAGGAAAAAATAAAACAATAGGAATGTTGTTTTTTAATCCGAGTTTAAGAACGCGATTAAGTACTCAAAAAGCGGCAATTAATTTAGGAATGGATGTAATTGTAATGAATTTTACCAGTGATGGTTGGGCAATAGAATTTGAAGATGGTGTTGTTATGAATGGTTCAAAATCGGAACATATTAAAGAAGCGGCACAAGTAATTTCTCAGTATTGTGATGTTGTTGCTGTGAGAGCTTTTGCGAAATTAGAAGATAAAGAAAGCGATTATAAGGAAGAAGTTATCAGTGGTTTTTTGAAATATGCAACAATTCCAGTTATTAATATGGAAGGTGCGTTAGGTCATCCGTTACAAGCCTTGGCAGACGCTATAACTATTAAAGAATTTAAAACAAAGCAAAAACCAAAGGTTGTTTTATCCTGGGCACCGCATCCAAAAGCATTGCCACACGCAGTAGCGAATTCATTTGTTGAAATGATGCAGTTGCAAGATTTTGATTTTGTAATTACACACCCTGAAGGTTATGAATTGGATCCTGAAATAACAAAAAAATCAACAATAGAATATAATCAAGATAAAGCGTTTGAAAATGCAGATTTTGTATATGTCAAAAACTGGAGTTCGTTTAAAGAGTACGGTAAAGTTGTTAATATAGATGTGAATTGGATGATTTCTGCTGATAAAATGAAACTGACTAACAATGCTAAATTTATGCATTGTTTACCAGTTAGACGAAATGTAATTGTTGCAGATGAAGTGATTGATTCAGAAAATTCAATTGTTATTCAACAAGCAAACAATAGAAC
>Ga0209231_1000380_pt1 | contig 25950 bp, 30 predicted proteins | sample Deesub45470m_DNA_FD_188086 | JGI IMG/M metagenome (GOLD analysis project Ga0209231, IMG submission 188086) | Deep subsurface microbial communities from North Pacific Ocean - 450_OLKR46/470m Metagenome (SPAdes) (version 2) | ecosystem: Environmental > Terrestrial > Deep subsurface > Unclassified ... | reverse complement strand
GGGATGGCGTGCCGCCACCGAAAAAGACCGTACCTACCGGTCCGGACCAGTCGTCGCCGGTCAACTGCAGTTGACGCAGTAGTAAATCGACGTAGGCGCTGGCCTGATCCGCGGTGCCTGGCGTGGAAAAGAAATCACAATAGGGGCACTTGCTGCGGCAGAATGGAATGTGCAGGTAGACACCCAGGGACACGGGCCAGTCTCCATGGCGCAGTAGCGCGGCAGGTGCTTGACAGAAAAGAACGGCGGGGAGTAGCCTCCCCGCCGTCAAGGATAACCGATTGCGGATTAATTAATGGAAATAACGGGCATTAAGCCACAAATGGGCGGCAATACTTGCCGCATAGCCGAGCGCTATGGCCCAGGTCCATTTTAAATGGCTGCCGAATGTGTAAATACCGCGTGCTGATCCCATCAGGGCGACGCCGGCTGCTGAACCGATGGAGAGCAGGCTGCCACCGACACCGGCGGTGAGCGTTACCAGCAGCCATTGACCGTGCGACATCTCGGGATTCATGGTCAAAACCGCGAACATGACCGGAATGTTGTCGATAACGGCGGAAAGAATGCCCACCAGAATGTTGGCGGGGGTGTGGCCGAGGACATTGTACATAAAGTTGGAGGTATAGGCGAGGTAGCCAAACTGTCCCAGACCGCCGACGCAAAGAATAACGCCATAAAAGAAGAGCAAGGTATCCCATTCCGCCTTGGCGATCTTGCGGAACAGATCAAAGGTGGCGTGGCTATGGCCGGTCACATCAAGGGGATTGTCGCCGCTGAGCAAGCGGTGTTCCTTTTTCTTCAGCCAGTAAGAGAAGAAGGAGAGATAGCCAAGGCCGAGCATCATGCCGACCGCCGGTGGCAGGTGGAGAAAGTTGTGAAAACTGACAGCAGTGACGATGGTGCACAAAAACAGGACCATAATTCGCCGGGCACCGAGTTTCATGTGTACGGTTTCGTCGCTGGCATCCGGCGTCTCCTTCGGTACCGAGAAGCTCATGATGAAAGCTGGAATGATCCAGTTAAGCACGGAGGGGATGAAAATGGCGAAAAACTCGAAAAAGGCAACTTTCCCTTTTTGCCAGACCATCAGTGTGGTGATGTCGCCAAAAGGGGAAAAGGCGCCACCAGCGTTGGCAGCCACGACAATATTGATGCAGGCGATGACGACGAATTTCTTGTTGCTGCCCCCTACGGCCATGGCAACCGCCCCCATGAGCAGGGCCGTGGTCAGATTGTCGGCAACGGGTGAAATAAAGAAGGCGAGCAGACCGGTGAGCCAGAAGACAACACGCAAGGTGAAGCCTTTATTGACCAGCCAGGAGCGCAGGGCGCGAAACGCGTTGCGCTCTTCCAGGGCGTTGATATAGGTCATTGCCGCCAACAGAAACAGAAACAGCTCGGCGTATTCGGTCAAGTTGCCAAGGATCGCCGCATGCGGCGTTTCGCGGTCACCGATGGACGCGTAAGCGATGGCGACCAGAATCCAGATGATGCCGGCGGCGACGATCACCGGCTTGCTTTTGCGTAAGTGCAGATGTTCCTCAAGAATCACCAGGGTGTATGCGGCGACAAAGAGAAGCAGAGCGCAGATGCCATAAATGGTGGTGGTCAGGTTGACCGGTTCAGCCACAGCGCCACTGGCCGCAGCGGTAGACGTGATGGCGACCAGAGCCAGGCCGGCGAGCGGCAGGATTTTTTTAAACGGAATCATGTCGTTCAATGCACTCCAAGAGGGGGTTGACGGCGAAGGCCGATTGTATACACAATGAACCTGGGTGACAAGTGGGCGCGGTCATGTCAAACAAAGAGCCAGAGCCCCAAGATTTCTAGCATTGCCCCCACTTTACTGTCAAGCAAAACCGCGTTTTGTGTTTGCTGATCAGATTTGTGTGGGTCGAAACACAAATCTGCGTTGCAATGCTTATTGTGCGTGTATAAATAAAACAATATTCTACAGGAGCGATGATGAGCCACCAGATCTCCGCAGCCAGTATCCAGTTCAATCTCACCCTTGGTGATGTCGATGCCAATCTGGCCAAAGCTCTGGCCGGACTCCAGCAGGCCAAAGCCGCCGGCGCTCACCTTGCCGTGCTGCCGGAGATGTGGAGCAGCGGTTACGATTACCGGCGCCTGGCCGATCTTGCCGAGCGCACGCCCGAGGTGATTGAGCAGCTTTGTGCCTTTTCCGCCAGATCGGGGATGGTGCTGGTCGGCAGCCTGCCGGAGAAAGAGGGCGATGCCCTTTACAATTCCGCTACGGTCATCGACGGCGGCGCCGTGGTCGGGCGCTACCGCAAGCTGCACCTGTTCTCGACCATGGGCGAGGATCGTTTCCTAACCGCCGGCGACCAGAGCCTGGTGGTTGATACCTCGGTGGCCAGAATCGGCGTTGCCATCTGCTACGATCTGCGCTTTCCGGAGCTGTTTCGTAAAATGGCGCTGGAAGGGGCGGAGGTTATCTGTTTGCCGGCAGAATGGCCGAAACCGCGCCAGGAGCATTGGCGCACTTTGCTGCGTGCCCGGGCGATCGAAAACCAGCTGTTCGTTGTTGCCGCCAACTGTTGTGGCCTGCAGGGGAAACTCGATTTCTTCGGTATGAGTCTGCTGATCTCGGCCCGCGGCGAAGTGCTGGCCGAAGGGGGCGAAACCGACGTGGTGCTGACGGCGACCTTTGATCGGGCCGAGAAGGAGGAGTACCGCAGTCAGATCCGTTGTTTCTACGATCGGCGGCCGGAAATCTACGGAACCCTGCCCTAACGGCTGATGAAAACCCCCATCTGCGGCGTTCCCCTTGATTTCGTCGCTGCAACGTAGCTATCGCTACGCTTCACTCCTCAATCGGCGGGCGCCTTGCACCTAGGGGTTTTTGATCAGTCTCGCTTTGTCAGCAGGCAAAAAACAGATAAAGAAGGATTGATCTGCTCGTTTCTTGTGTTCCCCATATAATCGCATTCGTGTTTCGCCAGAGTCGATTTGCCCGTGATCAAACCTTTCATTTTTCTTCGTGCCCTTCGTGTTCTTTGTGGTGAAAAGGCCTTCTCTTTATTCCCCCCTTTAGAAAATCTGCTATAGTATCGCCCGCATCTAGTCCTGTGAGGAGGCGGCTTATGTCCGACAACAAGACAACAGTATCCCTGGTTCTGGGCAGCGGCGGTGCTCGCGGTTTGGCCCACATCGGTGTTATTCGCTGGCTGGAGGATAACGGTTACCAGATTGCCTCAGTCTCCGGAGCGTCGATTGGCGCCCTGATTGGCGGCATCTACGCCGCCGGCCAGCTCGATACCTACGAAAAATGGGTGCGTGCCATCCGCAAGATCGACATGGTGTCGCTGGTCGATATCTCACTGTTTCGCGGCGGCCTGGTTAAAGGTGAGAAGATCATCGGTACCCTGCGCGACTTGATTGGCGACCTGACAATAGAAGACTTGCCGGTGCCGTTCACTGCTGTCGCCTCTGATATCACCCGTGAAAAGGAGATCTGGTTAAGCCGTGGCCCCCTTTTCGACGCCATTCGTGCCTCGATCTCCATGCCTCTGGTGTTCACCCCATTTCGGATCAACGGTGTCCACCTGATCGACGGCGGGGTGCTCAATCCGGTACCGATCGCACCAACCTTCGATGACCAAACCGACCTGACCATTGCGGTCAACCTCGGTGCCCCGCCGCAGGCTGGCGCCGAGTTGCCGCCGGAGCCACCGTCACCCAACGGCGCTCCGCTGCACGAGAAGATCTTCAACTTCATTGCCGACCTTGGCAGCGATGACGAGTCCGGCGATGGCGACGCCGACCTGCTCGATGTCGTCAGCCAATCGATCGACGCCATGCAAGGGACCATCGCCCGACAGAAGCTTGCTGCGTACCCGCCCGACGTGTTGATCGAGATCCCGCGTAACGTCTGCGGCACCTTTGAATACGACCGCGCCTCTGCTCTGATCAAATATGGCTATGAAGCGGCCGGGCGCGCCCTGGCGGCGCGTAAGGAGGGGGTATGACCCCGCTTGATCAATGGCTGGCGACGTTGCAGTCGCGCACCGGCCAGGAGTTTGCTGTCGGTGACTGGCTGCCGATTGACCAGCCGCGCATCGATGCCTTTGCCGCCGCCACCGGCGATAGTCAGTGGATCCATACCGACCCGGTCCGTGCGGCGAGCGATTCACCCTACGGTCGAACGGTGGCGCACGGTTTTTTGACCCTGTCGCTGCTGCCGCTGCTCACCGCCGGCAACGATCCGCAGACCCTGCAGCGGCTCTTTCCCGGCGCGAAGCTGCGGGTTAATTACGGTCTCAACCGCCTGCGCTTTCCGGCGCCGGTGCTGTGCGGCGAGAGCATCCGGGCCCGGACTCTGCTTTTGGCGGCGCGCATTGTTGGTGAGGCTCTGGAGGTGACCTGGCAGTTTACAATCGAGATTGAAGGAAAAGAAAAGCCGGCACTGGTTGCAGAGCAGTTGGTTCGGGTTTATGCTTGAGCAAGATAACCTCTCAATGGATACAAAGGAGATTTAAAGCCATGATGCGCATTTTGACTGTCTTTTGCCTGATCGGCCTGCTGCTGGCCGGTGGGTGTGCCGAACCGATGAACAAAACCGAAAAAGGTGCGGTTTACGGCGCCCTCGGCGGCGCCGCTGCCGGCGCCCTGATCGGCCAGGCCACCGGTAAAAATACCAAATCGACCCTGATCGGTGCCGGCATCGGTGCCGCCGCCGGTGGTGGCATCGGCGCTGGCGTCGGTGCTTACATGGACAAGCAGGAGAAAGAGGTCCGAGCCGCGCTTGATGCAGTTGAAGGGGTGAACATCGTCCGTGACGCCAACGTGCTGTTTATCACCTTCCGCTCCGATAACCAGTTCGCCGTCGGTAGCTACGTCTTCAATGCCGCAGCACAGAACGACGTCGCCCGCCTCGCTACCATCTTTCGCGAGAACGAGAAGACTGACATTCTGGTCACCGGTCACACCGATAGCACCGGCAGCGAAGATACCAACCAGGCCCTGTCGGAGAAGCGCGCCCGGGCCGTGGCCAATATCTTTATCAGTAACGGTGTCGCCGGCGCCCGCGTCACCACCCTTGGTATGGGCGAAAGTCAGCCGGTCGCCAGCAACGACAGCGAAGCCGGCCGTCGCCTCAACCGCCGGGTCGAGATCCGGGTGTCACCGAAGTAAGCAGAGCAGCAAAGAGCAGCAATTAAGTATCAATGAGCCGGTCCATATGTGGGCCGGCTCTTTTTTTAGCAAGGATGCCCTGCCCTCTGCAGAATTCGAGGGTAGACCCCTTTAGCATTGGATTCATCGGGCTTTTCCGCTAGACTCACTGGTCTCGAAGCAAGGATTGCCAACTCTTTATCCGTGGGAAGCCCCCCATGACCCCACTCGCCAGCAGAAAAAAGGGAACTAGCGATAAATGAGCAACAGCAGGACCATGCAGCCTGTAGCCGATTATAAAGATCGATTCCTGAATCTTGTGAGGGAAAGCCTGACGCAGAATACCTTTGTAAGGCTGGTCCTCGGGAAATACCGTGGTCAGGATTCGGGGCTGGAACGCATTCTGGTCAGGAAGATTACGGTCAAGTCGCAGCCGTGCCTTTCCCTGGTCTATTGCTACAAGACCAGGGAGATCACGAAGAATGCTGATTTGACTGACGGTGTCGAGACGATTGCCGGGCTTCTCGGCGATCCGTTTCTAAGCGCCCACCTGTTTGCAACCACAGAAGATGTGCAGATGGAGTTCAGCCGCAAAGGTAAATGTCGCTGGAGTTGCAGTAAGGCGAGTAGCAGCGCGGTCCTTTCCAATCAGCACGACCGCGAGAAAGAGCGGTTTCTTGATCTCGGCAACCCGTTTTTAACCGCACTGGGGATCACCGATACGCAGCATCGCGTTATCCCGGCCAAGGCGCGGAAATGGAAGCAGATCAACAAGTTTCTGGAGATCTTCCAGCACGCCTTTTTATCCTCACGGATTGCGAAGACAGATGCCGTTCACGTGGTCGATTTCGGGTCGGGAAAAGCTTATTTGACCTTTGCTATTCACGACCTGCTCCGCAACGCGCAGGGGGTTCAGGCGCAGGTGACCGGTATCGAATTGCGCAACGATCTCGTGCAGTTTTGTAATGCGGCCGCACAAAAACTGGCGCTGGACGGATTGTCTTTTTATCAAGGTGATGTCAGCAGTTATAAACCGGCGAAGATCGACATCATCATTGCGCTGCACGCTTGCGATACAGCGACCGATCAGGCCATTTACCTCGGCATCCGCTCCGCTGCGCACATCATCATGTGTGCGCCTTGTTGCCACAAGCAAATCAGAGCGCAACTTTGCAGTCCCGAGGTGTTGGAACCGATGCTTCAATTCGGGGTGCATCTTGGCCAGGAAGCGGAGATGGTCACCGATAGTCTGCGCGCCCTGCTTCTGGAGGCACATGGCTATCACACCCAACTGCTTGAGTTCGTCTCTCTGGAACACACGAGCAAAAACAAGATGCTTTTGGCGGTGAAGCGCGACACAATCGTAGACCGGGACGCTCTGCTGGCCAAGGTCGCCAGATTGAAGGAGTTTTACGGTATTCGGGAACAGTGTCTGGAAACGTTGCTGGGCGGGAGTTGACCGGGGATGCGAACCAGGCGATGATCCGCAGGTCCTGGCTTTAAGGTTGAAAATGGTTCTGTGACCGAAAAGAAGGTCGTGATGGCCACTAAGACACCAAGAAAACGAAAATTGGATTGACGCAGAGGCGCTGAGAAAACCAATGTATAAGCGGTTACAAGCGTGAACGATCGAGACTCTAAGCATTTAACCTAAAGATTTGGCACCGAAGCTTTTCTCTGCGCCTTAGCGCCTCTGCGTCAGCTTTTTTAAAAGACCATGTCCTTTTTCCTTGGTGTCTTGGTGGCCAACCTTTATTTGGTTCTAAGTCCATATAAAAAGCCGGCCCGTTAACACGGACCGGCTTTTTTGTATGGGCGGTTATGATTTTTGTTTACCAGAAGGTGAGCAGGGTCGGCACCACGCCACTGGTCTTCAGCGTCTTGATGATCTCCAGCACGCCGAGAATCCAGATAAACCAGACTGCATCGAAGATGTGTTTGCGAAAGATGATCGGCTTGACGGCGTAATCTTCCGGCTCCTTGAAAGCGGAGAAGCTCGGGAAAAAGCGCGGCGTGGCGGCGGTGTAGGCCGCGTAGTCGTCAGAATGCAGGCCGCTGAGCCTCTTCGCTGGCGATGACCATCGGGTAGTAGATGGCGAAGCCGATGAGCATCACCAGGGTGAAGAAGATCGATTCGGTCGCCAGACCGATGCCGATGGCACCCAAAAAGCTGAAGAAGTAAAGCGGGTTGCGGGTCATCGAGTAGGGGCCCTCGGTGATCAGCTTGTCGGTTTTGTAACCGGCGATGTAGAGCGAACACCAGAGGCGGCCCAATGAGGCGATGCCGCACAAAACGGCACCGAGGGCAAAGAGGATAGAACCAACGACCGGGGCGACGGTCTGCAGGTAGCTGCCGGAAACGAGAATCACCCCGAACAGGGCGGCGGCAAACACGCGGGAGATGGCAATACGCAGACGTTCGATCTTGTTTTTCATGGGTGTCATCCTTTCGCACATTTTGTGTGCGTGCCACCGTGGCGGCAAAACGGTTCCAGAGCAAAAACTGGCGCGCACTCTAGCACAGCTGCCGGTATGCGGCAACGGGCAAATCGCTCAAGTCTCTTCAGGTGAGAAACCGGGTGATATTGTGCAGTGCCCGCTGCAGCGCCGCCTCGTCGGTGACTTCGAGGGTCATGGTGGGGGGATGTGGGAGAGCGGCGATGCGACCAAACAGCTGCTGAAAGTTGATATCGCCCTCGCCAATCGGCAGGTGGTCGTCGCCTTTGCCGGTGTTGTCGTGCAGGTGCAGATGGCAGAGGCGGTGGCCGAGGGCGGCAAACCAGTCGTCGAAACTGGTTTTGCTGAACAGGTGCCAGTGACCGACGTCGAAGCAGTGACCAAAGCGGGGATGGTCGAGACGGTCGAGGAGGGTGAGCAACGGCTCCGGTCTGGTTTCAAAGACATTTTCCAGTGCCAGCTGCAGACCGTATTGGTCGGCCAGCTCCAGCAGCGGCGGCCAAAACGTCAGGGACGCCTCAAGCCAGAGCCCGTCGCGACCGCCGTACTTCCAGTATTCGTAACCGGGGTGAAAGACGACGACTTTGGCCTTTAGCCGGGCCGCGGCAGCCAGTGCCTGCCGGTAGCGCAGCGCCGTGGCTTCTAAAACCAGGGGATCGAGGGCGCCGGGGTTGAGATCGTAAAATGGCGCGTGGACGGTGACCGAGAGCCCGGCTGCGGCCAGTGCCGTGGCGGTGGTCTCCAGCTGGCGCGGGTCGAGCTGGTCGAGATCCTCCCCGCGCAGGGCCACTTCTGGCTGCAGGCGGCGGGCGATCAGGTCGTCCAGGCGGTGGCCGAGTTGTTCGTACGGGACGCGGACGTGCAAACGACTACGCATTGGGTCGCTTCTCTCTGGCCACTTTCTCCAGGCGCTCGGTTGAGGCCCGCTCGCCAAGGGTGATCAGGATGTCACCGCCATCCAGAACCGTGGTCGGGGCCGGATTGAACAGCATCTGTACCCCGCCTTTTTTAATGCCGACGATGATCACGCCGAAATCCTTGCGCACACCGGAGCTGATCAAGGTTTCGCCGGCCAGTTGCGAATCGGCGGTGACCAGAATCTCCTCGATCAGCAGCTCGTAGTTTTTGCCGGCAGTGGCAAGTTCGATGAAGTCGACCACCGACGGGCGCAGGATCGCCTGTGCCATGCGCGTGGCACCCATGATGTAGGGGGAGATAACCTTGGTGGCGCCGGCACGGGTAAGTTTCTTTTCGGCTCCGTCTTCGCTGGCGCGGGCAAGGATAAACAGGTCAGGATTGAGGCCGCGGGCAGTAAGGGTGATGTAGACGTTTTCGGTGTCGGAGGTGACGGCTGTCACCAGACCGCGGGCGTTGAGGATGCCGGCGCGGATCAGGGTTTCATCGGCGGTGGCGTCGCCTTCGACATAAAGAATCCCTTCTTGACTGAGGCGCTGGCAGTTTTGCGGATCGCGCTCGACCACCACCAGCGGCACCGGCTTTGCCTCAAGCTCCCGGCAGATGTGGGTACCGATACGGCCATAGCCGCAGATGATGTAATGTCCCTGCAGTTTGGCAATCTTCTTTTCCAATTGTTTCCTCCCCAGGATCGAACGCAACTGCCCTTCGACAACGAACTGGACGATGCTGCCGGCAGCGTAGGCGAGAACACTGACGCCGACGAAAATCAGCATGATGGTAAAAAGGCGCCCTCCGGTCGACAGATCACGCACTTCCTTAAAGCCGACCGACGCGATGGTAATCACCGTCATGTACAAAGAATCGATGGCCGGCCAGCCCTCGATCAGCATATAGCCCGAGGTTCCGAACAGGACCAGCCCGGAGAGCAGTAGTATCAGGATGCGTAAATTACGGACCGGACTCATGGAAACAATCTCCCAAAACGATGCGCTGAAGTGTAGCCTTTTGCATCGGCGATGGCAAGGGCCGGAGTCGGAAGTTGCGGGCAAAAAAGTCTTGACATGCTATGTATACTGTATACAATTTTCATTGGTTTATTTTCAGGAGGGTACGCAGTGAAAAAACGACCCATTGAACATCACCAGACGCTGCGCGAAAAAATCCTAGAGACCATTCGCGAGGCCATTCTCAAAGGCGAGCTTAAGCCCGGCGAAAAAGTTGCAGAGCCGGAACTGGCCGAACGCTTCGGTATCAGTCGTACGCCGATTCGCGAAGCGTTTCGTCAGCTGGAGAGTGAAGGCTACCTGACCGTTATCCCGCGCAAGGGGGCCGTGGTCACCGCTTTGTCCGAACGGGCGGTCGAAGAGTTTTACGCTATCAAAAGTATCCTCGAAGGCTATGCGGCGCAGATGGCGGCTGAGAACCTCGGGCCAAAAGAGCTGGAAAAGCTTGAGGTGATCAACGAGCGGCTGAAGCAGCTCGCCAACGAGGGAGACGTGAAGACCTTCTTCCGGGTCCACAATGAGTTTCACGAGATTTTTATTCAGGCGGCCGGTAACGAGAAGCTGGCAGAAATCATCCACCAGCTGATGCTAAAATTCAACCGTTTGCGTTTTGCTTCGCTGTCGTTGCCCGGCCGGATGCAGATCTCGGTGCAGGAACACGTGAAGATCCTTGACGCCTTTCGGAAAAAAGATGGTATCCTTGCAGACGCTCAAGTGCGCAAAACCGCCTCTCTTGGCGGCCAGGTGCTGATTCAGAGCATGGCCAAGAGTGAGGGGCGCGAGGTTAAGGGATCTATCCTCAAACAAATTATCGATGTGTAGAGCGTCGGTATCTTTTTAAGGAGAACATAAATGATGATGCGTAGCTTTTTGTTGGCCCTGATGTTGCTGTTGTTCACCTTCAGTCTGGCGAGTGCCGCTTCCGTCCGTCTTGATTTTAATAATGACAGTGCCGAAGCCGCTTTCGCCGCCCCGCTGGCTGATGACGACCTCGGTCAGGTCGTTCTGGGTGGTCGTTTCCTTTATAACGATGATGAGCGCACCCATCTTGGTTTTTTGCACCTCGATTTTGTCGGTGAGCCGGGCAATCTCCCCGGGCTTAATCTCGGTGCTGGCTTCTTTGTCAGTTACGGCGACACCCACAGGCATTATGACACGATGAATATCGGTCTTGGCGTTCAGGCGAAATATGCGCCGGCCGAGCTCAAGGGGTTAGGTTTTGGTGCCCATCTCAGTGTGGCACCGGAGGTCTTTTCCTTCCGCGATTCGGAGGGTTTTTACGATGTCGGCGGCAAAGTTTATTACGCAATCACTCCTAAGGTGCAGATTTACGCCGGCTACCAGCACATTCGCGGCAAGTTTGATAATGGTCCGAAGCAGACCTTCGATCGCGACCTGCGTCTGGGGATCGAAGCCTACTTTTGAGCGATCGCCACAGGTTCTAAATGAAAGACGCGTCCCATAACGGGGCGCGTCTTTTTTATTTGGACTGATAACCCAACCGCTTTGGTTCAGGTTTTTGTCTGATCCGTGTCAATTAGATTTGATCCGTGTCCCATTGCCTTAAAAGGTTGGAGTTGACCGGTTCAGTCAACAGCGCGCCAGACCGAGTTGTCCCAGTCGTAATGCTGCCTGGGCAGAAACTGATCCTTATAAGCCATCACCGGGCAACCGGGCACATAGTAGCCGAGATAGTACCAGGATAAACCACGCTCCTGACACAGGGCGATCTCGTGCAGGATGCTCAAGGTGCCGAGTCGCCGGCTGGCGTGGTGCGGGTCGAAACAAAAATAGACACTGCTTAAGGCATCGCTGGCGCAATCGAGCCAGCCGACACCGAGCAGTTCGTCGTCGAGTCGAAGCTCGGTCTGCAAGGTCGGGCAGGGGGGGAGGTAGAACAGACAGGCAAACTCTTCGGTCGTGGAAAAAGTGCCGAAGCGCTCGGCGCCGTGGCGGCAATAAAGATCGTAGATCTGCTCGCTGGGGTGCAGGGGGCCAAACTGAGCGGTCAGATCAAGGTTGCGGCGCAGGACCCGGCGCTGGCTGCGTGAAGCGACAAACGCATTGACATCGACGCGTAGCGGAATGCAGGACCGGCAGCCATCGCAGGCAGGACGAAAGAAATAGGGACCAAATTTACGCCAGCCGGTGTTGAGAAAGCCGCTGAGTTCAACAGCATCCAGATCGATGGCGTAAAATGATTCGTAGCGTTTTTCACGGCCGGGCAGATAGGGGCAGGGCTCGGCGTTCTCTATTGCGGTGGCGCGCAGCAGCTGCATGCGGTTGGTTAGACTTTAGCTGCGCATGTTGATGAACTGCAGCTCGATACCGAAATCCTTCCCCTTGAGCAGTTGAATCACCTCCTGCAGGTCGTCGATCTTCTTGCCGGTGACCCGCACCTGGTCCTCCATAATCTGCGGCTGAACCTTGAGTTTGCTCTCCTTGATCACCTTGATGACCTCTTTGCCATGCTCTTTGTCGATCCCCTGGATGATGCCGATGCGCTGGCGCATGGCATTGTGCGAGGCGGTCTCTTTTTTGCCGTAGTCGAGACATTTGGGGGAGATGTTGCGCCGGGCGAGTTTGCCTTTGAGGATGTCGATCACCGCGTCGAGTTTGTAGTCGTCGGCGGCGAGGATGACGATGGCATCCTTCTCCAGGTCGATTTCGTTGTGGGTGCCTTTGAAATCGTAGCGTTGTTCGATCTCTTTGCGGGTCTGGTTGACAGCGTTATCGATTTCTTGCAGATCGACTTTGGAGACGACGTCGAAACTCGGCATGGGGGGTTCTCCTTTTTGCGTGTGGTGCGGGGGCTCGGTGGTTGTTGTTTTATAGCATAAGGGGGGCTTGGCTGCCAAGGGAGAGTAGGGGGATGTTGGATGGTTGATTGTGGTGAAGCTCAAAACCGGCGGGTCCAGCCTTCGCCAAGGCTGCGGCCTGGCAAGCGCGTCCCGCCAGACGCCTTACTTTTTTGCAGACGCCAAAAAAAGTAAGCAAAAATGGCTTTCCCCTGCGGGGGGCATTTCGGTTGCCGTCAGGCGTGGCTCGTGTTCAGCGACACCGTTCATTGCCCGGTCAGAGACCTTCGGACGGTGAAAACCCGGTGCTATGGTTGCGCCATGTAAATTTAGCTATTGGCTCTTTTACCATTGCCGTTGCCGTTGCCGTCGGGGGCGGGCTTGCCCGGCGTAGCCTTGGCGAAGGCTGGGCCACCGGTTTTTTTGCCTTAGCTGCTGAGGCGATGGCTGCGGCCGATGAGGTAAAAGGCCCAGGCGAACAGGGCGGCTGACATGGCGCCGGCAACCAGAAAGGCCAGCCATAACGGCAGGTCGCCGACGCCGAGGATGGCGCTGCGGAAGCCGTCGATAAGGTAGAACATCGGGTTGAGATGGGAGAGGCTCGACCAGGGGGCGGGGAGGATGGAGATCGGGTAGAAGACACCGCCGAGGTAGATCAGCGGCAGGATCAAAAAGTTGGTGTACATCGACAGCGAGTCGAAACTGCTGGCGTAAAGGGCGACGATGATCCCGAACTGGGCAAAGAGAAAACTGGCCAAAGCGGCCATGGCGACGGCGGCCAGGGGATTTTGCCAGGGGAGCGTGGCGAAGAAGGTCGACACCAGCCAGACGACCAGACCGACCGCCAGGCCGCGGATCATGGCGGCGAGGGTGTAGGCGAAGATAAACTGTGGCGGCGTGATCGGTGTCACCAGCAGATCGACGATGTTACCCAGATAGCGCGACATGAACAGCGACGAGGCGCTGTTAGAAAACGAGTTGTTGATGACTCCCATCAGGATCAGTCCCGGAACAACGAACTGGGCGTAAGTAAAGCCGTCCATGACACTGATGCGTTCACCGAGGGTGGCACCGAAGATAAACAGGTAGAGCGAGGCGGTGATGATCGGCGTAAACAGGGTCTGTGACGACACGCGCAGAAAACGCCGGATCTCCTTGTGCAGCAGGGTGAGAAAGGGTCGCCCCGGAATATAGTCTGGTGGACGGGCATCAATGGCCATGGGGGTTGCTCCCGGTCAGGCGTAAAAAAACGTCTTCCAGATTTGGCGGCCGGGTTTCGAGGTCGCGCACTTTCAGGCCGAGGCCGTCAAGTCGGGCCAAAAGGGCAATGGCGGTATCGTTCTCATCCAGAGCGCAGCGCAACAGACTGCCGTTATCGGTGAGCACCGGGCGAAAATGGCCCAGCTCAGGTGGCACGGCCGTCAGGGGCGCTTCGAGATTGATTTCGACCTGGCGGCCGCCGAGCTGGCGCAGCAGGTTGCGGGTGCTATCCAGCGCGACGACTTCGCCGTGATTCATGATGGCAATGCGGCCGCACATCTGCTCGGCCTCTTCCAGATAGTGGGTGGTGAGCAGGACGGTGGTGCCGCGCTGATTGATTTCGCGGACAAATTCCCACAGGGAGTGACGCAGCTCGATGTCGACGCCGGCGGTCGGCTCGTCGAGAATCAGCAGGCGCGGTTTGTGGATCAGTGCCTTGGCGATCATAAACCGGCGCTTGAGACCGCCGGAGAGCTTGAACATCACCTTATGCAGATGCGGCCCGAGGCCAAGACGCTCGATAAGCAGTAAACGCCAGGCTGGATCGTCACGCAGGCCGTAGTAACCGGCATGCATCTTCAGCGCTTTGTCGATGGTGAAAAAGTTGTCGATGACGATCTCCTGATGCATGACCCCGGTCAGGCAGCGGGTGACGCGATAGTCCTGCCGGTTGTCGTGGCCAAAGATGCGCACAGCGCCGGTATCAATGCGGGTGACGCCGGAGACCATGTTGATGGTCGTACTCTTGCCGGCACCGTTGGGGCCGAGCAGGCCGAAGATCTCCCCCGGCGCAATGGCCAGGGAGATCCCGTTGACGGCGGCGCTGCCGTCGTAGCTTTTGTGCAAATGATCGATGTCGAGGGCGGGTGTCTGCATGGCGCCATATTAAGCCCGCTGCAACCGGCCTTGTCAAGTCGATGCACAGACGCCGCATGTGGCGATGCACGTTGCAGATCGTCTATCCCGACCTATACTTGGGATGAAAGGTAAAAGGTGATCAGATGAAACGTTATAAAGTGATGTTCCTGTTCCCCGGATTGCTGCTGGTCGCGGCACTGGCGATGGCAGCTGACCTGCGCGTTTACTCAGTTGTTGACGGAGGTTACGTTATGACCGATAAGGTAGTAAAGACTGCCGAAGAGTGGCGGCAACAGTTGACGCCGGAGCAGTATCACATTCTGCGTGAAAAAGGGACGGAGCGCCCCTTTTCCGGCGCCTATGCCAGCAGTCATGCGGCGGGGGTGTATCGCTGCGCCGGTTGCGGTCTGGATCTGTTTCGTGCCGAGGACAAGTACGAGTCGGGCACCGGCTGGCCGAGCTTCACCTATCCGGTCGCTCCGGAGAATGTGGCTACCGCTGAGGACAACTCGTTCTTCTCGCGCCGCATCGAAGTGTTGTGTGCCCGTTGCGGTGGCCATCTCGGCCATGTTTTTCCGGATGGTCCGAAACCGACCGGTGATCGTTACTGCATGAATTCCGCGGCACTGCTGTTTGTGCCGGCGGCAGAGATTAAAAAATAAATTCTGCAAAAAAGTTTGGGCAGCAAACAGGCTGCATATAAATTGAAGGAGGATGCTGTGAAGAAAATGATGAGGTGGGGTTCGATTTTGCTGCTGACTTTGGCGTTGCAGGGCTGCCTTTATGCCAATGTGCGTGGGCCCCTCGACACCAATTTTGACCAGACCAGCCTCGGAACCAAAACCGGTCGTGCCAGTCTTTACTCTGTTTTGTGGCTGGTTTCCTGGGGTGACGCCGGGTCACAGGCGGCGGCGGCCGATGGCGGAATTCGCGTTATTAACCATGCCGACAGCGAAACCTTTATGGTTCTGTTCGGGCTCTACACCGAAGTGACGACGGTGGTTTATGGTGACTAAACGACTGGCTGCCGTAGCTGTTGGCGGGTTGCTTCTGCTTGGCGGCTGTGCTGGCGGGCCACCACCGGGGCTGCTCTACACCAAGGTCACCCAGCCCTATATGCTCGATTTCAAGCAGACGCCGGTTGGGAGCAAAAAGTGTATTCTGGATGATCACCGGATCAAGGATATCGTCACTGGCTCTGGCGTATCGGTGGAATGGAGCGAGACGATAATCAAGGCTGCTGCACGCGAACGCGGGATTGTAACGATCACGCACACTGATGAAGAGTTGTTCAGTGTCCTGTTCGGCGTCTACAGCCGTAAACGGCTGATTGTCTACGGCGACTGAGATTAAGCTTCAATGCCCGATTCTGCGACCGAGTTCACTGACGACGCTGGCGACCATCTCTTCGGCGAGAAAATGGGCATCAAGCTCAAAGGTGGTTGAACTCTTTTTGCCGATGTCGTAGAACTCGAGGCGGTAGGTGGTCTGCATAATGACACCGCGAAACGGGGCCGCCGATTCGGCGCGCTTGACCAGAGTGCCAAAGAGAATGCGACTGGGCTCGCGCTCGAGTCCCAACTCGGTTTTAAGCTCGGCAGCGGAGAGGCCACGCAGGCGCGCCGCTGTTTTGCTTTCGGCATTCAGCGTCCGTTCGAAATAGACAGCGGTCTTGAACAGGCCTTGTTTCTGCAGCTGCTCGGCAAAGTTGGCCGCCTCCTCGCCGCGACAGATGTAGAAGGCCTGGTCGGTTTTGGCGAACGGAGCATAAACCAGCAGGTCGCCGCCGCCGCGCAGGGTGGCCGGGTCGCCCTTGACGGTGACATTGCTGATGCCGTCACTGGTTTTGGAAACCAGAGCGATGATCGGGCCGCAACCGGCCAGCAGCAGAAACAGGGCAAGTACCGAGAGTGTGGTTTTCATGGTCAGCATCCTTTACACAAAGGGTGGCACTGAAGGCAATTGTCGGTGGCGGCGTGGGACGTCTGGCGCAGGGCGATGTCGTGACAACCGAGACAGTCATCCGGGGCGCTGGCGGTGCGATGTGCCTCGGTGTTGGTCCGGCGCGGGGCATAAGCCGGCACCCGAACGACGCAACCGACCAGCAGCAGGGTCAGCAGGACGAGGGACAGTCCTTTCATGATAAAAACCTCCGATCAGTGAACGGGTTTGGCAACCAGTAGAACGTTTCTAATACTAGCATATGCCGCACGCTGTCGCAGGGATCGGTGCTTTTTTTCGCTTAAGGTCTAACACCACCGGTTGCTTACGGGGGCGGTTGACTTTCAACTGTGCCGTCCGTATCATGCTCGGCACCGTACTTATGTAGGCTCAGCGCTGTTTTTACCGATCACAAAAGAGGGAATTCATATGGCCCTGCTCCGCATTTATCATTATCCCGAACCGGTGTTGGCACAAAAGGCTGCACCGGTGCCCGAAATTAACGCGGTCATTCGCACCCTTGCCCACGACATGGCTGAGACCATGTACGCCGCTCCGGGCGTTGGTCTGGCGGCGCCGCAGGTTGGTGTCTCGATCCGCCTGATCGTGCTCGACTGCAGTCGCGGTGATGAACCGCCCCGGTTGATTGCAGCGGTCAATCCGGAGATTGTTGCCCGCAGTGGTGAGGTTTGCGACGAAGAGGGGTGTCTGTCGGTCCCCGGTTACTACAGCTCGGTCAAACGCAGCGCCGAGGTCACGGTGCGGTTTCGCGATCTCGACGATATGCCGGTGGAGCTTGCCACCGATGGCCTGCTGGCCATCGCCTTTCAGCATGAGATTGATCATCTCGACGGTATTCTGTTTGTCGATCACCTGTCGCCGCTTAAGCGCAGCCTGTTCCGTAAACGCTATCCAAAAATTCTGGCACAGATGGAGGAACAGCTGTGAAGGCAAAGCAGATCCGGACCGTTTTTATGGGGACGCCGGCGTTCGCCTGTGACACCCTCTCCGGTCTGCTGGCGGCCGGGCTCGATCTGGTCGGCGTTTATACGCAGCCCGACCGACCAAAAGGGCGCGGTCAGAAGTTGACGCCGCCGCCGGTGAAGGAACTGGCTTTGCAACATGGTCTGCCGGTTTTTCAGCCGACAAAATTACGTCAGCCCGAGGTTGTCGCGCAGTTGCAGGCGCTGAACCCCGACCTGATCGTCGTCGTCGCCTATGGGCAGATTCTCCCCAAGAGTGTCCTCGATATCCCGCAGCTGGGCTGTATTAATGTGCACGCTTCGCTGCTGCCGAAATACCGGGGGGCGGCACCGATCAACAAGGCGATCATCGACGGTGAGACTGAAACTGGCATCACCACCATGCTGATGGATGTTGGTCTTGATACCGGTGCCATGCTGGTCAAAAAGAGTCTGAGCATCGGCCCGGATGAAACCGCCGGTGAACTGCATGATCGTCTCGCCTTGCTCGGCCGTGAAACCATGCAGGAGACCCTGCGGCAACTCCTTGCCGGGGTATTGCAGCCACAGGTGCAGGACGATGCCTTGATGACCTATGCGCCGATGTTGAAAAAAGAGGACGGCCTGATTGATTGGACCTGCCCGGCCAAAGAGATTCACAATCGGGTGCGCGGTCTTGACCCCTGGCCCGGTGCCTACACGATTTTTGCCGGCGAGGTCCTTAAAATTGCCGCCACCCGCTGCGCTTCAGGGAGCGGTGAGCCAGGGACTGTTCTGGCTGCCGGTAGCGAGGGCGTTCTGGTCGCCTGTGGCGGCGGAGCCTTGTTGATCGGTGCCTTGCAACTGCCGGGCAAGAAGCGCATGCCGGCGGCCGATTTTCTCCGGGGCCAGCCGTTGCCTGTCGGTACCCGGCTGGGATAATTGATGACCGCGAAACCTGTTGTTCGCAACCATGATCAGCCGCGCAAGCGGCTTTTTATCGCTCTGCTGACCGCCGCCGGCTCGTTTGTCTTGCTGGTCGCTTTTTTGCTCTGGTGGGTGCCGTCGGTCGGTCTGGTCCATATCCATCCGATCCTGCCTCTGATCTCCGCCGGGGTTCTCGCTCTGTTGACCCTGTTTATTGTCGGCGGCATCGGCCTGCTGGTCCTCACCCTGCTCACCGGCCGCGACCTGTTCTTCTCCGAGCGTCTGCGCAAACTGGTTATCCGTTACATCTTCCCCGGTGTCATCGCCTTCGGCCGTCTGTTCGGCGTCGACCGCGACATGTTGCGGCAATCGTTTATCGCCCTGAATAACCAGCTGGTCCGCGCACGCAAGCTGCGGGTGCCGGCGGAAAAGGCGCTGATTCTGCTGCCGCACTGTATCCAGCTGTTCGATTGCGATCTGAAAATTACCGGCGACGTCAACCGCTGTACGCGCTGCGGCCGGTGTGATATTGCCGATCTGGCTGACCTGGCTCGCCGGCGCGGCATCGATATCGCAGTGGCCACCGGCGGTACGCTGGCGCGCAAGATTATTGTCGAGCATCGCCCGCAGTTTATCCTTGCTGTCGCCTGCGAACGCGACCTGACCTCGGGGATTCGTGAGTCCTACCCGTTGCCGGTGATCGGCGTCCTCAACCAGCGTCCGGACGGTCCCTGTTTCAATACCCGGGTGGTGCTGGACGAGGTCGAGCAGGTGCTGGACGAACACGTTATGTCCCCCTCTTGACTTTTATTCCGGCGCGCTTATCTTGAAGCTTGCCCGAACCTTTTTATTATTTGCTGACCGATAAAGGAAGAACGTTGATGAACACCCTGCGCACATTTTTTTTCATGACTCTCCTCACCCTGATTCTGGTCTCTGCCGGTGGTGCTCTGGGCGGGCAGGGGGGTGCACTGTTTGCCCTGATTATGGCCGGAGTGATGAACCTTGGCAGTTACTGGTTTTCGGACAAGATCGTCATCGCCATGTACAAAGGGCGTGAAGTGACCAGTGGCCCGCTGTTTGAGGTGGTGCAGGAGCTTTGCCAGCGCAATAACCTGATCATGCCGAAGGTCTGCATCCTGCCGCAGCCGCAGCCGAACGCCTTTGCCACCGGCCGCAACGAGCAGCACGCTGTGGTTGCCGCCACCGAGGGGCTGCTGCAGATCTTAAGTCGCGATGAGCTGCTCGGCGTGATGGCGCACGAAATGAGCCATGTCCGCCATCGCGACATCCTCATCGGCTCTATCGCCGCCACCGTCGCCGGCGCCATCTCTTATATGGCGCACATGGCGCAGTGGGCGATGATCTTCGGCGGCCGCAGTGATGACGAAGACAGCAATCCGCTGGCGATGATTGCCATGATGATCCTGGCGCCAATTGCCGCCATGCTGGTGCAGATGGCGATCTCGCGCTCGCGCGAATTCCTCGCCGACGAAGGCGGGGCCAGACTCTCCGGTAATCCGCACGGTCTGGCTAACGCCCTGCGCAAGCTGGAGAGCGCCAATCGCGCCGCACCGATGATCCAGGCCAATGAGGCAACGGCGCACATGTTCATTGTCAACCCGCTGCGCGCTGGTGGTTTGCGCTCGTTGTTCTCGACCCATCCGCCGGTGGAGGAGAGGGTGGCCCGACTCGAGGCGATGGCGGGCGGCCGCTGAAAAGCCCCCGTCTGCGGCGTTGTCCTGGTCCGCGTCGCTGCGACGTAGCTTCCGCTACGCCTCACTCCTTGGCCGGCGGACGCCTTGCATCCAGGGACTTTTGAGCGGCCTTTAAGGTGAGCGTTCATTGCGTAGAGGAATTAAACATCTGCTGATCACAAGGCAAATCTTTTTCCGGTGTACCTGATACCTGAAACCTGAAATCAACAAAAAGGGAGCGCAGCAAAGCGTTCCCTCAGATTGCTGACAAACCAATTTTTCGAGGCTGATCAAAAATCTCCAGATGCAAGGCGCCCGCAGATCGAGGAGTGAAGCGTAGCGGTAGCTACGTTGCAATGACGAGATCAAGGGCAACGCCGCAGATGGGGGTTTTTCATCAGACTGAGGGAACGCAGCAAAGCGTTCCCTTTTTGTTGCCACTGGTGTAAAACAGCCGACATGATAAAACCTGCTAAAAATCAATCCACCGGCGATGCCCGCTCCGGCGCTTACGAGATTCTGCAACGGGTCGATGAAGGCGGTTACGCCGATTTGCTGCTCGATGCCTGGATCGGCCGTCACCCCGATCTCGACCCGCGCGAACGGGGTCTGTTGACCGAGCTGGTTTATGGCGTGCTGCGTCTGCGTGGTCAGCTCGATTTTGCCTTGACCCCGCTCTGCCGGCAAGCCCTGAACCGGCTGGAACCGGCGACACTCCGTCTACTGCGCATCGGCGCTTACCAGCTGTTGGCTCTTGACCGCATTCCGCCCCATGCCGCCGTGCATGCGACGGTTGAATTGGCCAAACGAATCGGCATGGAACGGGTCTCCGGTCTGGTCAACGGCGTGTTGCGCAGTCTGCAACGCCAGCAGGCCACCCTGGTCTGGCCGACCCCGGCTGACGTCGGTCCTTATCTCCAGCATGTCTGCAGTCTGCCGGTCTGGCTGGCCGCTGCCCTGCGTGAGCAGTTTGGTGATGCCGAAGCCCTGGCTCTCGGTGAGGCGCTGGCGGCACCGGCACCGCACACCGTGCGGGTCAACAGTTTGCGCTGCGATCGCGAAACCTTTCTCGTCGCTCTGGCTGCTGCCGGACACGAGGCCCGCCCCTGCCGCTTTGCCCCCGAGGGGGTGATTATCGACAAGCGTGGCGCCGCACCGTTACCGGGTGCCAGTGAAGGGTGGTATCAGGTGCAGGATGAGGCGAGTATGCTCATTGCCCATCTGCTGGCCGCCACACCGGGCGAACAGCTGCTCGATGCCTGTGCCGCCCCTGGTGGCAAGACCACCCACGTGGCGGCGTTGACCGCGAACCGTTGCCCGATTCTCGCCCTCGACAAGCATCCGCAACGGGTCAAACTGGTCGAAAGTGGCGCGCAGCGCCTTGGTGCGACCTCGATTACGGCCCGGGCCTGGGATCTGACGGTGGCGCCCGATTTTATCGCCCCGGGAAGTTTGGATCGGATTCTGGTCGATGCACCCTGCACCGGCCTTGGCGTGCTGCGGCGCAACCCGGAGAGTCGCTGGACCCGGACCCCCGAAGATGTGACCGAGCTGGCCGCTCTGCAGCAAAAAATTCTGGCGACGGTGGCGCCGCTGCTCAAGATTGGTGGCACCCTGCTCTATTCGGTCTGCACCTTTACTCCGGCCGAGACGGACACTGTTGTTGCCACTTTTCTGGCGGCGCATCCCGAGTTTGGCATCGATGATCCGCGGCCGGATTTGCCGGCGCATTGGGCGGGGTTGTTTGCTGCCGATGGCAGCCTGCGTACCCGGCCTCAGGATCATGACGGCATGGACGCATTTTTTGCGGTGCGGTTGCGGCGACGCGGCGCGGGTGGCTAAAAGGACATCACAAAACACAAAAAGGGCGCGGCTTTTAGCCGCGCCCTTTCTGTTAGCTGGATTGCAGTGATCTGTCGCCTATTCGCTAAAATCGATGCTGTAGACGAAACTCTTCGGGTTGTAGAAATCGAGCGGCTTGCCGCCGACTTCAGCGTAGGGATAACCGAAGGTGTTGAGTGGTGCGCCGGCCTGTGGCGGGTTGAGGAGCAGATCACGGCCGACGGCGAGACGGAAACGGTAAGCGTCGAGGCCGCCCCAGTAATAGGCGCGCAGCTCCTGGGTCCGTGCATCTTCCAGCTTCAAGTCCTCTTTGAGCATCGCCTTGCGCACGTCGGCCGGGTCGACCGGCACCCAGCCGGTTCCCGGCAGGAAAAACTCGGCCCAGCAGTGCTGCCAGCCGGTGATGTCTTCCGTGGCCTTCTTGCCGAGACGCAGACCAAAGATCTCCCGCGCCGGAATGCCGGCGGCCCGGCAGAGGGCGACGTAAACCGATGAGATGTCGGTACACTTGCCGCCCGGTTTTTGCAACAGCAGGCAGACATCCCCCTTGCCGCAGCCGATGGTCTTCTCATCACGGTGCATGTTCTCGACGATCCAGTCGTAGATTGCCCGGGCTTTTTGCAGCACGGTGGTCTTTCCTTTGACAATCTTCTCCGCCAACAGCTTGACTTCGCCGTCAACCGGTCCGAGGCTGGTGGCACCGAGGTAGTCGGCATAATCAGCCGGGTTCCACTGCGGCTCTTTTTCGGCGAGCGCACTCAGGCGCACTTCCTGGCGCTGAACCGTAAACTGCAAGTCAAGACGACGGTTTTTTGCATTGGCCGGCCACTGTGCATAGAGCATCGGCGTACCGTTGACGGTGTCGGTGTAGACGGCCGCCTGAGCGTAATCGCCGGTCCAGTTGATGGCGCTGATGGTCTGGTTCTGGTCGGAAACCGGGTAAGGGAGCCAGAGGCGGGTAGACTCACCTGGCGCTTGAGCACTGAGGTCGACATGCATGGTAACGGTGCCGGTGCGGTTTTGCGCCCAGGCGGTCGGGACCAGCAGCAGCAGGGTGGCGGTCAATAACCAAAAAGATTTCATCGGACTTTATCCCTTCACGTGGAGTTTATCTGGGGTGGTTAAGGCCAAATTTAATAACCTGATTGCAGGTTGCTGGTCAAATGGATAATATTAATAAGAACGATAGTATTCAGTTGTTTTTCTAATAGGGCCACTATTCACCTGAGGGTTCATGAATCTGCGTCAGCTCGAACTGTTTATTGCCGTCGCCGATAGCGGCAGTTTTTCGCGCGGTGCCGAAGCGACTCTGCGGACTCAGTCGACAGCGAGTCAGCAGATCGCCGCGCTGGAAGCCGAGTGCGGTCTGCAGCTGTTGGATCGGACCCGCCGGGGGGTCGAACTGACCGATGCCGGCCAGGTGTTTCTGGCCCAGGCGCGGCGGGTGCTGACCGAGATGACCGCGTTGCAGCAGATCATGGCCCGGTTTCAGGGGTTGGACGCAACGACGCTGACCATCGGTGCCAGCAATATTCCCGGCACCTATCTGGTGCCGCGCTTGTTGCCGGAGTTGGTCCGCCGTCACCCGGGGTTGACTTTGAACCTGGTGCATAACGACAGTCGCGCGATTCTCGAGCGGCTAGCCACCGGGGCCATTGAGCTGGCCCTGGTTGGCAGTCAGGCGATCACCGCCGATCTTGACTTTTCTCCGGTGGCTGATGATCTGTTGCAGATGGTCGTCGGTCCGCAACATCGCTGGCGACAGCGAACATCCATTCGCCTGAACGAGTTGCTCGATGAGCCGCTGCTGCTCCGGGAGAGCGGATCGGGGAGTGGGCAGACTCTGTTTACGGCTCTTCTGGCGGCAGGAGTTGGCCCGGAGCAGTTGCGGGTTGCGGCCCGGTTGGGGAGTAACGAGGCGATCAAGGAGAGTCTGGCTGCCGGATACGGGGCGGCGTTTCTTTCCGAGCGGTCGGTCCTGCGCGAAGTGGCGCGGGGGGAATTGGTGCTGATCCCGGTGGAAGGGCTGCGGGTCGTGCGCCGCCTGTGGCTGGCGACACGCAGCGGGCGTACCTTGTCTCCGGCCGCCACTGCCTTTATTAATCTGGTGAAAGCGGGGCCGGAGCGGTCTTTGTGAGCCCGGTCGTTTCCTGTGAATAAGGAGTCATGCAATGCTGGTCGATCAACTGGAAAACGCGAAAAGTTACCCATTCGGTCCGGCCTGGGAAAAGGTCTGCACCTTTCTTGCCGATCTGCCGGCCGATAGCGCCGATGGCGAATATCGGATTCAGGGCGATGACATCTTTGCCCGGGTCATGACCTATACCACCCGCACCCCCGAAGACGCAGTGCTGGAAGCGCACCGTGATTATGCCGATGTGCAGTCGGTTCTGGTCGGCAGTGAGGCGATGGCCTGGTTTCCGGCGCCGACACTGACGGTGACAAAGCCTTACGACAGTGAGCGCGATGCCGAATTTTATCAATACCCCGGTGCCGCTGCAGCGCGGGTGACGGTGGTTCCCGGTCGCTTCGTTCTGCTGCTGCCGGGCGATGCGCACATGTTCGCCCTGGCCGTCGATGATGTGCCTATGGCAGTGAAGAAGGTGGTGGTCAAGGTTCGGGTGGCTTTGCTGTTTCCGGCGGAGTTGTGAGTTGAGGGTGATTCGCAGAATAAAGAAAGTAAAACGCCGGTGCTGTTCGCACCGGCGTTGGTTTTTTTAGAGCCAGAACCTGGTCTTTAGGCAATCAGGGTAAAGCGCTCTTTCGGTACTCCGCAGACATCACACTTGTCGGGGGCATGATCATAGACCGTGTTGCCACAGATTTCGCAGACATAGACCTGCCGTGCTTTCAGGTCGCCGCCGGCTTTCACCGCGGCGAGGGCCTGGGAGTAGAGGCTATGGTGAACTTCCTCGACGGCCAGTGCGTTGCGGAAGGAGATCTCGGCCATCTTGTCCCCTTCCTGCTGGGCCTGTTTCAGGTAGGGCGGGTACATCTTCTGAAACTCAAACCCTTCTCCCTCAATTGCCTCGGCCAGATTTTCGGCAGTCTTTTTGATGCCGCCCATGGCGCGCAGATGGGCGTGGGCATGGACGGTCTCAGCGTGGGCGGCAGCGCGAAACAGTTTGGCCACCTGCGGCAAGCCGTCCGTTTCGGCCTGCTTGGCAAAGGCGAGGTATTTGCGGTTGGCCTGGCTTTCGCCGGCGAAGGCATCAGCGAGATTCTCTTTGGTCGGCATGGTCAAAGTACTCCTTAAGAAAAGTTGGGTGAGATGGATCGGGTGGAGGGGCCGATTAAGCTTTGATTAATGACGCTAATGTACCAGAAAAGGGAGGTATTGCCAGACAGTTTGCCGAAGATTTTTTAAATCGATCTGGAAATTACATCCCCTGCATGAGTCGCAGCGACTCCTGAAGCATGTCGAAGGCTGCCTGAGTCAAAAGATACAGGCCCCAGCTCAAGGCGATAATTCCGATACTCAGGCCAACCTTCCAGGCCAGAGTCGTCTTCGGCCGCCACCAGATCATCGGCAAGGCCAGCGGTCCGACGCACAGCACAGCGATAATAATCGCCGATTTCTGGAAATACCAGGGGCCCTGATCTCCGGTCGGGGGTTGAGGATGCGGTCGGGTTAGAAACTCGCCGCAGTGTTTGCATTTGATGGCGGCGTCCTGAATCTCTTCGGCACAAAAGGGGCAGGTTTTCATCAGGGTTTCCTGGTCTGCGGGCGGATGCTGCAACGATGGATCTAAACCGGTCGTCATATAAACTTTTCAAGCGCTGCAATCATGTCAGATTCTGGAAAAAAACTCGACCGCATTTATTGAAACAATCAGGCGCTCTTGACCTGCTTGACCGGCTGGCCTGATCGCGCTAAGTTGTCTCTATCTTGTGTTATGCGCTGTAAAAGGGGTTTACGGTGGGAAGATAAGATCAGATTTACGCAAAGGGACAAGCCACTTTTTACCGAGGTGCTTGTCCTCTTTTTGTTTGCCATATGGGGCAGCGTTTCCGCAGTTTACGAGCGGTTTCTCCCCGTAGAGGCTAAAAGGAAAAGCATGAAGACCGTACTGAGTCTATCCGAATCCGATCGCCGATTTCTGTCTGATGTCAGCCAGTTAGCGTTTGGCAATCCGTACGGGGAGGCGACGCAGGCCGTACTCAAAAC
>Ga0209231_1000379_pt1 | contig 25959 bp, 25 predicted proteins | sample Deesub45470m_DNA_FD_188086 | JGI IMG/M metagenome (GOLD analysis project Ga0209231, IMG submission 188086) | Deep subsurface microbial communities from North Pacific Ocean - 450_OLKR46/470m Metagenome (SPAdes) (version 2) | ecosystem: Environmental > Terrestrial > Deep subsurface > Unclassified ... | reverse complement strand
GGAAGTCGGCGTGCGCACCAACCTCGACGTGCTGAACGCCCAACAACAACTCTACGCCACCCGCCGCGACCTGTATCAAGCCCGATACAACTACCTGCTCAGCCAGCTGCGCCTGAAAGCGGCCGTGGGTGCGCTGGGTGAGGCGGAGCTGGCTGGTGTCAATCAGGCGCTTAACTGACACCGCTTGACAGCCGCCGATGTGACTGATTAAATGTGCGTTCAATCAATGAACGCACTCCATGAACGATAACACTACCAGTTACGGTCTGCTTAAAACTCTGGAAGATAACCCCAGTCTTTCCCAGAGAGATTTGGCGAAGCACCTGGGCATCAGCCTTGGAAAAGTCAATTTTTGTCTGAATGCACTGGTCGGCAAAGGCTTCCTGAAAGTCGGTAATTTCCGCAGCAGCAGCAACAAACTGGCCTATGCCTACTTGCTCACCCCGCACGGAGTCGAACAAAAAGCGCGCATGACCGTGGAGTTTCTACAGATAAAGATTCAGGAATACGAGCGTCTGCGCGCGGAGATCGCGGAACTGAAGCGCGAAGCGGAACAGGGCGGGTTGTTGGAGAATTTACATGAATAGATTTATTGCATGGCCATTCAAGAGGTGTAAATGAAAGCGGTCATTCTTGCTGGGGGTTTGGGTACGCGGATTAGCGAAGAGACGTCAACTCGCCCGAAGCCTATGGTTGAGATAGGCGGCAAGCCGATTCTGTGGCACATCATGAAACTGTATTCTGCACATGGAATTAATGAGTTCATCGTGTGCTGTGGGTATAAGGGTTATGTGATCAAAGAATATTTTGCCAATTACTTTCTGCACATGTCGGATGTAACCTTTGACATGGAGCACAACAAAATGGAAGTGCACCAGCGTCATGCTGAACCCTGGAAAGTGACCATGGTAGATACGGGCGATGACACCATGACAGGCGGCCGTTTGAAGCGAGTGGTTAAATACATAAAGGATGAAGAGGCTTTCTGTTTGACCTATGGCGATGGAGTGAGCGATGTCAATATTACAGAACTGATCGCCTTTCACAAAGCGCAGAAGGTCAAGGCAACGTTGACTGCCACGTTGCCGCCGGGGCGTTTCGGTGCGCTCGATATACAGGGTAATAAGGTCAATAGTTTCCGAGAGAAACCACAGGGCGATGGCGCGATGATTAACGGCGGTTTTTTTGTTCTTTCGCCGCAGGTTATTGATTACATTTCAGATGATAAAACTACGTGGGAGCGTGAACCGATGGAGCGGCTGGCCGAAGAGGGGAATCTGGCGGCGTTTCATCACAACGGATTCTGGCAGCCGATGGATACCTTGCGTGACAAGATGCATCTTGAAGAATTGTGGCAAACAGGTAAAGCGCCGTGGAAGGTATGGAAATGACGTCAGATTTCTGGCACGGAAAGCGTGTTCTGCTGACCGGGCACACCGGTTTTAAGGGAAGCTGGCTGTCGCTCTGGTTGCAATCCTTGGACGCACAGGTGGTGGGTTACGCGCTTGCACCTCCAACCAAGCCGAGTTTGTTCGAGGTGGCTGGGGTTGAAAAGGGCATGACCAGCATTATCGGTGACATCCGTGATCTCGAGCATATTCGCACAGTTTTTACCGAACATCAGCCTGAAATTGTGATTCACATGGCGGCACAGCCGCTGGTGCGTTATTCCTATATCGAGCCTGTTGAAACCTACTCCACTAACGTGATGGGTACGGTAAATTTGCTTGAGGCCGTACGCAGCACAAAGAGCGTTAAAGCAGTGGTGAACGTTACCACCGACAAGTGTTATGAAAATCGCGAATGGGCATGGGGCTATCGTGAAAATGAGCCCATGGGTGGTTACGATCCCTACTCAAGCAGCAAGGGCTGTGCGGAGCTGGTGACGGCCGCATACCGCAATTCCTATTTTCACCCGAATAAATATCAAGAACATGGCGTAGCAATTGCCTCGGCTAGAGCGGGGAACGTCATCGGTGGTGGCGACTGGGCAGAAGACAGGCTCATTCCGGACATCATGCGCGCCATCTCTGAAGATCGGCCGGTCAACATCCGCAATCCGCATGCAATTCGTCCATGGCAGCATGTGCTGGAGCCGTTGTCTGGTTATCTGCTGCTGGCGCAAAAACTTTGTGAAGAGAGTGCGGATTTTGCTGAAGGTTGGAACTTTGGCCCCAATGATGAAGATGCCAAACCTGTGCAATGGATCGCGGAAAAACTCACCCATTCCTGGGGTGAAGGTGCGAGTTGGGTGCTGGACGGCGGTGATCATCCGCATGAAGCGCATTACCTGAAGCTGGATTGTTCCAAGGCGAAGTCGCGACTGGGCTGGCACCCAAGATGGCATCTGGACGACGCGTTGGAAAAAATCGTGGGCTGGCAAAAAATTTATCAGCAAGGTGCTGATATGAAGGCAGTCACACTTGAACAAATTGAAACTTATTCGAAAGGAGCGCGAATATGAGTAGCGTACTACGAAAGCAGCTAACAGCAGATGCAAGCCATACCATTCATCTTCTTCTTCCGCCTGAGATGGGCGATGAAGTTGATGTAATTGTGTTTCCACGTGCTTCCTCAAAAGCGGCAGCTCAACAAGAAAGTCTGGCGATGGCGCAACTGATGGATGAAAGCGGCTTTGCTAAAAATATTCTTAACAGTGTAGAAGAGGATTGCTGGAATGACCTTTGAAATTACGCCTGGCATAATTTACAGTGCGCACTTCCCGTTCAGTGATCTGAGCAACAAGAAAAAAAGACCCGTGCTGGCATTGTCTGGCAAGGATGAAAACGATGATGTTCGCGTTGCTTTTATTACCAAAACACACGTTGATGAAGCACATGGTTTTGCATTGGAGGAGACTGATTTTGCTAATGAGATGCTCAAGCATAAGAGCCATATTCGTGTGGACAAGACTTTTAATCTTCATATCAGTCGTATCGAGAAGCCGGTCGCCCAGTTAAGTGATAAAGGTTACGAGCGCGTATTGCGCAAATTGGTGACACTGGACATACCGACTCTTGCCGCGCTGAAATACCGCGACAAACCATTTCAATCTGGTGTGAACGTCATCCCGCCTTCCGGCAAGGTGATCGGCGCGCCGGAACTTAAAAATATGGTTGAAGCTTCACTGGACGGCTGGCTAACTACAGGACGTTTTAACGAGGCGTTCGAAAAGCGCTTTGCCGAATTCGTCGGTGTACCTTATGCGCTGACCACCACCTCAGGTTCATCGGCTAATTTATTGGCGTTTACCGTACTGACTTCGCACAAGTTGGGTGCACGCGCACTGAAACCGGGTGATGAAGTTATCACCGTGGCCGCAGGCTTCCCGACCACAGTGAACCCTATGTTGCAAAACGGAATGGTTCCAGTGTTCGTGGATGTGGATGCTACGACTTACAATATCGACCCCACCAAAATTGAGGCCGCTGTTAGTTCAAAGACAAAAGCCATCATGATCGCCCATACGCTGGGCAACCCTTTCGATCTTGATGCCGTCATGGCGGTAGCTGCAAAACACAACCTCTGGGTGATCGAAGATTGCTGCGACGCTTTGGGTTCAACCTATACTCCCAGACCTCAGTCCTCAGACCTCAGTCCTATTCCACGCCACGTTGGCACTTTTGGCCACATCGCCACATGCAGCTTTTACCCCGCGCACCACATCACCATGGGCGAAGGTGGCATGATTTTCACCAAAGACCGTGATCTGCGCAGCATCATCGAATCCTTCCGTGACTGGGGACGTGATTGCTACTGTGGGCCGGGTTGCGACAACACTTGCGGCAAGCGTTTCGGTCAGCAGTTAGGATCGTTGCCGTTCGGATACGACCATAAGTACACCTATTCGCACCTAGGCTACAACCTTAAGATCACCGACATGCAGGCGGCTTGTGCGCTGGCGCAGATGGATCGTCTGCCGGAATTCATCGAAGCGCGTAAACACAACTTTGCTTTTTTGAAAGAACGTCTGAAATCCTGTGAAGAATTCCTGATCTTGCCGGAAGCCACTGCGGGAAGTGAGCCGTCCTGGTTCGGCTTTCCGATCACACTGCGTGATTCGGCCGGCATCGAGCGTGTAGAACTGCTGAAATATCTAGACCAATACAAGATCGGCACACGTCTGCTTTTCGCGGGCAATCTTACGCGTCAGCCGTATTTCGAAGGGCGCATCTATCGCATCAGCGGCGAACTCACGAATACCGATAACGTCATGAACAATACCTTCTGGATTGGTGTGTATCCTGGTCTGAGCGAAGAGATGCTGTCATTTGTGGTCGAGAAGATCGAAGCGTTCTTTGGTGTGAATTTCTAATTCAATTACGACTCGATAAATCGTGGCTCAATCTAAGAGAAAATTAAAAATCGCCATTCTTGGAAGCGGGAACATAGGCACAGACCTTTTGATTAAGGCGCTACGTTCCCCCGAACTTGAATGCGGTGTCTTTATTGGCAGAAATTTATCCTCCCCGGGTATGGTAAAGGCGCTTTCTTTAGGAGTGACGGTTTCAGCCGATGGCGTTGATTATATTGTCAGGAATCCGGGTTGTTGTGATTTGGTTTTTGACGCAACATCCGCGAAGAGCCATCTGGAGCATGCGCCAATTTTAAAAAAACTGGGTAAGCGTGTAATTGATTTGACTCCTGCAAAAGTAGGGCTGATGAGCGTGCCTAGCGTAAACTTGGTGGACTCTCTTGCAGAGATAAACGTCAACATGGTGACCTGTGGCGGACAAGCCTCTATACCGGTAGCCTATGCAATTGGCCAAACGCAAACTGATGTGGATTACATTGAGGTCGTGTCCAGTATTGCTTCCAGGAGTGCCGGGCCAGCTACGAGACAAAATCTGGATGAATACATAAAAACGACCGAAGATGGCTTGAAAGAGTTCTCGGGAGCCAAGCGAACCAAGGCAATACTGAACCTGAATCCGGCTGAACCCTGTGTTGATATGCAGGCAACGATTTTTGCCAAAGTGAAAGCACCTGATATTGGGAAGCTGTCCGACGTTTTGAAGGGCTTGGTTGAAAAAATCCGCCAATATGTACCCGGTTACGAGGTGATTCTTGGACCAATTATAGAAAATGATCGCATCGTAGTAATGGTAAGAGTGCGCGGCTTGGGAGACTATTTGCCCGCCTACGCGGGTAATTTGGATATCATAAATTGCGCGGCGATTGCCATGGCAGAGGAATATGCGAAGGCGACTGGTAACTAACATTCAGAAAGAGACGGCTGATGCTTGAGCGGAAAATAGTCATCAGTGACCCAACCTTACGAGACGGCAATCATGCCGTTCGCCATGAATTGCGTGTTGAGCAGATTGCGGCCTATTGCAAAGCGGCGGACGCAGCGGGTGTTTCCATTGTTGAGGTTGGGCACGGCAATGGTTTGGGCGCGTCTTCGTTGCAGCTTGGCGAATCTGCAACGCCTGATCATATTGCTTTGGCGACTGCACGGGCTCATCTAAAAACTTCTAAATTAGGGATTCATGTGATTCCCGGTTTTGCGACCATTGAACGGGACTTGAAGCCTGCTTTAGAGCAGGGTGTGGATGTGGTGCGTGTAGCCTCGCATTGCACGGAGGCCGATATTTGCGAGCGGCACATCAGTTTTTCACGAAGTATGGGCGTGGAAGTTTGGGGATGTCTGATGATGTCGCACATGATCTCACCAGCACTGCTGCTTGAACAAGCAAGGAAAATGGAGTCATATGGAGCGGAAGGCGTTGTTTTCATGGACTCATCAGGGCATTACATTCCTGATGATGTCAGGCAGCGAGTAGAGGCGCTAGTGGATGGGCTCTCAATTGCAGTTGGCTTTCATGGACATAACAATTTGGGACTGGCTGTGGCTAATTCAATAGTAGCGGCGGATTCGGGTGCAACATTACTGGACGCCTGTGCGCGTGGCTTTGGTGCGGGTGCTGGAAATACACAGTTGGAAGTGCTGGTCGCGGTACTGGAGCGCTTGGGCTACAGCACTGGCATTGATCTTTATAAAATGCTGGATGCTGCCGATCTGGCCGAAAAAATCCTTATGAAAGTGATCCCCACAATAAGCTCGGTGAGCGTGGTGAGCGGTATGGCAGGAGTCTTTTCTGGCTTTATGAGGCCTGTTACGCGTATTGCACACGAATTTGGCGTTGATCCGAGAGATGTATTTTTTGAACTGGGACGACGCAAGATCGTAGCGGGCCAGGAGGACTTGATTCTAGAAGTTGCCAAAGAATTAGCGGTGCGAACTGTGAAAGGATGCCAATGAAACCGGAATGGCAAGAAAGAATACGTCACGACTGTATACAAGTTTTGAATCGACGTGAGCGAGCACTTGATGCGTTGCGTCAGTCAAAATTGGTTGTCATTGGTGGAACGGGTTTTGTCGGCACATGGATCGCAGAAATGGTTGCCGCTCTCAATGACGAATATCAGTTCAACATTAAGCTGTCGCTAATATCGCGAAGTACTGATCAATTCGCCAGTCGATTGCCGCATTTGGCTAATCGCACAGATATTCGGCTTATTAAATCAGATGTCAGGCAGTTGGGGCAGTTTCCCATGGATGCGGACTGGGTGATTCATGCCGCAGCCAACCCGGATGTGCGTACTCATGCTTCCAATCCGCTTGATACAGCATCGGTTATCGTTGATGGAACCATGTCGGTAATGCGCATGGCTGAACGACTGGGGCAACTGAAGAAACTACTCTATTTAAGTTCCGGTCTGGTTAGTGGCATCCAGCCTGAATCAGTCAATGGTGTGGCTGAAAATGCTCAAGGCGCCCCCTCGCCAGACGCAAGTTTCATGTACCCCAATGCAAAGCGCTTTGCAGAAACGATTTGTTCTGCAGCGCGCGCGCAATCGCGTATTCCGGTGCTGGTGGCGAGGCCATTTTCATTTATTGGTCCTTATCAATCGCTGGATACTCCTTGGGCGCAAACTACATTTCTGTCAGATGCATTGCGCGGCCACCCTATTCGCCTTCAGGGAGATGGGCAGGTAGTACGCAGTTATCTCTACGGCAGTGACGCGGCTTATTGGTTTTTGAGGATATTGACAGCTGGTCAAAGTGGCGATGTGGTTAATGTAGGTAGTCCGGTGGGAATTCCCCTGCAGGAATTGGCAAAAGAGGTTGCAAAAAACTTTGAACACTCCCCAGAAGTCATGTTTAACACAGCGCCGCGTAGCGTTGGCAGGCCATCTAAATTGCTGCCGGATACAACGCATGCTCAAAATGAATATGGACTCTCCGTCTTCACACCTTTGGACGAGGCGATCAAATTAACAGTGCAATGGCACACCATGCAAAAGCGCTAAGCAGGTAATTGAACCATGTTAGAGAAAAAAGTTAGCGATATTTTTGCCGAGTTTTTACAATCGCAAAGGATACATCATGTCTTTGGCATCGTTGGCGCAGGTAATGCGCAAATTTTTGATGCGATCACTCGCCTAGGGTTTACCAAAATCATTTGTGTTCATCATGAGCAGGCAGCGGTGATGGCGGCGACAACTTACTACCGAATGACGGGTAAAGTAACTATCGTGTTGTTGACGACAGGAGCAGGATCAACAAATGGCGTGACTGGGGTTGTAAGTGCATGGATGGATTCGATGCCTGTGCTTGTTATTTCGGGTAATGAAAACTCTCGATTTACCACAGCTGAGAATTCGCTGCGGATTTGGGGTGTGCAAGGTTACGACAGTACACAGATGGTTGAGAAGGTGACCAAATGGACTGAACGGATAATGCGACCTGAGCAAGCACTCAATGTGATTTCACGTGCTTATGCAGTTGCAAGTGCGTCAAGGCCGGGGCCGGTCTGGATTGATATTCCTATGAATATTCAGGCAGCCTTGGTGAGTCTGGATAAATTGGAACCTGTTGAGTTGGTTGGAATCGACGCTGGGGCTGGAACTGTCGTTGATATGGAGGCTGATCAGGATCGGTGCGTTAATTGTCAGACAGGTTTACATATCGTTAAAGAAATGCTCAGTTCTGCTGAGCGACCTGTTCTTTGGCTAGGGAACGGTATCCGGTTTGCAGGGGCAGAACATCGCGCGCTTGAATTGGTAGAGAGACTGGGGATACCCGTGCTGGTAAGTTGGCAAGCATGCGATATTCTGGATTCCAATCATCCATTATGTTTTGGTAGGGCGGGGGTTTATGGCCAACGTGCGGCGAATTTTGTGTTACAAAACTGTGATGCGCTCATTTGTATTGGTACGCGGTTGGCGATTCCACAAGTTGGCTACGACCTGACGGAGTTCGCCAGAGCGGCAAAGATAGCGATGGTGGACATTGATGTAAAAGAGTTGTTGAAGCTGGGCGATCGAATTCATGCGCCGATATTGAGCGATGCCGGCAAGTTTATCGAACAACTCTTGAGTGATGCTGACAATAGCTACAGTCGTTCCGAGTGGATCACTCAATGCGAAGCCTATCGTCAAAACTATCCGGTTGTCGGACCGGAACATGCCGATATGCGGGATGATTCAGGAACGAATTTTATTAATTCGTACCGTTTCATGGAGATTTTGGAAAAATATTTCCATGATGATCAGATTGTGGTGACTGATATGGGCACTGCTCTGTTGTCGGGCCATCAAGTGCTCAAATTTAAACCAGGGCAACGAATGCTGACCTCAACAGGGCTGGGTGAGATGGGGTTTGGCTTGCCGGGTGCAATTGGCGCAGCAATTGGTGCTAATCGGGAAGTGCTGTGCCTCAATTGCGATGGCGGCATGATGCTGAATTTGCAGGAGTTGCAAACCATTGCTCATCACAAATTGCCAATAAAAATCATTATTTTTAATAATGATGGTTATTTGATGATTAAGCATACTCAAAAGGCACTCTTTTCCGGCCGCTATTCAGGTTCTGATCGAAAATCAGGCGTAACTTGTCCTGACTTTGCAAAAGTTGCCTATGCTTTTGGTATTCCCTCATTTCAGATACGGACATGGGAGGATGTTGAAGCAATTGTTCCTCGAATGCAGGCTATCAACGGGCCGGTAATCTGTGAGGTGTTTACCCATCCAGAGCAGCCGTTCGTGCCCAAACTCTCACTTGTGCAGCAGAAGGATGGTTCGATCATTTCGCCGCCGCTTGAGGATTTGTCGCCTTTGTTGAGCAGGGATGAAATGAGGAAAAATATGCTAATTGGGCTGCATCAGAAATCCAATAACATGGAAATCAGCACGCTGGACTAGGCTTATGAATAAAGCCAACTCAACGACAATCAATCGCATTATTGCCGAAGATATTGAAAGAATCATCGATGCTACGGATGTGGATTGGGGTGCATTCGCCGGCAAACGTGTGTTGATCACAGGCGCATCAGGATTCTTGCCAGCCTATATGGTCGAAACGCTGCTTTATTTGAATCATGCCCGTAATATGGGTGTTCACATTACGGCGCTGGTTCGTAATCGTGATAATTTTGATAAACGTTTTTGTCATCACCTAGGCAATCCGAATCTGTCTGTCTTGGTGCAGGATGTTTCTACGCCCATTAAATTGGAGTTGCAGCACCATTTCATTATCCATGCAGCCAGCCAAGCGAGCCCTAAATACTACGGTATTGACCCCGTGGGGACTCTTTCTGCCAATGTGCTGGGAACGATGCAGTTGTTGGAATTGGCACGTAGCCATCCGGTAATTTCATTTCTGTATTTTAGTAGCGGTGAAGTTTACGGTGAAACACAGCATGTTCCAACCAGGGAAGCAGACTACGGTTATCTTGATCCAACGGCTGTTCGTTCGTGTTACGCCGAAAGCAAGCGCATGGGAGAAAACATGTGTGTTTCTTGGCATACACAGTATCAAGTACCAGCGAAAATTGTTCGGCCATTTCATACCTATGGACCAGGTATGAAACTTGATGATGGCCGTGTTTATGCAGATTTTGTACGGGATATTATTGAAAATCGATCTATCGTTGTAAAAAGCGAGGGCACGGCATCAAGAGCTTTCTGTTATCTGGCTGACGCAACAGCCGGATTTTTTACGGTGCTGCTGAAAGGGGAGAACGCTATTCCGTATAACATAGGAAATAGCCAGGCAGAAATTAGTGTTATGGAATTAGCTCATTTGCTCGTTGATCTTTTCCCGGAAAAAAGGCTGGGGGTGGTCAGGGAAGGCCTTAAGACTGGCAAGGCCTATATGCAGAGTCCGATTTCAAGAAATTGTCCGGAGATATCCCTGATAAATTCTCTAGGGTGGACGCCGAAAACAAGCCTGCCAGAAGGTTTTAAAAGAACGATAGAAAGTTATTTAATATGACCTCATTACAGGAAATTCGCGATCAACACCTTTCGGGTGCATTGAGCAAACCGGAGTACATTCGGAAAATGTACCAACTACGCCACGCACAGTTGTTTGAATATGCGAGATATCTGCATGAGACAGATGTTGAGTCGATTGAGATTCGTGATGGATCAGTCGTCATGACCTCCAGAAAGTACGGGATTAGAATGGCATGCCCGGAAGGAGATCACCGCGTGGCCCCGATAGAGTCGCTTAACTTTCAGAATTATGAGGAAAAAGACGCCAGCATGATTCTGAAGCTGGTGCCGGAGCGGGGGGTTGTATTTGATGTGGGTGCAAATATGGGCTGGTATTCACTGCTGATTGCGCGCCAGGTTCAGGGGTGTCAGATACATGCTTTCGAACCGATTCCGAAGACATATTCTTTTCTGGTTAAAAATATCGAGTTGAATCAAGCTTCAAGTGTTACCGCCCATCATTTTGGGTTGTCAAATGAACGCAAGGATTTGACATTTTATTTTTATCCGGAAGGCAGCGGCAATGCTTCTTCTGCAAATTTAAGTGAGCGTTCGGATGCCGAATTAATCAACTGTCATGTGGAAAGATTAGATGACTTTGCTAATGCCAATAATTTGCATGTCGATTTTATTAAATGCGATGTTGAAGGCGCTGAATTATTTGCATTTCAAGGCGCGGTAGAGACGTTAAAACGAGATAAACCGATTGTGTTTACGGAAATGTTGAGGAAATGGGCCGCGAAATTTAATTACCATCCGAATGAAATTATCGTTCTCCTTGTATCGCTAGGATATCGTTGCTTTTATACGGAAGGCAAAACCTTAATAGAGTTGCATGAAATGACCGAGAAAACTGTTGAAACCAATTTCTTTTTTCTGCACGCTGGGGCACACCAGTCATTAATTAGTGAACTCTTCAATTAAGATTTTTGTTCATATTAGGCCTATAGCTTGCATCCTATGAAAAAGCTGTTTTCACTAATGGGTGTGGACCGCGCCGTTGTTTACACATTGGTGGGGCGAGGCTGGGGCTTGGTGGCTAGTTTCATAACCCTGTTGCTTGTTGTGCAGTTTTTAACGCCCGATGAACAAGGTTATTACTATACTTTTGCCAGCCTATTGGCAATGCAGGTTATTTTTGAATTAGGCATGAGCTTCGTGGTCATGCAATTCGCCAGCCATGAAATGGCGTATTTAAGATGGTCTGTTGACGGTACTATTGAGGGAGATGCCACAGCAAAAAGCCGTTTACGCTCATTATTGTTGTTGGTGACAAAATGGTATGGAGTAATAGCGGTACTGATTGTCAGTGTGATACTCCCCGTAGGGTGGTTATTTTTTTCAGCAAATCAAGCTCAAGCGACTGTGAATTGGCAAATTGCCTGGATATGCCTAGTTTTGGCTGCTGCCATAAATATTTGTTTTATGCCCTTATTGGCTTTGTTGGAAGGATGTGGTCGTATAACTGAAGTTGCACGTTTAAGGATGATTCAGAGCATCGTCGGCAGTGTTGCAGCATGGTTGCTGTTGTTGGGCGGTGGCGGATTGTTGGCTATGCCCGCCATGAGTGTCGGCTTTGCCCTCACCGTTTTTATCTGGCTGTGGCGTACTAAACGAACCACCCTGAAGGATTTATATTGGCATGAAACTGATGTAAGTATAGGCATAAATTGGAAAACTGAAATTTGGCCTTTGCAGTGGAAGATTGCATTAAGTTGGTTGAGTGGCTACTTTATCTTCCAATTATTTACTCCAGTGTTATTTGCATACCGAGGTGCTGTTGAGGCAGGGAAAATGGGTATGAGTTTCTCAATCGCTAGCGCGCTGATGAGTATTGCGATGGCTTGGATGAGCACACAGGCACCTAAGTTTGGAACACTGGTTGCGAGGAAAGATTACATCACCCTGGATCACTTGTTCAAATTAACGTTATTACGATCTTTTCTTGTAATGCTCTTGTTAGGTGCGGCGCTATGTATTGTGAACTACTTTCTGCATGTGGAAAATATTCGTTTTGCATCACGTTTGCTGGATCCATTACCTTTCACGTTGCTGATACTGACAACAATGCTCAATTATGTGACGTATGCTCAATCAGCCTATTTGAGAGCTCATAAACAAGAACCATTTTTATTGATTAGTTTAATTAGTGCAGTATTGGTTGCGATATTAACTGTTGTTTTAGCCAAAGAGTATGGTGCAACTGGGATCATGTCTGGATATTTTGTTGTATGCGCAGTCGTTGGATTCGGCTGGGGTAGCGTGATATTTTATACAAAGAGAGATGAGTGGCAGAAAGCCAATGGAAACGAAGTTGCTGGAAAAGCGGCGCTATAAATGAGAATAATCACTACAGATATAAATAGTCAATCATTGCTAACTATTGCAATACCCACCTATAACAGGGCTGACTTCCTTGACCTTTGCCTTACGCGTGTGGGAGAAGAGCTTGTGCGCTTGGGCGAGGATCAGCGTGGGTTAGTAAAAGTGTACGTCTCAAATAATGCATCGACCGATAATACTAGAGAGGTGATTGCGCGGCATCAGTTGAAGTTGGCTGGGGAATTTGATGTTGTTCATAACGTTGAAAATATTGGTGGTGAACGCAATGTTGCGCAGTGTTATACAGCGGCCACGACGCCTTATGTTTGGGTGTTGGGAGATGACGACGTCATACTTATTGACGGGTTGCAAAAAGTAATGGCGGTTCTGTTTCCACAAGATGTTGATATTCTGTACGTTGGAAATTATTGGTTTCAGGATGATTATGGGCAGCGTCCAGGTCGCCGCGAAAATCATGGCACTTTAAAGTACAGTGATTCGGTTGCCTATGCTAGGAAGACGGGTGTGATGCTAACTTTCATCTCTGGATTAATAGTTAAAAGCTCAATAAAAACTACATATTACGATGGAATTCTAAGAGGGGGTAACCTTCCGCAGCTTGGCTGGGTGCTCCCATTGTTGCGTGATGGTAAAAAATTTGCGGTTATCGAAGATTGGGTGTTGGCTGCTAAAGGATCAAACTCAGGTGGCTACGGGCTGGTCAAGGTGTTTGGAACCAATCTGGTCAGAATTACAGATGAAATCCTGAAAGAGATGCCGGATGTTGCCAGAGCTATTCAAAATGGTGCCATAGTTGATTTTTTCCCGGGTTTTGTCCTGGAATTGAGAAAAGGTAATAGCCAGTTTTCAGATAAAGATATGGCGGCTGGTTTGAAAGAGGCTTTTGGTGACAACTGGAGGTATTGTGTTTTTCTGGTGCCCTTGCTCTGGCTGCCCTTGTTCGTCGCATCTTATTACCATATGTTGATTAAAATATTCCGTCGTTTTTTTCATTCGGTCCTGGTATGACTGATTAATGAAGACGAAATCATTCTTGCGAGGTATGCCAGTCATGACAGGTCTGTCAAAACTCTTATCGCAATTATCAAAAGTGGCCGCGCAGGAGTGCCCGCGTGTGGCGTTATTTCGGGTGGTGGATTGGTTCGCTTATATAATTGAGGGGAAGCTTTTTGCCTATTTTGCTGGATGGAATAAGGCATATCTGGGACGCGGCTCAAGGGTGATAGGGACTCGATTCATCACGATGGGTGAGAGGCCATCCATCGGTCGTTATGCGTGGATCGAGGCGGTGACTGAATCAGGCGATGATTCATTCAGACCGGAGATCAGGTTTGGCAAGGGATTCCACGCTTCGGAGCGGTTGCACATCTCTGCCATAAATCGAATAGAGATCGGTGATGACTGCCTTTTCGGTACCAGTGTATATATCAGTGACCACAATCACGGATCATATAATGGTGAAGGGCAGAGCCATCCGGGGGAGTTGCCCGTGGCACGTAAGCTGGTTTCGCATGGCCCTGTTGTCATAGGTGCCAATGTCTGGATCGGTGACAATGTGACTATCGTTGGCCCAGTGCGGATCGGCAATGGGGTGGTGGTGGGTGCCAATTCAGTCGTCACTCGTGATGTACCGGATAATGTGATGGTCGGCGGAATTCCTGCGAGAGTCATAAAAGAGTTCAATCACACCAGCGGTAAGTGGGAAGCACTAAAAAGTCTTGAACGAAACTGTAGCATGAGCCTCAGTTAAATCCGGCTCAATAGATTTTAAAAGATAACCATATGAATGAAAAAGTAAGCAATAAGAAAGTCCGCGTTATAGCGTTTTATTTGCCCCAGTTTCACCCAACACCTGAAAATGACGAATGGTGGGGCAAGGGATTTTCTGAGTGGACTAACGTCGCCAGCGCGAAGCCTTTATTTAACGGGCATGAACAGCCAGTTATTCCGGCGGATTTGGGTTTTTACGATCTCAGGTTGCCGGAAACCAGAGTCGCTCAGGCTGAAATGGCCGCAGCTTTTGGAGTAGAAGGTTTCTGTTACTGGCATTATTGGTTTGGTGGCCGCCGTATGTTGGAGCGTCCATTTAATGAGGTTCTTTCGTCTGGCTCGCCAGATTTTCCATTTTGTGTTGGCTGGGCAAATCATTCATGGAGCGGGATTTGGAAGGACGAGCCGCATCGACTGCTTATTGATCAGATTTATCCTGGGGAAGATGACGACAGGGCGCATTTTGAGTATTTGTTATCGGCATTCCGCGATCCCCGCTATATGACGGTGGACGGGAAACCGATACTTGTAATTTTCAAACCGACAGATGTGCCAGATTCCAAGAGGCGATTCGACTTTTGGCGTGAATTGGCATTGCAGGCCGGTCTAAAAGGTTTGCATATAGTGGGTATAAATATGCTGGACTTTGATGATGCTGCCGACCTTGGTCTGGATGCAATTACGGTTTCGACACTGGCGGTTACCAATGTTGCGAGTCCATTGCTTAATGAAATTACGAAAAATATCTGGAGAATAAAGCGAAAATTATCCGTTGGAGGGCCGCGTATTATTGAGTACAGCGAGGCGATCAAGCACCTTGTCCCAGACATGAATCAGTTCGATTGCGAGGCTTATCCTTGCGTCTACCCCAATTGGGATAACACGCCTCGCAAGGGACGAAAAGGCTTAGTTCTTGCAAATTCAACCCCCGATCTTTTTGAGCGGCATTTAACTGATGCGGTGAAAGCGTTGGGTGAGCGTGACGATGAACATAAGCTGGTTTTCGTGAAATCCTGGAACGAGTGGGCGGAAGGCAATCATCTGGAGCCCGACACGAAATGGGGCTTGCAATATTTGCAGGCACTTAGGCGTGTGATTGGATGAGCGGTGTACGCGCCTCTGACGTGACAACTGTCGTCGTAATTGGCGCGTCGGGGTTCGTTGGCGAACATTTGTTGAATGCGTTGGTCGAGCGTAAGGATATTGAATTGCGGGTTCTGGTGCATCGTAATAAGGCGAAAAACCACCCAAGATGTTACTTCATAGAAGGTGATCTGCTGAAGCCTGAGACTTTGAATGCCTTGCTAAGCAAAGACTGTACAGTGATCAATCTGGCTTACCTTGCGCAGAACAATCTGGAGGCTATGGCAAATCTTGCCAGTGCTTGCGCTAGGAATCAGGTCAGACGCCTGATACATTGCAGCACGGCTGTCGTGGCTGGGAAGGCTGCCGGAGATCAGGTTAGTGAAAGCACGCCGTGTATTCCCATATCGGAGTACGAACAAATCAAGTTACATATGGAGAAAATACTGCTTGAAGTTGCGATCGGGAGATTCGAGGTCTCGATCCTACGCCCGACAGCGGTTTTCGGTCCGGGAGGCAAGAATCTACTCAAGCTGGCAAATGAACTGCTGACGGGTAATATCTGGGTCAGCTATATCCGCTCTTGCCTGTTCGGACGCAGGAGTATGAATCTTGTTGCTGTCGAGAATGTGATCGCTGCGTTAGAGTTTCTACTGGACGCTAAGAATGTGGACCGTGAAATTTTCATTATTTCTGATGATAATTTCCCAACAAATAATTATCGCGATATTGAAAATCGTCTACTGGCGAATTTCGGGAAATCTTATCTTATTCCGCGTGCACCTATCCCAAAAATCTTCCTCCGTGCGATTTTGCAACTATCAGGTAAGTCGAATACAAACCCATCAATAAAATATAGTGACCAAAAATTTGCTGCATTGGGTTTTAACAAACCGCGGAGTTTTGAAGCGGCGATAGATGCATTTGCGGAGTGGTATAAAAACTCTTACCGTGTTGGGGTGCAAGGGGGTGTTGATGAAGATATTGAATGTGAGTAACACAATAGATCCAATCACGGGTGGCGGTGAGGCAGAGCGATCGTTTCAGATGAGTAAAGCACTTGTTCAGTCCGGCGCGGAATGTCGCGTGTTGACGCTGGACACAGGATTGGACGCAGAACGAAAAAATTTTCTTGGTGAGGGGAGAGTGATTGCGTTGCCATGCCTTATCAGGAGATATCATGTGCCCAGATTTTCTTTTAGCCAAATCAATGCGTTAGTCAGAGAGGCGGATGTGGTTCACCTCATGGGTCATTGGACGATTTTGAATGCTCTGGTGTATTACGCGATACGCAAACAAAACAAACCCTATGTCGTTTGTCCGGCTGGCGCACTGCCGATTTTTGGCAGATCGAAACTGTTCAAGAGGATATATAACCTAGTCGTTGGGAAAAGAATCATACGCAATGCTTCTATGTGTATAGCGGTCACTCCCAATGAGACGAGTTCTTTTGCAGCGTATGGCGTGAAGCAGGATAAAGTTCATGTGATTCCCAATGGAATCGCAGAGGCGGATTTTATGGCAGAAGATGACGCCGGCTTTCGTGAAAGGTTTGGCTTGGGTGTGCGGCCATTCATTCTTTTCGTCGGGCGCTTGAATCTGATTAAAGGGCCGGATCTGTTGCTCAAGGCCTTTAGCGAGATCAAGGACGAATTCGCCGGGATTGATCTGGTCTTTGCCGGTCCTGATGGAGGGATGCTTGCGGAATTGAAAGAAACCGTAAAAAACATGAATATTGAACATCGGGTACGCTTTCTTGGGTATATCGGTGGCAGAGAAAAATCACAGGCGTACCACGCGGCGCATCTCCTTGCGATCCCATCACGACATGAGGCCATGTCTATCGTCGTGCTTGAAGCGGGCGTGAGCGGTACGCCAGTTGTGCTGACCGACCAATGCGGATTCAATCAGATTGCCGAAGTAGGCGGTGGTTGGGTCGTTCCGGCTACGGTCGGGGGCTTGAAGGCAGGCTTGTCCGAGGTGTTATCCAATCCGGGCCAGATCAAAGCGGCAGCGGCGTGCATCAAGGGATTCGTAATTGGCGGTTTTGCCTGGCCTGTTATTGTCCAAGAGTATTGGAAACTGTATTCGACTTTGTTGGCTGATGTCGGCAATGGGCGGGATGCGGCTCTCGTCCGTCAAGATTAGTGATGTGTGCCAGCGGGGAAATTCGGTAACCATATGAATCTGAATAATAATACCTTCGAAATGGCCAATGTTGTGATCGTCATCCTTCTGCTGCTCATGCTGGTGCGCAAAAGAGATGTGACGACGCTGCTCATGGTTTTGTTTGTGTATGGCACATTGCATTTCGGTTTTGCGGCTATCGCATTGACGTCCGATGAATCGGCGAGATTGTTAATCGCACTGCATGACGAAGGTAGTGGCGTGCTGGCAACGATCGCTACTCTGTCACTGCTGGCTGTGACTTTTGTTTTGTTGAGCATGCATGCTTACCGTGCATATTTGCTTAGTCAGGGTGGTGAGAAGAAGATGATCATGTATGTCTTGCTAATAATGGGTGCGGTACTTTGTGGGTATGCGCTCAATATCAGGCAGGGTGATTGGTTGCAGTTGAAAAACGTTATTTCGATTGAGGCGATGCTCGCATTCCTGTTGATCAGTTATCTCGGTGCAACCAGTGCGCATACATTGAGTATGGTGAAGATTTATTCCTGGGGTGTAGCCGAGCTGCTCATATTTGCTGGTATAGACGGCATCGCGGTTTACGAAGTGTTTAATCATCATTCATGGGCAGGCACTATGGAGAGCTCGGGTGCGATGGTTTATCGTGCGAGTTCGCTCCTATTCAACCCAAATCTGTTCGCTTTCTGGGCCTCGCTGGTCTATCTCGGTTGTGCATATGGCGTGCATACGTTCCAGAAGCACCAAAAAATGATGTTGTGTGGAATGGTTCTGGCCTCGGTAGCTATATATTTGTCCGGATCTCGAAGTGCCGCTTTTCTGCTTATGGCGGTACTTTTCATACCTCTATGGCTAAAAGAAAATCGTATTAAGTGGTTGTCTTTGCTGGTTCTTCCATTGACTATGTTGGGAATGTACTTTGGGGCTGCGTGGCTTGGGAAAAAATTTGTTCTGGGAAACGCAGGTTGGCATAGCGTTGTACTGTTAGGTGAGAGGTTCGCCGCCGCACCCATCTATTTAGTTAATTATGTTTCGACACTTTTCGGTGTTCCACCCGGTGTTCCACCCGAGGTGATGCAGTCGATAGAGGGCCGCTTTGTTGGCGAGGGGCGTGATGCGGGGTGGTTTGTCCTGTATCAGGATGTTGGCTGGATTGGGACGGCAGCAATGCTGGCAAGCTGTATTGCACTGCTATTATGGAGCGTACGCGCCTATTACGCTGCGCGTAGTGCGGCCAGCGCCTACGCGTTGGCGATATTGTGTTATTTGGTGTTAACAGGATTAGTAATGCGATTTCAGATATTTCCGGTGTGGTTGTTTATCGGTGTGGTCCTCACGCCATGCTTGGTCTTTTGGGGCAGAACAGTTACTCACAGCACTTTGTCGGCGGGGCGTGTATGCGCATCCTAGTCGTTAGCCAGTATTTCTGGCCGGAAAGTTTCAGCATCAATGGGCTGGTCAACACGTTGTTGTCAAAAAGCCTTGAGGTAGAGGTGCTGACGGGCAAGCCGAATTATCCCACGGGTGACAAGTTTGCGGGATACCGGTCATGGGGATGTCAGCGAGAAATTCATCAGGGTATCAACATTAACCGTATTCCGATGCTGGCTAGAAGGAGCAGCGGTGTGCGGTTGGCGCTCAATTACCTGTCTTTCATTGCGTCAGGGCTATTGTTCGCACCGTGGATGCTGCGCGGCAAGCACTTTGATGTGATCTTCGTCTATGCGCCTTCGCCGATACTTCAGGCTATACCAGCGATCTTCCTTGGCTGGCTGAAGGGTTGTCCGGTGGTGCTATGGGTACAGGATCTGTGGCCGGAAAGCCTGTCGGCGACAGGTTATGTGCAGAACCGTCTGATACTCAAGCTGGTCGAGCATGTGGTGCGATTCATCTATCGTCACGTCGATTTACTGCTGGTGCAGTCGCGGGCTTTTGAAGAACCAGTTCGCGCACTCGCATCGGGTACGCCTGTTGTGTATTACCCCAATTCGGTCGATAACATTTTTGCGATGCCAGCCATCGATGAGCCTCCACCAATTGCGGGGCTCGGTGAAGGTTTCACGGTGATGTTTGCTGGCAACATCGGCACCGCGCAAGCGGTAGACGTGATCGTGGAAGCAGCCGCCTTATTGGAGGGATATGCGGATATTTATTTTGTTGTTCTGGGAGATGGGAGTTCTCGCGAATGGATGTTGAAGGAAGCGCGGCAGCGTGGCCTGAGCAATCTTCATTTGCCTGGGCGATTCCCGGTGGAGATGATGCCTGGTTTCATGCAAAAGGCCTCGGCGTTGTTGGTTACGCTCGCGGATCAGCCGATTTTCTCGGCGACCGTACCCAATAAAGTGCAGGCCTATCTGGCGGTAGGGCGACCTATCGTAGCCTGTTTGAATGGTGAGGGGGCTCGCTTGGTTGTTGAGGCGGGTGCAGGTTTGGCAACTCCGGCGGAAGATGCCAAGGCTTTGGCAGATACGATTTTGCGTTTATATGGTCTGTCTCCCACTGAACGTGAAAAAATGGGCGAAAATGGGCGCAGGTATTATCAAAATCATTTTGATCATGATCGTTTGGTCAGTCAACTGATCGGGTATTTGCAAGCAGCGTCGCAAAGCGGAAAGGATATTCAGTGAAAATATTGGTGATAGGTGCGAGCGGCATGATAGGTAGTACCGTGTTGCGCGTTTTGAGTGAGAAGAGTGGCTGGGAGGTTTTCGGTAGCATTCGTGACGCAGGTGTGAAACGATTTTTCCCGGCAGCGGTTGGCGAACACCTTATAGCGGGTGTTGATGTCGAACAGCAAGATTCCCTGGTAAAAGTTCTGGATCAGATGCGGCCGGATGTGGTTGTCAATTGTGCAGGCTTGACCAAGCACAAGCCTGATGCTGATGATCCGCTGATTTCTATCCCGATCAATACCTTGATGCCGCATCGTTTGGCGGGGCTATGTAAATTGGTCGGCGCACGTCTGATACATATTAGTACGGACTGCGTTTTCTCCGGTGAAAAGGGCAATTACAGCGAAAGTGATTATGCCGATGCGCGCGACGTGTACGGCAAATCCAAGGCCTTGGGTGAGCTGTATTATCCACATGCGATTACTTTGCGCACTTCGACCATTGGTCATGAGTTACAGAGTCAATATGGGCTGCTGGATTGGTTCTTGTCGCAAGATAAACAGTGCAAGGGTTATGCTCGCGCAATATTTTCCGGATTACCTACTGTGGTTTTTGCGCAGATCATCCGCGATATTGTCATTCCTGCTAAACAACTAACGGGTCTGTACCATGTTGCCGCAGAGCCGATCAATAAGTTTGAATTATTGAAGTTGATCGCCGATGTATATGGCAAGCGTATAGACATCATAGCCGATGAAAAATTGGTGATAGACCGCTCGTTAAATAGTGATAAATTCAGAACTGAAACTGGCTATGTCGCGCCGGATTGGCGCAGCTTGATAGAATCAATGAGTCAGTTTCAATAGCATGGGCATAAATAATGTTTAAAGATAAAATATTAATGATTACCGGTGGTACGGGTTCTTTCGGGAACACAGTACTTAAGCGCTTTCTTTCGACTGATGTGAGCGAGATCCGCATCTTTAGCCGCGACGAGAAGAAGCAGGAAGACATGCGCATCGCGCTCAATAACAATAAGCTGAAGTTTTATATCGGCGATGTGCGCGATTACGACAGCGTGCATCAGGCGATGCGGGGCGTGGACTATGTGTTCCATGCGGCTGCACTGAAGCAGGTTCCTTCGTGTGAGTTCTATCCGATGGAGGCGGTGCGTACTAATGTTATCGGTACCGAGAATGTGCTGAACGCGGCCACAGCCAACGGTGTGAAGCGTGTGGTGGTGCTGAGTACAGATAAGGCTGTGTATCCGATCAATGCGATGGGCATCTCCAAGGCGATGGCGGAGAAGCTGGTGGTCGCTAAATCACGGATGCAGCGTGAGTCCGAGACGGTGTTCTGCTCGACCCGTTATGGTAACGTCATGGCATCGCGTGGTTCGGTTATTCCCTTGTTTGTATCCCAACTCAAGGAAGGCAAGCCGCTGACAGTGACTGATCCGAATATGACACGCTTCCTGATGTCGCTGGAAGCTTCGGTCGATCTGGTTTTGTATGCATATGAGCACGGCAGGCAGGGCGATATCTTCGTGCAGAAAGCGCCTGCCTCGACTGTGGCCGATCTGGCACAGGCATTGAAAGAACTTTTCAAAAGCGACAGTGCGGTTCGCATCATTGGTACTCGACACGGCGAGAAGCTGTATGAATCCCTGATTTCACGCGAAGAGATGGCTCACGCACAGGACTTGGGGGGCTATTACCGCATCCCTGCTGACAACCGTGACTTGAATTACGCGAAATATTTCAGCGAGGGCGAGGAGGAGATATCCCACCAAGATGATTACACTTCGCACAACACCCATAGGTTAAGTGTCGAGCAAGTAAAGCAACTGCTATTGAAATTGGATTACATCAAGGAAGAATTAAATGCTTAAAGTCATGACCATCGTGGGCACACGTCCCGAGCTTATCAAGATGAGCCGCGTAATCGCCGAGTTCGATCAGCATACCAAACATATTCTCGTACATACCGGACAAAACTATGATTACGAATTGAACCAACTGTTTTTCGAGGATTTGGGCATTCGTAAGCCGGATCACTTCCTTGAGGCGGTAGGTGAGAATGCCGCGCAGACTATCGCGCGGGTGATCGAGAAATCCGATGCCGTGATGGAAAAAGAAAAGCCGGATGCCGTGATGCTGTACGGCGACACCAATTCTTGTCTGGCCGTCATTGCGGCCAAGCGGCGCAAGATACCGGTGTTCCACATGGAAGCGGGCAACCGCTGTTTCGATCAGCGTGTGCCGGAAGAACTGAATCGCAAGGTGCTGGATCACCTGAGCGACATCAATCTGGTGCTCACCGAGCATGCTCGAGCTTATTTGATTGCGGAAGGTATCAGGCCCGAGACTATTATCAAGACCGGCTCGCACATGCGCGAGGTGCTGGATCATTATCTGCCCAAGATCGAGAAATCGGATGTACTGGAGCGTATGGGCCTGACGGCGAATAAGTTTTTTATCGTCAGTGCGCACCGCGAGGAGAATATCGATAGCCCGGAAAACATGTCCAACATGGTCGAAACGCTGAACGCTCTGGCGGATACGTATAACTGCCCGGTCATCGTGTCCACCCATCCGCGCACCAAGAAACGTTTGGATACGATGGAATTGGGCAGGCTCAATCCGCATATCCAGTTTCTCAAGCCGTTTGGCTTCTGCGATTACATCAAGCTGCAAATGGAAGCGCTGTGCGTCGTGTCCGACAGCGGCACCATCACCGAAGAAGCTTCGTTGCTCAACCTGCCTGCGATCACTATTCGCAATGCGCACGAACGCCCGGAAGGCATGGATGTCGGCACGCTGATCATGAGTGGGCTGAAAAAAGAGCGAGTGCTGGATGCGGTGCGCGTCATCCTCGCTCAGCATGACAAAACTAGGCGGGTGATGCAGCCGGTTCAGGACTACGAGGCTGGCGCGGTATCCAAGCAAGTATTGCGTGTGGTGCTGAGCTATGTGGATTACGTGAATCGCACGGTCTGGTCAAAAACAGTTTAAACATGTCTGCCATGCTGGTCACAGGTGCAAGTGGTTTTGTCGGACGCAGCTTATGCGCTGAACTGGTACGACTTGGACACCCTGTTCATGCAGCACTCCGCAATTTGACGCATTTCGATATTGCCGGTTGCAAGGCAGTCAAAATTTCAGGCATTGACCCTGATACTAGCTGGATTGATGCCTTGGACGGTATGGAGGTTGTCATTCATCTGGCGGCCCGTGTGCATGTGATGAAAGATACCTCTGCCGATCCGTTATCGGAATTTCGTAAAGTTAATGTCGCCGGAACCGAAAACCTGGCGCGTCAGGCGGCAGCTGTTGGCGTGAAGCGCTTCGTTTATGTCAGCTCGATTAAAGTGAATGGTGAGGCGACTCAGGGGGGCGAGAAATTCACTGAGGAGGACGTGTCAGCACCGCAAGACCCCTATGGGATTTCCAAGTGTGAAGCTGAGCAGGTTTTGCATAAAGTGGCCGCAGAAACGGGTTTGGAGGTGGTGATTGTCCGTCCACCATTGGTTTACGGTGCCGGAGTGAAGGGCAACTTCGCGCAGATGCTCAAGGTGCTGGTTCGTGGCTTGCCGTTGCCGCTGGCATCTGTAAATAATAGGCGCAGCCTGGTTTATGTTGGGAATCTGGTGGATTCCTTGATTCTATGTGCTACCCATCCCGCAGCAGTCGGGCAAACCTATCTGGTCAGCGATGGTGAGGATGTTTCGACCTCTGAGCTGTTGCGTCAGCTGGGTGCGTCGATGGGGCATCCGGCGCGTTTATTTGCTTGTCCTGCAGCATTATTGAAGTTGGCCGGGCGTTTGACGGGCAAGGCTGAGCAGATCGAACGCCTGCTGGGTTCGTTGCAAGTGGACAGCAGCAAAATTCGCCGTGAACTTGGGTGGATTCCGCCCTTTACGCTGGAGAAGGGCCTCAAACGGTCAGCGCTTCCCTAAGAGACAACGCCCAATAGTTTTCACCTCGGTATGTAACCATCCGGCTTGCCTGGTCAATTTTCACTGCGCGCCAATAGTTGGTATTACCCCATGTCGAATACGACTTGATCTTTCAGCTCAGGGTGGCGCAATAGCATGAAATCCAGCCCTGTTTGAGCGCGCGACCTCCAGCCCGGGCCGCGTGATACTGCGTCATGCCATGTTTCGGTAATTTTGTCCGCACAACCATTTTTGATGTGCCAATCTATCAGCGCCGCTGATTGTTCAATATCTTTGATGGACTTTACCCGTTCCGACGGCTTCCGTTCCCCATAAACAATCAGTTTATGAATTGCGAAGCGCTCCGGTGACGGAATATTCACCAGGCAAACATCGTCTCGTCCCATCACGATAGCCTGTGTCGTCCCTTCCAAAGAAAACTCCATGAATTTCAAGGGTTCAAGTGATATGCCAAGGTTGCTCATTACGACATTTTCTTTTTCCCGCCCGATTGAGGTTAAAAAATCTATGCGCAGTTCCGGATCTTGCGGATTGCGATATTGTGCGCCCGCAGCGCCAGAAAAATGCTGAATCGGCAGTAAGCCCATTTCCAGCGAAGTCAGCGCATCATGTACAGAAATACGCATATCGGCGGGGAGTGCGATGGAGATATTTTTGCCCGCGTGGGCAAAGTCAACATCCAGCGTTTTGTTGCCGGAAGTCCAGTGGACACCCAGCATATTTCCTATCGCTAAGAACGCATGCGTACCCACAAGGATTCCGCCCGCTTTGAAAAAACCGTAGTTCGCCAATTGTTTGGTTATTTTGAAGTGTTTTGGCATCATGCCCTGGCAACCTAAAACTTGGGCGGAGCGAACCAAATCCGACATTTTTTTGTATGATTTGGCGATTTTGAACTTTGCTACCAAAGATTTAACCCGGTCATCGTTGGGCCCGACATAAATCATCCTGCTCGCACTATTCGCGTCCCGGTACCCAAAATAAACGTATTCCCTGTTTTTTATTACCCGCGTGTAAAATGCACCAGGCAATGACGACAGTGAGTCAATTTCAAGACTCCTGGTCTGGTCGAATATTTCTGCATACGTGGTTTGCGCTGACAAACTCAACTCGATGAACATCATGTCACCTCTCTTTGGTTACTATACAAATTTACTTTTTGTATAGTAACTCAATACAATATTTTGTGTGGCCAATTCTCATGAATAAATCAGCGTCACCTGAGCTATCAGGATGATTTACATAAAATAATGTAATTGCATCGCAGCTGCATTCTTTCTTGACAGAATGATGCGACAACATCATGATGCGCTTCGATAAGGAGGATTTATGCGGACGACGATTGATATTGAGGATGATGTGCTGGCTGCAACCAAAGAGTTGGCGCGTTTGCAGAATGTATCAGCCGGATACATTGTTTCAAAACTAATCAGGGAAGCTTTGGCTGGACATCAGCAAGCACCGGCCGGTGGAAGGACTGTTGCAGGTTTCAGACCTTTCCCGGCACGCGGCACCCTGGTTACTAATGAACAAGTTAATGTCTTGCGTGATCAGGAAGGCGTTTGATGCGGGCATTGCTGGACGTAAATGTGCTGATCGCTTTGCTGGATGAAGGGCATATATATCACGGTTTGGCAATGTCCTGGCTGGAGCGCGAAATAAGCCACGGCTGGGCATCTTGTCCGCTCACGCAAAATGGATGCATACGTATCATGTCGCAGCCGAAATATCCGGGAAATGTTGCGGCTGCACAAGTCGCAGAAC
>Ga0209231_1000378_pt1 | contig 25968 bp, 29 predicted proteins | sample Deesub45470m_DNA_FD_188086 | JGI IMG/M metagenome (GOLD analysis project Ga0209231, IMG submission 188086) | Deep subsurface microbial communities from North Pacific Ocean - 450_OLKR46/470m Metagenome (SPAdes) (version 2) | ecosystem: Environmental > Terrestrial > Deep subsurface > Unclassified ... | reverse complement strand
CCTTACTGATGCCGTTCACATTGTTCGTTTCTGCCAACGCAGAGACCGTTGGGCGGTCCGGAAGAAATCTGCAACTACGCTCGACCGTCGTCTGAAGGCGAAATCTCGAGTTTTTCAGGGACGACTAATGCAGTGGAAGGGGTCGAACTTCTTCTTCGTCACCCTACCCCCCCGTCAGTACGGTCAGGCCACCAACCACAAAAGCCATCACCACGAACACGGCGATCGCGCCGGCAGCGCTCCAGGCGGTTCGCTTCTCCTGGGACCAATCCGGTTTCCTACGACCCAACACGACGAAGATGAAGGAGCCAACCCCCCCGATGAAAAGTACAAAATTGGCGAACTCCTGCATGTTTCCCATAAAACCTCCTGTCACCGTTCCAAGTCGTCTGTATGGGCCCACCACTGGACCACCGTCTCACAAGATGGACACCGCCAACCCTCACCGGTCGGCAGCAATTTGGCGCTGCAATCGCAGAGATATGGAGCAAAACGTGAATCATCCTGGCGCCGATGCAAACTCTCAACCTGGTCATCGCTCCAGGGGGCAAAGCACGAACTCATCATTTTTCCCTTCAGAAACCGTAAGGGTTGTCATGCCAGTTGAAAAGCACCGCAGCATCGTGATCGGGCAAATTGATGTCCCCATGCCGAAGTGCGGCGACCACAATCTCCCCGGTATTGGCGGTAATCCGGTTGCCGTGCAACATGTAAAAAAACCAGGAGAAAGGGTGTCCGACCTTCTGATCGAATCTCTCCAGCTGATCCATGACCAGGAAAGGGGATTCATTGTCCCTAAACCGCAACTCCGGCAGTTCCTTTGCCCCCTTACCAATCGCCCAACACGGGATGCAACCGTTATAGGTGGTCTTGCCCTGCTCAAGCAGGAATTTCTTCGCATCGAAATACCAATGCCGGCAAAACTCTTTACCGGACTTCCCTGGGCTGCTCCCCGCCCAATCACGAATCATCCGCAGTTGGTCGATGGGCTCATCGAGATACTGAGGCCGGGCCTCAAGGAAGGGGACGTCCTGTAACACTGCCCAACGCCCGTTCCGGTAGACACTATGCAGGGGGATGGTTTTCTGTTGAAGGTTTGGCAGGTCCTTCTCGCGCGCACTTCTCTGTGCCTTGGCCATCTCCCCGAGAAGTTGACTCACATTAAATATGCGGGCCACCTGAACCTTCGGGGCGGAAATTTCAGCGATGGGTTCCCGAGCCAGGCAAATCGGCGAGAGCAAGTCGTCCAGGTCATCCGGGGGGTGGTCTTCCACCAACAGTGACTCAATGATCTCGACCTCGACCTCGATCATAACCTGGAAAAAATCCTCAGGGGTCGATCGTCCAAAGGGAGCGGTGAAGATGAAGGTTCGGCCTTGCCAGCGGGTTGCTAGGTAACCCTTTGGTTTAACGGCCGTCCAGGCGGCCCGGGGATCGTCCCCAGTTTCCCTGACGAGTTCGCGCAACCATGCTTTGCGGTCAAAAGCAATTCGCCTCTGGTCCATGTCGACAATACCGCCGTCGCGATGCCACCCCTCCCAAAGACCCACCAGGGAAAAATTTATCAACGGGTAAACGCCTCGCAGCACAGCCTCGAGTTCATGGGCTTTTGTTGCGCCGGCGTGGTGAATGGCAGTGTTCAGGGCCCTGCTATTTAGGATGGTGTCGATCAAATCAATGTCCTATCAACAAAAGGCGAGCGGCCTCGGAATCTGTGATCTAAATGGCGTCACATCTTGCAGAACCACAAGCCTTCGCCATAGCCTCGGTTCCTTCACTCGCCAGAATAGTGCCATCGCTTTTCCGAACAGCAATCCACCTGGTCGGACCTTCCTGAAAAACCTCAATCAAATCTTCGTTTTCATGTTTTTTCATCTCGTCTCCTCTAATCTGTGGGTAAACGGTATGATTTTACGATTTTCTTCATACCAGGCCCACACCGAAATAACAAACCACGTCGGTGGGTCCGTGTAACTCAGGTGGCACATGTGGGTCTGGGCCAACCAAACCCACATGCCCTCAGCATAGAAGGTTTGGTCGAAAAACAGATTCTCGCATCCTGGGTACACCTCTCTGATCCACCCTTCAATAACAGGGTGGGGGACCCCCCTTACTCGGTCCAGGAAAAACTGATCGCACTGCTGAAAGTTCATCGGAAATACCCCCGCACAATGTCCTGGGCGTGACCATAAAGAACCGGATCCCCCTCGCGCAGAACGTCCAGAAGTTCTCTCTTCTCCCCCATATAGACCTTGGCGAAATTCGGATCGTGGGCCAGGATTGTGGAACTGTTCTCGATCAAGTCCGCAAGCTTGATGGTTTTCGACCCCGCCGAGGCTTGAGCCGTATGCTCACGGTCGATTCCTTTGCGCACGCGCCGGTTGCCATCCGACGGGAGAGACACATCCGTCAAATCCGATACAAGGGCGGACACCACTGGTCCGAAGACACCTTCGATCTCCTCGATGGTGACCTGGGTGTCCTCAACGACGTCGTGGAGAATCGCCGCAATAATCTGGTCCAGGTCGGTTGTGACCCTAGTGACCAGGGCGGCCACGGAGAGCGGGTGAACAATGTAGGGCTCGCCAGTGTATTTTCGTTGTTGAACACCATGGGCGTTCTCAGCAAAAAGAGCCGCCTCAGCGATCCTTGGATGCAAGTCGAGCAACCCCAACAGGGCGGCATACCCAAGGGCGAAGGAACCGGCTTCTTCGTAGACGCGCCGCGCCTTGTGCAGAGACATCTGCTTCGTAACCCGCCACTCGCCCCCGGCCGTGCGGATCCACACCCTCGCCGAATTCAAGCGAAGGCCAGATGTCTGCCCGGGCGCCAGGAGGGCGTCGGAGAGTTGAAGGTCTATTTGAGGGTTAAGTTCCATGACGAAGCCTTGAAATAAATGGCAAAATTCGCCCTGTCGGTCAACGCTGTTCCTTGTAAACCAACGACCCCTTGCAGGCAACACAGCGGTACTTCTTTCTTTCCTTTAAAATTCTATTATGCCGGATGCTCGTAAAAGGATGCTCCTGGCAGTCACAGGAATAAATATAACTTCTTGCAACCTTGCGAGCCGGTGTCAACTGCAGGCGGTGGGTTCTTTTTGGCGCAATCCCAAAACACCCCCGCATCACTGACTCCCATTCCGGACCATGGGGTTTCGCCCGCCGTCCATGGCGAAGGGCCACAACAAGATGAGCAACTTCGTGGGGGATAGTGTCCCGTATCATATCCTCCGGGTCCAGGGCATAGGCCTCAAGGTTGAATCGCAGCTTGAGCTTTGTGATGACACTGCCAGGACCTTTATCCACCCTCCATGCGGCCTGCCCCGCACTTCTACCCTTGAGAGAAAAATCGATCTCCGGAGGATTAACTCTCCCCAGTTCGTAGAAGGTGAGAGCTTTCCTGAAGGCCTCGATGGTTGCCCCCCGGATCAAGTCTTGAACCTGAGCGGGAGAGCCTGGCTGTTGAAAGGTCTCCTCCGGCACCACGGGTGAAAAATCGAACCCCAGTTGTTCTTTGGGCGGGAATCCAATGCGCTTCACTGATTTTTAGCCTCCATGGCACACCGACAAAAAACGGCCGCCAAAAATCGCCCACAATCAACAAACGCCGCCTCCCCCATACCCTAACCTACCTCGTTCCTGGGCCGGGAAACCTTCTTCCCTCCGAAGATATCCCCCAGATCATCCGCCGGCGAGCGTCCGTTCAGTTCCCAAAGGTCGATATATTTCTGGGTGGTTTTAGGATCTTTGTGGCGTGCGTGGCGCTGGACCTTGGTGAGCGACCACCCTGTTTCGATCAAATGGGTGATCCCACTATGCCGCAAGAGATGGGAATGGACGGCGATATTGGAGATCCCCGCATCCGCGCCCCGCTTTTTAATCATTTTCGCAATCGCGGATATGGAAATCCTTTGGTACATGGATCGCTTGGACAAACTCACGAACAAAGGGTACCTAAGAGAGTTGGTTCTGCCGGCGTCTGGGATCACCCTGGACACCCCCCCGAGGGCCGTCATCCACTCCTCGATCCTCAGCTTGGCCTCTTGTCCGATCGGCACCTTCTGATTGCGACCACCCTTTGTCTCGGGGATTTTATATATCGTTTGGTCACCCTCTCGGACAAAATCATGGTAACTGGCCTGGGCAATCTCCGAGACCCGCAGACATCCGGAAAACCCCAAACTCAAAATGGCCGAATCGCGGAGGCCAATGAGTTCACGGGGATCATTGCGACACACATCCCCCATCGCCCTTAACTGCAACGTCGTTAAACCCAGAGACGGTTCCCATTCTTCGGGTAGGGGCAAAACCAACCGTCGACTTCGACAGGGATTAATCAGAAGAATGGCGTCCTCGACGCATAAATCCAGATAACCACGCAGGGCGGCCACCTTGCGAAAGATGGTTGTCGCCTCCAAGCCAAAACCCCCGTCGCCGGTGGATTTGTTCATGTGGTCAACCCACTCCTGAACCGCAGAAAACGACACACGCAAACGAAAGGACTCCACGTCTGCAGGAATGTTTTCCCGGAAAAAATCCAGGATGTCCCGACGATAAGCCTCCTGGGTATTGGGAGAACGCCGCAAAGAAAGAAACTCATCAAAAAGGTCGCGAGGTCCCTTCGGCGCCAACCCCGGCAAAGCAGGAACATGGGGGGAGTAGGGGGGAAGAATTTCACTCACACATCCTCCTTCAGATGTCCAATCTCACCAGTAAGCCATTCATGGGCCAGAGAGTTGGGAGAGACCCCTGAGCACTGCTCCCAACTGGAACCGTCTTTCCAAGGGGTGCGGTCTGGCTGCAGGCTCCGCCGGTAAATAGCCCCCTCGGGGGTCCTGCGAAACTCAACAACAGGACTGTTGTTGACGGACAGTAGAATGAGATAATTCGGCGCCCAGAGTGTAGATGATCTCCAAAGAAACCGGCCACGGTCAATGGCCACCTGAATAATATCGTCCAACCTGTAGAGGCGCCGGGGCCGACCAGGTCCATTGGCCAGAGGAGAGGAGGGGAGGGCGACCGCCAACTTTCCCTGTTGCTCCCAATACTGGATTGTTCCCCGCTGGACCCCTATTAACCAAGCCCCCTGCGTTTGCGAAACCAACACTAAACCCTCCAGTCATTTCGTTCTAAGGCTCACTGTTTTGGCAATTTTAGCATTTTTGGCATTTTTGGCAATATTATTTTTAGCCATATCTCGTATTGCCAAGTAAATTTCTGTGGGATAAAATAACAATATAAACTCAAATCGAGGAGACGAACCATGGCCGCAAAAATCGTGCATACAAAACTGAAGCTGAATCCCATAAGTGATGCAAGGGTTCTACAATTGCAGTTGGCAATGGAAACGAGTTCCGAAAAAATCATTGAAATGGCAATTACGGAGTTTTGGCAAAAAAACCACGCCAAGGTCGAATCTTACAGACGCCAGCTTGATGCTGGAAGCGCATTCGATGTTCCAACAGGAATCGCAGAGCCTGAAGCTTCACCAAAAAACGGTGAAAATTCCCTACCAGAGTAATTTACGGAAATGGATAAACCGAAGAAAAATTCGAAAAGCGGAGTTCACGGAGTTTTTGCATTTACCTCCATTTCACATTAGAATTTGTGTAATTTCGCGGTTTTCCAGATGCTGCGTAATAACAGTTATACGGCATTTAAATCGAAAAAAGCATTTTCATACATTTTTAAATAATTTTCCATCCAACCATTAGAGCCGAAATGACAAAAAGATTTTTTCTAATAATTACATCAATCCTTATATACTTCGCCCTATTCGCAGGATGCTCAAAGTCGGAAACCCTCACGGCCTCAAATCTTAGCGCGGAACACAAAAATATCACCATGACAATTTTGGGAGAAAAAGCCGAAATCATCATTACCTTTACCGGTGGCGAAAAACACACACTGACGGGAACTGTCGTAAAAAACCCGGCCGGGGGATTCAAGGTTGATGGAAAAGATGGTGAGGGTATTATTCGGTACGAGTGTATCAAGGACCCAACGACCAAATGGACGGTCTGCACCAAAGCATTCGACAACCTCGCGTTCGTGCCGCCCCAGATCATGACCTTTCGCTAAAAATCCTGCCGGGCAAGCCTTGTTGTTTCTTTAGAAAAAATATGATACTATTCTTTCCATAGAAAGATACCTTGTTGCAAAGGGGGACGCTATGGCACATTCTGTACAGGCCCAAGAAGCCGCAAACAAACAGCAAACACTCTCCAAGGCCCTAATCAACACAGCCACCTATCTCGACCTGCCGAAGGGCAAGCTTGCCCATATCCTCGGGGTCAGCCCGGCAACCATCTCCCGACTCTACGGTCAGACCTATCTTCTCTCTTCGGAGAAGAAGGAGTGGGAATTTGCTGTGCTTCTCGTCCGAATGTTTCGCTCCCTCGATTCCATTGTCGGGGGGTCTGCGGAGGATGCCAGAAAATGGCTCAACAGCGAAAACCACGGGCTGGCTGGGTGCAAGCCCGTCGATCTTATTGAAAAAACGGAGGGATTAGTCCGTGTCGTCAACTATCTGGACGCCTACCGCAGTATCATCTGAAGCCTATCCTTTGTCATGCAGGGTTTGGCGTATGGTCGAGGCACAACACGTCGTGTCGACCTCCCGGATACTGGATACCAGAGAAGAGCAGGAGTTGTTGGAGGACATCCTTGAAGAGAGCAAGCCGCCGGTGCCTCCCGAGGCGCAAGGACTTGACTACCTGCTTTACAGTCCATTCCGGTATGATCCCCTCTCTCCTTTCGGGTCAAGGTTTCGGGGCGTTGCCGATTCGGGAGTCTTCTACGGTGCCGAAACGGTTCGAACAGCCGCTGCCGAGGTGGGATACTGGCGCTGGCATTTCCTGCAGGACAGCAGCGGCCTAGATCGGTTGCCGCCCTGTTCATTTACCGCCTTCAAAGTGCCGCTCAAAACCTCCGCAGTTGACCTGCGCAAGTCCCCCTTCGACCGTGATGCTGCCGTTTGGCAACATTCGTCGGACTATTCCGCGACCCAGGCCTTTAGTTTGGTCGCCCGAAGCGCCGGAATCGGCGCCATTCTTTATCTTTCGGTACGCGATCCCCAACCCCACTATTGCGCTGCGGTTCTCACCCCGCGGGCCTTTGCAGTAAAAAAGCCGGATAGGGCAACTCAGACATGGGTACTGACAGTCTCGGAAAAAGAAGCGATTTGGATGCGTCAGGGGGAAGAAGGCTTCTCTTTCCGTACCTCCTTGTGGGCAGAAAGAAATTAATTAACTCCAGAAACTCCACTTCTCCGCCTGGCCCCAACCCAAGACCAAAAAAGCCGTTAACCAAGTCCGCTCACGGACGGGTCAACGGCTGACTTTTCAATCCCCGCTCACTTCTTGGTGGGTTTAGCCTTTCTCTGTTACAGGCTCAATACATTGTGCTCCCTCGTTCTGGGCTTTGTTGACGTATTTGGACACAGGGTACATCGCCAGAACGTTTTCCTCCGCGGGGCGCAGCAGAGTAGATAATTTTTCAGGGCTTTCCTCCTGCGGGTCCAGCCACAACTTAAAATCGTCTGGCTCCAGGATCACCGGCATCCGGTTGTGAAGCCTTCCGACCAACGTATTGGCTGCGGTGGTGATAATGGCGCAGGACTCCACGTCGCGCCCTTCCTCTTCGCTATGCCAACGTTCCCAGAGCCCGGCCAAGGCCAGGGGCGCGCCATCCTGTCGAAAAATGTAGAAGGGCTGTTTCTCCTTCCCCTTCTTCAACCACTCGAAAAATCCTCCTGCAGGAATGATGCAGCGCCGCTTGCGAAAGGCGGTGCGGAAACTGGGGAGTTTGTGAACCGTCTCGCCCCGGGCATTGATCATTTTGTAGCCGATTTTGGGATCATCGGCCCAGTGGGGGATGAGTCCCCAGCGCAGCAGCGCCAGGCGACGCTCCGTCCCCTCTACCCTCACCGCTGCCACCTCTTGCGAAGGGGCGACGTTGAATCGGGGAGAGACCGCGGATGGAGCCCCGCTGAGCTGGAAATATTCCAGCAGGTCGTCCATTTTGATGTTCATGGCGAATCTGCCGCACATGGAAGAAATTCTAGCAAACGCAGGACGATTTGGAAGGAAGAGAGGTGGCCCAGGCAGAGTATTCGGAACCTTCCAGAGTCCAAGAAAGGGTTTCCCGAAGGTGAACCGAAGATATTCAGGGCCTACACATACCACACGGCCTATACCCTGAGTTTAGCGCCTGCTCTCGGGTAGTAAGGGTCTCTAAGCAGTTCTTGCAGTTGTAGTCCTTGCAGGAGGCTTGGTGGAAAACGCCGCTTCTGGTGTTGCCGTGGTAGATGGCGCCGCTGTTCGCGGGTTTTGAGGGGGACAAAACCCGAACCGCCTCCACATTGGTGGCTCCTGGACCTTGACCACTGCTCTGTGCCGCTCTCCACTCCCAGGGAGGAATAGGACGAGAATCCTGCCACAGTCCCTTTCGGGTGGATCGCGCCTCGTCCTCTAGTTGCCCCAGGGAAGCATCATTTGAATACTTCCGAAAATGCCAAGCGTACCCTGCCTTAACGATTTCCCGATTAAGATTCTTGCCATCAATCAGGAACACGTCCCCCACGGTTCGGCCATAGCGGTCAGTATCCTTGACTTCGACCGTGACCACCTGGCCGGCAACCATGTCGGCCGTGAACTCTTTGGCCTGTCGTCCGTTGGATTGCCCAAGCTCCGGCGAGTCCACTCCGCTAAGCCGCACCTTCTCGGCCACATTGTTGTTCATGACCTGGATTGTATCGCCGTCACTCACAGACACAACTCTTCCGGTGAATGATGTACCGAGAACTTGTGTTGCCAAAGAAAAAAAGATAAAGACAACAAATACCCTGATCAACATAACTTTTAAATTCCCAAGGCCTCTAGTACATTCAAAATATCTGCCATGAAATCACGGTTCATCCTCCCATTTGCGGCGAACAACGGTCTTCCGTCGTACAGCAACCCACGCGGCTTGGCGCCGTTGACCTCGGTCAACCAGGAGTGCTTTCCACTCACCCGGGGCTCAGAATCTCTCGCGGCAATTCCAGCGTAAACGTGGTGCCGACCCCAAAGGTTGAACGACAGGAGATCCGGCCGCCCAAGGCCCGCACCAGAGTCCGCACGTAGGCCAGCCCCATCCCTTCCCCTTGGGTGTCTTGCTTGCCGGCACGACGGAATGGAGCGAAAACCTTTTCCATGTCCTCAGAGGCTATGCCGCGGCCATTATCATGGACGTGAATCAGAAGTTCGCCCCCCAACCGCTCCGCCTCGATGCGGACCGATCCGGGTCGGGTCGGGTCGAGATATTTGGTTGCATTGTCGAGAAGGTTGCCGAAAATTTGCTCCATGACGAAACGGTCGCAGTGAAGAACCGGGAGGTCTGCCACCTGGGCGGTGGCCTGGCGGGTTTCAAGTTGGTGGGACAGGGTTTGAAGCATTCCCTCGACCAGGGCCTTGAGATTGACCATCTCTGCTACCAGTTCCCGCCGTCCCAAGCGGGAGAGTTTGAGAATGGCGTTAATTTGTCCATCCATCCTCTGAACCGAGGACCCGATGATCCGAGTGGCATCGGGAACATCCTTTTGCAGAATCATCTCAAGAGCCCCCCTTTTGCCCTCATCCATCGCGGGAAGTTCCGGTGCGAGCAATTCGGCCGCCTCCTGTATGGATGCCTGCAGTTCCACGGTGAACCCTCGAATATTCACAAGCGGCGCCCTAAGATCGTGAGAGATTATCGAGGCGAAACTTTGAACTTCTGCGTTGACTTGTTTCAAATCCTCGGCCAGGCGGTCGCTCTGCTCCTTCGCGGCGGCAATGGCGTCCCGGGCCTGCTCCAGGGTCTGAATGGCGTGGTTCTGCCGCTGCTGGGTGGCCATCAGTTCGGCGTTGGCGAGGCTGATGCCGATTACCGGAGCGATTCCCATCAGCAGGCTCAGGTCGCTCTGCAGCAGGGGCCGGTCACTCTGCACCCGGTCGACGGCGAGTACGCCGATGGCTTTTTCATCGGCGACGATCGGGCAGCATAGAAACGCCTGACTGCCCAGGGCCCGCAGCAACTCCAGGCTGTCGGCGGGCAGGTCGGGCTGCTGGTTCGGATCGTTGACCAGAATCGGCTGGCGCTGCAGAAAACTGCGGGCGCAGATGCCCAGACCCGCAGTCGCCGTCAGCGACAAAGGCGTGGTGCGCAGGGCCGCCTGTTGTTCGGCACTGAGACCATAGCCGGTTGCATACTCCAGCCGGGTGGCGTCGGCATCGGCCAGCAGAATCATGCCGCGGTCGAAATCGATCCGTCGTTCCAGGATGCCGACGACGCTGGCGAGGATCTCGCTGACACTGTTTTCGGCGCTGATCGCCTGGCCGATTTCATTGGCCACCCGGGCATGATTGTAGTTGAGATTGATCTGCTCCAGCAGTTTGGCGCTGGGGTCGTGCAGGCTGCCGACGGTCGCTGCAAGCTCCTGCAATTCCAGCCTGCTGGACCAGAGCCCCAAACCGAGCACCGTCGCCAGGGTCGAAGGAACGAGAATGGGGAGGGCCTGGGGGGCGCTCAAGGCCGTCACGCCGGTGAGCAGGCCGAGCAGGCCGGCGACCAGGTTGCGGGCCGATTTCACCCGGCCGGCGGCGTTCTCTTCCCAGGTGATGAGGTAGCGGCAGACCTTCCCGCCGTGAAAGATGCATTCCGGGTGCTCGATGCTCTTGACCCGGTAATTGTACATGGCCGGTACCGCTTCCAGGATGCCGCTGCGATTTTCGCACTGATAGGGCTCTTCCTTGACCCCCTCGCGGAAGGTGACGGTGACCTCCACCGAGCAGGATCCGAGCTTGCGGGAGACGAAATCGGAGGTGCGAGTGAAATGGGCTGAGGCTTTACCGATGACAGCGAAGGCCCGGGCCGGGCTGAGCAGGGTCAGAATGTATTGTTTGTGACTGCCAAAGGACTCGGCCGAGGCGCTGAAGCGGCCCGCTTCCCGGGCAATGGCGGAATTGCCGGTCAGGGTCACCAGGCGTTCGTGCATCCGGTTGATCTGATCCTGGGTAAACCAGTGGCCGGGATCGGCGATTTGATACGGCTCCATTCCGGCGTAGCGCAGCACCGCGTTGCCGTCGACCTGGGGGTAGCGCTTGCGCAACAGCTGAAAAAAGGTGTCGACGGTGCGGCTGTTGTAAAGGGGGCGCTGATCGTCGGCCATGGGGTAACCTCAGGGGCGCTGTGCTGGAATGCTGACGGTAAAGGTGGTGCCGACGCCGAAAGTCGAGTGGCAATGGATGCGACCCCCCAGGGCCCGCACCAGGGTGCGCACATAGGCCAGGCCCATGCCTTCGCCCTGGGTATCGATTTTCCCGGCACGACGGAACGGAGCGAAAACCTTTTCCATGTCCTCAGAGGCTATGCCGCGGCCATTATCATGGACGTGAATCAGAAGTTCGCCCCCCAACCGCTCCGCCTCGATGCGGACCGATCCGGGTCGGGTCGGGTCGAGATATTTGGTTGCATTGTCGAGAAGGTTGCCGAAAATTTGCTCCATGACGAAACGGTCGCAGTGAAGAACCGGGAGGTCTGCCACCTGGGCGGTGGCCTGGCGGGTTTCAAGTTGGTGGGACAGGGTTTGAAGCATTCCCTCGACCAGGGCCTTGAGATCAACCCTCTCTGCTATCAGTTCCCGCCGTCCCAGGCGAGAGAGTTTGAGAATGGCGTTAATTTGTCCATCCATCCTCTGAACCGAGGACCCGATGATCCGAGTAGCATCGGGAACATCCTTATTCAGGATCATCTCGAGCGCCCCCCTTTTGCTCTCATCCATCCCAGGAAGTTCCGGGACGAGCAATTCAGACGCCTCCTGGATGGACGCCTGCAGCTCTACGGCAAATCCACGGATATTCACCAGGGGAGCTCGCAAGTCATGGGACACGATATGGGCAAAGGATTTGATCTCCTCGTTGGTTTGTTGGAGATCTTCGGCCAGTCGCTCGGCCCGGTCCCGCTCCCTGGCTATGATTGCCCGTGATTCTTCAAGGGCCAAAATCTCCCCGAGTTGAACCTCCTGCTCCCGCCTGAGTTTGGCGTTCCGAAGGGCGACGGCGAGCACCGGCGCAATCCCGGCCAGCAGGCTCAGGTCGGACTCTCGTATCGAAGCTTTGGTGTCTGAGTAGAAATAGCCAACAAACACCACCCCCATGGATACCTGGTCACAAACGATTGGCGAACACGCAAAGGAATTAACCGCCAGAGTCGCATTGACCTCGGCCACTGCAGGATGAGACGGCCGGTTCTGAGACAGGTTCTCAACCGCCAAGCTTCTTTGGGTAACAAAGGATTCCCAAATTTTTGAACCCTCACGAGCCTGAGACAAAAGCTCGGCCGCCACCGGCAGATATTCGAGGTTTTCAGGGGCAAACCCATAGCTGTCACCATACGTCAGGGACTCTCTTGCCTCGTCGAAAAGTAGAACAACCCCAAAACTATACCCAAGACGCCTGTTCAGAACCCCCAATACGGAAGAAAGAATAACCGAGGAGTTGGTTTCTTGCCGGATGGCTTGTCCGATATCCATGGTCACCAGGGCGTTGTTGTAATTGGCGTTGGTCTGTTCAATAAGTTGTTCGGTTGGGTCCTGGATCTGGGCAAGCCGCTCCTCAACCTTCCTGCGCTCCTTGATTTCAAGAACGTAGGCCCCGAGCAAGGCAACGAGGCTGGCAGGGTAAAGCATGCTGGTTCCCAAGATCTCCGGCGATACAAGGTGTAACCCCCAAGCGGACCCCAACCCGATCAGGGTGAGATTGCGCAGCGAGGAAAGGTTGTTGGATGCCGGCTTCGCCCATTTAAGAACATACCGACAGCACTCCCCACCTTTGAAAAAGCACTCGGGATGTTCGAAGCTCACCAGGGTGTATCCGGTTGCGCGGGTCGCGGCAATCAGCGTCCCGAACCGGTTACGGCACTGGTAGGGTTTTTCTTCGGCCCACAGGGGGGGGGGTTCTTGAAGCTTCCATGTGGTTGTCCTCGGGAGGCGTCCGGTTTTTCAGAATTGATAACCCAGGCTCAGGCCGACCAGGTGAAGGCTCGACTCGTAGCTGCCGTTGGCGAGGCCGAGGCCGACATTGTTATTCTTGTCGCGCTTTTCCAGCTGCTGGTAGCCGTAGCTGGCGGCGAACCGGAACCGCTCCCACTGCATTTCGCTGCCGAGACAGAACAGGTGCGAGGTCGAGTCGGGAACCCCGGGCTCGAAGGTTTCGGCGGGAATGGCGTCCTCACCCCAGAGGTAGCCGCCCAGCAGGGCCACTTTGGGATTGAGCTGATAGCGGACGCCGAGGTTGGCGGCCCAGGTGTCGCGCCACTTTTTTTGTTCGACAATGGTGTTCGAGCCGGCAATGGGTAAATCCGTCGTTATCGCCAATTCTTTGTAATCAGACCATCCCTCCCAACGCACCCCAGTTTCCACCGTCAGCCGATCCGACGGCTTGAAGGCGAGGCCGGCGGTCAGTTGCTGCGGCAGGGTGATAGTGGTTTTGGCTCCGGTGTTGGGCAAAATGAAGGGAAGGGCTGGATTCAGGCCGACGAGGATCGGATCGATCGTGAACTGGACGTCGGCATCGATGTCGATATCGACCTTGCTGCGGTAAGCCACACCGAAAGTCAACTCAGGGGCGATATCAACCAAAAGCCCTAAGTTGTAGCCAAGACCATCGCCGTCACCGGAAAATTTTTGATTCGGATCGAGTGCGCCGGCACCGAGAGGAATCTTCCTTTCCAGCTCCGCATCGAGCAGCAGCAGATCCAGGCCGGCGGCCAGGGTCACTTGCGGAGTGACCTTGTAGGAGATCGCCGGATTGATATTGAAGGTGGTGATGGTCGACTTGGTGGCCAGGTAGCGCCCTTCCCAGGTTTCCGACCATTCAGTGCCGAGGCCGAAGGGGTTAAAGATGGCCAGGCCGACAGCAGCTTTGTCACTGAGGGTATGGGTCAGGTAGAGATTGCTGGGGAAATAGACGGTGCTGTCGACCTTGGCGTCTTGGCCGGGGGTGGCGCTGCGGAATTCCCGGTCCGGGGCGATCAGGGTGGTGCCGAATTCAACCTGGGTGCCGGTGAGCCTGCTCATCAGGGCCGGGTTGAAGTAGACCGCCGAAGGACCGTTGGTGTGGGCCACCGAGGCGTTGGCCTGGCCCAGTTCGGTGGCGCCCTGGGTGAAGATGCCGAAGCCGGAGCCGTAGGCGCTGCCGGCGCTGAACAACAAGATCGACAACAAACCAACCGACGTACTTTTCCATCCACCCATTAAATTCCTCCGCACATAATTGTTAAGTAGAACCCTTCGATTTCCGAGGCCTTCGAACCTTTTCACTAGGTACCACTTCCGAAATTTCTATCCGCACAGGAACATACCGGCGGACAAACCTGGTTTTGACCGGATAGATCTTGGAAATGGACTCACAGGGTTCGCTGGGATCGAGTTCATGCAGGTTGTGTGCCCCATCACGAGTTTCGACCACTGATAATGTTGTTCCCGGGGACTTCGCCCCTTTCCTTCTCTTCTCCTCAGCCCCTGCCTTGACCCAAACAAGCTTCTGTTCGTAGCAACAAACAACCTCAAGAGCCTCCGACGTCTTCCCAGCAACTTCTGAGGGCATGTCTTCCAGGTTTCCCGCGTACAACAACAACGTATCGTCTTGCTTAAGAAAAAACATATTCGAAACCTTTCGCCGAGAGAGACTGGCGAGCTCCAGAATAATCCCGGATACTCGCTCCAATGTTTGAATTTGAACAGATGATAAATCTGGGCAGGGGAAGCGTGAACACTTGGGACAGGCACCCAAAGCCTTACTCTTCTGATGCCAAGGGCACCAGAGAAATTCGCCTTTCAATATTGCCCCCCATCTTTGCCAGCAAGCCTTGGAGATAAAAAGACGCCAACATCACGACTCTCGAGAACAACCCCGTGCTGTTCCACCATCTTCAAAAACAGTGCCCTGGGAATACCCGCTTTGGGAAGCGGGCCCCAGTCTATCGTCACCCCGCGATTTACAGCCTGCATCATCTCTGTAATGTTCGAAAACCCCAACTCGACCGGACGCGAAACCAAAACCGATGGCACTGCAGCCATAGAACCTCCTTTACTACTTTGCGGGAAATATTCTGCCCGACACGCATCCGAAAGAGTCCATGTGGTGGGCGAATCCCTCGAGGGAAGAGAGGGAAACCTCCGGATAAACGGCCGGATACACAAAAAAACATAACACCAAAACAAATTTCATTCCACAATTTTGATGCAAAATGCCTCTTATTTGTGTCATTTTGGCATGGCACTCCCCTTGCAGATTGCATTATCTTTAAATTTTAACGTTGGAGGGTGATACGCGTATGGTTGATTCAAATGTCTGCTTAGTGCTGGTTGAAGATGACGAGGGGCACCGGATGTTGATTGAAAAGAATCTCCGCAGGGCGGGGGTGAACAACCCATTAAGGACTTTCGAAAACGGCCTGGAAGCCGTTACCTTCCTCCGCGATCATCATAATACGTCCAACCCCTCCCCTCTTCTGGTTCTTCTGGACCTGAATATGCCGGTCATGGACGGTTATCAAACATTAACAATCATCAAAGGGGACCCGGTCTTAAGAACCACTCCGGTCATCGTTCTCACAACATCGGACAATCCCAGCGAGGTCAGTAAGGCCTACGAACTGGGATGCAATGTATTCATAACAAAACCTGTCGATTACCAGGTTTTTTCCTCAACCGTGAAAACTTTAGCAGGATTCGTTTCCCTGATGAAAACGCCTGGGATATCGAAACATTCATAAATTGAACATAGGCAGGGGGCATTCATGGAAAAAATCGTCCGGGTTTTATACATAGAAGATGATGAAAATCTTGGAAAATTGCTGCAACGCAACCTTGTAAGACGCGGGGGGTTTGTGGTTGATCTTGCAGGGTCAGGAGAAGAGGGTATTGGGATGGTTGCGATGGGTAAATACGACGCCATCCTTATCGACCAAAATCTCCCCGGGTGCACCGGCACCGATGTCATTAAGTCCGCTGTGGGGAAAAAAGTCTTCCCCCCAATGATCATGGTGACCAGTGATAACAACGCCAAGGTGGCTGTCGAGGCCATGAAAAACGGCGCAGCGGATTTTCTCAACAAAGATAGTGAATTGAGATACTTAGAGCTGGCCCCGGACATCATCCTCCGTGCCATTGAAAACAGGCGCGTTCTAAATGAGCGGGAAGAGATGGAAATCCGACTAAAGGAGAACGAGGAACGCTACCGGACCCTCGTTGAACTATCGCCCGACGGGATAGGGCTGCTCTCCAACGAGAGATTCGAACTCCTCAACCCCTCTGGTTTGCGTTTGCTAAACATCCAGTCCCTTCAAAGCCTACAAGGAGTCGAGGGATTTCCCGAGAAACACTTCCAGGACTTTATTGTCCCAGAAGACCGTGCGCGGTTTGTGAGCATGATGAGGGAGGTCAATTCGACTCCGGGCAGGATCCCAGCATGGGAGGAGTTCACGGTTATCCGAAAAGACCTCCCAGAAGGCAAGATTGCTGTTGAAGTTGCAGGCATTGGGTTTCAGTGGGGGGGGCGAAAATCGGTGCAGATCATGTTCCGCGACATTTCCGACCGCAAGGCCCAAATTGCCAAACTGAAGTACCAGGCACTGACCGACCCGTTAACCCAATTGCCGAACCGAACCCTCTTCTCTGATCGATTGGCAAGTACAGTCAAGGAGGCATGGCGATACAAACATCTTGTCGCAGTCCTTTTCGTCGACCTGGACCAATTCAAGGAAATTAACGACACCCTCGGACATGACGCAGGTGACGCAGTTTTGGTGGAAGTCGCCAAGCGAATTCAAACTTCGGTAAGGGGAAGCGATACGGTTGGCCGAATGGGAGGGGATGAATTCTGCGTGCTACTAACGATCATCAACGATAAGCCCAATGCGGGAATGGTCGCAGAAAAGCTGCTGAGCGAAATCAGTGCGCCAATTTTAACTCATAAGGGGAAATGCCAAGTCGGGGCCAGCATCGGAGTGAGTTTCTACCCCAGTTTCGCGAACGACCCCCAGACCCTTTTGACACAAGCCGATGCCGCAATGTACCAGGCAAAGCGCAATGGCCGAAACAGGGTCATCTTTTACGAAACAGAAAAAGAAACGTCAGGGGCCCACCTTTAACGGAGCGAGGAGCTAGCCAAAGTCCTCGATCCTCGCCGGGCGAACGCGATTGCCGAACGACTGCAAACACGGGGATTGGCACTCGCGAGACAACTCTTAATCGCCCTGCGATCCCAATGGAACTCCTGAAGGTGCTGGCACCACCAAACAAACTCGAACTTTTGGCCTTGCAGGGGGAGATACCTCCATCAGTTCTATTGAATTTTGGGCATAGTCCTCAAGAGAAAAATGCAACATGGATAACCACGAACGAGGTAGACTCAAACGGGCCGAGGGTGAACGAAAAAATGTTTAGATGTCAATGATCCGACACTATCAATTCCGATAAATTCCCGAGCAAAGCACCATATCTTGATAAAAAACTCCACGGTGGCACAACAAGTAGTCTTCATGACCAAAACAAAAATCCTCTGATTATTGGTGTCAATATTGCAAAAAAACGTTATTTCCAACACAGAATAGAACACACCGATGCGTTTTCGATGGGGGGGAGTTATGCCTAGACCTCAAGATGTCCCGCTCTACAATAGTCGAATACTCGATATGTACCTGAAATTGGTAAAAAGGCGCTACCCCTTTGTCAATATTGAAAAAATTTTCGCCTACAGCCACATACAATCCTATGAGGTGGCTGATCCGGGGCATTGGTTTACCCAAACCCAGGCCGATTTTTTTGTTGAAAAACTGAGAGAAGAAACTGGTAACCCGGATATTGCTCGTGAGGCCGGCAAATTTATAGCTTCGCCAGATGCTGGGTGGTCAATACAAACCTTCGCTTTCGGGTTTTTTGGGTGTACCAAACTGTTCGAGGTCATCGAGAAAATCACACCAAAACTCACTCGGTCTTCATCCTGGAGGTCGGAGGCTACCGGCCCCAACCAAGTCGAAATTGTGGTCACGCCCCATCCTGGTGTCGAAGAAAAACTCTACCAGTGCGAGAGCCGGATCGGATACATTGAGGCCATTCCTCTTCTAGTTTCGAACGTCACCCCCACCATCAAACACACAGAGTGCATTTTCAGTGGAGGGAAGTGTTGTCGCTATGAAGTGACCTGGCCTCAACCGAAATCGGCCCGCCTCGGGAAAATCAGGGCCTATCTGACCACCTTTTTCCTCGGCATGCTCGCAGTTGGCGCCTTCGTTTCTCCCCAATGGACAATGGGGACAGGTGTGCCGATCAGCTTGTGCTTACTACTTCTTTTCGCTGTTCTTATTGAAAAAGAGGACAAAAAAGAACTAACCGAGAACATGAAAAGGCTTCGGGATGCCGTTGAGCAATTGGGCGAGCAAGTCAACGTCATCTATAACAACTCGATGATGACCAGTGAACTTAGCAAAACCATCAATTCCCGTGGGAAAACCCCCGGTGAAATTATCAGGGTCTTGACCGACAATTTAAAAAAGATGTTAAAATTTGACCGAGGTTTCGTATTATTGCTCTCCCCTGATGGTCGGCGGTTGGAGTATATGGGTGGCTACGGTTACGAAGAGGCTCAAGTTGACCTCCTGCAGAAAATGAATTTTGTGGTTGGAAATTCTAACCCCAATGAAATTTTCACCCGCTGTCTGACCGAGATGAAGAGTTTTTTCCTTTACGGCGAAGACATGGGCTCCTCTAAAACCTCCTACTTCTTCCAAAAGGTCGGGGCAAAATCTATGATTGCCTGCCCTCTCCTGCATGAAGACCATGCCATCGGTGTGTTGGTTGTTGAAAATCGCGACCCAAACCGGACATTACTCCAAAGCGATGTGAATATGTTGATGGGAATCACGCCGATCATCGGCCTGAGTATTACCAACGCCGAAACCATTGAATCCAGAGAACGCCAGATGACCTCCATCCTCGAGGCCCTGGCGGCAACAATTGACGCACGGGACCCCTTAACTGCGGGTCATTCGAATCGAGTCACCGAATATGCTGTGGGGATCTGCGAGCAAATGAACATGCCCCGTGGATTTACAGAAATGGTCAGAGTGGCCGCCCTCCTACATGATTATGGAAAAGTGGGCATCCCTGATGTTATCCTCAAAAAAAATGGTCACCTGACCACGGAAGAGTTTGATGTTGTCAAAACCCATGTCGGGAAAACTCGCGAAATACTCGACCGGATCAACTTTGAAGGGATCTTCCGCCAAGTCCCCATGGTGGCGGAGGCCCATCATGAAAAAATGGACGGGAGCGGTTACCCCAAGGGTTTAAAAGGAAAAGAAATCCCCATGGGCGCCAGGATCATCGCCGTCGCGGATTTCTTCGAAGCCCTCAACTCCAAAAGGCATTATCGTGAGCCTATGCCTCAGGAAGAGATCATTGAAATGCTCAGAGATGGCTGTGACAAGCATTTCGATCCCAGGGTTGTCGATGCCTTCCTTAGCTACTGGCGGCAACTTGAGGCTGAAAAACGTCGGGCCCTTGAGGAGTCAAACACCCCGCTTGTCTCCAAGCTTCTATTCCTGAAAGAGTTCATCTCGAGTTGATTCGTTGCGAAACAAATACAAAACGCCGGAGCGGTCAATATTTTGACCCCCTCCGGCGTTTGTGTCAACGAACCGTCACCCTCGCTCATGGAGAGTGGTTTCGAATCCTCATTCGTCGCAACCAGGAACCGCTATTCAATAAAGAAAATCGAAGAGCAATTCCAACCCATCACTCTGTCTCCACAACAAGGGGGACCTGTTTGACCCTCAACAACCTGGGCACTGTAGAGGTCTTCTCGTAGACGACCAGCAGTTTCGACGGCGAGGGTTGAATGGGGCGCGTCATGCCACCTTCTCCAATCTGAAGGCTTCCGGACAAAGCACCCGTCGGTTTTCCGAATTGATTGGCAGCCAGCAGGCTATGGACAACACCCCCCGGATCCTGACAGGCTTGCCATCTCCAAAACGACGCAACTGAAGACCCGTCCGTTTCAGCATTCGCTCTACCGCAACACTTGTGGTAAAAATATACTCCGAGATCCCATTCTCCTCAGCATAAAGAAACCCCTGGCGAAACATCCCGAACGTGACGGCACACAAAGATGCTTGCGGATCCATCCCTGACTCCTCGATGGTTAACGCTGTCGCCAAGCGGCTAATTTCCCAGATATCTTGGGACGTTGGGATTTGTTCCCCCCGCAGAAGTTCCGGAAAAATATCCCGGAGCATATACGGTCCCGTCGTCGGAAGGAGACGGAAACAACCATAAACCTGAGATATCCCCCCCGTGGATAGGACATAAACGGGGTCGAGTTTTGTATCGTAGGAATCGATTTCCTGCCCATCGATGGTGTTGACATCCCATCCCAAGGTTTCGTAGAAAACTTGGTGGCGAAGTTCAAACATCCTTCGAAGTATAGTTCTGTCAGGAACCTCGCTTCGCCGGAAACACTGGGATTGATACATGGGACACCTCCTGATTCTTGTTCATTGATAACCAACGACCATTTGGCGGAAAAAATGCACCCAAAAAGATTTAAAAAAACATGTAAATCTCAAGTCGAAGTTGTGCCGAAACCCCGGCACAACTCTTGCTCTTATTCACCCCTAAGAAAAGGGGGTGGGGTTATGGAAAAAAAGGTATTTCGTAGTCCCGGCGAGTTAAAAAAGTTCCTAGCACAAAACGGATATCCCAAATACGCCCTGAGCGCCTGGGCTGAAGCCCCACCAATGGGTGAGGCCTTCCTCTTCTCAGACACCCTGAGGCCTTTGCTGGAATACGCAATTGGGTTTGAATCCAACAGTATTCAGATACTCCCCAAAGCCAACAGCCTCAGCGGCGAATGGACTGTCGAAAACCTTGATGACCCCCCTCGTGTTTTTGGTGCAACCCGCGACATTGCGATGGAAAATTTCTGGGGAGCCATCGAGGAGGACATCCGCGGGATGGGAAGGGAATGCCAATTGTTCGTGCGAGAAACGATCATCAGCGAATCACTTCGAGATTTCCTGAGAGATTGGACCTTCGCAGAAGAGGTTCGTCTGACTGCTGTGGCGATCGCACCGATCACACTGGGGCAGAAAATGAAATCCTCTAATACAGGATTACGGTTGATTGGAACCCGATAGATTTTTTAAAAACCAGACGACCGAGAGAAATCTCTCCTCGGAAGCAGGGCTATCTCATCAACAAGAACATTACAATCCAATTTGTAAAACATCGTGCAAAAGCATTGTTAGCATTAGGTTTATTGTCAAGCAAATATCAAGATATCACCACAATTTTTGTTATTATTTTTATCTAATAATATAAATCCAACCTATATTTCAACTGCGTTGTGACGTGTAATTGAGTCTCCCCCAACAATCCCCTCTTTGCCACCACCTCCCTGCCATAACAATTGACAGCAATGTGTTTTTTAGATCAGGAAAGACTTGACCCCCTTGCAAAGTTTGCCTCCCCGGGCTATTAGAATACAAATAGATTGCACCCCTTCTGGAAAACCAACGAATGAAACAAATTACAATGATTAAGGATAGAAAATGAGAGCCACATGGTTAATAGAGATCGGGAGAAAACTAAATGAATAAAATTCACAAGATTAAGGTACTGCTTATCTGGCCGAAGACTGATCCTGGTTTTTACGATTTTAGTGCTTTTACAAGAATTATTGGTCAAACCGGTACATTTATTCCACTGCCATTAATTACTGTTGCCGCCGCAATGGGAAATAGCCTCGATTATACCGTGTTCGATGAACATGTCGACTCTATAGAAGAACAGAAATTGTCTCAGTTTGATTGTTTTCTGATAGCAGCGAACCTTCTTCAACTGCAATCGACAAACCGAATCGTAGACACTCTAAGGAAATTTAATCGGCCCATCGTTGTGGGCGGACCCTTGACGCGCACCATCGCGAACAATTTCCCTTCCAATGTCACTGTTGTGGAAGGGGAGATCGAAGGTGTCGACGCAGACGATTCAAAAGGGAGAACTGTTGCTGAGTGTTTGGCGGAAGATTTGCATAACAACGTGTTGAGATCCGAATATCGAGCTAAAAATCACCCAAGTTTAAAAAACTTTGTACCGCCTCGCTATGACCTGCTTGATCTAAAAAAATACAGTCACCCTTCCATCCAAACTTCTAGAGGGTGTCATCAGATTTGTGAGTTTTGCCAACTTGTTCCGCTATATGGAAAACATCGTAGAAAAAACCCTGAGCTAGTTATAGAAGAACTTAATTTATTGCTTGTCGGAGGGAAAGGCAAAACGATATATATTATTGATGACAATTTTTCCGGCAATTTGAACAACAAGAGTAACAGACGAGACTTGTTTGATTTGCTTGATCAAATTGGGAAGTGGCAAAGCGCAAATAATTACCCGTTTGACTTCTTCGTTCAATGTTCGCTCGATGTGGCCGAATATGACGATGTTTTAATGGCGCTAGTAAAGGCTGGTGTTAATATCATGTTTATCGGGATTGAAACGACTGATCCCGACACACTGAAGGCGATGAGTAAACATCAGAATCTCGTTTTAGACCTTAATATAAAAGTTCGCAAGTTGCAGTCTCTAGGAATTGGAATCATCGTTGGCCTGATCTATGGTTTTGATGGAGACGATGCCAAATCCACAGAACGCCTACTAACATTTATGGAACAGACTGCTGTGCCGGTTGCTGGTGTCACAGTGTTGCAAGCGCCCAGCGGCACAGCCCTATTTAAGCGAATGCAAAACGATGGTAGGTTGTCTAGGGACCCTACGGTTTTAACAAAATCGTTCAGGAGCAATATTATATTTAAACTGGAGCCGAAAACATTTTATCTGCAGTATGTGAGCCTGTTGGAGCGACTATATGAGCCCAAGGCCTATTTCGGCAGATGCCTGCGGTGGGTGAGTGATTGGAATGATGCCTACGCCTTGAAATACGGCAAAAGAGGGTCCATTTCCGGGAATCTCGAATTCAAACGCCTTTTTCGAAGTGTATTTGTTCAAGGTTTAACATCAAAGTACAGAATTATATATTGGAAATATATTTTACTATCCCTGATTAAATACAGAAACAACACGACAAAACTTTCCTTATCTTTCTTTCTCGCCTTTTTCTATGAAGTTCTCTATAAGGACGTACATCTGGCAAAAAACTTTGTAGAAAATTTACCGGATGAACTGGAAAAAGAATTTTTTACGTTTATAGAAAAAGAACATAAATCTGCGATCTGAAAAAGATGATTTCCGTGTTTGGTGCAATTGCAAGCGGGGCTACAATTTCGCGCATATCTAACCGTGCATTCGGGACTATCTGCGCGATAGTAATCTGCTTGGGCTTTATGAGGTCGAGTTGGCTGGTGGGCGACTCAGCGTCAAGAAGAACCGCAAGTCCCTGGCCGGGGAAGAGACCATCGATGGGTGCTGATGCTGGAGACGACCGATCTTGATCTTGCGGCGGAAGAGATTGTCAAACGCCGCATTGACCACCGCTGCTGGTAAGCCTTCCGTCAGCAATGAGAACAATACGTCTTTCTCGTAACCGCCACTGGCCTCCATGACAATTTACTTATGCTAAATTTCTTCAATGATTCTATTGACTTGGCAAAACCATTCGAATTATTGGCACAATTGAAAGTTTCACCGGTTTCATGTACCGCAACATCCAATCGACTTTTTGAAACGTCAATACCAATGTGGCAATCACCAACTGCACGTAGCATAAGAGCCTCCTTCTCAGCACAGACTCGTACTTGCGTAGATTCGAGCTTTTTGACTCGGGCAACCATTCGAGTTGTGGCTGATCAAGAGTCAGCGACCATGCTCTTTGTCGGTCTCTGGGACCTGTAGCAGATCGGCCTACCGCCTCAGCCTACACCAGGAGGAAATCTCCCTTACCTATAGCTTATACAAGTTGGCAGAGATCGAGCGGGGCTGGCGGACCCTGAAGAGAAGCTTCTTGCTACGACCGGTCTATCACTGGACGAAGCGGCGGATTTGCGCGCACATTTTTCTCTGTGTTCTGGCGTTGCAGCTTGAGCGATGGAGGCGCAACCGGTTGCAAACAGTTTCGTTGCCCAAAGCTTTACAGATGCTGCAGCAAATCAAGTTGGGGGAACTGACCGTCAACGGCGACAGGGTGACGATGGCAACTCGGCTGACAGCTGATCAAAAGGAGATCCTGAACAGGATGGGCGTTAGACCGATCCCCGCCCAGTTCCCCTCCGTCAAGCTGTAGTGTAAAAAACGACATTTGATGTCGGCTTAATTTGCTGTTATCTGAAAAATTTTATAAAAACAAAGAGGCAATATAATGCTTAATACGCCGACTCAAGCAATAAAACATCGGTGGGTTTTTGATTCCATAGAGTCCCTTGGGAAGGCTCAATCTCTCCCCGAATTAAAAAAAACAATCACCAAGGTTCTCGCGGAGATTGGGTTCCCCGAATGGTTGGTTGGAATAAAATCACCGACGTCGATGGTGACAGCCCCCTTGCTGGTGCTGACCAATTTCCCCTTTCTCTGGTTGACAGAATATGCGGCCAAGGGTTTCTTCAAAGACGATCCCCTGCTTGTCCACGCACAAACCCAAAGTCTCCCCCTGGTTTGGGACACAGAAAATGGATGGGAAAACCATCCTCCGAACACAAAAAAGTTCATGGCGGCCGTTTTGCGTAGAGGGTGGAAGAGCGGACTTGTCACACCCATTCATAGTGCCGATGGAACGCGAGGGACATTCAACATCCCGTCGCGCGAGCCCCTATCCTCTGTCCGTGCCAGGTTCGAAGAACTGCAGGAATATACCCCTTTTATTGGGTTACACATTTATGAAAGCGTGAAACGAATAGGGACCCATGTCTCAAAGAAAGCCGTCCCTCAACTCACCCCCCGGGAACTGGAGTGTCTGACCTGGGCCAGCGAAGGAAAAACCGCATGGGAGATTGGAACAATTCTCTGCATCTCCGAACGAACGGCGACCCACCACCTTCAAGAAGCTATCAATAAAATGGGCTCAAAAAACAGACAACAGGCGATAGCACAGGCCATCGCTCTTTCAATTGTGCAACCAAGAATTGATGCCGATGAAATCATAAGCGCCAGTTTTGGAGACGATTCCAACCACCCTTGAACAGAGAAAGAGCCATCCGTGGACGCAAACACCCCCACAGCCGGACTGGAGGCCTTACACTCTCTTAAGAATTCTCAAGAAATAGAGGCTCGGCTCACTCCTCTCCTTAAAGAAGTTGGTGTAGAGTGGTGGTTGTGGGGCATGCTTACGCCTGATTCCTATTCTCTACCGCGGGCACATATGATGTCGAACTTCCCTTTAACCTGGGGCCTGGAATATAAGCTCGTGGGTTTCTCAAAAATCGATTATGTTCTCAAGAATATCAACGATAGGGTTCTGCCTTTAGTCTGGAATGCCCAGGATACAAACAACAAAAATACAATTAAATTCCATCCCTTGCATTCAATCCGATTTCGGGGTATTCAGGGTAGAGAACCCTCTTCCAGAAAACAAACGAATGAAGCAACGTTCAATGGTGAAATCTAAAACAGATTGCCCAGCTCAGGCAATTAATAGCCATTGGGTGGCGGGCAGCACTCTGGCCATAAGGAATGCCAAAACCCACGGTGAGCTAAAAAGGGTCTTAACTCAAGTTTTCCAAGAGATTGGGTTCCCCGAATGGTTGGTTGGAATAAAATCACCGACGTCGATGGTGTCAGCCCCCTCTCTCGTCCTGACCAATTTCCCCTTTCTCGTAACCGTCAACTGACCCCATCTTGCTCGGCGGCCTCCCTTGCGGCATCCTTCTGCTTGGCTGCCAGCCATTGATCCGGGAGCAGTTCCTGGATGCGCTTGGCGGGATGCCCCATGATCCGACGTAG
>Ga0209231_1000377_pt1 | contig 26032 bp, 26 predicted proteins | sample Deesub45470m_DNA_FD_188086 | JGI IMG/M metagenome (GOLD analysis project Ga0209231, IMG submission 188086) | Deep subsurface microbial communities from North Pacific Ocean - 450_OLKR46/470m Metagenome (SPAdes) (version 2) | ecosystem: Environmental > Terrestrial > Deep subsurface > Unclassified ... | reverse complement strand
TTAAAACCAATAAAAATTTAACTAAAGAATTCCTCATATTTGTTTTATTAAAAATACAAAATAACAATTATTTTATTAAAAAACGCATTAAAATATACCGGTAGTTTCATATCGATTATTTTATTTCGTGTAAGCCATACACGCAATGCTTATTTTTAAATTTTTTGTGTGACGAAGCGCCTCATAACAAGCCTCAAGCGTTGCCCCGGTTGTAATAACATCATCAATTAATAGGATGTGTTTGTTTTCTAAGGCCAAATTGTTTTGAACGTGAAATAATTCTTGTACATTTTTCCAACGTTCCAAACGTAGTTTTTTGGTTTGTGTTTTTGTTGAAGAAATCCTTGTTAAAATACTGGGATTATAAGGAATCTCTAGTTTTTTAGCAAGGCTTTCTCCAAAAGTGGTGACTTGGTTATAGCCGCGTTTTTTAAGTTTCTTGGGATGAAGCGGCACAGGGATTATACAATCTATGGTTTTAAAACGATGGCTTTCATAAATTTGCTCGCCAAGCCAATCTCCAACAAAAGTGCCAACTTGTTGTTGTTTCTTGTATTTAAGTTCGTGAATTAAATGCTGCACGTTCCCTTTTTTGAAGAAGTAAAATAACGAAGTGGCATTTTCAAGAGGGATTCTTCCGTAGAAAGATTTTTCAATTAAATTATTTTCTTCAAAACTGAAATTGGTTAAAGGCAAATCGTGCCGGCAGGATAAACAAATAATGGCTTCATTGGTGGACAAATTTTCGTTGCAGCATAAGCAGGTTTCAGGGAAAAAAACAGCAAAAATGTCTTTTATAATCTTCATAGCATTTTTTTTTAAAAATACATTTTTAATTTATAATATTTTGGGGTATAATAAATTGCGGTAAATGAATTTTTCTTATGTTTTTTAAGCAATAGAATTGGCAATCACTTCAAAAAAAGACATTTAAGCATAATTTAATTTGTAATTTTGCGTTTATATCAAATAATTAAACATTTAAAAGATGGAAGAAAATAAAAAATCAAACACCAATCTGATAATCATAGCATTAGCAGTTTTATTATTGGTTGCGTTAGCTTATACTTTTTATACGAGCTCGGAACATAAAAAGTTAACCGATGCAATTGAAGTCGAAAAACTTGAAATAGAGCAAAATTTGGACAGTATGATTGTTAGATATGAAGACGCAATAGCTGAAAAAACGTCAATGTCTGGAGAATTAATTATTGAAAGAGACCGAATCATTGCTTTAAGAGATTCTATTAAAGACTTGAAAGTTGTAAATTACAGTATGTTGCGCCGTTACAAAGGTGAAATTTCTAAATTGGAAGAATCCAACAAAAAATTATTTTTATTGAATGAATCCTTAACAAGCTCAAATCAGTTGCTTACAAGCAATTTAGACAGTGCTAAAGTTGTAATCACAAGACAAATAGCCAAAAACGATACGTTAACAACACAAAATTTAACTTTGGCCCAAAAAGTGGCGATTGGTTCTGAGTTGAAGATAAGTTCGGCGAAAGTAATTGCAATGAAAGAGCGAAATAATGGAAAATTGGTAGAAACTTCGCGCGCAAACAATACAGATGCACTTCGAATTAATATGACGATTGTAAAAAATGAAATTGCCGAACAAGGCGATCGTCAGGTTTATATTCAAGTAGTTGACGCACAAGGAAAAACAATGTCTCCAAAAGGCGAGTTTACACTTAATGACAATACCCAGGCAAGTTATAGCGATCTTTCAATGGTAAACTATTTAAATGAAGCCATTGATTTAATTTCATTGATTGAGGTGAATAGAGACCTTATGAAAACCGGTGTTTATACGGTGAATATTTATATTGAAAATAAATTTGTAGGAGCAACTAAAATTTCGTTGAAGTAAAAAGATAACTCCTAAATTAAGAATATTTAATATTTTATTGGTGGAAATAGTTTGGGCTATTTCCACTTTTTTATTTTTTAGTGTTAAAAGCTTTACTATTTTTGCACAATGGCAAATCAAGATGATCAATTTAAAAAAGTAGTTTCGCACGCAAAGGAATACGGTTTTGTGTTTCAATCGAGTGAAATTTATGACGGTTTGAGCGCAGTTTACGATTATGCTCAAAACGGTGTAGAATTAAAGAAAAATATCAGGGAATATTGGTGGAAAGCTATGGTGCAGATGCACGAAAATATTGTTGGTTTGGATGCCGCAATTTTTATGCATCCAACCACTTGGAAAGCTTCCGGCCACGTGGATGCTTTTAACGATCCTTTAATCGACAATAAAGATTCCAAAAAAAGATATAGGGCCGACGTTTTAATTGAAGATTATGTGGCTAAGTTGGATGATAAAATTGAAAAAGAGGTTGAAAAAGCGGCAAAACGTTTTGGAGATTCTTTTGATAAGGACCAGTTTTTAGCAACCAATGAAAGAGTTTTAGGTTATAAAGAAAAAGGCGAAACCATTTTAAAACGAATGGGAAAATCTTTGGCCGAAGAAAATTTGGCCGATGTAAAATCTCTTATTGAAGAATTGGAAATCGTTTGTCCGTTATCAGGTTCAAAAAATTGGACAGAAGTGAAGCAATTCAACTTAATGTTTGGCACCAAAATAGGCGCTTCTGCCGATGCTTCAATGGATTTATATTTACGTCCGGAAACCGCGCAGGGAATTTTTGTGAATTTTTCAAATGTTCAAAAATCGGGCAGGATGAAAATTCCTTTCGGAATTGCACAAACAGGAAAAGCCTTCAGAAATGAAATCGTTGCGCGTCAGTTTATTTTCCGTATGCGAGAATTTGAACAAATGGAAATGCAATTTTTTGTGCGTCCGGGAACTCAAAAAGAATGGTATGAAGAATGGAAACAAACCCGTTTAAAATGGCATTTATCTTTGGGATTGGGCAAGGAAAATTACCGTTTTCATGACCACGACAAATTAGCGCATTATGCCGATGCCGCTGCTGATATTGAATTTAAATTCCCTTTCGGATTTAAAGAATTGGAAGGAATTCATTCACGTACCGATTTTGATTTATCAAGCCACGAAAAATTTTCGGGAAAAAAATTACAGTATTTTGATCCGGAATTGAATGAACATTATATTCCTTATGTGGTGGAAACTTCTATTGGATTGGACCGAATGTTTTTGGCAGTTTTCTCCAATTCATTGCAGGAAGAAGATTTGGAAAATGGCACAACTCGAACCGTATTAAGATTGCCGGCAGTATTGGCGCCAACAAAAGCGGCCATTTTGCCATTGGTAAAAAAAGATGGTTTGCCTGAAGTTGCACGAAAAATAATGGACGATTTAAAATGGGATTTCAGTGTGGATTATGATGAAAAAGATGCCGTTGGAAGAAGATACAGAAGACAGGATGCCGTGGGAACGCCTTTTTGCATTACGGTTGACCATGAAACCTTAATTGATGATACCGTAACCATTCGCTACAGAGATACAATGGCGCAAAAACGTGTAAAAATCTCGGAACTTCGCGACATTATCAAAGAAGAAGTTGACGTTAAAAAATGGTTGATGAAAATGTAATTTGAAAAAACAACAAACATAAAAATTTCAAAATAATGATTGTTGTTTTGAAGTATTTTCGTGTTCCAATAACCATTTTTTACGCCATATTCCTCCGGCATAACCAGTTAGTGAACCGTCGCTTCCAATAATTCGATGACAGGGAATGATAATCCAAATTGGGTTTTTGCCATTTGCGGAAGCCACAGCCCTGATGGCTTTTACATCGCCCAATTGTTTGGTTTGTTCTAAATAAGTTCTGGTTTTTCCGAAGGGAACATTCAGCAATTCCTTCCAAACTTTTTTTTGAAAATCAGTTCCTTGCGGATTTAACTTTAAATCAAATTTTGATCGTGAACCGTTAAAATATTCGGTTAATTGTTGTACACAATCCTGTAAAATTTTAGGTATTTCTATGGAAGTTTCCAAGTCATCATCAATTACCGTAACAGCGCTGATGCCGTTTTCATCACCCACAATTTTTGCGGTACCGATGGGTGTTTTGTAATATGCGGTTTGATTAGATTCCAAAAACGTTTTTTGAGTTTTGAGTGGTTATTTCAGCAATTTCTTGCGGAGTTAATTTATAAATTTCAGACAATCTATTCAACACTTGTGTAATATAACTGCTTTCATTTCTTTTTCCGCGAAAAGGTGTTGGCGCCAAATAAGGAGAATCAGTCTCCAGAACAATATGTTCCAAAGGAATTTCATCAAGAAACTGGTCAATTTTTCCGTTTTTAAAAGTAACCACGCCGCCAATTCCCAATTTCATATTGTAAGAAATGGCTTTTTTCGCCTGTGCCAAATTTCCCGTAAAACAATGAAAAATACCAAAAAGTCGGTCGTCTTTCACTTCTTCCAAAACCTCAAAAATTTCATCAAAAGCATCCCTGCAATGGATTACGATGGGCAATTTTTTTTCTTTTGCCCATAAAATTTGGGTTTTAAAAGCAATTTGTTGCTGTTTCAGCAAAGATTTGTCCCAAAATAAATCGATCCCAATTTCGCCAACCGCATAAAATTTTCGCTTGTCCAGCCAATGTTTTACAAAAGCCAATTCTTCTTCAAAATTTTCTTTCACATGGGTAGGATGCAAACCCATCATTAAAAAAATATTTTCAGGAAAAGATTGCTCCAAATCCAACATGGCATTTAAATAGGTTGAATCAATGGCGGGAACAAAAAAACGTGCAACGCCGGCATCTTTGGCGCGCTGAATCATCTCATTTCTGTCGGCATCAAATTGTTCACTGTACAAATGCGTATGTGTGTCGGTAATTATCATATTGCAAAAGTAAACAAAGTTTTCAACTGCAACTTTTGTGACTGTTTTTTTAATGGCAAAACGTTGTAACTAAGTTAAATTTTTTGTAACTTTAATGTGATAAATACCTTGCAAGATATTGCTTCATAAAGATTTCTTGTAGTTTAATTCTTGCATTACAAATTGCACTGTTAAAACAGTTTTTTAGAATTGTTCTTGTTTCACGTTTAACAAGTTTCTTATGCAAGTCAAAAAATATCCCAACGCAATACTGGAAAATTACACCAAAATTTTTATTCAACTTAGTTTGGTGCTTTCGCTATTCCTCGTATATGAATTTATCACTATGAAATCTTATCCTAGAGACGTCAAAGAAATAAGCGGAACACTAATAAATATTCAAGACAATGAAAAATTGATTGAAGTGAAGCCGATAGAGGTTGAGGTACAGCCTGAAACCAAAGTGGCACTTCCTGAAAAAATATTAAAGGTGGAAGATGATGTTGATATTAAAGAAACAGTGATTGAATCTACCGAAACAAGTCAACTTGACGCGGTTAAAGTTACAGCGCCGAAAGAAATGGTTACAGTTAAAGAAGAAGAAGAAGTGGTGGAGGATGTTGCGTTTGTAGTGATTGAAAATGTGCCTATTTATCCGGGATGCAAAGGAAACAACAGTGAACTTAGGGCTTGTTTTTCTGACCAAATTACGAAGTTTGTTGCGGAAAAATTCAATGTTGAATTGGCTTCCGAATTGGGATTGACACCGGGAAGTATCCAAAAAATTTTCGTGGTTTTTAAAATCGATAAAAATGGTTATATTACCGATATCAATGCAAGAGCACCTCATAAAAAATTGCAGGAAGAAGCGATAAGAGTGATTAATTTGCTGCCAAAAATGACACCGGGAATGCAACGTGGCCGACCAGTTGGCGTAAAATATGGATTGCCAATTGTTTTTAAGGTTGAATAAATATATCTAGATATTAAAAATCCCGCAAAAGCGGGATTTTTTGTGAGTAATAATCTGGGTTATGAAGTTAATTGGTTTATTGCCATTCAATTATCCATTTTTAATTTTTTCTGTCAATTATTCAATTTTGAACGACTAAAATTCTCTTCGAAATCAAAACGTATTGGTATAGAAAATAGCCAATTTCACAAAGGCTGCAATTTTTAATTATGATTTATTGACATCTTTTGGCATTGAAATTTTAAAACCATAATTCAACTTATTATGAGGAGGGTCGCTTTATCGGTTATTAACCTTATTTTTGTACATTTGAAAAACAGATAAGAACTTATTTTAAGCGCAAATATTTAATTTGAAATTTAGAAAATAAAGAAATAAATGATTCCGAATTTAGATAATTTACCGGTTTATGATACCGCTGGGGTAAATGAACGCATCGCACGTTTTTGCTCTCGAAGCATCAAATCGAACTCAAAACTTGAAGGACTGAGGCTTGCTTTAAGTATGGTTGACTTAACCACTTTGGAAGGGAAAGACACAACAGGAAAAGTGCAGCAAATTTGCTATAAGGCAATGCATCCCCACGACACGCTAAAAAATATCCCCACTGTTGCCGCAGTTTGCGTATATCCGGCACAGGTTGCCAATGCAGTAAAAGCTTTAAAAGACAGCGGTATTCAAGTTGCGTCTGTGGCAACGGCATTTCCAAGCGGACAATCTAGTTTAGAAGTAAAATTGCTCGACACAAAATTTGCTGTGGATCAGGGAGCAAATGAAATTGATATGGTTATTTCCAGAGGTCAATTTCTTGCAGGCAATTATCAATATGTTTTTGATGAAATTGTTGCCGTAAAAAAAGTTTGCGGACAAGCCCATTTAAAAGTTATTTTGGAAACCGGTGAACTAGATACGTTAGATAATGTGAGAAAAGCCAGTGAATTGGCTATTTACGCAGGAGCCGATTTTATTAAAACTTCTACAGGAAAAATTCAGCCAGCGGCCACTATGCAAGTCACTTATGTTATGTTGGATGCCATAAAAGATTATTATATTAAAACCGGAAAAATGATTGGGATGAAACCTGCAGGCGGAATTTCAACTTCTAAAATTGCATTGCAATATTTGGTGATGCTCAATGAAGTTTTAGGGGAAAAATGGATGAACAAAAATTATTTCCGATTTGGGGCAAGCAGTTTAGTCAACGACATTTTAATGCAATTGGTTAAAGCGGAAACAGGTATTTATCAATCCAGTAATTATTTTTCAAAAGATTAATTATGCAAAAAAAATCAGAAAATAAGATGTTTAAAGCTTCTTGGGCTTATGATGAAGCTCCAGAAAGCACCAATCATATCCAACTTAAAAATAAATATGATTTGTATATTGATGGTAAATTCACAAAACCCGTAAAAGGCCAATATTTTGATACTATTGATCCATCAACCAACGAAAAAATTGCAAGCGTTGCAGAAGCAACTTCCGAAGATATAGACAAGGCTGTTGAAGCAGCAAAAAAAGCATTTGTTGGCTGGTCTAAATTATCGGGAAAAGAACGCGGAAAATATATCTTCAGAATTGCAAGACTTATTCAGGAACGCGCGCGTGAATTTGCGGTGATTGAGAGTTTGGACGGCGGGAAACCAATCAGGGAATCAAGAGATATTGACATTCCTTTGGCCGCCAATCACTTTTTTTATTATGCCGGCTGGGCCGATAAATTAACTTATGCCTTTCCCAACAGATCACCCAAACCAATTGGCGTGGTTGGACAAATTATTCCTTGGAACTTTCCGCTTTTAATGGCTGCCTGGAAACTTGCGCCAGCGTTGGCAACAGGAAACACCATTGTGTTAAAACCCGCTGAAACAACACCTTTAACCGCCTTAAAACTTGCCGAAATTATTCAGGAAAGCGGCTTGCCAAAAGGCGTGGTGAATATTGTTACAGGGGCCGGGGAAACCGGAGCCGCCATTGTAAATCACCCAAATATCGATAAGATTGCTTTTACAGGTTCTACAAATGTTGGCAAATACATTCAGAAAGCGATTGCGGGCACCCACAAAAAATTAACTTTGGAATTGGGCGGAAAAGGCGCCAACATTATTTTTGATGATGCCGCAATAGATCAGGCAGTAGAAGGAATCATTAATGCCATATTTTTTAACCAAGGTCACGTTTGTTGTGCAGGATCACGTTTATTTGTCCAGGAATCCGTTGCAAAATTGGTAATAGACAAGCTAAAAAACAGAATGGAAACTTTAATTGTGGGAAATCCGCTGGATAAAAATACTGATATTGGCGCTATAAATTCAAAAAAACAGTTACAAACCATAGAAAATTATATAAAAATCGGATTAAATGAAGGCGGCGAAATTTACCAAGCAGACTGTAAATTGCCCATCAAAGGAAATTGGTGTGCGCCAACCTTGTTTTTAAACGTTTCTCAATCACATCGCATTGTGCAGGAAGAAATATTTGGGCCGGTATTGGCCATTCAAACATTTAGGACCATTGATGAGGTGATTGAAAAAGCCAACAACACGCCTTATGGATTATCGGCAGGCGTTTGGACCCAAAACGGAGCTAAAATATTCCATTTAACCCAAAAATTAAAGGCCGGTGTTGTTTGGGCAAATACATTTAATAAATTTGACGCAACTTCCCCTTTTGGAGGCACCAAAGAAAGTGGATTTGGCAGAGAAGGCGGTTTACACGGTTTAAAACCTTATGTAAAATTTGATTAATTATTTTTTAGGAAGATTATGAGTAGATTAGCTATACAAAAAACGTATAAATTATATATAGGCGGCAAATTCCCCAGATCTGAGTCGGGAAGATTTTATGCAATTAACAACTCCAAAGGAAATTTAATTGCCAATATGTGTTTGGCCTCCCGAAAAGATTTTAGGAACGCGGTTGTTATTGCCAGAAATGCGCAAAGTTCTTGGGCAAATTCATCCGCGCTCAATAAAGGCCAAATTTTATATCGCATTGCAGAAATGCTAGAGGGAAGAAAAGAACAATTTATTGCCGAATTAATTGCCCAGGGTGAAACCGCCGAAAATGCAAAAACTGAAGTGCTTCTTGCCATTGACCGGTTGGTGTATTTTGCAGGCTGGAGCGACAAATACCAACAGTTTTTTAGTTGCATAAATCCGGTTTCAAGCGCTCATTTTAATTTTTCGGTACTCGAGCCTGTTGGCGTTGTTGCCGTGATTGCCCCCGAAAAACAATCTTTATTGGGGTTGATTTCTGTAATAGCTCCAGCAATTGTTGGCGGAAATACGGTAATTGTTCTGGCTTCTGAATCGAAACCATTGTCGGCCATTTCTTTTGCTGAAGTATTAAATTCTTCCGATGTACCAGGCGGTGTCGTAAATATTTTAACAGGGAAAAAAGAGGAATTGGTGAATCAATTTGCGTCTCATATGGATATAAATTCAATCATATATTGCGGTACCGACGAGCAGTTAATATTATCCATTAGCGAATTGGCAAGCAATAACGTTAAAAGGACCACTTTTTACAAAAAAAATGATTGGGCAAGCGACTCTTGTGAATCGCCGTATTTTATTGAGAAAACACAAGAAGTTAAAACAACTTGGCATCCAACTGAGATTTAAAATATAAATATTTGGCTCGCTTTAGTATAAAATAAAAGGCTTTAAAAAATTAAAAAATAATTATTATTTAATGGATAACCACTATTTCGCTCACGAAACATCCGTTATAGATGAAGGTTGTAGTATAGGAAAAGGAACTAAAATATGGCATTTCAGCCATATTATGTCCAATTCAAAAATTGGCGAAAATTGCAATATTGGCCAGAATGTGGTGGTTTCACCGCGAGTGGTTTTAGGCAAAAACGTAAAAGTGCAAAACAATGTTTCCATTTATTCGGGCGTTATTTGTGAAGATGATGTTTTTTTAGGCCCTAGTATGGTGTTTACCAATGTTATAAATCCCAGAAGTGCCATTATTCGCAAAGATGAATATCAGGAAACTTTGGTTAAAAAAGGAGCGAGCATTGGCGCAAATGCCACCATTATTTGCGGTAACGAAATAGGCGAATATGCCTTAATTGGTGCCGGAGCAGTTGTCACCAAGCCTGTTTTGCCTTATGCTTTGGTTGTTGGAAATCCTTCAAAACAAATTGGCTGGATCAGCGAATATGGCCATCGTTTAAACTTTGATGAAAACGGATTCGCAACCTGTGTTGAAAGTGGCGATAAGTATCAATTAAAAGACAATAAAGTGCTAAAAATATCGTAATAATCTACAATGAACAAGTTATTTTTAAGTTTTCTGCTACTTTTTTCAACCATTTCAGTATTTTCTCAAATGGAAAAATATCCGGTTTTTAAAGATTGTGATTCCGCTGTTATTTCTGAATTGGAGTTTTGTTTCAGAAATGAAGTTAAGAAAGCAGTGATTGCGGAATTCAAAATTCCAGAAAACTTAAAAAAAGATGAGTATAAAGCAACCACCAATATTGTTTTTTTAGTGGACGCTTCAGGAAATTTTAAAGTGATTTATGTTAATTCTCCTTACAAAGAATTAAAAGCCGAAGTTGAACGCGTTTTTGCAACATTGCCAACAATTACTCCGGCCAAATACAACAATCACGCGATTGAAATGCAGTTTGTTTTTCCTTTAAAAATTCCTTTGGAAGATAATGTTGAAGAAATAATTACCAAAAATGAAGTTGTTGCGGCAGAAGTGCTTCCTAAGAAACAGGAAGAATTAACGTTGACCGCTCCAAAAATCACTTTATTTCCTGAGCACAAAAGTGAGTTGCACATCCCTTTCACGCACGCAACTTACAATGCATACGACGCATATTTAAACAATGCCGGCAATTCACACACAGCGGTTAAACCATATTTGTACAATGAAGTGCGCGAATATGTAAATTTAGATGCATTGAAAAATAAATTAATTACGCCAAAATCAAACTGGTTTTCCAGGAAATTGTTCAACGAACATATGGCTTATGTTCAGGGAAAAGACTTTTGGTTTACCATCAACCCAATGGTTGATTTGCAATTGGGAAAAGACAGTGAAGGCGTTAAAACATATAACAATACGCGCGCCATTCAGGTAAATGGCGCAATTGGCAAAACGCTTGGTTTTTCCACCAGTTTTTATGAAAGTCAGGGGCGATTTGCCAATTATGTTAACGAGTATGCCGAATCTATAAAACCTGCAGGCGGAAATCCGGCCATCATTCCCGGACGCGGCATTGCCAAGCCTTTTCAGGAAGATGCTTATGATTATCCTGTGGCTGAAGCTTATATTTCTTATACGCCAAGCAGTCATTTTAATTTCCAGTTCGGTCGCGGAAAAAACTTTATTGGCGATGGTTATCGCTCTTTATTTTTGTCGGATGTAGCTTCTCCTTATCCGTATTTTAAAATTTCCACCAATTTTTGGAAAATAAAATACACCAATATTTTTATGTGGATGCAAGATGTGAGACCTGAATTGACGGTTGACGGCGCTTACAAGCAAAAATATATGGCGATGCATTATTTGGATTGGAATGTTACAAAGAAGTTTAATATAGGTTTGTTTGAAACCGTAATTTGGGATGATGCAAACAATAGAGGTTTTGACGTTAATTATGTAAATCCGCTTATATTTTATTCTGCGGTGGAGTTTGCCACGGGTTCAAGAGCCGGAAATACAACACTCGGACTCAGTTTAAAATATAAATTAAAAGCGATTACGCTTTATTCACAATTGCTGTTAGACGATTTTAGGGTGGGAGAAATGACCAGCAGCAATGGCTGGTGGGCAAATAAATTTGGATTTCAGATTGGCGCAAAATATTACAATGCATTTAATGTCAAAAATTTATTTTTGCAGGCCGAATTTAATGCAGTTCGTCCATACACCTATTCTCATGATGAGTTAAACCTTAATTTCGGGCATAACAACCAACCTTTGGCGCATTTGTGGGGCGCTAATTTTAGGGAAGCTATCGGAATTATGAATTATACCAAAGACCGCTGGTTTGCAAATGCAAAAGTGGTAATTGGAAAAAAAGGGTTTGATTTTGCTGACGGAACAGATAATTTAAGTTACGGCGGCGATGTTTTTGCCGACAATGATGACCGGGGTTCAGATTATGGCAATACAATTGGACAAGGCAATGTGGCCAATGTTTTTATAGGCGATTTGCAGTTGGGTTATTTGGTGAATCCTGCCACCAATTTAAAATTATTTGGTGGTGTAACGTATCGGAAATTTGATCCTACAGCGCCGGCAAAAGGTTTTTCCGTATCAAATTCCACTTGGATTTCCTTTGGATTAAAAACCGATGTGTTTAATTGGTATTTCGATTTTTAAAGTAAATTATAGAAAAGGCAAATAAAAAAAGCCGAAATTTCAATAATTGAAATTTCGACTTTTTTCGTCTTTGGGTTATTTTTTACATCCCGGTAATTTCAAAAAATTCTTTTTCAATGGTTTCCCTGTGCTCAGGATGCGCTATTTTCACCAACTCTTTTACGCGTTGTTTAATCGTTTTTCCATATAAATTGGCAACACCATATTCGGTAACAATGTACTGAACGTGTGCTCTGGTGGTTACAACTCCGGCACCTTTATTTAGAAAAGGAACAATTCTGCTAATGCCTTTTTCTGTCATTGAAGGTATGGCAATAATGGCCTTTCCGCCATCGCTTAAACTTGCGCCTCTAATAAAATCCATTTGTCCGCCAACGCCCGAATACAGTCTTGTTCCAATAGAATCGGCGCAAACTTGTCCGGTTAAATCAACTTGAATTGCTGAATTTATGGAAATCATTTTAGGATTTTGTCTGATCACAGAAACATCATTCACATAATTGCAAGACCGCAATTCAACAAACGGGTTGTCATCAACATAATCATACAAACGTTTAGAACCCATTAAAAATGTGGCCAAAGCCCTTCCTGCATTTACGCCTTTATAATTTCCGTTAATGACATCTTTTAAAATCAAATCAATCACGCCATCGGAAAACATTTCGGTATGCAAACCTAAATCCTTATGATTTCCCAATTTGTGCAAAACCGCATTTGGAATGCTTCCAATGCCCATTTGCAAAGTGCTTCTGTCCTCAATCAATTCAGCAATAAATCCGCCTATTTTATCTTCAATAGGCGTTGGTTCTGCCAAAGAATGCTGATGAATGGGTAAATTCACTTCAACAAAAGTATCTAGTTCGGAAATATGTATAATACCTTCGCCGTGAACGCGCGGCATTTGTTCGTTTATTTGTGCAATTACGTGTTTTGCATTATCAATAACCGCCAAAATAGCTTCCAAGGAAACTCCAAGAGAACAATATCCGTGCTTATCTGGCGGAGAAACCTGAATAAGGGCTACATCAACAGGAAGAATATTTCTTTTAAATAAATTGGGAACTTCACTTAAAAATACAGGCGTGTAAGAACCATTTCCGGCTTTTAAGGTATGGCGCACGTTTGCGCCGATAAAAAGCGAATTAACGTGAAAACTGTCTTTGTATTTTGGGTCGGCATAAGGAGCGTCACCTTCGGTATGCAAATGGCAAACTTCTACGCCACGAAGCTCCTCGTGGCGTGCAGACATAGCGTTTATCAATTCTTGTGGCGCCGCCGCCGCCGCTTGAATATATACCCGGTCGTATGATTTTATGACTTTTACAGCATCTGCTGCGCTAACTGCTTTATACGTAAACATATTCAAATAGTTTTGGGTAAATGTACCATAGTTTTTAGGCAAAAAAACTGTTTTAAATCATTTTTCATACAATTTTTTGGTACAGGGTATTTTCAGAAAAACCAGGCCTGAAAATTATTTTTTTGAAGTACCTTTGCGACATAAATTTTATGATAGAATGATAAAACTTAAAACGAGAGCCGAAATTGAACTGATGCGTGAAAGTGCCCTGATAGTCTCAAAAACGTTAGGAATTTTGGCGAAGGAAGTAAAACCGGGTGTTACTACGTTATATTTAGATAAATTGGCCGAAGAGTTTATAAGGGCCCAAGGCGCAATTCCAGGATTTTTAGGATTGTACGATTTTCCCAATACTTTGTGTATGAGTCCGAATGCACAAATTGTCCACGGTATTCCAAACGATAAGCCTTTGTTGGAAGGCGATATTATTTCCATAGATTGTGGTGCCTTAAAAAATGGTTTTTACGGTGATCACGCTTATACTTTTGAAGTTGGCGAAGTTGCTGAGGAAACCAAAAAATTGCTGAAAATCACCAAAGAAAGCTTGTATATAGGAATTCGGGAGTTTAAGGCAGGAAACAGGGTTGGTGATGTGGGTTATGCAATTCAATCTTATTGTGAAAAACACGGATATGGAATTGTTCGTGAATTGGTAGGCCACGGATTGGGGAGATCAATGCACGAAGATCCTGAAATGCCAAATTATGGCCACAGGGGAAAAGGGAAAAAATTTATGGAAGGAATGGTGGTTGCTATAGAGCCTATGGTGAATTTGGGAACGCATCAAATTAACCAATTGAAAGATGGCTGGACCATTTTAACCAAAGACGGAAAACCTAGTGCACATTTTGAGCACGATGTTGCCATTATTAACGGAAAACCTGAACTGCTTTCAACATTTAGCTATATTTATGAGGCGTTGGGAATTGTAAGCGACGAAGAAAAGGAGTTCAGACAATAAATACTTAAAAAAATGATTCAGGAAATTGCTAATATTGAACCGAAAGAAATCATAAAGGGATTTAAAGGCCGCTTTTTTAACACAAATAGTTTCACCATTGCTTTTTGGGAAATTGAAGAAGGCGCCATTTTACCTGAACATTCGCATATTCACGAACAGTCTACCCAAGTGATTGAAGGCAAATTGGAATTGGTTGTTGACGGTGTTTCAACAGTTTTGGTGCCGGGAATGATTACCAATATTCCTTCAAATGTGATCCATAGCGGAAAGGCATTGACAATTTGCAAAGTAACAGACGTGTTTTCTCCAACAAGGGAAGACTATAAATAAGTGGAAAAATTATTCAAATTCATACTCAATAAAATACCGCGTCCCATACTCATAAAAGTGAGCTATTGGGTGAGTCCGTTCTTGGCAATTTACCTAAAAGGATCGAGATTTACAGATCCAATCGACAATAAAAGTTTCAGCAAATTTTTGCCTTATGGCTACGGAAAGCAACGTAAAAACGCCTTGGCGCCGGGAACACTTTCTTTAGAACGGCACAGATTACTGTGGCTGTATTTAAAAAATGAAACTGATTTTTTTACGGCTCCTAAAAAAGTATTGCACATTGCACCTGAACAATGTTTTTTAAAACGCTTTAAAAGTCTGCAAAACTTAGATTATTTAACAGCCGATTTATATTCACCAATTGCCGACATAAAAGCAGATATCACAAATTTGCCTTTTGAAGAAAACACTTTCGACATTGTTTTTTGCAATCACGTTTTGGAGCATATTGAAGATGACAAAAAAGCGATGAATGAATTGTACCGGATATTAAAACCTGGAGGAATGGGGATTTTTCAAATTCCGCAGGATTTAAGCAGAGAAAAAACCTATGAGGACTTTTCAATAACCAATCCTGAAGAGCGCACAAAACATTTTGGTCAATACGACCACGTTCGTATATATGGCAAAGATTATTTTAATCGTTTACGGGCAGTTGGTTTTAAAGTTGAAGAAGTTAATTATTCAGAAAAAATTTCTTCGGAACTTATTGAGAAATATTGTTTGACGAAAGGCGAAATTTTGCCTGTTTGCACAAAATAAACTACTTGTCGAAATTGTCAGACTTATAAGTTTGCATTTCTCCTTTTTCATCAACAAAAATCAGAAACGCCTTTAATTCGCGATGATTTTTTAAAAATGCAGTTGATTTCTCAAATCCCATTTCCATAAAAGCCGTTGCGTAAGCATCAACATCCGCACAATCCGATTTTGATATCACTGAGGCACTCAACAAATTGCTTTCTTTGGCAAATCCAGTTTTCGGATTTATGGTGTGCACATATTTTGTTCCGTCTTCCTTCAACTTGAATTTTCTGTAATTCCCGGAAGTTGCGATGGATTCATCTTTAAGTTCAATAATGGTTGCAAAAGAGCGGCTTCCGTCGGTATTCGGATTTTCAATGGCGATTTTCCATGGCGTTCCTTTTTCATTTTTACCTCTTGCCCTAATTTCACCGCCAATTTCAACCATATAATTTGCAATGCCGTTTATTTCAAACATACGGCTCAACATATCAACTAAATAGCCTTTTGCAATGGCATTAAAATCCAAATAAATTTCTGGATATAATTTTTTTATTTTTCCGTTTTCGAGTTGTACTTTATCAAACCCCACATATTTTAATAATTCTTGAACTTTTAGGGAATCCAGATTTTCAATAGGTTTTTCTGGTCCAAAACCCCAGGCATTCACTAAAATACCCACTGTTGGGTCGAATGCGCCATCAGTCTCTCTGTAAATTATTTCAGATTTTATGAAAACCTCCTGTAAATTGGCATCGGCCAAAACAGTGGTGTCTCCTTTATTTATTTTTGAGAGATCAGAAGTCGGAATATAAGTGGAAGCAGATTTGTTAATTGCCGCGATTAAACTGTCTATTTTAACTTCGTAATTATTACTGCCAGAATCCATATAACGAACTGTATATGTGGTGCCTATGGCGTCCCCTTCAATGATGTTTAAGTTGTTTTTAGTGTTTTCGCAAGACAAAAACAACATTAATAGTATTGCAAACAGACAATTTTTCATTGTTTTAATTGTTATTAAATTAGTAATAGAATTAAAGGGTAAATATAAAGTTTATATTATCTTAAAAATATCATAAAATTGTTAAAATTTAAGAAAATAAACGTTGTTTTAGCTATTTTTGTTACTCACTAAAAACAGGATAAATTATGAAGAAAATTGGGATTTTGATGCTTATGGCATCTCTTTTTTTAAGCTCTTGTGTTTCGCAAAAGAAATACACGGAACTGGAAAAAAACTACAACAAAACAAGTTCGGAACTGGTTGACACAAAAGCCGAATTAATGAAATGCAGAATTGAAAGTGAAAGCAGATTGAATGCATTGAACCAACAAGTTGCTGATTTGAGAAAAGACAAAGAAAAAACATTGGAATACGTTGAAAACCTTACCGTTTTATCTAAGTCAGCTTCAGACAATATTAAGGAAACTTTAACCCAAATGGGAAAAAAAGACCAGTATATTCAGTACATTCAGAAAGCAATCACCAAAAGAGATTCTATGAATTTAGCATTAGGCTTTAAATTAAAAAGCGTGCTAAAAGATGGTTTTACTGATGAAGATATTCAAATTGACGTTGAAAAAACAGTGGTTTACATTTCAATAGCCGATAAATTATTATTTAAAAGCGGAAGCCACGTAATTTCTAACGATGCGAAACGCGTATTGAAAAAAGTTGCCGATGTTATTGCCGCACAGCCTGATTTGGAAGTTATGGTGGAAGGTTATACTGATAACAAACCTATCAGTACTTCAGATATGAAAGACAACTGGGATTTAAGTGTGAAACGTTCAACCTCTGTGATCAGGGTTTTACAAAACGACTTTAATATACAGCCAAGCCGTTTAATTGCAGCCGGAAGAAGCGAATATATGCCATTGCAAAGTAACGAAACAGTTGAGGGAAGAGCAAGAAACAGAAGAACACGCATTGTTTTAATGCCTAAATTAGATCAGTTTTTCAAATTACTGGAAAGTAAAGTTGAATAATTAAAATATGATGATTTGTTGTAAAAAGCACGCCTATGGCGTGTTTTTTTTGTTTGGATATGATGGGCGTGATTTAGTTTAGTTCCACATCCAAAAGTTGCAAACCCTCATATTGCAGCAAATATTCTTCATTAAGGAATGGCGCCAAATCCTTATTGGAAGCTTTGCCCAATCCCACATTTGCAAACAGCACCTTGGCTTTGTTTTTTTGGGCGTGAAGTTTGATGGATTCCATCCAAATAACATCATAAGGAATGTGGTATTCAGAAATACCAACCACTTTTACCACCACAAAATAGCGAACGTTGTTTTTATCGACACAAACAAATTGCGGGTTCTTTTTTAATTGGCTGTTAATAGCAATAAATTCATAGCCTTTTGCTTCTAAATCTTTACCTACGATGTTCATCGCCAAATTATGCAATTCTTGTTTTGTAAGTGGTCTGCTCATTTTAATAAGTGCTAAATAAAAAAATCCGACACAATGGTATCGGATTTAGTTTTATTGTCTTTAATGCTATTGATTATCCGCCAAAGTCGTCAAATCTAATATTTTCATCGGCCAAACCAAAATCTTCTCCCATTTTTTGAACTGCCTGGTTCATTAACGGTGGTCCGCAAAAATACAGTTCAAGATCTTCAGGAGATTCGTGTTTTGATAAGTATTCATTGATTACTGCATTGTGCACAAAACCAGTAAATCCATCTCCTTCAGGGTCATTTATGTCTTTTTTATTTACCCAGTTGTCAATTGGTAAAGGTTCAGAAAGTACCAAATAAAACTTAAAGTTAGGGAATTCCTGTTCCAATTTACGAAAATGATCTGTATAAAACAATTCGCGTTTTGATCTTCCGCCATACCAATAAGTCACTTTTCTTCCGGTTTTAAGAGTTTTGAAAAGGTGGTACAAGTGAGAACGCATTGGTGCCATTCCGGCTCCACCACCCACATATAACATTTCAGCTTCTGATTCATTGATAAAGAACTCCCCATAAGGTCCGGAAATAATTACTTTGTCGCCAGCTTTGCGGGAGAAAATATAAGAGGAGGCAATACCTGGGTTTACATTCATCCATCCATTTTTTACCCTGTCGAACGGCGGTGTGGCAATACGTACATTCAGCATAATTTCTTTTCCTTCAGCAGGATAAGAAGCCATAGAGTAAGCGCGTTCAACGGTTTCTTTATTCACCATTTTTAAAGGCCATAAAGCAAATTTATCCCATTCTTCCTTAAATTTATCAGGAGTTTCGTGTTCTTCAGGATGCGCTGTAATATCAATATCAGAAAAATTGACTTCACAAGGAGGAATTTCAATTTGAATATAACCACCTGCTTTGTAACCCATATCTTCTGGGATTTCTACAACAAATTCCTTGATGAAAGATGCCACATTATAATTTCTAACAACGGTCCCGTTAAATTTTTTGATCCCGAATACCTCTTCAGGAATGCTGATGTCCATATTCTGTTTAACCTTCACCTGACAAGCCAAACGAACGCCTTCTTTTAATTCTTTACGACTAAAGTGAGGTGTTTCTGTTGGTAAAGCTTCTCCGCCGCCCGAATTTACGTGACATTCGCATTGAAGGCAAGTTCCACCTCCACCACACGCTGAAGGCAAAAATATTTTTGCATTCCCCAAAGTGGTCAATAATGATGCTCCAGATGAAACTTCAATTTCCTTTTCGCCGTTGATTCTGATTTTTACAGGACCTGAAGGTGATAATTTTTGTTTTACAAACAATAATACCGCAACCAATAATAGTGTTATTACTAAAAAAGCCACTACTGTTGCTAAAATTGTGCCGACTGTATTTGTTGCTAATATGATCATTATTCTGTGATTTCTGTTTCGTTCTTAGCTATTTCTATAGCGTCATTTTTAATTTCAATTTGCTCAATAACAGCTGTTTTTTCTGTTGCTTCTTCTTCATCGCCACCTGTTAGCATTCCCCCAAAGCTCATAAAACCTATGGCCATTAAACCTGTAATGATAAAAGTAATTCCCAATCCCCTTAAAGGTCCCGGAACATTTGAATATCTAATTTTTTCACGAATTGCAGCGATAGCCAAAATGGCCAAAAACCAACCAATTCCTGAGCTTACACCATAGTTAAAAGCCAAGCCCAATGTTTGGATTTCACGAGATTGCATAAACAATGAGCCTCCTAAAATTGCACAGTTTACTGCGATTAAAGGCAAAAATATACCCAAGGAATTGTACAATGCCGGAGCAAATTTCTCAACCACTATTTCAACCAATTGCACCATCGTTGCAATGGTGGCAATAAACATAATAAATGATAAGAAACTTAAATCATATTGTGCATATTCTGGACCTAACCACGTCAAAGCGCCATCCTTTAACAAATAAACATCCAACAGCCAGTTCAAAGGAACTGTAATTGCCAGTACAAATATAACGGCAGCTCCAAGTCCGACTGCTGTTGCCACTTTTTTAGACACTGCCAGATAAGAGCACATTCCTAAGAATGTCGCAAATATCATATTATCTATAAATATTGACTTAAAAAATAATTCTATGTGTTCCATATATTTCAGATTTTAGTCCCGATAGCTATCGGGATCGGCTTTCAGTTTCAGCAAGTATTGCTTACTGATATTGGTTGCCGACAACTAATTTTAATTATGTTCGATTAATGATGTATTTCTTGAACGTTGTACCCAAATGATAATTCCTATGGTAATTAAAGCCATTGGTGCCAATAGCATAAAACCATTGTTTTCATATCCGTAAGCATACACGCCGGTTTTTTCAATAGCATCTCCTAAAACTTTATAGCCTAATAATGAACCTGAGCCTAATAATTCTCTAAAGAAACCTACAATTATTAAAATAATTCCGTATCCAGCAGAGTTTCCAATACCGTCTAAAAATGATTTCCAAGGTCCATTTGCCAAAGCGAAAGCTTCAAACCGGCCCATAATGATACAGTTTGTAATGATCAAACCTACGAAAACCGATAATTGTTTAGACAATTCATAAGCAAAAGCTTTTAAAATTTGATCTACAATAATTACCAATGCAGCCGCAATTACCAACTGTACAATAATTCTGATTTTTGACGGAATAATATTTCTGATTAATGAAATTACCGTACTTCCCATTGCCAATACAAACATTACCGATATGGCCATTACAATGGAGGGTTTTAACTCTGCAGTAACCGCCAATGCAGAACAAATACCCAAAACCTGAATGGTAATAGGATTGTTATCCGCCAAAGGATCTGTAATTAATTTTGCATCTTTTTTTGATAAAAGTCCCATAAATTATTGCTTTAATGTTTTTAAATAGGGTATATACATTGCCAAATCTTTCTTAAGCATTGCAGATAAACCAGTCCCTGTAATCGTTGCTCCAGCTATTGCATCTACTTCAAAATCCATTTTATCTAAATTTTTAGGATCTGCATTTCCTTTTGCTGCATTAATTCCTTTAAAAGTATCACCGTCTAAAATATGTTCACCTTTAAAATCATCCATAAAAAACCGTTCTTTAATATTTGAACCCAATCCTGGTGTTTCTCCTTGATGGTCAAAATATACGCCTTGCACAACCAGTTGGTCATCCAATGCGATATATCCCCAAATGGCATCCCACAAGCCTTTCCCTCTAACCGGAACGATATATAATGTTACGCCGTCTTTTTCCCCAACAAACAATGGTAATTTTCTTTTGTAGTTCGGGTTTTTAGCTTCGGTTGCTTCTTTTTTAATGTCAATTAAGTAAGCATTTGGATCTTCAACTGCTTCAGTACCTGAAATGACCAATTGTTTGGTGATATATTTTGAAAATTCAGCACCCACAATATCTTTTGAAACAAATTCAACACTGGTTTCATCATTTTCATTTACGCCCAAAGCGTATAAAATATTTTGCTGCTTTTCAATTCGTTTATTTTCAGTAATTTTTTCCTGTAGTGATGAAGCCACAAAAGCCAATAATGCTCCAACAATAATTACCATTCCCGATGCAAAGAGCACGGTATATGTGTTACTTTCAAGATTCTTTGCCATTGTTATGCTGTTTTTGCTTTTAAACGTTTCAATCTTCCTTTAACATTGCCTTGCACCACATAATGGTCAATGGTTGGCGCGAATACGTTCATTAATAAAATTGCCAACATTACGCCTTCAGGATATGCAGGATTGAATACCCTAATCAATATTGATATAAATCCGATTAAAAATCCGTAAATCCATTTTCCTTTATTCGTTTGTGAGCCAGTTACCGGATCTGTAGCCATAAAAACCACCCCAAATGCGAAGCCGCCAATTATTAAATGATGCCAAAATTCGGTGCTCATTAAAGCATAAAATTTGCTTCCTTCTGTAATCCAACCGGCATTCACAACACCGTTAAATATAAGTCCCATAACCAAAGCACCAATAACTGATGATAGCATGATTCTCCAGCTTGCTATTTTTGTAAAAATTAAGAATATTCCTGCCAATAAAATTAAGAAGGTCGATGTTTCTCCAACCGAGCCGGGAATAAACCCGAAAAACATATCATAAACGGAATAAGCAACTTCTTTGCCCTGCGCCAAACTGCCCAGAATGGTTTCGCCAGATATGGCGGCAACATCTGCGCCGGCAGCCATTTCATTTGCTCTTTCAACAGCACCGCCAACCCAAACTTTATCACCGCTCATCCAAGTTGGATAAGCGAAGAACAAAAATGCGCGTATGGTTAAAGCCGGATTTAAAATATTCATTCCAGTTCCTCCAAATATTTCTTTTCCTATCACAACACCAAAAATAACGGCTACAGAAAGCATCCAAAGCGGTATGTCTACCGGCACAATTAATGGCACCAACATTCCCGTTACAAAATAGCCTTCTTCAACTTCGTGTCCTTTGATGATTGCAAACAGCACTTCAATTCCAAGTCCTACAACATAAGAAACTACCACAAGTGGCAGTATTTTTAAGAAGCCATACCAAAACGCATCCATCGATAAAAATTCTACCGGTGTACCAAAAGCATTAAAGTGTTGATAACCTGTATTGAACATTCCAAATATCAAACAAGGTATCAATGCCAACACCACCATGGTCATCGTTCTTTTCAAATCATCGGCTCCTTTTATGTGTCCGCCTGAGTGTGTTGTCTCATTTGGTGTATATAAAAAAGTATGCAGCGCTTCAAAAGCAGGCAACCACTTTTTCCCCTTTCCATTTTCTTTGATAGCATGTAGTTTTTCTTTTAATCCCATAACCTTATCCTATTTCTTTTAACATTAAGTCTAAACCTTTTCTAATAATTTCTTGATGTGGTTGTTTAGAAACACAAATAAATTCTGTTAAGGCAAAATCTTCCGGCGCTACTTCATACATACCCAGTTGTTCCATTTCATCCAGATCTTTATACATGCAAGATTTTAAAATTTGCATCGGATAAATATCTAACGGAAAAACTTCTTCATAAGCTCCGGTAACCACGAATGCTCTGTGTTCACCATTTGTATTGGTGTTTAAGTCATACTTTTTATTTGGAAATAACCAAGAAAAAGTTAAGGCTCTTGAGGTAGATATTTTATTGAATACAGGCAAATTCCAGCCAAACAATTCATAGTCGTTTCCTTCTGGGATTACGGTAATAATATTGTCATAATACCCTAAATTTTCTTTTATATTTTTGGCTTTGCCTGTTAAAACATTGCCGCTGATAATTCTGTTGTTGTTTCCTTTTAATTTTCCGTGAATCAAAGAAGTGATGGTAGAACCAATTTTTGTTTTGTAATATTTAGGCGCTTCAACTGAAGAACCTGCCAAAGCAACAATACGTTCGGCATTAAATTTCCCTGTTAACAGCAATTCGCCAATAATTACCAAATCCTGCGGATTGATGGTCCAAACGGTTTCACCTTTATTTACAGGGCTAATTTTATTAATTTGTGTGCCAACATTTCCGGAAGGATGCGGGCCAGAAACTTTATGCAAATTTATATTGTTCAAGCCGGCAAATGGTGAGTTTGCATTTTTTCCAATGGAAACGTGAACATCTCCGGTGGTTAACTTGCTTAAAGCGGTAACTGCCGCCTGCAATTCTTTTTCTTTTCCTGCCAAAACGTAATCATAATCGGCGGCTAATGGCGCGCTGGCATAAGCAGAAACAAAAATCGCTTTTGGTGTATTTGCCGTATTTGCAATCACATCATAAGGCCTTTGTTTGATAAACGGCCAACAACCCGATGCCAATAAATGACTTTTAATCTCATCAGCATTCATTGCTTTTGGATCTTTCGCACCAAAATCGATAAATTGCTGTTGAAAATCGGCTTTAATTTTAATGGCCAGTATTTTTCTTTTTTCACCGCGCACAATGTCACAAACTTCACCGCTAACCGGAGACGGAAATTTCATTTCCTCCTTGGTTTTATTATAAAATACGGCTTCCCCAGCTTTTAACTGCGTGCCAATTTTTACGGATAATTTAGGAATTATACTGTGGAAATCTTCAGGTATTAATGTGTAAACATCACTAGTTATTGCATTTTCGGTAAGTTTGACAGCTTCACCTTTTAGCTTAATATCTAGACCTTTTTTAATATGAATGTCCTTTGACATATATCTTAAGTTTATTTAATAGTCTATAAAAAACGGAGCAAAAATACAATTTATCCATTAGTATTCTATGTTTTTTATCATATTTTCACTTAAATATTTGTTGATGTTTACTGTGGTATAGTTTTCGTACTTTTAGCCATATATTTACTTGAGAAATTAATTTAAACCCTTGGTGTTAAAATAATATATTATGATAAAAAACGGCTTGATATTTTTTTGTTTTTTATGCGCTTTTCAATTTGGGTTTTCCCAGACTGACGGCACAGATGCCAAACATATTAAAACCATTATCTTAAAACCAATGGTCATAAATTCCTATGTGCCCATAGTGCAGCTTGGAGAAAAATTACTATTGACATTTGATGACTTAAATGCCGATGAACATACTTATTCCTATAAAATTGAGCATTGCGAGATGGATTGGCGCAAGTCCAATTTGTCTGAATCTGAATATGTAGACGGTTTTGCCGAAGACAGAATTCGTGCTTATGAAAATTCATTCAATACGTTGCAACCTTATACAAATTACAGTGTAACCATTCCAAATGAAACCACAAAACTTAAAATTTCGGGAAATTATTTAATTTCTGTTTTAAATGAAGATGATGAAGTGGTTTTTAAACGCCGATTTGTGGTTAATGAACCTTCTGTCAACGTTGGCGTTGCTATTTTTAAAAGCAGGGATATTTCATACATCAACACCAAACAATCAGTTGAGTTTACCATCAATACGCCAAATTTGCTCATTAACAATCCGAGCGAAGAAATTTTCCCCGTAATTCTTCAAAATAACAATTGGCAAAATGCCATAATCGGATTGAAACCGCAATTTTTTAGAGGCGACCAGTTGCTTTACAAATACAATAAGGAAACAAGTTTTTGGGGCGGAAATGAATTTTTATATTTCGATTCCAAATCCATCAGAAATTCTTCCTTAAACATTGCCAGTGTTGCAATAGGCGAAGAATTGTATCATACCTATTTATTTACCGATGAAGAAAGAAGGAATCAGCCTTATACTTTATATCCTGATGTAAACGGGAATTTTGTGATCAGAACTTTAAATGGTGAAAACAGCAATACGGATGCCGATTACAGTTGGGTATACTTTTCATTAAAAAGTTCTCAAGACCTTGAAGGCAAGGAAATTTATGTGAGTGGCAATTTCAACAATTGGCAATTAAATGACACAAACAAATTAAATTATAATGAATCGTTGGGTTTGTATGAAGCCAAATTGTTGCTGAAACAGGGATTTTACAATTATCAATATGTCACCAAAGCAACCGACGGCACTATTAGCACTCATAATATTGACGGGTCGTTTTACAATACAGAAAATGATTACACTGTTTTGGTGTACTATAAAAAATTTGGAAGCAGGTACACAAAAGTGATTGGCGTTGGTTATGGCAACTCCGAAAAAATAAACAACTAATATTTTTGTTTGAAATTTTTAGTATCTTTACACATTAAAAAACAAGTAAATCGCTATGGTACAACAAGTAACAAATGGCATTAAAATTTCAGTCACTTCTAATTTCGAAGGCACAAGCTATCGAAATTTCAGGCTGTATTTTGCTTTTAGTTATGAAGTTACCATCGAAAACCAAAGCAATGACACGGTGCAGCTTTTAGAGCGCCAATGGACAATTTTTGATTCTTTGAATAATACGGAATATGTGGAAGGATCTGGGGTTGTTGGCCAAAAACCGACCTTAAAACCTGCAGATAAATACACGTATAAATCCAATTGCTTTTTAACATCACCCATCGGTGCAATGAAAGGCTTTTACAGTATGGTAAACTTCACCAATTCTAGCGCTTTTAAAGTTTATATTCCCACTTTTCAGTTGATGGTTTCCAGTATTCATAATTAAGAAGATGAGATTTAAGCTTCAACGGTTTCAACTCAAACAAGCCAAAGGTTTGGAGTGTTTAAATTGTG
>Ga0209231_1000376_pt1 | contig 26060 bp, 28 predicted proteins | sample Deesub45470m_DNA_FD_188086 | JGI IMG/M metagenome (GOLD analysis project Ga0209231, IMG submission 188086) | Deep subsurface microbial communities from North Pacific Ocean - 450_OLKR46/470m Metagenome (SPAdes) (version 2) | ecosystem: Environmental > Terrestrial > Deep subsurface > Unclassified ... | reverse complement strand
GTATGAAATACATGAAGAACTTGATAGCATCTTCATGTCATTCCGTAATCAGATTTATCTAAGACCGCCGATCGCAAAACGTGTCGGTAGAATCGCTATCGGTTTTAGACGAGAAGATATCGCTCAGCTTAATGACCTGCGTCACCATGCCGATGACAATACATTATCGGCAAAACGATTCAGCACCATCAAATACATCAACATGGGTCAGGTGGATGAACATGGTGTCATCCATAAGAACGGATCTCGCGTTCCGATGGGTGGTGGAGATTCTAAGACGTATCCGCATCTGTCACCAGAAGTACTCCATGTTATTCGGAACCATCCTGAAGACATTGTGGAGCAGGACAAGATCTCCTGGTTGCTTCTTCGTCATATCGATCCTGAAGCTGCCGTGATGCAATGTTCTGTGGTTAACAGATCGATTAAGCAGTATGTGGCAAACTTCTCGGCATTGATGACCAAAGACGTAGAACGGTATCGTTCTGCTAATCAATTTATGGCCGTCTTGACAAATATGATTTGGGAACGCGTGGGTGCACATTCGACGCACATCTCGTGTCTGGCTAAAGCATGTCTGATTACATCACGTAAAGACTTCCATGTCCCTGTAGTGGATGATCCTGATAACGTAATGTTCGGTACGCTCCATCGTAACATCGCAATGCGGTCTATCGGTGGATTGATGGCGTTCGAACGATACAATCAAATTACCAATAAGCCAGCGACATATGTGACGCCAAAACATCACATGGTGTATGATGCGTTTATGGGTTATTCGGATGATATTGAAGAACAGATGAATTGGCCCACTATGGGTAACAGTATCACCGAATAGAAATGTGATTATAGGGGGATCACACGATCCCCCTATTTTTAAAAAGAAGGATTAAAACCATGTCCGAAGTGACAATCATTGTGACGGCCATGGGATTTCGGGTACCCTTAACCCGAGACGGGTTAATCCTTGGTACCATGATTCACATTGGTAGATTTGCAAGTAAGTTTGAACAGTGGGAATTTGATCGAGCGTTAAACAAAGACATACTGATAAACGAGTATTTCTATTTTGACAAAAAGAACAATGTTGTTCATTTCCCAAGATATGCGTTAGATGATTTTAAACTTTACGTAGCGCATGGCGGCGCTAGGGCCAATGTTATCTACGACGAAGGTGTATCTGGAACTCCTGTAAATTTCTTAATGCTTCCTCATATCGAATATAAAAACGATAAGCAGAAGAATTGTGTTGAGTTCCTTGTTAACCCAGACTCAGGACCGTTGCGAGGCGTTGCGCTGCAGACTGGGACCGGAAAGACGGTTTCTGTAGTCATGGCACTACAAAAGATCGCTCGGCGATCTATGATAACCATGACCAGCCGACTTGAGCAGTGGGTTAAAGAAATGGGTGTGTACACCACTCTTGAAGAAGACGACCTATATGTCATTCAAGGGGTTGCCTCATTAACAAAACTATTTGATCAAATCGACACTAAGGTATTTCCAAAGGTCATTCTAGCCTCAACCAAAACAATTCGGTTATATTTAGAGTATGGTGAAGGCTATCAACATCTTCCTCATCCTACAGATTTCTGTAAAGCATTGGGTGTAGGCGTTATCTGCTCAGACGAATATCATGAGCATTTTAACAGTAACCTCATGATGATGCTTGCTTTCAATCCACAGATGTTCATTCCGATCACAGCTACGTTCAATGCATCTTCTCCTTACGTGAAGCAGATCTTTAACAATTTCATTCCAAGTAAAGTACAATTCACAGGCGGTGAATATGATCGTTTCGTGAATGCCACTTCTTACCAATATACAGGTGGTTCGTATCAAATAAAACCTTATCACTACATGCGTGCTAAAGGTTATAGTCAAAACAAGTTCGAAGATTTTCTCCTTAGTAAAAAAGGAGATTCTGTTTTACATGCTCTACTCAACGATGCCATTCTTCCCATCATCAATGAGCACTATATCCGCATAGCAGAAAAAGGGGAGAAATTCCTCATGATCTGTTCTAGTAAAGAAATGTGCGATTATCTAGCCGGAGTATTTAAACGTACTTTCCGTGATAAAACGGTAAGTGTATTTTATTCCGGTATGCCTGCTCACACGTTAGAAAAGTTCGACATGATTCTTTCCACACCTGGATCAGCTGGCACGGGAAGGGACATTAAAGGATTGCGTACCTGCTTCGCTTTTGAAAATACAGGATCTGAAATCCGTAACCTCCAGTTCATCGGACGATTGCGAGGTCCTCCTCAGATGCTTAACCAACCGGAGTTCGTGACGTTGTACTTTGCTTGTATACCCCAACATGTAACGTACAACAACAGTCGCGCTATGCTGTATGGTCCTAAAGCATTACATTACAAACAAAGAAAGATAGGATAAGCGTCAGTTTATCCACCATGTCTAGGAGTCTTCCATGCCTACCACCAACACCCCTCCGCTTCGACAAGGTGAAAGTCCACCTATCGTCGATATTGACATCAGTAAGCTACCTATTCCAAAAGACATTATCTCCGACACATCTCTTATCGATGAGTTAGAGATCAATGAAGCTTTTCCAGGTCTAATCCGTGGTCAAGCTACAGCCGTACTGATCGATGTGAACAATCTATATCGGCGTTCCAAGGCCGAAGGGTTTACCATTGATTATACCAGAATTAAAAATATTATCGGCAGTAGATGCGATCTTCGATATTTTGCAGTAGTGTCAGCTGTAGATATCGAAGATCCAGCCATGCATCCATGGATCGAAAAACTACGCGGTGCTGGTATCACACCCATCACTAAGCCTGTTAAAAGATACCTTGACGATTTGACCGGTGACTGGGTATTTAAAGGCAACATGGATGTTGAGTTAACCATCGCCGCTCTAACTCTATCTGATGGCTTTGCGCACGTGATCATCGGTTCTTGTGACGGTGATTTCATTCCGCTGATTAAGCATCTTAGAAATGGTAACTTCCGAACCATATCGGTGCTTGGAGTTAGCAATTTTAAGCGCAAAGGTATGAACGAAGATCTCATTCGATATGCCGACAATTTCTACGATCTTCGTATTGTGGAAAAGCACATATCGGCCGGTCCAGGTGATCGATGAGACGGGTGATCAAAGCGGTCGAAGTGACCGAGGTCAATGATATATTGGGGCGTAAGTATATTAGCGTGCTCGGAAGAGAAAGTGATGAATTAATTTCTGTCACCTATAAACTAACGTCTCGATATATGATCCCCCATGAGAAACTCATGCTGGCTACGGTTAGCCCTGAGGACGATATCCTTGTTGAAATAAACGAATCAAACGATCCCATAGATCTCGTGGTCGGAGAATATGTGGGGAATTTGTTTGATGCGCAGGATAGACCGCCATTATGTAAATGCGGATCCTTTATGACTAGTGATGGTCTTGATATATATTGCTCCAATCGCGACTGCGGTTTGACGGTACTAGCTAGGCTTCAACGGTTGGCTGACTGTAGATTCTTCGCTGCCGAGCAGTGGCAGTTCTCGTTCAATGGTACAGATAACTATTACGACGAACTGAACGAGAAGCCATTTGCACTTATCTTGAACAATAAGGTTTGGAATCGGCAAGGCTGGGATATCGAAAGAATATTACTCGATAGTGGTACTAGTCATGTTACCTTAGCGACATTTCTAGTACAAAACATATTTCGTGATTTCCTTGATTCCACTCAATCTTGGATTGGTGGTGGAGATGCGGAATATAAATCTCTAAATAAATTCTATCAGATGATGGATCAGATTGTCTATCATCGGGATTATAGTTCTGTGTTACAGAACGTCTTCATCAAACATCTTCTTTGGTCTTTTTCTATCCCAGGATTGACTGAGGATACGATAGAGAAAATGGTTATTGCTGAAGAATCATTTGGATTGTTGGACGAGGTACTTTTACCATATGCCAACTATCTTTCTAACTCTAGGGCCTTACAAGACGACTTAGGTGTGGATAGACAAACAGCCGATTGGATCTGTCGTGAGTTTTATCTACGTAGACACGAATTCTTCGATATATTCACAGCCTACTCGACGTCCACAGATATGGTTCAGCTGTTTAATAACCTCAATCAGTCTAAACATAATTTAGAAGAAACATTTTCTCTTATATGTACTGGATAGAGGATAGTGGGGCAGATGCCCCACTATCCTCCTTCTTATTTTTTTGTTACTAGATAGACTCAATAAGGAGCTTACCGTCAGGATCCTTAATGAAGCGATTGTCCGTATCCAGAAGATAAACCATACCTGTTGGAGGTACGTCATAAGCTGGGTTCTTGGCAAACAAGAATTCCCCATCCGCACCTTTGAGAAGGCGACCGTCGCGGCCGACTAGTACCTGATATCCAACTGGAATATCTGGTAACTCTTCGACAACGATGATCGGTGGCTCATCCGACAAGAATAACTCGCCCCGGTCGTCGATCTGATAGTTCCATGGTTTCAGTAGAAAGTTAGCGAAATTGACACGGTATTTGACCTTGTAGGAATCTATAAAGAACCACAAGGGGTCACCACCGTGCCGCTCATCGAACTGGGCTCTGGTGCCATTTTCAAAACCCAAGATCTTACGGTGATCAACCGTATCTATCCGGGCATGGATCATAATTAGACCCTTGCACGAACGTAGCGGATAAGATCCGTCTTAGGCGAAGCCACACCGTCAATCAACGGAAGGGCAAGTTGTGTGACATTAAGTGAAAGCGACAGCGCCCCAAGATTGTCCTTGGTCAACTTAGCTTCCATAGATAACGCCTCCCCCGACGAATCAGCGAACGTCATTCTACCCATGCGAGTATCATCCACAATACCATTCATCGGTATAACAACGTCATAGACCAAGGTCGATGCATCGTCGAGGATTGTTACTACCAATTCCTGGATGGTCTCAATTGGGAAATATGTAGGAAGAGAAAGATTGAACAGTGTACCTGTGTTAACAACGGTAACCAGTGATGCGATATCGTTTTGAGAACCACTGTAAACCAGATAACCCGGTTCATATTCTGGAGCGAATCTCTGTTCGTAAGAGACACTACTGTCAGTCGACCATATAGACACATCATCTGGCAGCAAGAACCCGCTGTCATGTGGACTCGATGGATCTACAGTCTGTCCCGTAACAAATTCATTTGTCCTATCCAGAACCCAGCAAGATTCACTGGACGACATGTTTTCCACAACCATGAGATCGGACAAGGTTGGAAGCGGTATTCCGACCTGTACCATGGCTCCAGAGAAGGATTCTGCTGCCTGGTTCCATACGACCCGGACCAAGGGATATTGTGGCGCGTTGACGCTTAAATCGCCAAACGGAGTATATGTAGGATCGAAGATCACCGAGTCTGTCTTAAAGTCAATGACATTACGGGCTTGATCCATATTGAAATCAAGTGTGAACGCAAGTGAGATCTTGGAGCCGGCGAAATAGACACGGCTTTTAAACTGATCTGCTTTAATGATATCGGCAGAACCTTCCACCTGATATAGTGAGGCAATAGTGAACCAATGTAGGTCGGCATCCTGCGTGCCTACAGGTCGTGTAACCGCCGACCCAGACGATACATCGCCATAGGTTGGGTTACCGGTAAGTAATCTACGCATGTCGTCCTCCAGTGAAACGATTCGAGCGAACATAGCTCGGAATGATGGGGTGGTGGACAAAGAGTCCGATGTTACGAAAACCCCATCATTGAGATAAGATTGAATTGCTACCATGTGCTGGTAAACAGCATTAATGTCATCCACTTGGACATCGCCACCGACCGCATGATACGATACCAACACATCTCCAGCAAACGAACCGTTAAGGAGAATATGCTGATAAATACCACTGGGGTTCATTGTCTTTTTTGTCAGCGGAGACAATGTGATTGCTGAGTAATCCGAAGTCGGAGACAGTGTTTGTCCGTTATAGATAATGGTTACAGAATCTCTGAAGAAAGCACCTTGCGACAAACGAATAACCTTACCACCAGAAACAGTGTTTACGGTAATACGCTCATTGACAATCTTGTTTCCATTGCGTTGACCATTGATGTCAAAGGGAAGAAGCTTTGGAATTGTAAGATTGGGTGTGACAGGAGACACCACTCTGGCAATCTGTTGACGAATGTCAGCGACAGAACGATCCAGATCTTTGATGAGGTCTGGTGTAACTTCATAGGGCGTTCCGTCGTCGAAGCTACGTCCAGGTATGGTCTGGTAATATTGCTGGAACGTCATTGCAACCGCTTGATCCAACGCCAAGTCTGAAATAATCGTAATCGATTTTGCCAGGACTTTGTTGAATGTGTTGTTCTCAAGCTTCGCTCTAGACGTCGCAGTCTGATCAATGTCTGTCGACCGAACTTCCCAATCGACGTTTCTAACCAACTGACGACTCGTACCATCTGTCAGTGTGATGACAAGTGATTCGGCATAAATTGGCGAATTTTCAAAAGTGATCTGCATTCCATTTTGATATATGTAAAATGGAATATTGGCTCTAAGAAATAGAGGATTGGTGCCAGTGGGATCTGGTAAACCATATGTAGACATGTAACAGGATCCTTACTAACTGGTCATGGAGTCGGAGTAGGGGTTCCACCTAGCTGCACGAGAAGCGCTTCATACGCTGCCACTTTAGCAATGAGTATTTGGTTGATATCCTGAAGCTGTTTCAACTGTACACTTAGTGGTGACAGAGCTTCAATATTTACCTCTCTTGCTACTTCCAATGCTTCGTATTCTGCGTCGGTAAGATAGATCTTATTCTGTTCGCTGGTGACTAGTCGAACAGGGTCTGTCGTACCTAATGTCGTCCTTATCAAATCTTTAACGTTTTCAATAACCGGAAGCACTTTCTGCGTGTCCCTTTGGACACCTAGGTTGACCACCATAACGAGTGGATAATATTCTCGAATGGTTGGATCGGGTATCGTCAGAAAGACAGTCTCAGGAACATAGTAAACGATATCGGGATCGACTATAGATTCCAATACGACTACTTTGTCCCCGAGATAATCGGCATAATCGGCGTTAAAATCAGCCTGGGATAAACCTGCAGGTGTATATAACCCACTCACATAATCCACGCCAGATGCGATACTGTCATTAAACGTAACAACAGCGCGTGTTTTATAGATACCATCTAAGGTTGAAAAGCGTGCTGTAAAAGTGAAGCGACATGTCGATCCGGCGGAGGGAATCATGTGGAGCTCTCCATGATCGTGATGTAACATAATTTAGTGATTACACAGATTTCGTATTTCTCAACTACAAAAGAGTAGAAGGTCAAAAGATTTTCTGTGATCGGCACATAAATGGTTGACGAGGATTGGGTACCAGTATCGATAGCAAGAATATGATTCAGCTGCTGTGCAAAGTTGCGGGTGGCTTCTTCCATATAGGCGAAGTTTTCATCCTGCGGAGAAAAGCTCTGATAATCCGGAATGAGCGCAGTTAGCATCTGAATGTCGACTACCCCAGTCAGATCAGGAACACTTGCAACTGACATCTTGTTATAATACACTGGTAAGATATTCATATGTTCTCGAATATCGCCAAAGCCTGTCGTCTCAAGAATCTTATTGGCATTCTCACCTATTTTCGTATAATCTAAAATGGAAGGAAAAATATCCTGATCCGCTTTGTCAAAGGTAAGATCCCAATAGGGAATAACGTAGAAACGGCCCGCAACAAACACACCAGGAATTCTAGCTTCCCAACCTGCTTCGTTACCTACACCAGAAGATAACAGATCCGCTTTGATCGCATTTCTGATTTCAGTGAGTGTGGGTGATCTACCCTTATATAAAACATTAAACGGTATCGATACTGTGTTTTCCGCGCTATCTGTTAGAACGGCAGGGTATGATGTTATTCCAGAAACCTGTACGGTACCCATAATCGATTGCGTTGTGTTATAGTTAAGGTTAGAAGAGAGGAACGCCGTAGAGAATATATTGTCTACAGCACCCGTCAAAGAAGCATCGTATATCTGGCTATACGGGAGAGGTGGTATAATCTTTACAATGGTGGAAACATTATACCCAGCAAGCCAAGCTGCGTTCGACGCAAAGATCGTGACAACAAATGTACGCGTTGTCACTCCAGTGGGTAGAATGAGGCTGAATGTGACCGATGACGGGACAGCAACTATTTCATCAGCTGCTCCTGCTCTGTAGACAGTACCATCCACAAGTGTGTTTGATATACTGAAAGAATCTGGAACATAGATTGCAGATATGTCAGTATCGTTAATTAGAAAGTCTTCTCTATTTTGCTGAGTTAATCCGGCATCATAGTTGAAAAGAAGAAAATCTACAATTCTAAAAATACTGCTTGAAACCAAATCTGTCTGTGTGTTGATAGTGTCAATAAAAACACCGTAGGTCGATTCGTCAAACGCCAGGGCCGGAGCTGTTTGGGCTGGCCAGTTTACCGATCTAGAAGATGCGGCTCGTTTATCTTGAAAGATAGAGATCTTATCGAAATAAGAAAGAGACTTGTGATTCAAAGAGGCGACTGTGCCATCTTCATCTGTTAGTATTTCATTAAACTGTCGAGACTGATCTGTGAACCCGCGATCGAGTACAAATCCATCGATGATCGTATCATGATCAATTGCCATGGGTGGTCATCCTTTTATAACCGATAGTTGAAAGGATACTATCTATCCTGTCCGATCAATATTATCGCATTTACAGTTGCTAAGTTATGGATTGTAAATAGTTGAAAAGGGACTTTCGATGACTATTTTGAATGACATGGAAATTCGTCAGCGTTGTCTGACGCCCACTCATAGATTCGATTCATATCCCGGAATTGGTGGTTTGTACCATCGTCGCGGAGATGATTTATATAGCTTGGGATCGGGTGCGCGATATAAGTTTGAGGGGGATTTTAAAACAAAATTGGTGGCGATAAACGAAGATATCGGTTCAAGGATGATATCGCCTTTCTGTCCAGATCAAGTCCGTGTCGATGAAAATGGTGAGAAGATCATTTCATACGGTACCTCGAGTATGGGATATGACGTTCGCTTAGATCGCAAATTTAAGATCTTTACCAATGTATACGGCGACACCATTGATCCTCTCAATATGTCCGAAACCATGTATGTTGACTATGAAGGTGATTCTGTCATCATACCTCCCAACAGCTACATTCTTGGTGTGACCATTGAGACGTTCAATATACCGCGAGATATTCTAGCCGTGTGTTTGGGAAAATCAACTTATGCCAGATGTGCTGGGATCTGCAACGTGACGCCAATAGAACCTGGCTTCAGCGGAAATGTAGTCATAGAAGTTGCCAATCTTTCAACTCTACCTTTAAAGGTATATGCCGGGCAGGGAATAGCACAATTTCTTTTCCTACAGGGTAATCCGTGTGAAACGTCGTACGGTGATCGTGGTGGTAAGTATCAAAACCAGTCTGGTATTCAAACAGCTCTAGTGTAATCATAGAGAAAAAGACCATGGGGCTTGAGCCCCATGGTCTTTTGTTTATTTCAGTATTGTCTATGGGTTTGTTTTCTTGCTCATGTGCTTTTTGTGAAGATCCTTGGCTGCCGGGATGAAAGCTCGCCAAGACTGATTCACGTCTATCTTCCGGCCACCTGTTTTCTGCGCCAAATATCGAGCCAGGTTTTCTTTCCCTTTTTCCGTATCTGCGTCGGATACCAACGATACATATCGACAATAAGGCGATCCTACCATAAGGCTAATTGCGATGCCTAGTGCTAGAATAGTAAGGATGAGCGGCAGTAGATGATTTGCAAGATTTAAGACAATATCGAACGTTGACACATCACATCTCCAATGTTGGAACGATTACAGGATTGGGAAACAAGATATCCCCCGATACCTTATCTGTATAAATGTGACAATTCCCCGCCACATAACATCTTTTTCAATCTTGATCTAGATCAACTTTATAAAGAGAAACATTTTATACGCATATGCTGTTATGATGAAGAACCAATTTGATGGTGTGTTATGACAAACCTTGCGACGATAGAAATAGTTACTCACGATGGTCCGTTCCATGCGGATGATGTCTTAGCTGTAGCCATATTGACTAAGATATATAAACAGTATAACGTGACACGAACACGGGATAAACAAATTATAGATCAGGCCGATTTTGTCGTCGACGTAGGAGGCGTCTACGATCATGTACTTAGACGTTACGACCACCACATGCGTAACCCTCCTATGGCCAGTAAAGATCACGTATTGAGCAGTGCTGGATTGATATGGCGTCATTATGCTAAGTCTTATCTTAACGCCATCGGGATACCTTCTACGTATGTTTTTAAAGACGACACAATAGATCTGCACAATCAGGTAATTTCTATTTTGCGGTATCGATGGATCAATCCCATTGACTTAAACGACAATGGTGTCATTCACACTCAGACCCCCATCTCCGATGTTGTTGGTGCGCTAGCTCCTATCATAGGACAAAAGAATAGTGAAGGTTATGATCAACAGTTTGATCTAGCTGTCGACATGGTATCGACTATATTTGAAAGAGCGTGTTTCCACGCAGTTGATACCATTATAAAACATTATCAGTTTAGAACACATACCCCAGATTACCTTCATGATGGTAAAGTAATGATATCCAAATATGAGGTATCTAACTTTAAATATTTATCGGAAGGGTTGGTACATTTTGTAATATATCCAGTTCAAGATTTTAGAAAAGAGGGTTGTGTATATTACATTATCCGACCGATATACCAATCTCTGACGGGTAAGTATAAAACAGCGATACCTGAACATCTTCTCGGTCTCGATGAGTCAGCACTCAAGGATCTGGGTTTTAACGATATCCTGTTTGTACACCACAGTGGTTTCATGACTAGAGCACGTACGATCAACGCGGCTATCGGGTTTTGTGAAAATCTACTTGAGAACCGATATCAATCTTGATCATCGCTATATTACCTTCTTGAGAAAGGATACTCAATCGATCTTTTCTATCTGTTTTGTAAACCACTGAAGAAGGAATGTTTTCCATGACCAACGTTTATAACTTTATAAAGAAGGACGTTCCTGCCATTCAACCGACCGACAATCAAATCGATCTGTACCAGGCATTTCTGAATCGGCTGATTGCCTATCTGGAATTCCATGGTGCGGCACCGTCGACTGCTCGGCCTGCCGCTGATTCGAACTATATCCGCAATGCTGTCGTACGGGCGTCGTATGTTACGATTTTGTTCGATCGTCTTTTGGAGCAGGACGGCGGTTCGATTTCGGTCGAATACGATATGATCCCACAGATGAAGCAGATCATTGCTTTGTCATCGGACATGGTTCATGAAACCATACGTACGCCGGCCGCGATATCGACGATTGTCGAAATTGATCATATTCTCCAGTCGATCATTGAGACGTACTACTTCAATCAGGTGAAGCGTCCCTGGTGGAAGTTTTGGGGCTAATATTTTAGATGATGGAGGAGGGCACGTGCCCTCCTCCATTACTTCTTATTTTTTTTGTAAAATGATCCGATCCACGTCGCTATATTACTAAGATGAAGGCGACGATCTTTTAAATTATTACGTTCTTGTTTTCAATCATGTGATTTATGTATTGGAGTCATGTATGACTAGCAAAGCCAACATTGTTTACTTCCGTAAAGGAGAAAAAACAGTAATTGAAGAATCTTGTATTCATATACACAAAGTTGGTGATCTTGAATGGGTTATTGATTTCATCAAGGATCCATCAGGACTTCTACTACTTTCTCTTAAGATTACTACAGTTACGGATGTTATCGTCGATACAACGAACTGGACTGAGATTGCGTATAGAGCACTGTGTGTTCAACCAGATCGACCTAACGATTCATGGCCGTCAATCGAATCACATAAAGACCTAAAGGTTCTTGAGGGTATAACCACCTGGGGTGTCTTGGATATAAAGATTGAGTCGCAACTCACAGATCAAGTTTTATATATCTGCACCGGATATGAAGTACCTCAAAAAGATCCCATTATCCTGACGGATTACATATTGTTTAAAAACAAACATGATGGTAGTATTGTCAAGAATGAGGTCGTTGTCACACATACTGGTCTATGGTTGAAAAGATCAGATAGACATGGTGGTAATGTTTTACACGTTCTTAAAACAAAATATCCCGTGAGTGATATAAGCCGAGTGGAAGTTATAGAAGGCGCCCGTGTTATATCGGTGGAAGAACTGTATAGAAATCCCGACTACACCGAAAACAGAAACACAATGAGGGTGATAAAAATTGGGGATTTTGAGTATCTTCAATCTTTTGACGGTCAAATCATGTTCACCTTCCAGAGCAGAGCTGTCAAGAAACTGTCTCATCAAATTTATACTTATATCACAACCACTGACGAGTTCAACGAACATACTCGGCGTACACTCAAAGACGCGCTTAATAATATTTTGGTGACGTCGTCTTTCTATCCGGAGATTAAACCAGAAGCGATCTTAACTGATCTTTTCACGATGTGGACTCTAGTTGTAGAACTAAGAAGCACATTACATCAGATCAACGGTGTGGGATATGATCGCATGAATCCTAAAAGGTTGTAGATATGCATAGGCTAGCTATCATAGGTACCGCTGGGCGGAAAGAAGATCAGTCCATTCTAACTGGGGACCATTATGATCGAATGTTTTCTGGTGTGACAAAATACATAGGTCATCTCGATCTTGATCCCCGTGCACTTCTTGTTTATTCAGGTGGTGCTGCTTGGGCTGATCATTTAGCGGTGACTTTAGTCAAACGAGGTGGTGTTCCTCCAGAAAATCTAACTTTGTTTATCCCTACAGATTTAGAGGATGGTGGTTACGTAGCGCACGATGTATCGAATGTATATCAGAAGAAGACTGCTGATACATGTAACTATTATCACAAAATGTTTTCTAAGAAAGTCGGGATTGACAGTATTGAAGAGTTGAATGCGGTTAGAAAACAAGGCGCTATCTTCGACACGTCCTCTGTCGGCTTTCATGCGCGCAACGCTATGGTGGCTAAGAGCCTACAGTTAGACGGTCATGTGTTGGCCTTCACTACAGGGCTTCCAGGTTACGATCAAAGTGATTGGACAATTCGCAGTTTTGAACCTGGTATTAACGCAGTTGATGCTGGTCTCAAAGATGGTGGTACGGCTCATTGTTGGAATCTAGTTAAAGGTTTCAAGCATCACGCGCGTATTGGCGCTATATCCTAAACTAACTTTTGCACATGAAAGGTGGTGTTCTATGAATCTTGCAGAATATAACGAGCTTTGCACCAGATGGGCTTCTGAAGATACAGGACAACGTCTCGGTCAATGGTTAATGAATCATTGTCACGATAGTGAAGATCAGGAGATCTTTTATTGTCGTGATAAGAAAGAAGCAGCAAATCTATTCTTCAATCGTTATGTAGTTATAAGTCCTAACACGGCGGCTAGAAATCTTTACAGAAATAACGTACCTTCCGACAATCAACTATAGGGGATATCCATGACCGGTCTTGTAAATCGATTACTCTCGCCGCAAATGATTGTGGAACTTATACGGTTGATAGAGCAAACTATTCCAGGATGGTGGTATTCCGTTTATCAGACTGGTCCCGGTCTACTTGAGATCCGAGGTGGCCCGTCCTTGGCTTGTGACGATATTCGACATCGTCAGCACGCCATGACAGAAGCAGGTGATAGTGGTTTCCGAATTTCAGTAGGTATTCTTGATGTCGATGTAGTAAGAAAAATCGAGAGTAGATTTTCTGAAATTCTAAAGGCTGTTACTTATCTTTCTAAAAGCTGTAGTGACGTGGTGGTAAAATCTGATGATGTTATCCGACTACAATCTGAAGATGATCTTGAAGAACTAGGTCTTAAGTATAAAGACACTTTAGCCATTATCCAAATGGCCGAGAGCCTTGGTTTTAAACTCGATCAACTACATCTAGGGTCTTGCTGCATTTCCGCAGACGCAAGTATTCGTGGTACGCTTAACGGTGTCGAAGTCAGTTTCGAGAATGATCTACTAGAGGATAATCTCGCTACTTCACTATTCGACAGTGCATTGGATCTCATGATCGCGTCCAGCGGTTATGTCCCAACCGACGATAATACGACAGCATCGGTACCGTATTCTTTTGGAACTGATCTTCATCCTGGCTTTGCCAAGATCGTAGAAGAGGGCGGTGAATTATTTGAAGTGATCGGTAAGATCATGATGATAGATGGACGTTTTGATCATTGGGTCGGAGATCTTCGAAAAGCGCTTCACGACGAATTATCCGATGTGTCAGCGGCTATTGATTTTTACGTTGCCCAGCCTGTCAATTTTAGTCAGGAAGAACGCGGAGCTTTCTTTGAACGTAAGATGGACAAACTCGCTAAGTTTGAAGACTGGCATGAGAATCCACAACCTCTTCCAAAGTAGGATCTTATCATGCTGACATTTGGACAACCTCCCTTCTTGGAATGTAGTAGTAAAGGCGACAAACGATTTAGTGCGTTCTACGCCCGTATAAAGCGAAGGGGGAATAGATCCATTGAGGAGTTATACCAGAGCTATAAATTATTTGAAAATGGTGTGTCTGGTCTCACTCCTAAGGAAGCTAAAGGTAGACATCCAATCAACATGGATGATTGTAGGCGTTACTACAGTATTCTTTGGGATGAGTTTTTTAAAGAGAATCCAGACCTTCTTTCTATGGTGAAAACATATAGTGGATTTAGCGACATATTTGGTCAAGAAGGTCATGTATGTCAAGCAGAAGAAATCCACCGGATCGCCGTTAACGGAATCTCGTTATAAGGAAAGACATCTATGACGGAACAGGCGTTTTGGAATCGCAACAACAATGCTTCTCAGGAGATTGACAAAAACGGGTATTACTCGATGCTCGTTACTCAGTTGTTGGATCAAAGTGGTCACACTGAACACCAGACACAGTCGATGATCAAGACGAAGAATAAAATCGTACCTGCTCACGGTACCGAAGAAATCCGAGTCGGTATTATGATTGATCAGAACATTGTCACCCCTATCCATGGTTTCACTGTTCTGATGAGTGTTGTTTACATCACTCATGAAGGTGATGTCATCCAGGCTTTGTTGCGTCCGGATAGTTTGACCGACCTCATCGCTGTTGGGGCTAACTATGTCGAATCTGTTTTGGTGACAATTCCTTTCGCAGAGAATGATTATACAAGCCTTCGTCCTGGATCTAAGTTTATGATGACGGTAGATTTGTATCAGCCTCCTGTGGAAAGCGAAGACGGACTCGATGGTCAGGATCCAGGGTCACTTAAAATTGAGAACGAAACAGAAAAAGATATCGCACCGACAGCGGATTCGATTGTCGATGCTACGAAAATAGAAGAATAAAATCACCACAGAGAGGAGAGCCCTAGGGCTCTCCTCTCTATAAGTTTTAATAAATTTGTTTATAAGTAGAAATCATAATGATACGTCATTTATTTGCATAATAAAATTATACGGAGCTATTTATGAAACTTAGAGAGATTTTAAAATCCGAAATAGATAGATCGATCAACATGATCTTTGATCATGATGCGGGAAAGGTTGAGACGCGCGCGGTTCAGCGAAAAGATGATACGCTTATTATTTATCTTAGCAGTACGGCAGGTGGTTGTTCGCAAGCTTGTAGGATGTGTTGGTTAGTTCAGTCTGGTCAAACTAAAGAAACTCCTCTGCCTATTGGTGACTATATCGATCAAGCGACGGAGATGTTCACATACTTGGATGATGAACATAGACTGTCTGGTATAACCACAGTCCATTGGAATTTCATGGCGCAAGGCGATGCTCTCATGAATCCTGATTTCATTATAGAAATTATAAGACTGTACGATGTCCTCAGTGATATTACGTTTCTATATACGGACGATAAAGCTAAGAACGAATTTAAAGTCTCCACGATCTTCCCAAAAGACTCTATTTTGTTTGAGCGAGAAGAGTTAGCGAGATCTTGGATCCGTAACGAAATGCTATCTCTAAGTGATAGTTTTGAGTTTTACTATTCTCTCTATTCTTTAAAGGATGAGTTTAGAAAACGATGGTTACCAAAAGCGCTCGATCCTGAGATCGTTGGACGAACATTCAAAGGCAACCATACAGGATTGCGATTACATCACTGTCTTATAGACGGACTAAATGACACAGAAGAAGATGTGGCTCTAATTCATGATTGGTTAGAACGCCATGACCTTAAGATCAGAATGAATATTGTTAGGTACAATCCGTACGCTGAGAAGTTTGGGAAAGAGTCTAGCGAAGACACCATTCAGACGTATGTTAACCGAATGAATTTATCACATAGGGTTGAACTCATTCAGGTCATTCCTAAAGTAGGCGAAGATGTATTCGCATCGTGTGGAATGTTTTCGTCTTGACAAGGCTGTTGAGAAATATAAAACGGCCAATCCCGAACCGGCGCCAGCTGAACGATACACGATGATTAAATTCGCTCCAGCTGTATGGGTCTTATATACTTTTGTTCCTTACACCGCTCCTTAATTACTATGTTCTAATCTTTTCCGAAAGGTCGTTTCATGCGAAACAAATACGGTATTCGATATCCAATGGAAGTCTTAGCTAGCATTAAGGCTAGTTGGGAGAACTTCTATGATACACGACCTTTCGGAGTACGACAACCTTCCATCGTTGGGTAAGGTGTCCGTCATGGGCGCGCTTATGGCGCAGAAGGCGAAGCGTGTTGGACGAGTGACGGACTGGGACTGTTCGCGACAAGCTAAGGGGTATTGGTCTAAGAAAAAAGCAAAAAACGCCAAGGCTAAGCACAGGAAAAAATTCAAGCGTTAGTGCCTTCTATTGTTTGGCTTTTAGCCAATCATTCTGTGACCCGCAGCCCCTCCCCTTTCGCTGGGTCACAGACGTGTTTCATCCGGTGTTAACGTAAAGAAGCCGGTTCATTGTTTATCTTGGCTTAGTTAGAGACATACATTAAACCCAGGGTCGACAAAGGTAGTGACTCCGATAATCCTACTTAAAACGATCGCTCTTCAATCGGAGTTGAGAAATCGGGAATCTAGGTGACGTTGAGTTCCCCCGAATATTTCGGGTAGGAGAGTATCGTCAATACCTAATCTCGGGTAACTAAGTCATGGTAAATAATGAAAAGGAATTCGTATGCCTACATTTACAAAAGAGCTTGAATCTCTGATCAATAAACACTCACTAGAAGGTGAATCGAACACTCCAGATTTTATCCTAGCGCAATATCTTAAGGGTTGTCTTAACAACTTCGATACGATCATGCAAGCGCGAGATAGGTGGTACGGAACTAATCAGCAGGAAACATCAACCATTGTTGATGTCGATGCGGTCGTTAACCGTGATTCTAACGAACTCACGAGTCTCGACGATTTGTTAGAATCCGAAGGTATCTTGGACCACTGTACCAAAGAGGCATTGGATAAGCTCGATCAAGAAGTACTGGATGCTGTGGATAAGGATATGCATTATCCATTAGGTGAACCTTCGGCACGTAAATGGGCTATAGCGTGGCGCCTTACTCGTGATGCTAACAACATTGATGCTAATGGTGATCGTGATGCAGACATCGATGGTTGGATGACTACTTGGTTTGCCAACTGCATGGTGTCTTCTCCCGACAACGTGAAGGTAGCATAACTGAAGGGACGGTACATGAAGCCAATCATATCGGATTTTTTAGATTCCGCTTTGCTGCGCCATAGTGAAACCCTATCTGAATTAAATCGCCTCCCATACATGGAACATGTATCCGATGAGGATAAGCTAAGGACACATAGATCGATAAGGTTTACTTTTCCTAAAATGGTAGGTAAAAGCATGTACATCGCACAGAATGCTCAGGTTATAGACCTTATTATAAGCGGTGACGGGTCTTCGTACTATAGTAAATTTCCTGATTTTGCAGGATGTTCTACAGTTATAAATTATTTTGAGGATATACCAGAAGGTGAGTTTGGAAACGTGTGGGTAGACGATGCTTCCCACATAGACCCATTTACACTTGATTCTATATACTCAGATTTAGCCTCGAGATGTGACCGAGTAATTCTGTTAAGTTAAAAAGATAGTGAAGATGATTTCAGACCGCTGAGCTCGAGAGATATCTCACTAGAACTTAGGAGGGTACAGGTTAACAACCTGGAGTGGACAAAAATCGCGACTCTACCCCATTTTGTTCAACATAAATTGTTAGATAGTAGCTGTGGTATACGCCACAGCTACTTAGGAGTTATCTATGTCTATCGAACTTACAGTAGGTCGTTATTACTACAACAGGAATAACGATGTTGTTGCCATTATGTGCTCTAAAGACACTGGAGATGATTTTTGGTTTGAAGACAGGGATGGTAGAAAATATAAACATTCAGGGAAAATAGATGATTCTTCTGAAAGTCAATTTGATATCGTTCTAGAAGGTGCATTCATCCCATCGGAAGAATTAAGAAAATATCATCTTTCTACCACATGACTTTATGCACAGCGCGCCCGTGGCGAAATTCGTAAACGCATCTGACTTAAAATCAGACGGCCCCTGGCCTTGGAGGTTCAAGTCCTCTCGGGCGCACCACCATGTGTGAAGATAGCTGGTTAGTACAACGATTTTATTTGGGCGGGTATCCAAGCGGCAAAGGAAGTAAGCGTACACGCTATACTGACACAAGCGTCTTCGAGAGTTCGAGTCTCTCCCGGCCCTCCATATATTCAGATATAATCTGTATCACGGATAAAACGTGAAGGTCAGCCTGCCGGAGGAAATGCCGTCGGTATGCAGGGTCCTGGTTCGAATCCAGCGCACGGTCATTAGGCGCGCTAATGAATCCGTGGTACTTGTTATATCTGATTAAAAGGATAATTGCCATGGATCTCATACGAAACAAAACCGAAGATGGATCGTGTAAATATCGTCTTTGGGATAATGTCAAAAATAAGTGGATAGATGACGATAAACCAGGCGATGAGCATGAGTTCTTTGTCATCATGCTAAAAGACATCCATTCTGTAAGTGCTTTATTGGCATATGCGAGATCTATAGAACCACATGATCGTGAGTTCGCAGCTGCTGTAACTGAGTTAGCTACTAGAGCTGGTGTTAGTCATCCTAATTGTAAACATCCAGATACTGATCCTTATGATCATTCAAAAGAATCAGTAGTCATAAAACTCTATGCTGACACCTCAGACTTAAGTATGTTTGATAGTAAAAAGAAGTATATATCTAGAACAACAATAGCTCCGCCTTCTAAAGAAGGTGAACCTTATCTTCTACTGGATATTCCTTCTCATCACTGTCAGTACGCGATTTTTCATGATGAAAAACGACATCCTTACACACAAGAAGTTCTTGATCTTGTTGGTAAGGATGTGGAATTGGAAATGAGGTATGACTGTTCCGAAGGTATTCTTCTAGTAACAAAAATAACTGAGATACAGTAAGGAATTCTAGAATTCCTCATGTTCTGGGTAATGGTCATTCCGATGAAAGTCCTTGTGATCTACTGACAAAGTTGCGTAGCTTTGTTGACCTGGGATATGAGGTGTAGTTGTGGTACCGTTAACAGCGGGTAAACATGGGTCGAGGCTAGGCCCTAGTGAGCGTCGGAGAGGCACTGGCCTGATAAGCCGGGATGCACAGCGATTGAAATATGGAAGGATCTGCAGATCTGGATATGGATTAGATTGCGTGGACACGCCACAACAGTGATTTCAGCAGGCGTTCAGAATGAGGTGGGGGATACCGAAAGGCTACGCCCCAACACCGTGGACAACCTGTGATACCGAGCAAGATTGTCGGAGCAAAGTCGGTAATGATACTCCGATAGCCCTGGGTTCTAATCCCAGCCCTGCTGAAATCACATCTTTTATTGAGGAAGCGTGGCCGAGCGGTCGATGGCTCTAGTCTTGAAAACTAGCGTACCGAAAGGTACCGTGGGTTCGAATCCCACCGCTTCCTCCATTATCTAAAGCTATTTACAAATTGATTGAGATAGTTTTAGATACTGTAAAGGAAAAAGAATTGGTACCAGGCTCTACAGGTCTGAGAGGACGATCTGTAGATGAGGAAACCTATAGTAATGGGGCATCAGTTGGTCCCGTGAACCTGGTACCAGATGAATCCTCTTGGACTCGATTGGCGGAATTGGTATACGCGGGGAGCCATCCCCAGATATGTGAATTGACACATGTGGCCGCTACGGGTCCGACCTTAAGGGTCTAGTATTGGTTCGAGTCCGATATCAGAAAACGTAGACATAGTCCAAGAGGATTCATTATAAAAAGGCAGATAAACCTAAATAATTTACAGGTATTGACCATGTCGGTTGGGCGGCGTGGTCTACTTCTAGTGCGGCGGGTAGATCCTTTATAGGAGAAAACCCCATGTGAGTCGCTTAGCGTCTTATGTGAGATCAGCGTGATGATTGTCATCTCCAGGCGCGGCTGAGGCTATGACTGGGCGTTACTGACCTACTGTCGCACTAGAAAATGTTTGCGCCGACAAGATAGTTAAACTGAATCGGTAACGCGATTCTAGATCGGCGCGCGGTACGCTCATAGCCGTGGATATGAGATAGGCACGTGAACCGTGTGTAGCTGGGACGCTGGCGGTCAAAAGAACACGTGGTGTGTGGGATATGAGTGTTAACGATTATCCCACACACCGACTTATTCATTATAAACAGGTGAACAACCATGTCGACATTATCGAAGGATCGGATCGTAAATAGAAGCGAGCTGGATAGTAAATATGTCGACTGGACCCCTGTTGTACACGGATCCTATGGCGACATCTCCAAAGTAAAGCTGGTGGTTAGACTACCAGAAATATACAAAGAAGAAAATGTTATAATGACTGTATTATGTGAGGTTGATGTTGTAAAACCGGCTTCTACCGATACGGGTTATAAACATGGGGTGTACGAAGCTCACACCGATGGTGGATTATATCGTATCATACCAACGGATAGTTATACGTATCGTGTAAAATATGATATGTTTAAAACTCTTCGCAAAACAAGATTTGGATTTGTTGATCCTAATAGAGTTTTGTATTATGGGTTTGGGTTGTGTATATTAGTTGGTCTAGTAGCACTAACCCTTTAAGAGATAATCTCTTGTTCGTAAATAGCATTCGGTGGCTCAATTGTTAACGGGAATTGAGATTCTGCTGATAGTTTCGATGTAACTCAATGGTAGAGTAAGGGCCAACGTCTGGCATGGGCGTAAACTATGTCACTCTATCTGACACCATTAATAGTGTATGTGATAGAGATCCTGGGTATACCAGGTGGGTTACTTATTGCTGTAATAAGTAACCTTAGCCCTTAAAGCATTGTGGCGATGCGCCGGTTTTGTAACCCGGGGAGTACAGTTCAATTCTGTATTGGGGCACCATTTTCATGAGATCTATGATAGGAATTAGATATGATGGACTTTGGGGATGCTGTTCGCGCCCTTAAGCGCGGAGAGAAGATATCTAGGACAGGTTGGAATGGTAAGGGTATGTTTGTATATCTTGTACCTGCAAACTCGTATCCTGTTCAAACTGGCGCTGCAGCCTCTCACTTCGGTGAAGGTACAATGGTTCCATACAGAGCATATTTAGCGTTGAAGACAGTCGATGATGACGTAGCTACTTGGGTACCTAGTGTATCCGACGTGCTTGCTGAAGACTGGGTCATTGCTTAAACGAGATCTACGATGATCCTCAGAGGGGATGGAAGACCGATGAGTGATGGACGTAGAGTATGAGCGGGGGGTATCCGCTCGTCAGGGTCACTTTTGTTTTTCTCTACAAAGACAAAAGTGACCCTGACCACATATTGAGCTGATGGATAGGGATGGCGTAAGCCATCCCTATCTAATCTCATTTATTTTTTTTTGTTTACGTTGTACTGTTTGTAGCTAAACCATATGCTGTAACCATCGCGATCAAGCTATTGACCTTTTGATCAACGGTCGATCCAGTTATCACTTGTTTAGCGGCACCTGGACTAGTGAAGAAGCTTAGTTTGTTATCAGGTGTACCAAGTATGATCTCACCTGCACCTTGTGCATTGAGACGCAGGCTCAAGTCAGTAACAGACTGATCTCGTGACATAAGCCCCATAGTTTCGCTATTGTTAATTTGACCTATGTTTGCATGACCTTCCCACATAACGTGGAACTCGCCGCTGTTAACCGCTTCCTGTGTACTGATAGACATACGCTGGGGAACGAAATAGTCCTGGATACCCATGATAGAGCAGTTCACTGCTGTAACGCGGAATCCAAGATTTGGAGGGAAGGCTGCAAAGAACCTATCATCAGTAGCCACAGGAGTCGTCAACGTAACGAAGTTACTACCCCATGTAAAATCCGTATTTTCTGTCAGAATAGTACGAACCTGTACGCCTCCTACAACACTGGTTCTAACCAAGAACCTGGGTGCACCGTTGTTTGTAGCAGTTGTGAACGGAAGGGGTAAGACAGTTTGTCCGACAGTGAGGTTGCCACGGGTAACCTCCCAATAGACCTTGTCTGAAATAATGCGACCCCCTCGTACGTGGGATCCACGGGCGCCGCACAAAAATGCTGTTCTTCCGTGTGCCGGTATGACTGTAGTTCCTTCGAACATACCACTGTCATCAAATCCGTATGGTGTTGTTGTACGACCAATGGTTTCGCAACGCCCATAGCGGATTGTACCGACACCCACTCGAACGTTCTCGCATGAGAATATGCTTATACCGATGGCATCGCCTTTAGGATCTGCGCCTTCCACGTAATAGTTTGTAATGCTCGAATGCGAGGCCGAGAGACGAATGTCTCCTGGAGTCACGATACCAGCCACAAACTGAATACCAGGAAGACCTGATGGAACACCACGCACTGTGATACCATCTACCCGAACCGGACCACGGAAACCAATTCCAGATGGCGAACCAGCGCCTGCACGTTGTCCAAAACTGTTAATATCGATCTTACGAAAGTCTGTGGGTTCCGATGCGAAACTACTCAACGCCGAACTACCCTGTTTCCAGTCAATTCCGTCTGCTCCAGTCATACGTGTTTTGACATTGTGAACACGTACGCCTTTGCTCTGTAGACAATTGGCCAGACCATACGAACCGACATGGTGGATATACAAATCGAAAAATTCGACATCCTCCATCACGTGATCGAAACTGGTCGAAGGATTAGTTACAACACCGTGTGTAGCATTGTTTGATGCACCTGCACCTTGTACTTCAAAACCACCGATTTTCTGGAACTGAGGGTCAAGTGGTGCGACGATACCTGCTGACACGCCGATGATGTTTGAGAAAAGCTTCGTTGTAGTCCGGCCAGCGCCAACAAGGCTAATACGACTGGGTAGAACCAAACATGCAGTTCTGGTCGTCATACCCGTTGTACCCCAGTATTCAAACGTCTCTGAGGTTGAAAATTGGAACTGACTACGTGGTGGCATGTTAATAACACCACCGCCGATCGACACTAGATAATCACGTGCCGCCCGAAACGCGGGACCGGCATCTGCAACGCCCGTTGGATCTGCCATCCAGGGAAAATCTGTTATCAGCAATTCTCTGACACGGCTAGTCATGAACTGTTGTAAATTACCACCTGGCGTCGGCGTAACGATAGAAGATGCTAGAAGCTCGATTTCGGCAACAACCGAAGGTACGGATACTTCTACGACATCGCCTTCTGTCAGCGGTACCAGGAATGTTACAATATCACCGGAACGAGTGAAGTCATCAGCGATGGTAATCGCATCACCATTTTTAGTGATGACGATGTTAAATTCCGCAGATCCAGTAGCGGTATAAGTTGTTTGCCCAGCGGTGGCTACGAATGCCCACGGACCCGGTGACAGTAAACCGCGACTGTACGCCCAGTCATCAGCAACCTCTGGAAAATCCGCTGTAAGTAGATCCGAACTACTGATAAGTCTGGAGTTTAACATAACGTTTACCTTTTCAAATACGCACATAGAATTTATTCGACCCTGCCCATATACGGGGCTTTTTAGATAGAGAGGGCACGTGCCCTCTCTATCTGTTCTTATTTTATTTATGGGTTGATTTTCTATGAATGTATATTGAGAAGCGAGATAAAGTATGGCGTTTGAAAATACATTTTCACACCAACACGGTGTCTATGATCTAAGCTTAATCTATCGGTTGATGCGCAAAGAGAAGGTATTTCTATTACCGATAAAAGATATACTTTGGGTATTATCGTATGATAAGCCCAGTGAAGAAAGAATACGGATGGCTAAGCACAGATATCCGTTATTAGTAGTCAAAGATGGAGGACGTTGGGTTGTTGTTGACGGATTACATCGGTTGGAGAAGTATCGCCGTAAGGGTGTTAGAATGATTCCGGTGCGAGAGATTCCCGATGCTATTCTTAAAAGAGCTATCATAGCGGATAGAAGTATTAAAACAACTTAATATCAAACACAGAAACTCTTCAATTTGAAAGGAATGTATCGTGATAACCGCATACACAAACAAAACAATCTTTTTGAGGATTTCCTGATGTTCGGGCGGCTTGGCCTGGGGCTTGGGATGCTGGGTAGTGGTGGGGGGCGTCGCCGTGCCACTGTATACACTGCTTTGCGCGGGAAGATGGGCGGCGGCGAATATGTCGATCTGCTCGGTAAAATGAGTGGCGGCGAATATGTGGCGCTAAGCGGAGGTATTAGATAATGGCTGGCGAAATCGATCAACTTGCCGAACTGAATATTACACATGTCGTCGGCCATGACAGTGGCGGCTTCGCTGGGCGAAAAACTGTTACATCTATCCTTGAGCCTGCATTTGATGCGGATGCCGCCTTGGCTGCCGCAATAGACACCGAAGAAGCTGCCCGTATCGCGGGCGACACCACCGAGCGTAACCGCGCCTTGGCAGCGGAGGCATTGCTCGACAACTCGATCGCAGGCCTCGCGCAACAGGCCGCCGATCAGGCGCAAATCACATGGAGTGCGCTGGCGCAGGTCAATCCGCTCATCCAGCCTATGGCCAGCATCGCGGCAGACGGGTGGCAGGCGAGCGTGGTCGCACCCTCCGACCTGTCGATGCTCTCGACTTCGTTTATTCGACAGGGTTTTACGAGCAGCGGTGTCTCGACGCTCTATGTCGATCATCCGCTGCTGACTAAGCGTGTGCGTCAGCCCTATCCCAATCAGGCCAACTTTACCGCCAATAACGTCGCGTTGTCCGATTATGTCTATGCGACTGACGCGATCCCCGGCGTGACCAACAACAGCGCCGAAATCAGCCCCAAGCCGACAGCGGACTGGGTCATGCCGTCCCGGCTGCTGGTCGGCAATGTCATCCATTGGGAGATCATCGCGTTCCACCGTGACGCCCGGCTTGGCCGTCAGGTTGCCTGCGTCAAGGTGCGCGCGACCGATGGCACGACGACGACTGCATGGCAGACGGTTTCCGCCACCGCGATTTCTACCCTGTGCGAGGATCGGGCATCGGTTGCGGTGTTCAAGGGTGATCTTGATGTCACCGCGCTGGCGACTGGCATGGTTTGGCTGGAGGCGCAGGCCATACCGTTCATCGGTGCGGCGGCATCGATCCGCACGACCGCCGACTATAGCGGACAGGCCCAGTTTTCGCCACGCTATTTCCTCAAGGACGTGGCGCGCGCCGCCGCGCCGCCGTTGGCGTATGTGTCGCCGACTGGCAACAACGATACCGGCGTATGGTCCACAGACGCCGCCACCGCCAAGGCAAACCCCTTCGCAACCGACGCTGGCGCACGCGATGCCCTCTACACGACCGGCGCGGGAGTCACGGGCGGCAAGGCTGACGGGTGCCGCATCCGTATCATGGCGGGCACCAACGTCCTGACCAACTCGATAACGACGCTCAAAAAGCGCCTGGACGTTGCCGCACTGGTGATCGAGCGCGACCCCGACAGCCCGCGCGCATCCTGCATCGCCAGCTTCGGGGTTGTGGGCTGGTCGCCCAACACCGGCGTCAAGGCGGATGGCTCGGCTTCTTC